>ULLP01020541.1_pt1 | contig 103399 bp, 99 predicted proteins | sample 1951441 | NCBI WGS metagenome assembly ULLP01 (sample SAMEA4835529, study PRJEB28245) | human gut metagenome | biome: gut microbiome; material: fecal sample | place: Denmark | collected 2008
AGTATGTGGTTTTGAAGGAACATAAAGAGAGGTAATCTTCGGATTATCTCTTTTTTTTTATGTAGATATATGGTATAATTTTAGCATATATGTCGGAGGTGTTTGTTATGGATACACATATTTTATTGGAAAATGGAACTAATGAATTGGAAGTATTAGAATTTATAATAGGAACTAATCATTATGGTATTAATGTCGCAAAAGTGCGTGAAATTGTCCCATACGAAAAGATAACGCCGGTTCCTAATGCACATGAATATGTTGAAGGTATATTTATGCCAAGGGATACGATGATATCGGTTGTTAATCTTGCAAAAGTGACCGGTAATTACAACTGTTGTCATAGTGATTCGGATATGTTGATAATAACTAACTTCAATAAGTTACATATCGGTTTTCATGTAGAACAAGTAGCAGGTATACACAGAGTATCATGGGAGCATATAATCGTACCGGATGCAACAATTAATTCAGTTGACCATGGAATAACAACAGGCGTAATTAAGATGGATGACAGAATTATCATTATACTTGACTTTGAGAAAATAATTAGTGATATTTCACCTGAGACAGGTCTTAAAGTTAAAGAGATTGAAGCTCTGGGAGAAAGAGAACGAAATGATTATCCTATTTATATTGCTGAGGATTCTGCGTTATTAGCTCAGCTTATACATGATTCATTGTATAAAGCAGGATATGTCAACATAGATATCTCAAATAACGGACAGGCATGCTACGACAAGCTGGTTGCACTTAAAAATCAATATGGCGATAAAATAACAGACCATGTTAAATGTGTCATCACAGATATTGAGATGCCTTTAATGGATGGTCATCGTTTAACAAAATTAATTAAGAGCGATGATATACTGAAGAACATACCTGTTGCAATTTTTTCTTCTTTAATAACTGAAGAAATGGAGCGTAAGGGCAGGGAGCTTGGAGCAGATATACAGATGTCCAAGCCTGAGATAGGTCAGCTCGTATCAGAACTGGATAAATTATTCAGTAAATAATCGGAGGAACTAATGGCAAAAACTGATGAAGAGGAATATCTTGATTCTTTGTTAAAATCTATGTCAATGGATGAATCGGATAATACTACAAAAAAAGTTAATGATACAGACATAAAGAATTCGTCAGAAGAATTGGATAATTTTGATACATTATCATTTGATGAAAACAACAATAATAAAGAGAAAAGTAAAGAGACTGGATCTACAGAGGATAATAAGCCGGAACAGGAAGATATGGATTCAAGAATTCTTAATGAGATGCTTCTTAATGATTCTAAATCAATACCTGATGAAGCTCATACTGAAGATGACAATATTGATAAAGCAGATGATAATGTTAATGAAACCGGAAAGGATTTTTCAAAAGACAATACGGATGAAACATCTGTTGAAGATATGTTAAAAACAGTTCAGAATAATTCTTATGAACAGAATAATGATGAATTGGCTGATATTCTTGCATTGGATGATGGAATGACAGTTGATGATATTCCTGATGATATTTCGGAAGAATCAGTACTTACAGATGAAGAAAACCGTAAAGTTCAGGATATATCGTCAAATAGTACCGTTAAAAATGATAAACCTGTAGTAAAAAAAGAAAAGAAAAAGAAAGAAAAAAAGAAAAAAGAAAAACCCGAAAAAACTGATAATACCGATAAAAATGGAAATAAAAAATTCAGCATCAAAAACTTTTTTATAAAATTTGATGACGAAGACGATGCTGCCGTTAATATTGAAGCAGATAACAACCAGAAGCTTATAGATAAGTTTTATGGTGATAAAAAATCACTTGATGATGCGGATGTAGAAGCAGACAATTCTAAGAAAAAGAAACCAAAAAAAGAAAAAAAACCTAAAGAGAAAAAACAAAAAAAAGAGAAAAAGCCTAAAGAAAAAAAGTTTTTTTCAAAAGATGATATGCAGAAAGTTTCTTTTTCAAAAATACTTGTAATTATATTATTATCAGTGATTATCTGCATAGGTATTGTTGTATCTTCCAAAATAGTAAATTACAAAATTAATCTTAATAATGCTAACGAACTTTATCTCAGTGGAAATTATTCCCAGGCATATGAAGTCCTTAACGGAATGGATATAAAGGATAAAGACAAAGATTTTTATGAAAAGACCAGAATAATGGCGAATTTATATCAAGGTATAAGCTCTTATGATAACTATATTGCCATCGGAGATACTACATCAGCAATTATTTCTTTAGTAAATGCTGTGTCGAGAAAAGCTGCTCTTGGTGATGATATATTGAAATATGATCTTACAGATAAAGTAGACAATGTTTATTCAAAGATTCTTTCAATCCTTAACGTATACGGGATCAATGAAGAAACCGCCCTTGATTTAGGCACAACAGATAATTATTCCGAGCTGCGAAAAAAGGTAAGCTTATACGGAGGTACAGTTAAGTGATTGCAATAATAGATTATGATGCCGGTAATATAAAAAGTGTTGAGAAAGCTTTTATGTATCTAAATCAGGAAGTTGTGGTTACAAGAGACCATGACACTATAATGAAGGCCGACAGGGCTGTATTACCAGGTGTAGGTTCGTTTGGTGATGCAATGAATAAGCTGCATGAATACAATCTGGTGGATACAATCCACGAGTTTATAGATTCAGGTAAACCGTTTCTTGGAATTTGTCTTGGCTTACAATTGTTGTTCGAGTCGAGCGAAGAATCTGAAGGTGTTGAAGGACTTGGTATTTTCAAGGGCAGGATTAAGAAATTTAATATGAATACAGGATATAAAATACCTCAGATTGGTTGGAATTCCATCAGGATAACACCTGGTTCAAGGCTGTTTAAAGGGATAAAAGATGAATCCTATGTATATTTTGTTCATTCATATTATTTACTTGCGGAAGATGAAAAGATTGTAGCGGCAAGAACGGAATATGCTGACAAATTTCATTCGGCAGTTGAAAAAGATAATGTTTTTGCGTGCCAGTTCCACCCTGAAAAAAGTAGTACTACAGGGCTAAAAATACTTGAAAATTTTGCTGATATTTAGGAGTACATATGTTTACAAAAAGAGTAATACCTTGTCTTGACTGCAAAAATGGTCGTGTTGTAAAAGGAACAAATTTTATTGATTTAAGAGATGCAGGAGATCCTGTAGAAGTAGCGACGGCTTATGATAAAGAAGGAGCCGATGAAATAGTTTTTCTTGATATAACAGCTACTTCCGATGATAGAAATACAACCGTGGATCTTGTAAGAAAGGTCGCTGAAAAAGTTTTTATTCCGTTTACGGTTGGTGGTGGTATCAGAACTGTTGATGATTTCAGGACATTGTTAAGAGAGGGTGCAGATAAAATTTCTGTAAATTCTGCGGCGATTAATAATCCTGATTTAATTAATCAGGCAGCTGATAAATTTGGCAGTCAGTGCGTTGTTGTTGCCATTGATGCCAAAAGGCGTCATAATAACAGTGGGTTTGACGTATATCGTTCCGGTGGAAGAATCAATACAGGCCTTGATGCTGTTGAATGGGCAAAAGAAGCATATAAAAGAGGTGCGGGAGAAATATTACTGACAAGTATGGATTGTGACGGAACAAAATCAGGATATGATATAGAACTGACCCGCAGTATTACTGATGTTGTAAATATACCGGTTATTGCTTCAGGCGGTGCAGGTAAAAAAGAACATTTTGCAGATGCATTTTTAAAAGCAAATGCTGATGCGGTTCTTGCAGCTTCATTATTTCACTATAAAGAGTTGGAAATTATAGAATTAAAAGAATATCTGAAATCTAAAGATATACCTGTTAGGATGTGATTATATTTGGCAGCAATAAGTAATGACTGGTTAGAAGTCGTAACCCCGGAATTCACGAAACCGTACTATAAAAAATTATTTAATTTTGTAAAAGATGAATATAGCAAGCATATAATATATCCACCTTCGGAAGATATTTTTAATGCATTTCACCTTACACCTTTAAATAGTGTTAAAGTTCTCATTCTTGGACAGGATCCATACCATAACGAACACCAGGCACATGGCCTCAGTTTTTCTGTACTGCCGGACCAGAAAGAAATTCCTCCATCACTACAGAATATTTATAAGGAACTTAATTCTGATTTAGGATGTTATATTCCTGATAATGGATATCTTATAAAATGGGCAAAACAGGGAGTCCTTTTATTAAATACTGTACTAACGGTAAGAGCACACAGTGCCAACAGTCATCGCGGAATGGGCTGGGAACAGTTTACGGATGCGGTTATAAGAGGTTTAAATAAGTTAGATAAACCTATAGTTTATATGTTGTGGGGTTCGCCGGCACAAAAGAAAGCCGAGATGCTTGATAATCCTAAACAACTTGTGCTGAAAGCACCTCACCCAAGTCCATTATCGGCATACAGAGGTTTTTTTGGATGCAAACATTTCAGCAAAGCTAACGAATTTCTTTTAAAAAACGGAATAGAACCTATTGATTGGCAGATAGAAAATTTACACTAAAAAACAGCTATAGTATATCGTGTTATCTGATATATCTATAGCTGTTATTTTATTACATATTTTTTTTGGCCGTTGAAAGCATTAGTTTGATTCGGTTAAGCTGGTTTACTTCACTTGCGCCTGAATCAAAATCCACGGCAATGATATTAGCCTGAGGGAATGCTTCTCTGATTTCTTTAATAACACCCTTACCCACAATATGGTTAGGAAGACATCCAAATGGCTGGCAACATACAATGTTAGTTGTTCCGCCGTTAATAAGTTCAATCATTTCCGCTGTTAATAACCATCCCTCACCTGTCTGGTTACCGTCAGAAACATAAGGTCTTGACAATGCCTGTAATTCTCCGATTGTAGGAGGTGCTGTAAAACGCTTACTGTTCCTTAAGTATTTCTTTGATTTCTTACGGACAAGTTCAATAGCCGAAATAACAAGGTCAGAAACAGCCCTTGTCTTTTTAGAAGAACCGAGATGTTCTGTTCTAAAATGGGAGTTCTGTGCACAATATAGGAAAAATCCTATAAAGTCAGGAACTACGGCTTCCACTCCTTCTTTTTCCAGCAAATCCACAATTCGGTTATTTGCGGTAGGATGGAACTTAACAAGTATTTCACCTACGACGCCTACACGAGGTTTCTTAATATCTAAAAGCGGAAGATTATCAAATTCTGTTATGATTTCTTTTATAATTTTATTGAATTTACCCAGTGAAACACGTTTTTCTTTAAAGAAATCAGCACATTTATTTTCCATCTTTGCGGCAAGCTCATTGGCAGAACCCGGAACTGCTTCGTAAGGTCTTGTCCTGTATAAGACATTCATAAGAATATCTCCGAAGTGAAGACTCATTATAACTTTTTTAACAAGATCAAAGTTATATTTAAGTCCTGAGTTGGTTTCAATTCCCTGAACACTGAGTGATATAACAGGGATATGCTCTAAGCCGGCTTTTTGGAGGGCTCGTCTTATGAAACCGATGTAATTGCTTGCTCGACAGCCACCGCCTGTCTGTGTAATTACGACAGCGGTTTTATTAAGGTCGTATTTACCTGAAAGTAAAGCTTCCATAATCTGGCCGGTTATAATAATCGATGGATAACAGGCATCATTATTCACATATTTAAGACCTGTATCTACGGCAGATTTTTCAAAGTTTTGGAGCATTACAAAATGGTATCCGCAGGAACGTAATGCAGGTTCAAGTATATTAAAATGAATAGGAGATAGCTGAGGGCAGAGGATGGTGTAGCCTTCTTTCTGCATATCTTCTGTATATTCAACACGTTTATAAGCTGATGATTTATATTCACGCTTGTAATTTTTTTTGTCACGGACTTTTAATGCTGCAATAAGGGATCTGATACGGATTCTCGCTGCACCAAGGTTATTTACCTCATCAATTTTTAAAACAGTATATATTTTGTTGCCTGAAGACAGGATGTCATTTACGTTGTCAGTTGTTACAGCGTCAAGTCCGCAGCCGAAGGAATTAAGCTGAATCATATCAAGGTCATCACGGGTCTTTACAAAGCTGGCGGCAGAGTAAAGTCTGGTGTGGTATGTCCATTGATCCATTGCCATTATTGGTCTTTCTACTTTACCGAGGTGTGAAATGGAATCCTCTGATAAAACAGCAAGTCCGTATGAATTGATTAATTCAGGTATTCCGTGATTGATTTCAGGGTCTACATGGTATGGACGGCCTGCAAGAACAATTCCTTTTCTTCCTGTTTCTTCAAGGTAACGGAGTGTTTCTTCGCCTTTTTTCTGTATGTCATGACGGCAGTTCATCATTTCTTCCCATGCAAGATGACATGCTTCCTTAACTTCAGATGAAGTCATTTTAAATTCTTTGGTAAATACTTTAACAAGCTCTTTGGTTGCCACTTCTTCATTAAGGAATGATACGAAAGGATCCATAAAATGAACATTTTGTTCCTTGAGCTCTTCCATATTATTTTTAATGTTTTCACCATATGAGGTTACAATAGGACAGTTAAAGTGGTTGTTTGCATTTTCATCTTCTTCACGCTCGTAAGGTATACATGGGAGAAAAATAAATTTAATGTTCTGTTTTATAAGCCATGATACATGACCATGAACAAGCTTGGCAGGGTAGCACTCTGATTCGCTTGGTATTGATTCTATTCCAAGTTCGTAAATTTTTCTGTTAGAAGAAGGTGAGATTATAACACGGAATCCCAACTTTGTGAAAAATGTATGCCAGAATGGATAATTCTCATACATATTGAGTGATCGTGGTATACCTACAACGCCTCGTGGTGCTTTATCCGCAGGAAGCGACTGATAAGAAAAAAGTCTCTTATTTTTGTATTCATACAGATTAGGAAGCTTGTCCTTGTTTTTTTCTTTCCCAAGACCGCGTTCACATCTGTTGCCGGATATAAACTGTCTGCCTCCGGTAAATTTATTGATTGTAAGGAGACAGTGGTTAATACATCCCTGACATCTTGTCATTGATGTTTCGTATTTAAGGTTAATAATCTGTTCAAGGGATAACATGGATGAAGGTTCGCCTTCGTATCTTTCCCTTGCAATCAAAGCAGCACCGAAAGCACCCATAATACCTGCAATGTCAGGCCTTACTGCCTGTACATCAGCTATTTTTTCAAAACTTCTTAAAACAGCATTATTATAGAAAGTTCCGCCCTGCACAACAATATTTTTTCCAAGATCCCTTGCATCGGATAATTTAATAACTTTATATAAGGCATTTTTAATTACGGAGTATGCAAGTCCGGCAGAAATATCAGCTACACTGGCTCCTTCTTTCTGGGCCTGTTTAACTTTAGAGTTCATAAATACGGTACAACGGGTTCCAAGGTCTATAGGATGTTTTGCAAAAAGGGCTTCTTTGGCAAAATCCTGAACGGAGTAATTAAGACTTTTGGCAAATGTTTCAATAAAAGAACCGCATCCTGATGAACAGGCTTCGTTAAGCTGTACGCCGTCAACAGTGCCATCTTTTATTTTTATACATTTCATATCCTGACCGCCTATATCGAGAATACAGTCAACAGATGGGTCAAAAAATGAAGCAGCATAATAGTGAGATACTGTTTCAACTTCCCCTTCGTCAAGCATAAGAGCAGATTTAATGAGAGCTTCACCATAACCTGTAGAACATGAGCGGACAATATTAACGCCTTCCGGCAGTTTCCCGTATATATCTTTGATAGCTTTTATAGAGGTTGCTAACGGACTACCATTATTACTCTCATAGAAAGAATATAAAAGAGTACCGTCCTCGCCTACCAAAGCAACCTTAGTAGTTGTGGAACCTGCGTCTATTCCCATAAAACAGTTACCCTTGTATGATGACAAATCACCTTTTCTGACACTGGCTTTATTATGTCTTGTTATAAATTCATCGTATTCCTTTTCATTTGAAAATAAAGGTTCCATACGTTCAACTTCAAAATCAAGTTTTATTTTAGACTTGAGAAGTGTAATTAATTCATTTATGTCTACGGATATATTTTCATCATAAGCAAAAGCAGATCCAATTGCAGCAAATAAGTGAGAATTATCAGGTGCAATAATATATTCGTCGGTAAGATTTAAAGTTCTTATAAAAGCAGCCTTTAATTCCGAAAGAAAATGTAAAGGCCCTCCAAGAAAGGCGACATGTCCTCTTATAGGCTTACCGCAGGCAAGTCCGCTTATAGTCTGGTTGACAACTGCCTGGAATATAGAAGCAGCAAGGTCTTCTTTTGTAGCTCCTTCATTAATCAAAGGCTGTATGTCTGTTTTGGCAAATACACCACATCTGGCTGCGATAGGATAAATTGACTGGTAATTTTTGGCATATTCATTAAGCCCGGTTGCGTCAGTCTGCAACAATGACGCCATCTGGTCGATAAAAGAGCCTGTTCCTCCGGCACATATACCATTCATACGTTGGTCAATTCCATTTGTAAAATATATAATTTTAGCATCTTCGCCACCAAGTTCAATAGCCACATCTGTTTTTGGAGCATAATATTCAAGAGCGGAAGCTACAGATACCACTTCCTGATTGAAGGGAACATTAAGATGATTGGCAAGGGTAAGTCCGCCTGAACCTGTAATAACAGGATTAACTTTAATGTCTCCAAGAAGTTCTTTTGCCTTTAAAAGCAAAGAGGCAAGTGTATCCTGTATATTGGCAAAATGTCTTTCATAATCTGAAAATAAAATATCGTTGTCTTTATTAAGAATTGCAATTTTTACTGTAGTAGAACCAATATCAATTCCAAGTTTGTATAATTTATTGTTCATAAACATCTCCCTTTACAAATTGAGTTGATTTATTTTTTTGAAAAACCAATGTTACTATTATATATTAATGAAAATTGTTTTTCAATGATAATTGAAAAATAATTGACAAAAAATAACGCTGACAATATAATTAATTAGACAATTTCCAGCGCAGGAGGTTCTTATGATTAAGATATTCAAAACCACTGACAGCGGTGTATTACAAATATCAGAATTTGAAGATAATTCATGGATTTCAATGACCAATCCTACAACAGAAGAGTTATTCAGCGTATCATCAACTTACAAAATTGCACCTGATGATTTAAGGGCATCATTGGATGAGGAAGAAAGATCACGTATTGAAATTGAAGAAAATTATTCACTTATTCTTGTTGACATTCCTACAATAGAAGAAAGAAACGGAAAAGACTGGTACGGAACCATTCCTCTTGCAATTATTATATGTGATAAAGTAATAGTTACTGTATGTCTGGAAGATTCGCCTGTACTTACCGCTTTCATGGACGGCAGGGTGCGTAATTTTTATACGCATATGAAAACAAGATTTATATTCCAGATTTTGTACAGAAATGCTACATTATATCTTAATTATCTCCGTATAATCGACAGACGAAGCGATGCTATTGAGCAGAAGCTTCATGAGGCAACAAAGAACAGGGAATTAATTGAATTGCTTGAGTTGGAGAAATCACTGGTATTCTTTACAACATCTCTTAAATCTAATGAAGTTGTGCTTGAAAAATTACTTAAATCAACAGCAATTAAAAAATATCCCGAAGATGAGGATTTGATTGAAGATGTAATTGTTGAGAATAAACAGGCTATCGAAATGGCAAATATATACAGTGGTATCCTTAACGGAACCATGGATACTTTTGCTTCGGTTATTTCCAATAACCAGAACAGCGTTATGAAGTTCCTTACCACAATTACAATTGTGCTTTCAATACCTACAATGATTGCCAGTTTTTACGGCATGAATGTTAAAGCGGACGGAATGCCTTTTGCCAACATAAGAGGAGGCTTCATTATTGTAATTGGTATTTCGCTTATTATATCGCTTATTATTGCACTTATTTTTAGAAAGAAAGATTTATTCTAAGAGGTTATGTATGAATTTTTACAACAAAATGGAAAGAAAGTTAGGTAAATATGCAATAAAGAACCTGACATTGATAATTGTTATATGCTACGCAATCGGATATGCTATCAGATATATTGTTCCGGAATTCCAACTGTATCTGACGCTGGATGTATATAGGATTTTACACGGACAGGTGTGGAGAATCATTACATGGGTTCTTATTCCGCCGTATGAGCGTAATATATTTTTTGCCCTGATTATGATTTTATTTTATTATTCAATCGGGACAGTTCTTGAGAAAACATGGGGTACGTTCCAATACAATCTTTATATATTTTCAGGATTGATTTTTACAATCATAGGAGCGTTTCTTTCATATCTGTACAGTTATATAAGATTTGGGGGCATATCTGTCAGCGTAATTTCAGCTACACTGTCATTTGTGGTTACGACATATTATGTTAATATGTCAATATTTCTGGCATATGCGTGTACATTCCCGGATAATATGGTCCTATTTATGTTTATCATACCCGTTAAAGTTAAGTACTTAGGATTTCTTTACGGCGGATATATAATTTATGAACTTGTATACGGAATGATGAGTCTTGGCACATATGGGTTCATATTCCCATTTGTTATTGGTTCGTCGCTTCTTAATTTTCTTGTTTTTTTTGTTACAACAAGAAAGTTTGTTATTAAAAGAATTGTGGGAACCAAGACACAGCGCACATATCGATTTAATGCAAGACATGCCAAAAACAACCAAAAGAAAGATAATGGGACGTTTACCATGCCACGTCAAGATAAAACAAGGCATAAATGTGCTGTATGCGGAAGAACCGAGAAAGACGGGGATAATCTGGTATTCAGATATTGTTCAAAATGTGATGGTAACTTTGAATATTGTCAGGATCACCTTTATACACACATTCATATGACCAAACATTAAAGTTTTTGTTGACTTATATTTAAATTTTGTGTATTATAGACAATAACATAATGATGATTACTAGAGTGAGCTTCCAAGGGAGCTCACTTTTTCTATGAGTAATCGAAACAGAAAGGATAGTGACTGTATGGCAAAAAGAGAAGACATAGAATCCAAAGCAACCGAACTTATTATGCCGATTATTGAATCCTGTGGATTTGAACTGGTTGACCTTGAATATGTTAAGGAAGGTTCTTCAAAGTACCTGCGTGCGTATATTGACAAGCCTGGCGGAATTACCGTTGACGATTGTGCTGAAGTAAGCAGACCTTTTAGTGATAAGCTTGATGAAGCGGATTTTATTGACGAAGCATATATCCTGGAGGTAAGTTCACCGGGACTGTTCAGACCATTTAAAAAAGATAAAGACTTTGAAAGGAATCTTATGGAAGAAGTAGAGTTAAAGCTTTACAGACAGGTAGATCATTTAAAAGATTACACAGGTCTTTTGAAAAAATTTGATAAAGATACAGTTACTATTGAACTTGAAAATGGTGATGAAAAGACTTTTGACAGATCTAATTTAGCAATAATAAGACAAACAGTATATTTTTAAGGAGGAAATTACAAAAAAATGAACACTGAGTTAATAACAGCACTTGACATTCTTGAAAAGGAGAAAAAAATAAGCAAAAAGGTACTTATTGAAGCAATCGAAAATTCTTTGCTTGCAGCATGCAAAAATCACTTTGGAAAAAACGAAAACTTTACAGCCAAAGTTGATCCGAAAACAGGAGACTTTAAGGTAACGGCAGCTAAAGAGGTTGTGGAAACAGTAGAAGACAGCGTTACGCAGATAAGCCTTGCAGATGCACAGATGATAAGTCCTAAATACAATATCGGTGATACCATCAATGTAGAAATTAAATCAGCTGAGTTTGGAAGAATTGCGGTACAGAATTCCAAAAGTGCCATTCTTCAGAAAATCCGAGAAGAAGAAAGACAGGCGGTATATAATGAATACCATGCAAAAGAAAAAGATATTGTTACAGGAATCGTATCAAGATATGCCGGAAATAATCTTGTAATTAATCTCGGAAGAGCTGATGCAATCCTTAGCGAGGCAGATATGGTTAAGGGTGAAAAATACAAACCAAACGACCGAATTAAGGTATATGTTACCGAAGTTAAGACTGAGAAGAAAGGTCTTAAAATTGCGGTTTCAAGATGTCATCCTGAATTTGTAAAGAGACTTTTTGAGGCAGAAGTTGCAGAACTCAGAGACGGAACAGTAGAAATCAGGAGTATTGCAAGAGAAGCAGGTTCAAGAACTAAAATGGCTGTATGGTCCAAAAATCCTAATGTAGATCCTGTAGGTTCATGTGTAGGTGTAAACGGTTCCAGAGTTAATGCGGTTGTATCTGAACTTAACGGTGAAAAGATTGACATCATTAATTGGAGCAAGAACCCTGCCAACCTTATTGAGAATGCGTTAAGTCCTGCCAAAGTTGTATATGTAGCCGCAGATGCTGAAGAAAAAACAGCACAGGTTATTGTACCTGATTATCAGTTATCACTTGCAATCGGACGAGAAGGACAGAATGCAAGACTTGCAGCAAGACTTACAGGTTTCAAGATTGATATTAAGAGCGAGTCACAGGCAAGGGATTTGGGACTTCTTGATGAAGTAGAATCTTATGCGGATGAAACTACAGAGTCTGATGATGCAGAATAAAATTAGGATGTTTGCGTATGGCAGTTAATAAAAAAATACCGCAGAGACAATGCGTAGGATGCGGTGAGTTTAAAGATAAGAAATCAATGATACGTGTTATCAAAACCAATGAAGATGAAATCTTTCTTGATGATACAGGCAAGAAAAATGGCCGTGGTGCATATATCTGTAAGACAGCCGGTTGTCTTGCCAAAGCTATAAAAAACAAAGGCATTGATCGTTCACTTAAGATGAAGATACCGGAAAATGTATATGATGAACTGATTAAGGAGATGAATAATATTGAGTCAAGATAGTATTTTGTCTATGATTGGACTGGCAAAGAGAGCAGGCAAAGTTGTAAGCGGAGAGTTCTCAACTGAAAAAGCGGTAAAAGAAAATAAAGCAAAACTTGTTATCGTTTCGGAGGATGCTTCAAATAACACAAAAAAACTTTTTTCCAACAAATGTTTTTTCTATAATATTCCTGTAATAATGTATTCGGATAAAGTTAGTCTTGGTCATTCAATAGGACAGGAACTTAGAACATCAGTTGGAATCATTGATGAAGATTTTGCAAAAGCAATAATTTCAAAATATGAAAAAATAGATAATAAATAAATGCCCGGATAGGGATTTGGAGGTTTAGATTAGCTTAATGAGAGTACACGAATTAGCAAAAGAACTGAATATTAATTCAAAAGAATTACTTGAATTTTTATCATCAAAAAACGAGAAGATTAAAACATCCAGCAATTCTGTTTCTGAAGATGAAATTGCTTTAGCTAAAAAGCAGTTTGTCAAGAAAGAACAGAAGCCGGTTACAGAAAATAAGCCTGAATTAAAAGAGACTAAGGAAGTCAAAGAAACTAAAGAACAGCCTAAAGAAGAATCAGCACAGGCTCCTAAGCAGGACGCACCTGTCAAGAAAAAAATCGTTTCCGTATATAACCCACAAAACAGCGGACGGAAGGATATCAGGGATTCACAGCGTAAAAATAATAACAGGGACAGAAACCGTAATGGTTCCAATGACAATAGAAGAAATGAAAAACCTATTGACAGGCCACAGGGAATCCGTCCTTTAGAAAGACCACAAGGTGCCATAAGACCAAGTGACAGGGTTAATGTAAAACCAGATAAACAACAGGGAGACAGACCGGCAAGAAGCGGTGACAGACCTTATGGTGACCGTAACCAGGGAGACAGATCACAGAGAAACAATAACAGACCTTATGGTGAAAGAAACCAGGGGGACAGACCACAAAGAAACGGAGACAGACCTTATGGTGACCGTAACCAGGGAGACAGACCACAGAGAAATAATGACAGACCGGCAAGAAATGGCGGAAGGTTTAATGATAAATTCCAGGGTGGAAAGCCTGAATTTAACAAAGAAGATAACGGCAGCAGACCACAGAGAAACAATGACAGACCTGCAAGAAGAGATGATAGAAATTCAGGTGCATTTGACGGAGCTGATGCTTTAAAAGACAGAGAAGCAAAAGACCAGCGTAACAGAGACAGAGAGAACAATCGTAAGAAGAATAATGATTTCCGCGATAAGACGGAAAAGCTTGAAAATACAAAGGCTCTTGAAAAGAATCTTCTTAACAAGAAGAAAAAAGAAGAAGCCGATGAAGATGTAATCAAGACACTTATTCTTCCTGATACACTTACAATCAAGGAACTTGCTGATAAGATGAAAGTCCAGCCTACAGCCCTTGTTAAGAATTTATTCCTTAAAGGACAGATTGTTACAATCAATCAGGATATTGATTTTGCAACGGCTGAAGAAATTGCCCTTGAATATAACTGTATATGCGAACATGAAGTTAAAGTAGATGTTATAGCAGAACTTCTCAAGGATGAGGATGATCCTGAAGATACACTTGTGCCAAGACCACCTGTTGTATGCGTTATGGGTCACGTTGATCATGGTAAAACATCACTTCTTGATGCTATCAGATCATCCAAAGTAACAGAAAAAGAAGCCGGTGGTATTACCCAGCACATCGGTGCTTACACAGTAGATGTAAACGGACAGAGTGTAACATTCCTTGATACTCCGGGACATGAAGCATTTACTGCCATGCGTCTTCGTGGTGCTAAATCAACAGATATTGCAATACTTGTAGTTGCAGCAGACGATGGTGTTATGCCACAGACTATTGAAGCTATTAACCATGCTAAAGCAGCAGGAATTGATATTGTAGTTGCAGTAAACAAAATTGATAAGCCAAGTGCCAATGTTGAGCGTGTTAAACAGGAACTTACAGAATATGATCTTATTGCTGAAGACTGGGGTGGTTCTACAATTTTTTGTCCTGTATCTGCTCATACCGGAGAAGGTATCGATAACCTTCTTGAAATGCTTTTACTTACAGCTGAAATGCGTGAATTAAAGGCAAACCCTAACAGAAAAGCAAGAGGTCTTGTGATAGAAGCTAAACTTGATAAAGGAAGAGGCCCTGTAGCAACAATCCTTGTCCAGAAAGGTACTTTACATGTAGGAGATTTTATTGCAGTAGGACCATGTCATGGTAAAGTAAGGGCAATGATCGATGATAAGGGAAGAAGAATCAATGAAGCAGGTCCATCAACTCCTGTAGAAATTATCGGTCTTAATGATGTTCCTAATGCAGGTGATATTTTCATCTCGCCAAAGACAGATAAGGAAGCAAAGACATTTGCCGAAACATTTATCGCAGAAGGCAAGAACAGACTTGTTGAAGAAACTAAATCAAAAATGTCTCTTGAAGATTTATTCTCACAGATTCAGGCGGGTAACCTTAAGGAACTTGACATTATCGTTAAAGCTGATGTGCAGGGTTCCGTGGAAGCCGTTAAGCAGAGTCTTGTGAAACTTTCAAATGATGAAGTAATTGTTAAAGTAATTCATGCCGGTGTCGGTGCAATCAATGAATCCGATGTTATCCTTGCATCTGCTTCAAATGCCATTATTATCGGATTTAACGTAAGACCTGATAATCAGGCCCGTGATATTGCCGAAAGAGAAAATGTTGACTTACGTCTCTATCGTGTAATTTATCAGGCTATTGAAGACGTGGAAGCAGCTATGAAGGGTATGCTTGATCCAAAATATGAGGAAAAGGTTATTGGTACAGTTGAGGTAAGACAGACATATAAAGCATCTGTAATTGGTACAATAGCCGGTTCTTATGTATTAGATGGTATGGTAACAAAGAATTCATCTGTAAGAGTAACCCGTGGTGATGATTTGATTTATGACGGACCAATTGCTTCGTTAAAAAGATTTAAAGATGATGTTAAAGAAGTTAAAGCCGGATATGAATGTGGTATTGTTCTTGAAAAGTTTAATGACATTAAAGAAGGCGATATGATGGAAGTTTATACAATGGTAGAAATTCCAAGATAGAGGTGATTGATTTGCGTAAAAACAGTATTAAAATGACACGAGTTAATAATGAGGTTCTAAGAGAACTCAGTAATATAATTCGCAGCGAAATAAAAGATCCCAGAATCAATCCGATGACATCTGTTGTTGCGGTTGATGTGGCACCTGATTTAAAGACCTGTAAAGCATATATAAGTGTTCTGGGAGATAAAGACTCCCAGGACAGCACTATAACCGGTTTAAAGAGTGCCGCTTCTTATATCAGAACACTTTTGGCTAAGACAGTCAATTTAAGGAATACTCCTGAAATAACTTTTATACTTGACCAGTCGATTGAATATGGCGTTAATATGTCAAGACTGATTGATGAGGTAAATGGAAATGATAAATAGTATTGATGAAATACTTTTGAATGTTAAAAATGTAGGAATAACCGGACATGTCAGACCTGACGGTGACTGTGTGGGTTCAACTTTGGGACTTTATAATTATATCTGCGATAATTACAAGAATATAGAAGCTACCGTATATCTTGAAGAGTTTGAAAAATGTTTTTCTTTTATTAACGGCAGTGATAAAGTATTGCATGATTGTGACAATGAGAAAAAATATGATGTTTTTATTATATTAGACTGTGGTGACATTAACAGAGTTGCTAATTTTATACGTCCTGTTATTATGAATGCTGATAAAACGGTATGCATAGATCATCATACATGTAATCTTGCATTTGCAGATATAAATCACGTACTTCCTGATTTGAGTTCCACCTGCGAAGCACTTTATGAGTTATTAGACAGTAGTAAAATATCTAAAAATACCGCAGAAGCATTATATACGGGAATCATACATGATACGGGTGTATTGAAATACCAGTGCACAACAAAACGTACCATGGAAATTGCAGGAGAACTGATGTCGAAAGGTATTGATTACACCTCAATAATAGATGACACTTTTTTCAGAAAAACTTATATCCAGAATTATATGCTGGGACTTGCACTGATTAACAGCAGGCTTGTGCTTGACGGAAAACTTATATATTCTTACCTGCCTTATGATGTTTTATCGGAACACAATGTGCCGGGAAGAGATCTTGGAGGAATTATAGACCAGTTAAGGTTTACTGAGGGTGTTGAAGCAGCTTTATTTATGTACGAGCTTCCTGACCATGCGATTAAAGGCAGTTTAAGATCTGTAGACAAGGTAGACGTTAATATTATTGCTAACTGCTTCGGTGGAGGCGGACATGTCCGTGCAGCAGGTTTTACCGCAGGAATTCCTTATGAAGAAGTAGTAAAAAAAGTAATAACAGAATTGAAAAAACAGGTTGAAAAATGTATAACGGAATAATTAATGTATATAAAGAATCCGGATTCACATCCCACGATGTTGTAGCAAAACTTCGTGGGATTTTACACCAGAAAAAAATCGGACATACAGGAACACTTGACCCTGAAGCCACAGGAGTTCTTCCTGTATGCCTTGGTAATGCTACCAGACTTTGCGATATGATAACCGATAAAAGCAAAGAGTACAGGGCAGTACTTTTACTGGGAATATCCACCGATACCGAAGATGCCACAGGGAAAATATTAAGCCGTAAAGCTGTTAATGTGACAGCAAAAGATATCGAAAAAACCATAAATTCATTTGTCGGTAAATACAATCAGGTCCCTCCTATGTATTCGGCACTTAAAGTAAATGGACAAAAATTATGTGATCTTGCAAGAAAAGGTGTTGAAATAGAAAGAAAACCAAGGGAAGTATTTATCTATGACATAATAATCGAAAAAATAGATATTCCCGAAGTTACAATGACAGTGAAATGCTCCAAAGGAACATATATCCGTTCATTATGCCGTGATATCGGAGAGAAACTTAACACCGGTGGTACAATGAAATCACTTGTAAGAACCAAAACCGGAATTTTTAACATTGAAAATGCAGTCAGATTATCTGAAATATCAAAATGTGTGGCAGATAACAATATTGCTTCACTTATAATGCCAACGGACAGTTTTTTTAATGATTATCCTGCCGTGAATGTATCCGGAAGAAATGAAATGCTTGTAAAAAACGGAAATATGATTATTCTCCCGGAATTTAAAGGCAATAATATTAAAGTATATCTGTCAGATGGTGTATTTGCCGGAATATACGGATATGATGAGGTCTCGCACAGTTATAAACCGAGAAAAATGTTCCCTGTCCAATAAATCACGGAAAAGAGTAATTGTATGTTATATGTTAAAGATAAAAACTTTATTTCAAAAGAAAATACAGTAGTGACTTTTGGTAAGTTTGACGGTATTCATAACGGGCACAGGCTTCTTATCGAAAAAGCTGTCAGAATTGGTCACGAGCAGGGAATTAAGGTAGTCCTTTGTACTTTTAATATGGATAACTGGAACGCAAAACCGCAAAAAGCAATAACGACACCGGATGAACGTGCATATATCTGTGAAAAATACGGCATAGATGTACTTTATGAATATCCCTTTGACAATGAAATTGCCGGAATGTTGCCGGAAGAATTTTTAAAATACTTCCTGAAAGAAAAACTTAATGCCAAATTTGTTGTAATAGGTGCCGACTGGAGATTCGGAAAAAACAGGTCGGGGGATGCAGCTTTGTTAAAAGCATACGAAGATAAATATTGCTACAGTTCATATGTTATCGAAAAAGAAACTTATAATAATACAGAGATAAGCAGCACATGGATAAGAAATGAAATAGAAAAATCAGACCTGTCAACTGTAAAAAAACTTCTGGGTTATGATTATTTTTTCAAAGGAAAAGTGGTTCACGGTAAACAGCTGGGAAGAACAATCGGTTTTCCTACCCTTAATCTGATACCTTCTCCAAATAAAATATTACCTGAATATGGTGTTTACGAATCTGAAGTAGTAATTGACAATCTCATGTATAAAGGCGTTACGAATATTGGAATCAGACCTACAATCGATGACGGAACTTATGTTACCGTTGAAACATTTGTACTTGATTTTGATGAGGATGTATATGATTCGGATGTAATTATCAGACTGAAAAAATTTATACGTCCTGAACAGAAATTTGATTCGGTTAACGGATTAAAGAAACAGCTTGAAGCAGATATAGCCTTTGTAAGAGGATAACAAGCGCTAACAAGCGCTAATCAGAAAATACTTGCCATTAATTATTCTTTATGGTAATATAAATGAGTATTTGACCAGCCGATGCTCAGATTCGGGACACTCCGACCTGATTCTTGGTGTCAGGCGATAATTAATATTTAAGGAGGAAATTATAATGATTTCTAAAGAAAAGAAAACACAGATTATTGCTGAGTATGGAAGAAAAGAAGGAGATACAGGATCTCCAGAAGTACAGATTGCATTACTCACAGAAAGAATCAAAGAACTCACAGAGCACTTAAAGGTAAACCAGAAGGATCATCATTCAAGAAGAGGTCTTCTTAAGATGGTAGGACAGAGAAGAGGCTTACTTGAATATCTTAAGAAAAATGATATTGAAGGATATCGTGAACTTATTGCTCGTTTAGGAATTAGAAAATAATTTCGATATGGGGACGGAGTTTCCGTCCCCTGTTTTTTGATACAGAAGTTATACGAGACCACTGAAAAGAACGGCGCCTTTCTGTTTTTTTCAGTAGTTTCGGGCTTCTGTAAATAATAATAAGGCGTATGCCAAATAAGGAGAGAAATATGTACAAAAGTTTTAGTATGGATTTAGCCGGAAGAACTCTTACAGTTGATGTTGACAGAGTTGCAAAGCAGGCTAACGGTGCAGCATTTATGCACTATGGTGATACTGTTGTGTTATCTACGGCAACAGCTTCTGAAAAGCCAAGGGATGGTGTTGATTTTTTCCCACTCAGCGTAGAATACGAAGAAAAATTATATGCTGTCGGTAAGATACCTGGCGGATTTAATAAGAGAGAGGGAAAGGCTTCTGAAAATGCCATTCTTACATCAAGAGTAATTGACAGACCTATGAGACCTCTGTTCCCTAAGGATTACAGAAATGATGTTACAATCAATAACCTTGTAATGTCAGTAGACCCTGATTGCAGTCCGGAACTTACAGCAATGCTTGGTTCTGCAATTTCGGTTGCAATTTCTGATATTCCTTTTGACGGACCTTGTGCTACCACACAGGTAGGTATGATTGACGGAGAATTCGTAATCAACCCATCAGGAAGTCAGATGGCAGTATCTGATCTTAAATTAACAGTTGCTTCTACAAGAGAAAAAGTAATTATGATTGAAGCAGGTGCCAATGAGATACCTGAAGCCAGAATGATTGAAGCAATTTACAAGGCTCATGAGGTTAATCAGCAGATAATTGCATTTATTGATAAGATTGTTGCTGAATGCGGAAAACCAAAACACGAATATACAAGCTGTGCTATTCCTGAGGAATTATTTGCAGCAATTAAAGAAATTGTTCCACCTGCTGAAATGGAAGAAGTAATGTTTGCACCTGAAAAGCAGGTTCGAGAAGAAAGAGTCAGAAACCTCAAAGATATGCTCTGTGAAAAGTTTGCTGATAAAGAAGAATGGCTTCCGCTTATTGACGAAGCTGTTTACCAGTATGAAAAGAAAACAGTCCGTAAGATGATTCTTAAAGACCACAAGAGACCTGACGGACGTGAAATTACGCAGATCCGTCCACTTGCCGCAGAAGTTGATATCATTCCAAGAGTTCATGGTTCTGCAATGTTTACAAGAGGTCAGACTCAGATTTGTAACGTATGTACACTTGCACCTCTTTCAGATGCACAGAAGATAGATGGTCTTAATGATCAGGAAACATCAAAGAGATATATGCACCACTATAATTTCCCTGCTTATTCGGTAGGCGAGACAAAGGTTTCAAGAGGTCCGGGACGTCGTGAAATCGGTCACGGTGCTTTAGCAGAAAGAGCACTTATACCTGTTCTTCCTTCAGTAGAAGAATTCCCATATGCAATAAGAACTGTTTCGGAAACATTTGAGTCAAACGGTTCTACATCAATGGCATCTACATGTGCATCATGTATGTCATTAATGGCTGCCGGTGTTCCTATTAAGAAAATGGTTGCCGGTATTTCATGCGGTCTTGTAACAGGTGAGACAGATGATGACTTTGTACTTTTGACAGATATCCAGGGACTTGAAGATTTCTTTGGAGACATGGACTTTAAGGTAACAGGTACAAAGGATGGTATCACAGCAATCCAGATGGATATTAAGATTCATGGCCTTACAAGACAGATTGTTGAAGGTGCTATTGCAAGATGCCGTGAAGCAAGATTCTTTATCATGGATAACTGTATGAGTAAAGCAATTGCAGAACCTCGTAAGGAAGTTGGCAAATATGCTCCAAAAATTATTCAGATTCAGATTGATCCCGCTAAGATTGGTGATGTTGTCGGTCAGAGAGGTAAGACAATTAATGCCATAATTGAAGAAACAGGCGTTAAGATTGATATAACAGATGATGGTGCGGTATCTGTATGCGGAACTGACAAAGAAGCGATGGATAAGGCAGTTAAATATATCCAGACCATTGTTACTGATTACGAAGAAGGACTTGTCCTTGAAGGCAAAGTAATAAGCATTAAAGAGTTTGGTGCCTTTGTTGAGTTTGCCCCTGGCAAAGAGGGAATGATTCATATTTCCAAAGTAAGCAAAGATAGAATTGAACATGTTGAAGATGTTCTTACACTTGGCGATGTTGTTAAGTGTGTATGTCTTGGAAAAGATAAGATGGGACGATACAGCTTTAGTATTAAAGATTTAAAACCTGAAGATAAATAGGAGGTTTTTATGTCAGGACATTCAAAATTTGCAAATATTAAGCATAAAAAAGAAAAAAATGATGCTGCCAAGGGTAAGATTTTTACCCGTCTTGGTAAAGAATTGATGGTTGCTGTTAAGGAGGGCGGACCGGATCCTAACAATAACAGTAAGTTAAGAGATGTAATTGCAAAAGCTAAATCAAACAATATGCCTAACGATACTATCGACAGAAGTATCAAAAAGGCTGCGGGAGACGCCAATGCTGCTAACTTTACTGCAATTACATATGAAGGATACGGACCTAATGGTACAGCAATTATCGTAGAAACATTAACAGATAACAAGAATCGTACTGCTTCTAATGTGAGAAATGCTTTTACAAAGGGTGGCGGTAATGTCGGTACTCCGGGATGTGTTTCTTTTATGTTTGATACAAAGGGACAGATTCTCATCAATAAAGAAGAGTGCAACATGGATTCTGACGAACTTATGATGTTAGCACTTGACGCAGGTGCCGATGATTTTAATGATGAAGATGAAGATGCTTTTGAGATTCTTACTAACCCTGATGACTGCGGTACTGTAAGAGAAGCTTTGGAAAAAGCAGGCCTTAAACTTGATCAGGCTGAAGTAACAATGATTCCTCAGACATGGGTAGAACTTACAGACCCGGCTGATATTAAGCAGATGAACCGTATTCTTGATCTTCTTGATGATGATGACGATGTTCAGGCCGTGTACCATAACTGGGATATGCCTGATGAGGAATAATCTTGAGAGTTGAAGAATTTAAAATGGAACGGGAGAACCTCGTTAAAGCGGGAGATATAGTAAACATAACAGAAGGAGTTCTTCCTTCAAGCTGGTATTACACAATAGAGCCTGCGGTTGCGATGTCGAGAAATTATAAATTTCCTGAAAGAATAAAATCAAAAAGTGGAACCGTAATTGGAATTGACAGGACTGACAGAGGTTTTTTCGTAAAAGTAGAATTTAACGAATAGAAATTCATTTTATAAAAAGAGAGTTCACAGTGTGGACTCTCTTTTTAATAACTCAACATTAATTATACTGATTACCGGAACTGTTTTCTTATTAATTTTACCTATAAGCACATTAATAACAGTATTACAGATTTCCTTCGACTTAATATCTACAGATGTAAGCTGTGGTTTTACAAGGCTGCATATCTCTGAGTCGCCCACGCAAAGAATTTCAATATCTTCCGGTATTTTATAATTTTTCTTTTGTAATATAATTGAAGCATAAGCTGCCAGTTTTTCGCTTTTGCACAGTACAACATCAGGAATCTTTTCTTTATCTATAAGGGTATTGATATATTTCTCAACATATGACATATCACGGCACAACTGAGTAAAATCTGGGTCTGCGTCCATACCTGCAAAATCGTAAGCATTATGAAGTCCTGTAAGTATATTTTTTACGCCAAAAGACATTCTTTCAAATAGGAAGAGTATTTTCTTTTTCTCTTTTCTGATATATTCTTTAGCTATATTTTCAATAAATGAAGATATATTGTTATTAACGTAACACAGATTTACATTATCCACATTATCAAAATACCCGTTAATTATTACCGACGGTATGGTTATTTCTTTAAGCAGGTTGATATTTTCTTCAATGGAATATGTAAGGAAATCGTGTCCATCAATTATTATTCCTGAAAAATTTTCGCTTAAATAACGTTCGAGCATATTTTTTTTGGTAGTTTCATCCTGATTACAGCAGGCGATAGCAGTTTTGTATCCACTTTTGTATAATGCATCGCTTAAATAGGTGATTTTATCTGCCATATCACCACTGTCTGTACCTGAACACATATAAACAATCGTATTATTGGTATGCCTGCTGTAATCGCTTTTTTTAATAAAATTATTATCTTCGATAATCTTTTGGACTCTGTCCCTTGTAGATTTACTGACTTTTTTATCATTATTGATTACTCTTGAAACGGTAGCGATTGATACGCCGGCTTTGTCTGCAATGTCATATATATTCACATCAATCTCTCCTTGTTTTACTATGTCTTACATTATTATGTTTTATTCCTATAAAAAAAGCAAGAAAATATATATTTATTATGGTCATTCTTGTAAAAAAGTGTTAATATTAACTTCGGTTATACCGATAAAAAATACATAAGTATAATTATGTACATTTGGAGGTTTTTAATGAAATTTCTTAATCTTATAAAAAAACACTGGAAAGCGTCATCAGCACTCGTTGCTATAGTAATTCTAACCGTTATATTTGTAGTAATTGTTAAGGCAAGTACAGTACAGCTTACAGTTAATCTTGCAAGTATTAATTTCACAGAAGGCCAGAATTCACAGGCAATTACAGCCAGTGTAGCTTTAAATCTTGACAATGATGCCGGAATCGTAGGATGGAACTGGTCCATAAATGATCCGGAAGTTGCAACGGTAAGTAATAATGAAGGAGCCGGTATGGTATATTCCAAGGGAGCCGGAAAGACTAACCTTGTTGTTAAGTATTCATTAACGGATGGAACAAGCGCAAGTAAATCTGTTCCCGTCACAGTTCCTCTTATTGTTAATTACAGTTCCATAAACGGTATACTTACAGCCGGAGCATATGGAACCGTTACATGTAATGCTGCATCTACCAAGAATGTGGAATGGTCTTCATCTAACAGCAGCGTTGTATCTGTTGCAAAAGATGTGGGACAGTCTCCTAACGGAGGGGTAGCTACAATTACGGCAGTAAGCGGAGGAACCGCTACAATAACAGCTTCCATACCTTCTGATTCTTTATCTTACAGTTTTCAGATAACAGTAGGTGTATCTATTATTGATGATGAAATCACTGTTAATCAGAATGAATCAAAAACAATTGCCACAAACAGCAATTCAGCTTCTGATGTATACTGGTGGACAGACGATCCGGAAGTTGCAACAGTAAGCAATGGTATTGTACAGGGTATATATGCCGGTACGACAACAGTATATGCAAGCTGTAAAGAGGGTGATTATTCAGGTAATGCAGGTGATTCGATTACGGTAAAGGTACCTTATGTTGTAAATTCACCAAACACAACAGTTCTTGTGGGTGATAAGTTATCTTTTACAACATCTGCCAAACCATCTGAGGTTAATTATGCTTCAAGCAATAATAATGTAATATATTATGACCAGACAACAGGTATGTTCAATGCCGTAGGAACAGGAACAGCCGATATTTCCGTTACATGGCGTGGCGATACAAGAACGGTTACCGTAAGCGTCATTGATGGTATCTCTCTTTCCACATCAGAGATTTCCCTTAACATTGGTGATTCCCAGAAAGTAACAGCTACAGTTACCAATACAACAACCCCTGTACATTGGTCAATCGCAGATCCGGCTGTTGCATCTTTCAATGTTGAAGATGACGGACTTACAGTAACAGTTACCGCATTGTCACAGGGCAGCGCAGGATATACAACATTAATTGCATCCCAGGAAATTAACGGTGTCGTCAAGACATATTCCTGCCGTGTCAATGTACTTAATCCTGTAAACAGTCTGGCACTTTTGTATAATGGTGCCCCGATTACCAAAGAAATTTCTATTGAAAAAGGCAATAGTATATATATCACCGCATTTTTAAACCTTGGTGAGTCAACAGTTCCTGATAATACCAGACTCAGCTGGGTATCATCGGACAACGGAATCATTTCAGTAACTCCTGCTACAACAGAAGGACAGCAGCAGTTAGCTGAAATCAAGGCAGTATCAGGCGGTAAGGCAACCGTAACAGTCGTATCCGATGACGGTTTGTTTATTGCAACTGCTGATTTCTATGTAACAGAAGGTGTTACAGGAATCTATCTCGACAAAGAAAGTGTTACGGCACAGATGTCTTTGGAAAAGTATCAGTTAAAAGCAACTGTAACCCCTGAGACGGACGGTGTTGATAATACTGTTATATGGTCATCACTTAATCCTGCGGTTGTTACTGTTGACCAGAACGGACTTGTAACATTTGTAGGTCCGGGTGAGACTTATGTAAGTGCGACATCCGCAGCTGACACAAGCAAGGTTGCTTATTGTAATTTCATAATTACCCAGCAGGTAGAGGGTGTAAGTATGGATTTTAAGTCACTTACAATGAATGTTGGTGATGAAAACAGACTTACTTATGTGATTACACCTGACAATGCATCTAATAAAAATGTTACTTTTTCTTCATCTAATGAAAATGTTGTTAAAGTTGATAATACAGGGATGGTTACAGCTGTTTCAAGCGGCAGCGCAACCGTAATTATACAGACCGAAGACGGCGGTTATATTGATATGACCAATATTACCGTTTTACAGCCGGTAAAAGAAATTGTTCTTTCACAGACCGAAATGACCGTAAAGAAAGGTACAATATTCTGGCTGAATGCAACTGTACTTCCTGAAACTTCCGATAATAAGAAGATTACATGGAATACTTCCGATAAATCACTTGCCACAGTTGATCCTGACGGAAAGGTAACAACGTTAGCCGTAGGAACTGTTACAATCTCTTGTGTAAGTGAAGATACCGGTGCTGTTGCATATTGTGTTGTTGAAATTACAGAGCCTGTTACAGGACTTACATTAAATTCTTACCATGAAGAAATTGTAAAGGGAACAAGATTCGTCATTGTGCCAACAGTTCTTCCTGTTGAAGCACCGGATAAGAGAGTGACTTATGTATCAAGTGATCCTGAAATTGCATCAGTTGATGAAAATGGTGTTGTTACAGGTCTAAAGGGCGGAAGCTGTGAGATTATTGTTACAACCGTTGAAAGTTCACTTAAAGCAACCTGTACAATACAGGTAAAAGAATATGTATCTTCCATTGAGATACACAATGCAAAAGAGATTATGAATATCGGTGATACATTGCAGCTCAGTGCAGATGTACAGACAGAAAGTGCATCTAACAGAAAGGTAATATGGTCAACAAGCAATTCAGGTATTGCAACTGTAGACCAAAGCGGTAAAGTAACAGGCATTACTCCGGGAACTGTAGTTATTACAGCACTTGCAGCTGACGGAAGCGGGGTAAGTGCTTCAGTTGCAATAAGGGTTATCAATCCTGTAACTTCTATTACATTAAGTGAAGGTAAAATAACCATATATGTCGGTGATACACATAATATAGTAGCAACAATCCATCCTGAGAATGCGTCTATCAAGGGAATTGAGTGGACATCGGATGACCCAACAATAGCAAAAGTATATTCAGATGGTGATGTTGTTGGTATAGCACCCGGAAGAACAATTGTAAATGCCACCTCAACCGATACTAACGAGGTTGTTGCACATTGTACGGTAATTGTCAAACCTATTATAAATGCATCATCTATTTCAATTAATTCATCGGAAATTATTATGCTCAAAGGTAAGACAAGGAAACTTACTGCAAGATTATACCCGCTTAATTCCAATGAAGGAGTCAACTGGCTGTCAACAGATACATCCGTTGTACAGGTTGATGCAAACGGCAATATTGTAACTGTAGGCGCCGGTTCGTGTGATGTTGTTGCATACAGTTCTTCAGGAACTGTTGAGGATCATTGTACGATATATTCTATTGCTATGAGCCATACAGATCTTAAGATGGAACAGTATGATACATTTAACCTGTATGTAGATGGAGCTCCTAGAAAGGTGTCATGGAGAACATCTAACCCAAGGATTGCATCAGTTACACAAAATGGTGTGGTAACAGGACGTATGCCTGGAGAATGTACAATTACGGCAACAATTGACGGCAAGACTGTATCTTGTTTCGTTAAGATATATGCTGTGGATCCCGGCAAATTTATAAACCGCAGAAAATAATTCCTTAACAAAAACTTAAATATTTACCTTGTTGATTTTACATAAGTGCTATGCTATATTTAGGCTAATGTTAATTAGCAAGAGGAGATTATTATGAATGACGATTTTAATATGGAAGATGAATTAGCCAATTCAATTGCACAGATTATAGACGAAGAAACATCAGAAGCAGAAGATATGTACAGGGATAAGCTTGACAGTAAAGCCAATAAGACTGAACCTGTGGATGAAGATGACGATGATTATGACGATGACGATAATAACAATAACAAGCGCAAGTTGTTTATAATCATAGGAGCAGTAGCAGTTTCCGTTATATTAATTGTGACAGCAATTGTATTTTTACTCAAATCCGCTGTTAATAAGAGTAAGAACAATTACGGATATTACCAGAACCTCGCATACGAGGCGAAAGATACCGATAAAGATTATGACAAAGCAGTAGAATATTTTAATAAAGCTTTGAAATATAAAGATACTCTTTTGAAGAATGAAAATGTTACGGTAGACGGTAAATCTGTTAAATCATCGGAAATTCTTGTAAAAGATATGCTTAATCTCAGGGATTGTTATGATAAGTTAGGCAAGACAGATGAAGAAATTACAATCCTTAATGAAGCCCTTACTTATGACAGCGTTAATACCAATGTTATATATTATCTTATTCAATTGTACGGAGATAACAAGAATTACAAATCTATGTCAGAACTTTACGATACAGTAAGTGCCGATGAGAATGTAACTAAAGATGTATTAAGTCTTTTTAAGAATTATGTATGTCAGGATCCTGTTATCACACCTGCCGAAGGTGATTATTCAAAGAGTCAGACAGTAGGTTTTTTGCAGGTTAACGGATGTAAGATTTACTATACAATGGATGGCAGTGACCCTGTTAAAAATGGAAGTCTTTATACTCAGGATATTACCCTTGATAAAGAAGGAACTTATGAATTTAAGTATTATATGACTAATGAATACGGATTTAAGTCCGATATTTTTACTACAAAATATACAATTACATTTAAGGCACCTGACGGACCTAAGATAACTCCTGCAAGTGGTTCTTATTCAACATCATCCGAGCAGCGTATAGTTGTTGGAAATATTCCTACCGGTGCTAAGGCATATTATGAAATATCCCATGATGGAGCCGTTACACCTACAACAGACAGTACAGAGTATACTGAACCTGTTGTTATGCCTGAGGGAAGCTTTTTCTTCTCTGTTATTATTATTGATGAAAACGGTCTATCAAGTAATGTAGTTACTAACACATACACTTTGAAGAAAGTCGATAAATTTGATTCAAGTGCGGCTGAACAGCTGATATGGTCTACACTAATCAAGAACAAAGTAATTAATGATAACCATAAGACAGAAGAAGATGGCCTTTTTGAGATGACATATAATTCCAAAAAGTCAATAAACGATAAGAGCATCTGGCTATTTTCTGTAAGTATTGACGATGAAAAACAGGATTATTTTTATGGATGTGATTCAGCGTCAGGTGATATTTATAAAATAACTGAAAAAGAAGGTAAATTTGAGTTAAGTGAATTAACTTACAAATACAAACAATAAATACCAAAAAAGATAACTTAAGGGTCGTCATATTAATGACGGCCTTTATTTTTTACCGCGAAAAATAATGTTTTTACGTTTTTTTTATTTATTTTTGAAAAAAATTATTGAAATAAACCTTATGAATGTATACAATGTTATGGAGATTATTTTTTGGAGGTGTACTATGTACAAAATACTCAAAGCTGAAAAACTGGCTGATAAGATATATCTTATGGATGTTGAAGCTCCACGTGTTGCCAAATCATGTGAGCCTGGTCAGTTTATTATAGCAAAGCTAGATGAAAAAGGTGAAAGAATACCTCTCACAATTTGTGATTATGATAGAGAAGCAGGAACAGTTACTATCGTATTCCAGACAGTAGGTGCTTCCACAACTAAGATGGCAGAATTACAGGCAGGAGATTCTCTGGAAGATTTCGTAGGACCTCTCGGATGTGCTTCTGATTTAATTGATGAAGATATAGAAGAATTAAAGAAAAAGAAAATTCTTTTTGTTGCCGGCGGTGTAGGAACAGCACCTGTATATCCACAGGTTAAATGGCTCCATGCACACGGTATAGATGCAGACGTTATTGTAGGTTCCAAGACTAAGGATTTATTAATCCTTGAAAAGGAAATGGAAGCTGTTGCAGGCAATCTTTATGTGACAACCGATGACGGAAGCTACGGAAGAAGCGGAATGGTAACAGATACAATTAAATATCTTGTTAACGAAAAAGGCATTAAGTATGATCATTGTGTGGCAATCGGACCAATGATTATGATGAAATTCGTATGTCTCCTTACAAAAGAGCTTGAGATTCCTACAGTTGTCAGCCTTAACCCAATAATGGTTGATGGAACAGGTATGTGTGGTGCATGCCGTGTACAGGTAGGTTCAGAAATTAAGTTTGCCTGTGTAGACGGTCCGGAATTTGACGGACATCTTGTTGATTTTGACCAGTCAATGAAGAGACAGCTTATGTATAAGACAGAAGAAGGCAGAGCTATGTTACGTCTTACAGAAGGCGACACACACAAAAATGGCGGCTGCGGCTGTGGAGGTAATTAAGAATGGTAGACGTTATGAAGAAAGTTCCCGTAAGAGAACAGAACCCGGAAGTAAGAGCAAAGAACTTTGAAGAAGTTTGTCTTGGATATAATGAAGAAGAAGCAATGGCTGAAGCTTCAAGATGTTTAAATTGTAAGAATGCAATGTGTGTCAAGGGATGCCCTGTATCAATTAACATTCCTGCATTCATTCACGAAGTTAAGGAAGGTAATTTTGCTGAAGCATATAGAATTATCAGCGAATCATCAGCACTTCCTGCTGTATGCGGACGTGTATGCCCACAGGAGACACAGTGTGAAGGCAAGTGTATCCGTGGAATCAAAGGTGAAGCAATTGCAATCGGTAAGCTTGAAAGATTCGTAGCTGACTGGGCAAGAGAGAATGGAATTTCCCCAGAAGCACCTAAAGAAAAGAAAGGCAAAAAGGTTGCAGTTATTGGTTCAGGTCCTTCAGGACTTACATGTGCCGGCGATCTTGCCAAGATGGGATATGACGTAACAATTTTTGAAGCATTACATAAAGCAGGCGGTGTACTTGTATATGGTATTCCTGAATTCCGTCTTCCTAAGGAAACAGTTGTTCAGGCTGAAGTTGAAAACGTTAAAAAACTTGGTGTTAAGATTGAGACTAACGTAATTGTAGGTAAGTCAGTCAGAATAGATGAGTTAATGGAAGATGGATACGAAGCTGTATTTATCGGTTCAGGTGCCGGACTTCCAAGATTTATGGGTATACCGGGAGAAAATGCCAACGGCGTATTCTCAGCTAATGAATACCTTACAAGAAGCAACTTAATGAAGGCTTTCAAGGACGAATATGATACACCTATCGTAGCAGGTACCAAGGTAGCTGTAGTCGGTGGCGGTAACGTTGCCATGGATGCTGCAAGAACAGCGTTAAGATTAGGTGCAGAAGTCCATATCGTATACAGAAGAGGCGAGGATGAGCTTCCTGCAAGAGCCGAAGAAGTACATCATGCAAAAGAAGAAGGAATCATCTTCAATTTATTAACTAACCCAACAGAAATTCTTGTAGATGAGAAGGGATGGGTTAAGGGAATGAAATGTATCAGAATGGAGCTTGGCGAGGCTGATGCTTCAGGAAGAAGAAGCCCTGTAGAAGTACCTGGTTCAGAATTTGAAATGGAACTTGATACAGTAATCATGTCACTTGGTACAAGCCCTAATCCGCTTATTTCTTCAACAACCAAAGGTCTTGATATTAACAAAAGAAAATGTATCATTGCTGATGAAAATAACGGACAGACCTCTAAAATCGGTGTATTTGCCGGTGGTGATGCCGTTACAGGTGCCGCAACAGTTATTCTTGCCATGGGTGCAGGTAAAGCTGCTGCCAAAGGTATTGACGAATATCTCAGTGCAAAATAAAAATAAATTATTTAAGAAGTCTCCCATTGTTATGGGGGACTTCTTGTGTTATTATCACATTATGAAAATCAAAATAATATGCGTAGGAAAAATTAAAGATAAATTTTATACAATGGCAATAGATGAATATGCCAAAAGGCTTTCAAGATACTGTAAACTTGAAATAATCGAGGTCGCTGACGAAAAGACCCCTGACGGCTGCAGCGAAGTTGTGGAGGCGCAGATTAAGGCAAAAGAGGGCGAACGAATTAACAATGCAATTAAAGAAGATGACTATGTTATCTCCTTAGCCATTAACGGCACTAAGCTTGACTCCGTTGCTTTTGCCGATAAAATCGAAAAACTTGGGGTGAACGGCGTAAGCTCAATCGCATTTATTATAGGCGGTTCGCTGGGACTTGATAATAATATCTTAAAAAGAAGCGATTACAAGCTCAGCTTTTCTGATATGACATTTCCCCACCAGCTTATGCGGGTAATTCTTTGCGAACAGATATACAGGTGCTATAGGATTATTAATGGGGAGCCGTATCATAAATAGGGGGGTAAAAAATGGTGGAAGTTTATTTCCACCATTTTTTTAATCATTGTATCTCCTGATCTAATTCATCAAATATTGCATCGGAAAAAAATTTCGATAAACTTATATCAAGTCCGTCACAAAGTTTCTTAATTGTCGTAATTGTAATATCCCTGCGTTCTTCATTTAACATGCTATAAACTGTAGACGGCGTCACACCTGACATAGTTGCAAGTTCATTATATTTAATATTACGTTCTTTACATATTTCCTTAAATCTTAGTATAACAGCATCTTTTATTGTCATTTATTACACCTCGGATTGTCCATATTGATAACATAAGTTTATTAAGGCAAACGCATTTGCGTATACGCTCTTGCGTAAATATGTGAAAAAAATTATAATAGTATTTAGTGTTTACATTGCCTGCTTTATATTGGGATGTATATAAAGGAGGTTATTTATGAAAAAATATGGTTATGTGCGAGTTTCGTCAAAGGATCAAAATCTTAACAGGCAACTGGATGCTTTAAATGAATTAGGTATTACATCAAAGTACATATACATCGATAAAATGTCTGGAAAAGATTTCAACAGACCTAATTATATGAAGTTGGTTTCAAAACTAAAGAAAGGTGATGTGCTTGTAATAATCAGCATTGACCGGTTAGGAAGAAATTATGACGAGATACTGGAACAATGGAGACTTCTTACAAAAGAAAAACATATAGACATTGAAGTTATTGATATGCCACTGTTAAATACCAATTATGAAAAAGAAGGACTTACAAGAGTATTTATAGCAGATTTGGTATTACAGATACTGGCATATGTCGCAGAAACAGAGCGCTCTTTTATTAAGCAAAGACAGGCAGAAGGCATAGCTGCCGCTAAATCAAGAGGTGTTCAATTCGGAGTCAGGCGAAAGGAACTTCCGGATAATTTTGAAAAATATTATAAGCTCTGGGAAAACAGAAATATTACAGTCAGGGAAGCTGCAAATGCATTAAACATCAGTTATTCAACGTTTTATAGAAGGTGTAAAGAAAAACAAGCCAATGTAAAAATCGGTTGTTGTAAATAGTAGACAATGTGAAACACACATAATTATTTAAAAATGCTCATAAATCATATGATTCATTGGGCTTTTTTATTATATCCATTTTGTTTCAAAAAGTCTGCTTTGTGAAACAAAATGGATAAATTTCAAGCAAATACAAGGAGAAAAAATTATGTTTGGTACAGAAAAACAAAAGACAGGTTATCCGTCTATAGATAAACCATGGCTTAAATTCTATGATAAAGCTCTTAATGAATCTGATATACCGGAATGTAGCGCATATCATCTGTTATATCAAAATAACAAGGATTATATGGATGATGTTGCACTCATCTACTTTAACAAAAAAATTAAATTCAAGGAATTGTTTGAGAATATCAGAAAAACGGCTATGTCTTTGACTGCACTGGGAATAGGTAAAGGAGATATCGTAACACTTCAGGTATTAAATATGCCTCAGACTGTATATCTTTTTTATGCTTTAAGTTATATAGGTGCAGTAGCGAATATGATATACTTCTCCGCTTCAGTAAAAGAAACAAATGAAATACTGATTAATACAAAATCCAAAATGTATATTGCCATTGACTCCTTGTGGGAAACTCATAAGGAGTCAGTAAAAGGGACTGATGTACAGCATGTATTATTGCTTAAAATAGCAGAATCCGCAGATGTTGTTACCAGAACAATTGTTAATATTAAGTTGAAAGCAGTCAAAGCTGCTAATTGTATGAATTGGAAGCAGTTCCTTAAATATGGAAGTATTTCAGAAATTGATGAAGTCAATGAATCCCGGATTCCCGTTGTAATGGTATATACAGGTGGTACTACCGGGAAATCAAAAGCAGTTGTTCTTTCAAGTCAAAGTATGAATGGTCTTGTATATCAATACACTTACGCTTTACCTGAATTAAAACGTGGAGGAAAGCTTATGAATTCAATACCTCCATTTGTTGCATATGGAATTGTATGTACTCTGCATATGCCTTTATGTCGTGGTATAAAAAATATATTGATTTTAGATCCTTCTCCTGAAAATGCAGCTTCTAATTTTTATAAATATTGCCCTAATTATTACGTATGCGGATGTCCTCAGACTGAAAGCATTATGAATCATCCAGGAATCCAAAAGATGAATTTAGATTTTATTAAAGTTTACGCTGTAGGCGGCGATACAGTTACTCCCGCATTTGAAGAGAGAGCAAATAAATTTTTAAAAAACCACAATGCCGATACGACCATATCTGTTGGCTACGGAATGACCGAAGCAGCAGCTACAGTTGTTACCTCATTGCCTAAAGTAAGCAGGGTAGGAACAGTTGGTATTCCATTACCCGGAACAATAATTAAGGTTGTAGAACCTGATACTATAAATGAGTTGCCATACAACCGTGATGGAGAGATATGTTTTAGTACACCGACAATGATGCTTGGGTATTACAAAAACGAAGAAGAAACAAACAATATTATCAAAGTGCATAATGACGGAAAAAGATATATCCACTCCGGAGATATCGGTCATATAGACGAAGATGGATTTGTCACAATATCAGGCAGAATTAAACGTATCATTGCAACATGGGGGAATAATGCGTATCACAAAGTGTTTCCTAAATTGATAGAAGATATGTTTGTGGAAATTGAAGGGATTCATGAAGTTTCCATTGTCGGAAGAAAAATAACTAATGTCTTTTGTGAACTTATTGCTTTTGTTGTTTTAGATAAAGGTAATAACAAAGAAAATATCGAACGATTATTAAGAAATATATCTGATGAAAAACTTGATACATGGGAACGTCCGGTTGAATATCGTTTTATTGATGCACTTCCAAGAACGACCATAGGCAAAGTAAATTACAGAGAACTTGAAAAGGAGATAAATGATTATGAAAGGTACGAAAAATAAATATATTTTATGTATAAAAAAATGAATCCATCTAATAACTTACCTGGATTATTTCATTACAAAGCAGCTACATAACGGCTATTTGAGACCTTATTGTTTTTGTATATTAAAAAAGCCGATTGATAAGAATTTTTTATTGATAAACATTAATAATGTTGCTTTGAAAGAATTTCCGGAAGATAAAAAAATAGAAGAGGTATTCATTGTCAAAAAGTTACCTTTCACTGATATTGGAAAGGTCGATTTAAAAATACTTGAACAAAGTGTTAAAGACCGGCTAATGATGTAATGACTTGAGATGACAGTAGAATATACGGAAAGGAAGAAAAAAGGTGGCAAAAAATAACGAAGGACAGGTTGTAGTAAAAAATGAACGAAAATATTATCTGGATAATATCCGTGTATTAATAATATTAGGACTGTTTGTTGCACATTCTTGTGAAATGTATCACCTGCAGGATGGATTCTATATTGAAGGTGCTAAATCTTTAATTCCTACAATAATATACAATTCACTAAGAAGCTGGTATATGGCAACACTATTTTTAATAGCAGGATTAACCACTATGTATAGTCTAAAAAAAAGAACTATCAAGGGATATTACATTGAAAGATGTAAAAGACTGCTTATTCCATTTTTAGCAGGAATACTTTTATTGGTACCGGTTCAGTCATATTTTGTAATGAAAAATCATTATGGGTTCAATGGAAATATTTTTGAGGCGTATGTACATTTTTTTACTACATATTCTGATGGTTTTTATGGGTATGATGGAGGCTTTACCCCATCACATTTATGGTTTTTGATATATTTATTTTTGATTTCTTTAGCAACATTCCCAATTATCAGATATAAGTCAAATACTACAAATCAGATAAAGGTTAAGGCAACTTCACTTATATGGTTTACACTTTTAATTTACATAATTTCATATGGACAAAGTGATGAATCACCTGTTAAATATATTGCTTTCTTTGCTTTGGGATTGTTGTTGTACGATAATGTTGAATTTTATAAATTAATCGCAAAATATAGTTGGAGTCTGCTATTAATTGGTATAAGTACAAATATATGTATGGGATTTATGCTGATGAAAATGGATGAAATAAGTGTGTGGACAGTAGATTATGCATGGATGCGCCTGATATGGGCGGTTTCATGTACAACTATGGTCTTTGGTGTAATTGGAACCGGTCAGAAATATATAAACTATATAAACAGGTTCTTTGAGAAATTATCGAACTGTTCATTTGCAATTTATTTCATTCACATGACTGTATTGCTCCCTGTTGGGTATTTTGTAATTAAATACCTTAAATGTAACGTGTTTATTCAGATACTGATAACTATGAATATCTCCATTATTGTTACGGTTTTACTAGTTGAAATATGTAAAAAAATACCCGGTGTCAGGTTTGCTCTGGGTTTGAAGTGATAAAGGAAGTTACATAAAAATTGAAAGAAATAGACATCAGACAAGAAAAAAGATTTACAGACTACCAGTCAAAAAAGGCTGATATGCTAAAAGCTGATATTCCCATAAAAAACAAGCTAATTATCAGAAAAATTTTAAGACCACTTTTAAGATGCATGCTGCGGATACAAAGAAAATTTAATCATTTTCATGTAGAATTGTTAAATGAAATAAAATATACCAACAAAGCTGTAATTTATGCAGTAACTCATATAGGAAAGTGGGATTTTGAAATTATTAATGAGCAGATAACAAAACCGTTTTACATTTTGGCGGCAGATTTTATAAACATAAATAAAGGTTTTAACGGCTTGTTTACGAAATTAAACGGTGTTGTTTACGTTAATGAAAAAAGTAATATAGACAAGCATAATACTAAAGAAATAATGATACGACTGCTAAAAGCCGGAAATTCTATGATGATTTTTCCGGAAGGGACATGGAACCTTTCAGAAAACGAACTCATATATGATATTCCTTATGGTACAGCTTCAATTTCGATTGAAACCAATACTCCGATTATCCCAATAGCTATTGAACAGTATGAAAACAGATTTGTAATCAATACCGGAGAAAAAATTATGCCTGATAATTCTATTTCTGATCTTACACAAAAGATACGGGATATTCTGGCAAGCCTTAAATGGGAAATCTGGTATAAACAAGGAATATGCAAACGTAATAAATTAGATGATGATTATTGGAATGGATTTGTTCAACAACGTGTTATGGAATGGGCAGGTTATTCAATGGATGAACAGATAATCAACACTTTTGTTCCAAAAGAAAAAAGAACATATTTAGAATTGTGTGAAAAATTTGGGTTCGATAAAATACCACTAAGATACAGGAATATTCAATTCAATAAATTATTTAAGGAGAAATACAATGATGAACGCAGATGAAATGACCGGGTATCCATCAATAGATAAGCCTTGGTTAAAATATTACTCTAAAGAATTTATCAATAAACCGTTAAAAAAATGTACAGTATACCAAAATGTATATACTAGCAATTCTGAACATATGTCAGATATTGCACTGATTTACTTTAATAACAAAATATCCTACAGAACTTTATTCAGAGAAGTGGACAGGTGTGCATACTCATTAAAGTGTATGGGAATCCAAAGCGGAGATATTATTTCTCTTTGCACAGCAGAAACTCCTGAATCCATATACCTTCTTTTAGCAGCTAATAAGTTAGGGGCTGTATGTAATTTTGTAAATCCATTTTTTACAGAAGAACAATTATTATCGAGAATTAACGAGACACATAGTAAAGTTTTGTTTGTATTGGACAGTTTTTATAAACAGATTCAACCTGTTATTAATAAGCTTAATATTGGAAAAATAATTATAATCCCCGCTCTTAATTCAGCTTCAATATTAATCAGAAGTCTTAATAAGCTAAAAAACAATACTCATATTAAGTATTCAGATAAGCTGGTAAACTGGCAATCGTTTGTTGATAAAAAAGTAAAAGTTGAACCTACAACTGCAGCAGATTATGTCCCAAACCATGATGCAATTATGGTGTGTTCATCCGGAAGCACCGGTGCATCTAAAGGTATTGTACTTACAAACGATGGGATAAATGCAACAATTCAAAATTATGACTATGGTTATGACTATTTAAGAGGTGACATATTCTTACAAATGGTTCCTATATGGTTTTGTACAGGATGTGTTCTAAGCATAATTATGCCACTACAAAGAGGGATTACCGTTATACTGGAACCAAGATATGGTATCAAAGAATTTATAAGCAATTTAAAAAAAGCATTCTATTTCTTTAACGTTAGTTTCGCCAAGTTTTTGGGTTGGTATTATGAATAGTTCACAATCAGACAAATTGGACTTATCGGTTATGAAATATCCTATTACCGGAGGTGAACAGATTCTTTCAGATACAGAAGATGAAATCAACGCATTTCTAAAGGCTAGAGGATGTCAATACCCATTATTGAAAGGTTATGGTATGAGTGAGTTAGGTTCAACCCTTACAATAACTTCAAGATTACACTCAAAAAAGAATAGTGTCGGTTATCCTATGCTTGGAAAAGCAATAGTATCTGCTTTTGACATAGAAACAGATTCAGAATTGAAATATGGAGAGAGAGGAGAAATTCGTGCAATTACCCCTGCCCATATGAAAGGTTATTTTAATAACGAGGAAGCAACATCCGAGTTTTTCAAGGAAGACTCCAAAGGTCAGATATGGGCATGCACAGGTGATATAGGATATGTTGATGAAGAAGGATATATGTTTATTCTGGGTCGTTCCACAGATAGTTATAAATCGGATAACGGAAGAATAATTTGTCTGTTTGATGCCGAACAGGTAATTTTAAAGGATAAAAACATCAGTTTATGCAAAGTCATCGATACAACATATAAGTCAAAAAAAGTATCTGCAGCACATATCATTCTGAAAAGTGACGAAAACATTAATGAGGTTATTAAAAGACTATATTTAAACTGCACTGAATCATTGCCGGCAGATGAAGTTCCACAGTTGTGGAAAATCCGAAAAACTATGCCCGTACATAAAAGTGGAAAAAGAGATGTAGAGGCTTTGAAAAACGAATGTTCAGGGTATTATGATTCAGAAGGAAATATTATTGAAAGCATCAGGTAAAAATTATGGATACAAAAGAACCCCATTTATTCGTTCCATTTAAGGAAGTGGAAACGTGGTCTCTGACAGCTAAAAAAATTACTATGAGAATCTTAGAAATATATGTATAAAAAGAAAAAAACATTCTACCGGTTCAAGTAAGTTTGTTGCTTTTATAGCACCATTATTTCGTAATTTTCCAATAGAAATAAGAGGAGCCGAGAACCTGATAGATACAAATGTTTTGTTTTCAGGTAATCATTCAAATTCTCACGATGTTTTCATTATCAAAGAAGTTTTTCGGAAATTAAAGAGAAATATTTCTCCTGTGGTAGCTTATGACGGATTGAATATATTATCACGGACATTCTTTTTTATGAGTGACGGTACATTTATCGACAGAGCAGACAAAAAGTCTATCGAAAACGGATTAATTGATTTTTGCAGCAAAATACTAAAAGGCAGCGATGGCTTCATGTTTGGAGAATCGACATGGAACCTGCATCCTCTGTTACCAATGCAAAAACTAAAAGCCGGCATTACTTTAGTCAGCTTAATTACAGGAAAACCAATTATCCCTGTTATATTTGAATATGTGGAGTCAGTACAAATTTGTAAAAAAGAAAGCAGCCTATATGATAAGTGTATTATACAATTCGGTACACCGTATTATGTGACTACTGATAAAAATATATTTGAGCAGACATATAAGTTGCAAATAATAATGGAAAATATGCGAAGAAAATTATGGGATGAACTGGGAATACGTAAAGATTCATTTGAAAATATTAATAAAGAACTGTATTTGAATCATTTGTATTTAAAAAAGTTCAAGGCAACAGGTTTTAAATATAACAGTGAACTTGAAACCCAATTTTTACTTAACAAGGAGAACGAATATGTCATTAATCAAAACGGTGAATTCGTTCCGGGAATTTTGCAAAGATGATTTTATTTGAAATAAAGGCAGTACATGTATGAAACATAATTTATTTATAAGCAAATTGAATGAAAAAGATGTAAATCATTTTACAACGGATGTTGGTCTGTGTTTGCGGAGAAAGTCGCATAAACTCTTTAGAAAATTATGTAATTTTTTTACACATACTAAAGTGATTTATACCGAAAAATGTAACTATGACACAGATGAAGAATATTACGGAACTTTAAATGACGGCTATATTTCCGTTTCGGATTATCCCATATCACATAATAAAAATAATGTTATTGTAGAAAGATATCCACAACTAAAAAAGGATGAAAGTTATATTTTTGTCGGTAATCATACATGCCCTGAAGATATAGAAATAATGCTTAATGTAATTGACAGAAATTCCTATCTGATACTAGGGTCAGTTGAATCACTTAAATATAATCCAGAGGTATATCTGTCATGGCTAAACGGAATGATTGTATTTGATGTTCTAGATAAAACAGAAAGAAGTGACCTGCTCCCAAAAATGAAAAGGGTATTAAAAACACAAAGTATTTTAATTTATCCTGAGGGTTCCCACAATTACAATCCTAATAAACTTATTAATAATTTGTATGACGGATCTGTTAATCTGGCATTAGAGACAGGAAAAGGTATCGTTCCAATAATAATGATAAAAGATGATACCGAAAATATAGCTTATGTTGATGTTGGTAACCCAATTTACATAACAAAACCACCTGTTATCAGCAAAAAGTTCATTAAGGATATGAGCCTGTTTCTTAGAGATAAAATGGCAACATCCGTTTGGTATTTAATATCAAGACATATCAAAACAATTAACCGTAAAGAACATCTGGATATCGGTGCAATGTTTATAGAACGTTACCTTGCAGATACATTTAAAAAATTAGATTGGAAGCATGATGTTTTTGATGCGGAATATCTGACCAAAAAGACAAAAGAAGAAAGAGAATATGAGGATGTAAATAAAAGCCTCAGCAGATTAATACTAAATGAACATAACAACCAGATTTATCGTGAAAATATCCTTAAGAGTATGGACATTGGCAAATATGACGTTGTTTGGAATATGAGAAGAAGATTTGTAGAAAAACTAAAAGGCTTTGATTGATTATGAAAAAAGTTGAGAATATTAAAATATTATCTATGAAAGAGGAAGCAGAATTAAGTCCCGAAGAATTAATAACATATTATAATAGCTTAAAAGAATATCTGCTAAAAAGAAAATATACAAACTTAACACCGGGTGCCTTACGCATAGGTCCGAAATTAAAAAAAATAACAAATAAACTTGCAACAAAAGTAACAAAAATGTTTTCAAGTAAAAATGTTAAAATAATAAGTGATGGTCAAGAAAATATCCCTGATGGACCTGTTATTTTTGCTCATACTCATCAAGGAATATTGGATGGATTTGTGTGGATACCAGAAATAGATAGACATTGTTTTATATTACACGGGTCTGATGTTAATAAGTTATTATTAATGTGTCAATATAATACAGGACTAATATTAACAAAAAAAAGTATGTCTAGCAGAGATACTGATGAAAAGAAAAAAATGGTTAAAAAATACAATCTAAACGCTAAAATGGATATGATTGAATTGTTAATAAATGGACATTCTATATCTTATTTTCCGGAAGGAACATGGAATTTATCGCCAAATAAATTACATTTACCCATTAATATAGGATTTTTAGATATAGCCAAAAAGGCAGGAGTACCTGTAATACCTGTTGTACATGAATTTACATATAAATCAGATTCTGACAAAGAAAAAATAGAAAAAGTTCATTCTAGATTTGGTAAACCAATATGTATAGATTTTAATGATAATATTTTTGAAAAATTAAAAGAGTATGAAGAACAAATTTCTACAATGCGTTGGGAACTTATAGAAGAAAAAGGAATATATGAAAGAAAATATATTTCCACTGAAGAATATTCAAGATTTCTGAACGGTAATTATAGAAATTTGAAATTAGGAAAATTGGATATTGAAATGGAGCAAGATAATATTTTTGGAGCAAAAGACGATTTTTATAAATTCCATCATATTAATGCTGTACCGGTAAATGAAAAAGGGGAATTAGAACCAACAAACGAAGTAAAAAAACTTATAAAAATCAATGAAGAACATGGTGTTGCCAGACCATTATGAGGATTTAGCTATGAACAACAAAGCTTTATTTAGGTTTAGACTCACATATTAAATAGACCATCAAAAACGTTTTATTAAAATAGTTTGTACATATATCATGCGTATTCGACTTGATATACATAAAAAGGCAGGTTTTAATCAGTCTGTTATTGCTGAATAGCTGCAAGTTAACCAAAGTCTTATATCAAGGTGACATAACCTGCCTTAATGTGGCTTTTTGTACCAGCGGAATGACAATATAATTAGGAGAGGACCCCTCAAGTTTTTCCGATTATTTAAACAATCATTTATAATTCATAGACATATCTCAATCTAATCAATTCCTAAAATTTAGCATACAAAAATATTGAATTAATTCCTAAAATATACTACAGTATAATATCATAGAAAGGTAATATGTGAATATTAACAGATGTTTGACTTTTAACATTCTCTGAGTTAAAATGAAATAAATTAAGTTAGAAGGAGAATGAGAGGTATGTTTACAAGTGTATTCGGGCTTTCCATAAAATATGAAGCTTGGAATCTCCGGAGCTCTTTACCTATTTATATTACAGAAAGTTACGATTTTTACACAGCATATATAGGAAATAAACGTTGTATAATGCTTGCTCCGACAGAAGAACTTTCAACTCTTCCGGCACTGAAAAAACAAATTGCTAAAATACAGCAGGTTGATAATGTTCCGGTTGTATTTAAACTTGCAACAGTATCAAATTATCGAAGAAAAAGCTTTATTGAAAATAATATAGCATTTATTACTGAGAAGCAGGTTTTTCTTCCCTTTATCGGTACATTGCTTACAGATGAGAAAGAGCACCGGAAACTGGCAGAAAAATTTGTTTATTCTACGCAACAGTTATTTTTATTGTATCTGTATGGTAAGAAAAAACGATTGTATATTTCAGAAGCCGGAAAAATTCTTCCATTTACAGCAATGACACTCACCAGAGCAGTAAGACAGTTGGAAGCTACAGATTTATTCATTGTAGCAAAAGACGGTGTCAATAAGATTATTGAGTCAAAATATAATCGATATGAATTATTTGAAAAATCAAAAGTTTATTTATCCACCCCTGTCCGTAATGCAGGATATATAGATAAAACGCAAGTTACAGAGGATATGGTATTTGCAGGGGAAACGGCACTTTCAGAAAAAACAATGTTAAATCCGAACCGGGTTGTTACTTATGCGATTAGTGAGAAAGATTATGATACAACACTTCTGACCGAAGAATTGATAGACCCTGATAAGCAGGTTCGACTTGAATTATGGGCATATGATCCGAAATATTATTCAGAAAATAACAGTGCTGATGATATCTCTGTTATTTTATCTTTTGAAAATACAAACGACGAAAGAATTGAAGAAGCAGTAGATGAATTGTTAGAAAGAAGGTTGCGGGAATAATGGTCAACGGATTTCTCAAATTTAAGGAGAAATTTCAAGGTTATGAAAATCAATATGTCATAATCGGTGGTACGGCTTGTGATTTGATTATGGAAAATGAGGAACTGCCATTTCGTGCTACAAAAGATATAGATATTGTACTGATTGTTGAATCCATAACTGTGGAATTCGGCAGACAATTTTGGGAATATATTAAAGAAGCAGGCTATGAGCATTTGAATAAAAGTACCGGGAATGCACAGTTTTATCGTTTTACATCTCCGAAGAGTAAAGAATATCCATATATGATAGAGATATTTTCTAAAAATCCGGATTTTATTATATTGGAAGATGATGCAGTTCTTACGCCTCTTCCGATAGATGATGAAATATCCAGTTTGTCTGCAATTCTTTTAAATGATGCATATTATGAATTGCTGAAAACCGGACATATTATGGTCGATGGGATTCCTGTATTGAGCCCGACTTGCATAATACCATTTAAGGCTAAAGCGTGGTTGGATTTGAAAGAACGCAAATCGAGCGGAGAGCAGGTTGACAGCAAAAATATAAAGAAACATAAAAACGATGTGTTCAGATTAGCCCAGTTAATTACAGCTAATACAAAGCAGGCTCTTAATCCGGAAATAGCAGAAGATATGAAAAATTTCTTATCGGAAATGATTGATGAAGAAGTGGATTTAAAATCATTAGGCATAAAAGGAACAGATAGTAAAAAAATAATAGAAATGTTATATCAGTGTTACGGTTTGAAAGATTATTGATTTAATTCCTAAAATATACTACAGTATAATCATAGAAAGGTAATATGTGAATATTAACAGACACAGGGAGGAAATTATGAGTTACATAGAGTTAAAAGACGTTAAAAAAATCTATAAAATGGGAGAAGTTAATATTAATGCCCTTTCAGGTGTTAATTTCTCTGTGGAAAAAGGAGAATTTGTAATAATTGCAGGTGCCAGCGGTGCAGGAAAAAGTACCATCCTTAATATCCTGGGAGGCATGGATACGCCCACATCGGGAGAGATTATTGTAGACGGCTGCAATATCAGTAATTACAATTCCAGACAGCTTACTACATACAGAAGATATGATATAGGCTTTGTTTTCCAGTTTTACAATCTGGTACAGAACCTTACCGTAAGGGAAAATATCGAAATGGCAACACAGATTTGTAAAAATCCTCTTGATATCGATGAAGTAATAAAAGCTGTAGGACTCGAAGAACGTAAAACCAACTTTCCTGCACAGCTTTCAGGCGGTGAACAGCAGCGAGTGGCAATAGCGAGAGCACTTGCAAAGAATCCTAAGATACTGCTTTGTGACGAACCTACGGGAGCACTTGATTATAATACAGGTAAATCAATTTTAAAGCTTCTATATGATACCTGCCGTGAAAGAAATGTAACGGTAATAGTAATTACCCACAATCTGGCACTTACGGCAATGGGCGATAAAGTAATAAAGGTAAAGAATGGACTTATATCGGAAATCGAAATCAACGAAAATCCTATACCTGTAGAAAGGATTGAGTGGTAATGAAGAAAGCATTGATAAAAGATACCTTCAGGGAAATTAAAAATAGCTTCGGCAGATTCATATCGATTTTTGGTATTGTGCTTGTAGGTGTGGCTTTCTTTACAGGCGTAAAATCGTCGGCACGATATATGAAATACTCGGCGGATACATACTTTGACAACAACAATCTTTTTGATTTAAAGATGTATTCCAATGTTGGATTTGACGATGCGGATATAGAAAAACTTGGCAAAACAGAGGGCATAGACAGGATAGAGGGTGTTACAAGCATTGATGTAATTACCAATGTCCATGATAATGATGAGACTGTACAGATATTTTCCTACGATTTCTCATCAGACGATAACCTCAATAAAATCACATTGACAGAGGGCAGGTTCCCCGAAAATCCCGGAGAATGTGTTATTAGGGACTATGGAATTGCGAGAGAACCCATAGAGCTTGGAACAGAACTTGCAATTAAAGACGATAACCTTAAGAGTACCTCATATAAAGTTGTAGGAAAGGTCTCAACACCATACTACCTGTCATATCAATATGACACAACAACCGTAGGAAGCGGTAAAATTTCCGATGTCCTTTTCATATCAGAAGATGAATTTACAGGTGACAGATATACAGTCCTTTTTGCTACAGTTAAAGGTGCAAAAGATGAATATTGCTACGGTGATACGTATTTTGATATTGTTACACCTGTTAAAGAAAAAGTAATTGAAAATGCAGATAATCTTTCTGAAAAATATGCCATGCTTGGCGGCTATACTTTTTACGCCCTTGACAGAAATTCCCATTATTCCTTTGTGGATTATAAGAACTGTGGAGACAGAATGGATGCAATAGCCAAAGTATTTCCGGCATTCTTTTATCTCGTGGCAGCTCTTGTATGTCTCACAACCATGACAAGAATGGTTGATGAACAGCGAGGCGGAATAGGTACCTTAAAAGCACTTGGATATAATAAAATAAGCATTGCAGGCAAATACATAACCTATGCGCTTTTGGCATCTTTAGCAGGAGGAGTGCTTGGATGTGTGCTTGGACTTTTAACTTTCCCAAGAATTATATTTAATGCATGGAATATTGTATATACTGTGGCAGATTTTACAGAAGTTCCCCAGATTTCCATGTGCGGGCTTGCTATTATGATTGCGGTTCTTATAAACGTACTTGCAACATTTGCTTCATGCTTCTCAATGCTTACAGAGACTCCGGCATTGCTTTTAAGACCTAAGTCACCTAAGAATGGTAAAAAAGTATTTTTAGAGCATATACCATTTATCTGGAAGCATTTTAACTTCACGAAGAAAGTAACCGCAAGAAATATTTTACGTTATAAAAAGAGATTTTTTATGACTATAACGGGAATTGCAGGATGTACGGCGCTGATACTTGCAGGTTTCGGTATAAAAAACAGTATTTCAAAAGTTACGTCTGACCAGTATGGAACTATTTTTGCCTATGATATTGCAGGTGAATTCAGTGAAGCGAGTGACAAAGACTCCTTTTATGATGAATATAAAGAAAATAAGAATATCAAAGATATTTATATTATGACATCCCATATGGGAACCGCTAAAAAAAGCGAATCAGAGGAAACCACTAAAAATGTGACGATTGTCAGTGTTGATGACGGAAAAAGGTATTCCGGTTTTACAGGTCTTACATATCACACAAGCAAAGAAACTGCGGTTATTCCTGAAGACGGTGCCTTGGTAACTTATAAATTGGCAAAAGATTTTAATCTTAAAGAAAATGACAACGTAGCAGTAACCATTGATGACCGGACCTATGAATTTAAAATAGCCGGAATTGTTGATATGTATGTAGGCCAGTATGTATTTGTAAATGACAGATATTATAAAGAAGTAACAGGCAGCGAACCTGATAAAAATTATTTTATCGCCAATTTAAATATTGAAGGCGATAAAGAACAGCAGGCCTTTGGTACGGAAATGATTAAGAAATACGGTATAAAATCAATTTCGTATTATAACAGTATTTCCTCTGATTTTAATGATACAATATCTTCACTCAGCATAATTACCGTAATTCTCATTATATCGGCAGGTCTTTTAGCATTTGTCGTATTATATAATCTTATAAATGTTAATCTATCAGAGAGAATACGGGAAATTGCCACTATAAAAGTCCTTGGCTTTTATGATAAAGAGGTTGCCAATTATGTATACAGGGAAAATGTTATTTTAAGTATAATAGGTGCAATTATCGGACTTGGACTTGGCAAAATACTTCATAGTTATATAATGACCGTAGTTGAAATGGATGATGTGATTTTTCCAAAGATGATTTTCTGGTATTCATACATAATATCATTTGCAATAACCATTGTATTCGGAATAATCGTTAACTTAACAATGTATAACAAATTAAAAAAGATTCCTATGGTGGAATCCCTTAAATCAGTAGAATAGTAAATTAAAAGCCTGTACCGGTTAAAGTACAGGCTTAATTTATGCCAAAATTAATTTGCAGAGTTGGTTTTCTTTGAGAAAAGATATGTAAACGCACATGCCACGGCAAATAAAATAATGCCCACAATGATATTTACAGCTGAAAAAGTACATTTTTCCATCTTATAGAATATAGCAAAAGGAGAGGCTGCTATAAGTCCGAGAATTGCACAATATGTAACTGATTCAAACTTTTTAAACAACCATGAAATTAGTTTGGAAATAAGAAGAATTCCCACTATACATCCGATTGCAAAAGGTACAAGAACCGCAATGCAATGTCCTAAACCACTCCAGTTAAGATTCTTAAGGGAGGAAATAAAATCTCTTATTGTACCGATAATTCCCGAATAATAACCAAGTATCATAAGGACCAGCGAACCGCTTACGCCGGGAACAATCATTGTAGCGGCAGCAACAATACCTATTGCCACAAGAATAACGATATTTTTAAAATCAACAGTAATAACGGAAGGTCCGGAATTGTTTCCGTTTGCAACTGCCATTATAACCGCAAGTGCTGCAAGTATGACAAAAGCTATGACATGGGTAAATCTCATTTTTCTTTCTTCTTTTTTAAGTGCATCGGAAGCATTGCCTATTATCTGTGGTATTCCCCCGACTATAAGTCCGGTAAAACACATACATGTCTGGAAAGCGTAATGTGACAGGCTGTATGGAATTATATATGAGAAAATTCCGATTCCGCCAATCATGCCTATAACAAGTGGGAGAAGAGTGAGAAAAGACTTCTTAAAATCTTTGATGATACTGTTAATGGAATTGATTAATTTATCATAAACGCCCATTGAAACAGCCATGGTTCCTCCGCTTACTCCGGGAATAATATTGGCTATACCGATAAAAATTCCTTTGATGATGTCAAAAATAAATTTCATAAACTTCTTATCCTCCTAAATATTCGTATTCATTTTAATTCTTTTATAAAATCCCGTCAAGAAATATAAATTCATACTTTCATTCAAATTTACATAATAATGAATAAAGAGAAACGGAGGCAGGCTATGAAACGGATTGACAACGTAATAAATTATTTACCCAAAGATATAAAAAATGTCATAGAAACCCATAGTGACAAAGATAAAATAACCGAAATCAGACTGAGGATTAACAGACCTTTAGAAGTAAAATTCAGGCGTTCCTGTTGTTTTATTGATAAAACTATTGTAACCAAGACTACAATAAAAGAAATTATGGACAAGATATGTAATTATTCACTCTATGCATACGAGGATGATATAAAACGCGGGTTTATTACCGTTAAAGGCGGCAATCGTGTAGGAATATGTGGTAAAGCGGTAATTGAAAACGGACATGTTACAACTTTAAAAAACATTTCATCCTTAAATATCAGGGTAGCCAACGAGATAAAGGGCTGCGGTGAACAATACATAAAATATATTACTGACAATAACAGCATCTGCAATACTATAATAGTTTCGCCTCCGGGATGTGGGAAAACCACACTTTTAAGGGATATTATCCGTCTTTTATCGGATGGTTATGGTAACAGAGGTTTTAATATATCGGTTATAGACGAAAGAAACGAGATTTCAGCAACGGATTTAGGGAGTCCTGAAAATGACGTTGGGATGCGGACAGATGTAATGATTAATAACAAAACCGAAGGAATAATTATGGCACTTAGAAGTATGGCTCCTGAAATAATAGCTGTTGATGAAATAGGAAGTGACAAAGACATTAATGTATTAAATAAAGCAATTACCTGTGGATGTAAAATTCTTGCCAGCATCCACGCCGATAATTTAGAAGAGTATATGCAGAAGGACATTCGATTTTTTAAACGGATTATAATTCTGTCAAAGAAAAACGGGCCGGGAACACTTGAGGGAATATATAACGAAAGGGGTGAACAAATAGATGCTTAAAATAGCAGGAATTATCATTATAATGATATCCACAACTTTATACGGTTACAGGATGTCACTTGATTTAAAAGCAGAGTATAACGAATTACTTGAAATTAAAAAAATGATGTTTTTACTGAAAGGTGAAATAGCCTATGGTTCTTGTACGATTAACGAAGCCCTTGCCAACATCTCAACGAGATGCGGTATGAATATAGACAATATTTTAGAAAATATTGCTTCCGATACAGAAGGTAATTTTTATGAAAACTGGGAACAGAAGTGGAATGATGGCTTTTTAAATATGCACCTTTCAAAAAATATAAAAGCGGACATCCTTAATTTTAAAGATGTTCTGGGTCTTGCTGATAAATCAGGAGAACTTTCACAAATAGATTTATTTTTATCACGTTTGCAGAATGAAATAGATAATACTGAAAATATTCTGCCACAAAAGTGCAGAATGTACAGATGTCTGGCAGTGGGTGCAGGTATTATTTTATCGATAATAATAATATAGGGGATATGAAATGGAAGTTGAATTAATCTTTAAGATTGCGGCAGTAGGAATACTTGTCTCGGTAATCAGCCAGATATTGAAACACAGCGGAAGGGAAGAACACGCATTCCTTACAAGTCTTGCGGGACTTTTACTTGTTCTGTACTGGATTATTCCCTATATAAGTCAGTTATTCAGTTCAATAAAGGATATGTTTTCATTATAAATAAGAGTATGGAAATATTAAAAATTACACTTATAGGAATTACGGGAGTGATTCTTGCAATTTTACTTAAACAATGGAAAAGTGATTTTTCTATGTACATATCAATAGCTACATCTTTTCTGATTTTTGTACTTGTAAGCTCCAAAATACAATACATCATAAATGCATTTAATACCTTTAATAAATTCCTTGATTCCAATGGCAGTTATGTGGGACTATTGCTGAAAATGGCAGGAATTACCTATGTTTCGGAGTTTGCCTCCGGCATATGTAAAGACAGCGGGTATTCCGCTGTGGCATCACAGATAGAAATATTTGCAAGAATTTCAATGCTTGTTATTTCACTTCCTGTAGTGATCACACTTCTTGAGACAATAGGCGGGCTGTAATATGAAAATAATTTTAATTTCTTTTTTACTGATAATGCTTGTTCCTGTAAGAACCTTTGCAGAAGAAGAATCCGATCCACTTTCCATGTATGATTTCAGCGATATAAATTATGTGTTAAAAGAGGACAACTCCTTTGATTTTGAGGACTGTGTGAGGGAGATTATAAAAGGTGATTTTGACACAGGATTTTCAGGATTGCTTGATATGTTTTCATCTGCAATATTTTCAGAGCTTGCCAATGAAAAGGCAATCATAATCAAATTGATTGTTGTCGGACTTACGGCAGCCTTATTTTCCAATATAGCCTTTACTGTATTGTCAGGGAAAATATCGGAGACAGGCTTTTACATAACTTATCTGGCACTTATTGTATGTATGTTGTCGGGATATACCATTGTTGCGGAAATCGTTAAAAATACTATGGACAGACTTTCGTCTTTTATGGAAGCGGTAACACCGGTGTACATTCTGTCGATTGGTTTTTCAACGGGAGAAAGTACGGCAACGGCTTTTTATCAGGTTGTTATAATGGTAATAACATTGATTGAAAAGGTGCTTATTAATTTTATAATTCCGATGATTTATACATATATGATTATCGGATTAATTAACAATATGGCTAACGGCACACTTTTTACCAAAGCGGGTGAATTAATAAAAACGATTATTGAGTGGACACTAAAATCACTTATGACTTTTGTAATAGGAATTAATGTAATAAGAAGCCTTATAAACCCTATAGTTGACTCTATGAAAGTTGGAACGATGTGGAAGGTCATGCAGTCAATTCCCGGAATCGGAAATACGTTAAACAGTGTTTCTTCCGTTGTGTTTGCCTCCGGAACCCTTATAAAAAACGGTATAGGAATTTCGGCTATGATTGCCATTCTTGTAATTTGTTTTATACCTGTTGTCAAAACCTCGGTAATCGCAATCAGCTATAAGGGAGTATCGGCTATTCTTGAACCTGTATCCGATAAAAGGATAGTCAACAGCATTAACACAATTCATATAAGTTTCTGCCTTATGTTAAAGACTTTATTGTATGCAACTGTTTTTTTCATACTGACAATCGCAATTATATGTGCATCAACCAATCTGAATGTGGGATAAAAATGGATTATTTATTGGATATAATTAAAAAAATTGCCTGTTTTTATGTATTTGCTTCTTTTATTCTTAACCTTGTAAATGACGAACGCTATAAGAAATACATAAATATGTTTACCGGGCTGATTATGATAATTCTGGTCATGAAGCCTGTCATTAATATGTTTTCCTCTGACAACCAATTTGAGACACTTCTAAAAACCAACGAATCCGACTATATGTCAAGGGAAATGGCTGATAAAATATCCGTTGCCGGAAGTTATGGAAAAGAACTTATATTAAATGAGTTTAATGAAACCTTGAAAAACAGCTTAAGCCATAAGTTTCTTGATTACGGCATAACCCTTGAAAAGACGGAAGCCCAAATTGAGTTTGACAGGACTGATTCCGATTATGGAAGAATAACCTCACTTGATATTGCAGCAAAAGGATTTGATGTCAGCAACAGTTATTCCGTAGCGGTAACCGAATTAAAAAAATATATTTCAAACGTATATAAAATTGATAGGAACAATATACATATAAATATAACCTGTTGATTCAAAGGAAGGGGAAGATTAATGAAGTGGCTTGACAAATTAAAAACAATGAAAAAAGACAAACTGATTCTTTTGATTTTGGCAGGTATTCTGCTTGTAGTAATTAAACTTCCTGCTAAAAATACTGTCAAAACAAAAAGTTATGAATATAATATACAAAACTCTGCAGCTGACAAAACGACAACAGATTATGGAACATCTATGGAAAAACAGCTTGAGGAACTGCTTTCCTCCGTAACGGGGGTGGGTAATGTTAAGGTTGCCGTTACATTAAAAGATTCGGGAAAAAATATGCAGAATGTGAAGGAAGGGGAAAACTATACGCAAAAAACAGAAAACAATGATTATCCGGAAATTCTGGGAGTGTTGATTGTTGCAAAAGGTGCAGGCGATATGAAAGTTGTATCTGAAATTACGGATGCGGTAAGTGCGCTGTTAGGGATTTCCGCAAATAAAATAAGAGTATTAAAAATGGAGGCATAGTCTTGAAGAAAATTTTCAAAAAAAACCAAATAATTATTACGGTACTTGCACTAATGATTGCCGTTGCAGGATACATAAATTACGCAGACGGTGTTAAGAAAAAAAATGCGGCTGCTAACAAAACCAAAGAAGTTGTGGGAACAGATGTTGATAAAGATCTTAAAGATGTTGATATAGCAGAACCCGGCAATACTGTGTTTACATCAGGAAGCACCTCCCAATTCATTGTAAGTGCCAAACTTGAACGTGAGCAGATGCGTGCAAGTAATAAACAGACTCTTTTAGATATAATAAATAATGTCAATATATCTGAAGCAGAAAAAACTGCGGCTTCCGAAAAAATGGTTGCCATTACAACTTCATCGGAAAAAGAAGTGGCAGCAGAATTAATGCTGGAAGCCAAGGGCTTTAATAATGTAATTGTTTCAATACTTAATGACAAAGTAGATGTTGTTGTGGAACGTGAATCACTTACCGAAACAGAAATAGCCCAGATTGAAGATATTGTAACAAGAAAAACGGACGTTCCGGTAACCAATCTGACAATTACTCCTGTGGAATCCAGAGATAAATAGCATTTGCATTTAATTATATGATTGATTATAATAATGGCATAAGATATTTTTATGACAATCTGGCACAAGGAGAGAAATATATGGAAAAAGAAGCACATATCCAGAATACAGATATAGGTAATATACATATTTCAGAGGAGGTAATTGCTGTAATTGCAGGAATTGCGGCTACGGAAGGTCCGGAGATATATTCACTTGTCGGCAACATAACCAATGAAATTGTAAGCAAGATGGGTATTAAGAGCCTTTCAAAGGGAATTAAGGTTGATATGGCTGAAGATACCGTTACAATTTCTGTAACCGTGAATCTTGTTTATGGATACAATATCCCTAAGACCTGTAAGGCAATACAGGAAAGAATTATACAATCGGTAGAGTCTATGACAGGAATGTCTGTTGCAGAAGTAAACGTAAACGTTAATGATATTACTACGGAAGATAAATAATTTGCATATTATTAAACTTTTACTTTTTATATTTTAATATTTATTGTATAATCAGAGTGCTATAATGTATTTTATGGCACTCTTAATTTTATAATCCAAAGAGAGGAAATATACATGAATAGAACAGCATTAAGAGAAACCGTTTTTAAAGTACTTTTTCGTTATGAATTCCACGACAGTGAATCTTTTGCCAGTCAGATGAATCTTTTTTTTGCGGAATATCCTGAATCAGGTGACGAAGAAGAGAACTGGCCTGCTCTCGACAGTAAGTCAGCAGAAGAAATTACCGGTAAAGTAACGGACATTCTCTGTCATATAGATGAAATAGATAAAGTTATTTCCGAAAAATCAGAAGGCTGGGACATTGACCGAATAGGCAAGGCTGAGCTTTCCATTATGCGTATTGCGGTATATGAGATATTATATGATGACAATATAGAAAATGCAGTTTCGATAAGCGAAGCTGTCAAGCTTGCCAAGAAATACGGTGATGAAAAGGCATACGGCTTTGTTAACGGCGTACTGGCAAAAATCGTTAAATAAAGGATTATTATGGCTAATATTTATACAGTCTTACAGATTAACAGCTATATAAAAAATATGTTTGATACCGATTTTGTCCTGAAGAATATTAATATACAGGGTGAAATCAGTAATCTTAAGTATCACACTTCAGGGCATATTTATTTTACACTTAAAGATAAGGACAGCACAATTTCCGCTGTTATGTTTGCGGGCAGCCGTATGAAAGGACTCAATTTCAGACTGCGGGACGGAATGAAAGTTGTTGTTACAGGCAATATTTCCGTATTTGAGGCATCAGGCAAATATCAGATATACGCTAGAGAAATCAAGGAGACTGGCAGTGGAGAATTGTATGAACGTTTTGTTAATCTGAAAAATGAGCTTGAAGAAATGGGCATGTTTGATGAAATTTACAAAAAGCCTATTCCTAAAAACATTAAAAGACTTGGTGTGGTTACTGCAAGAACGGGAGCAGCCGTCCATGATATAATAAGTGTTTCAAGACGGCGCAATCCGGGAATTGATATTATTTTATATCCTGCCAAAGTCCAGGGCGAAGGTGCGGCAGAGTCTGTATGCACCGGAATAAGATTTCTTGATAAAGCCGGTGTTGACCTTATAATCGTAGGCAGGGGCGGAGGCTCTATAGAAGATTTATGGGCATTTAATGAGGAATGTGTTGCAAGAGAAGTATTTAACTGTAATACACCTGTCATATCTGCGGTAGGACATGAAACAGACTTTACCATTATTGATTTTGTGTCAGATTTACGGGCTCCTACACCGTCTGCAGCGGCAGAATTGGCTGTAAGTGATGTTTCCAAGATCCGTGAGCGTCTTTTGGAATTCAATGCAGGTCTTAATATTCGCATTAACGGATTTTTAAAAAACTACAGTGACAGGATATCATCATATAACGTAAAGCTTAATTATCTTTCACCGGCCAATATACTTGAAGCCAGAGAAAATCTTTTAAGAAATTACTATTATAAATTAAATAACAGTATTAATGCAGTTATGAAAAATTATACTTCAGCTTTTCAGATATTATGTACAAGGCTTGATGGACTTTCACCTCTCGCCAGATTGAAAGGCGGATATTCCTATGTATGTGACGAGGGCGGCAGCAACATTAATTCTGTTGAAGGTATCAGACCGGATGATACATTGAATATATATGTAACTGACGGTATAATTACAGCAACAGCGACAAAAATAACTAAAAAAGAGGGAACTGAAAATGACGATTGAAGAAACTTTTGCATCGCTTGAAGATACAATTTCTGTTCTTGAAAATAAAGAAACAACACTTGAAGATGCTTTTAAAGAATATGAAAAAGGGATAAAACTAATTAACGAAGCCAATAATTCCTTAAATGACGTAAAAAAGAAAATACAGATTTTACAGGATGAAAATACTTTTGAAAGTGTGGATGAGGATGAATTTTAAGGAAGAATTAAGGATAAGAACCGATTATGCTGACAATGTTATTAAAGAGTTCCTCCCGGAAGAAAAAGGCTTTAATAAAGAACTTTGTGAGGCAATGAATTATAGCGTAAATGCCGGCGGAAAAAGACTCCGTCCGATACTTCTGCACTCATTTTACAAGTTGTTTGGCGGTGATTCGGACATTGTTAAACCTTGTATGGCTGCATACGAAATGCTGCACACTTATTCGCTTGTCCATGACGATCTGCCTGCCATTGACAATGATAACTACAGGCGTGGACTGCCAACGACACATGCTCGTTTCGGTGAGGCAACGGCGATTCTTGCAGGTGATGGACTTTTACATCAGGCGTATGAGACATTTATTAAAATTTTTGATACAGAAATTTCAACACGCACAGTAAAAGCCTTAAAGATTTTCGGAGATAAGACCGGTATCAACGGTATGTTGGGCGGTCAGTCTGCCGATGTACTCCACACCGGAGAAGTTATAAGTGATGAGTTGTTATATTATATATATGAGAAAAAAACAGGGGCTTTAATCGAAGGTGCCATGCTTACCGGTTCTGTACTGGCAGGCTGCAACGATGAAGATTTGGCAAAAATCAGAAGAGTCGGTGAGCTTGTGGGACTCGCTTTCCAGATTAAAGATGATATCCTTGATATCTATGGCAATGAAAAGGAGATAGGAAAACCTCTTCACAGCGACGAAAAAAACAACAAGAAGACATACATTACCATTAATGGAATTGAAAAATCAGAACATGATATTGCAGTTATGTCAGAAGAAGCATGTGATATTGTTTCTTTCCTTGGAAATGACGTGGAAGAACGTGATTTTATTATAAAACTCATTAAATACCTTACTGACAGGACTTATTAATTTAATTGTGGAAAGAATGAATAATATGATATTGGATTTGATACAAAAACCAAATGATATAAAAAAAGTTAATAAAGAAGACTACAATGAGCTGGCAGATGAGATAAGAGAGTGCATTATTGAGAATGTAAGTACCAACGGAGGACATCTTTCATCAAGTCTCGGCGTTGTGGAACTTACTATGGCACTGCATCTTACCATGAACCTGCCAAAGGACAAAATATTATGGGATGTAGGTCATCAGGCGTATGCCCATAAGATTCTTACCGGCAGAAAAGAAGCATTTAATACGTTAAGGCAGCTTAACGGATTAAGCGGTTTTCCATCCCTTAATGAAAGCAAATGTGATGCTTTTGGTATGGGACATGCTTCAACCTCTATTTCTGCAGCTCTGGGTTATGTTAAAGCAAGAGAACTTTCCAAAGATAATTATACCGTTGTTTCAGTAATAGGTGATGGTGCGCTTACAGGAGGAATGGCATACGAGGCTCTTAATAACGCAAGTCTTTTAAAAAGCAACATGATAATTATCCTTAATGATAATGAAATGTCTATATCCCGTAATGTAGGCGGAATTTCCAAAGTTCTCAATACCACAAGGACGAGTGCCAGATATAATGAATTAAAAGATAACGTTAAAAATACACTTTCCAAAATTCCCGGATGCGGTGAAGATATTATTGGAAGAATACACAAAACAAAAAGCTCTATAAAACAGCTTTTCGTTCCCGGAATGATTTTTGAAGATATGGGGCTGACTTACCTCGGACCTGTTGACGGACATAATATTGAAAGACTTGTTAAGACAATTAATATGGCTAAGAAAGTTAATCATGCTGTTGTTATACATGTTCATACCACAAAGGGTAAGGGTTATCCTTTTGCTGAAAGAAAACCTTCCTTCTTCCATGGTGTAGATCCTTTTGATATTGAAACGGGTAAGCCTGTATCAAGAGAAAAAGTAACAACATATTCAGATATTTTTTCTTCGTCAATTACTTCAATGGCAGAAAAAGACGATAAAGTTGTTGCGATTACGGCAGCCATGGGTGCCGGAACAGGATTAAAAAAATTCGAGAAGAATTTTCCTGACAGATTTTTTGATGTGGGAATAGCGGAAGAACATGCTGTTACTTTTGCGGCAGGCCTTGCAAGTGCTGGGTACAAGCCTTATGTTGCCATATATTCTACATTTTTACAAAGAGGTTTCGACCAGATTCTCCACGATGTATGCATCCAGAAGCTGCCTGTCAGATTTATTGTGGAACGTGCCGGAATTGTAGGAAAAGATGGTATAACACACCAGGGTATATTTGATATCTCTTATCTTAATATTATTCCCGGAATGACAATAATGGCACCTAAGAATAAATATGAGCTCCGGGATATGCTTGATTTTTCATTGGATTTTAACGGCCCTGTTGCAATAAGATTTCCAAGAGGTGAAGCGCTGGACATATATGAGGATAACAGAAGTCCGGTTATTTACGGAAAAAGCGAAATTCTCAAACGTGGAATGAAAATAGCTGTTGTTGCTGTAGGTGCATGCGTAAAGCTTACAGAAGAAATTGATGATATTCTTCTTGAAAACGGCTATGATGCCACAATAATCAATGCACGTTTCATTAAACCTATTGACAGTGCTTTGCTTGATGATATAGCTAAAAAGCATGACCTTATTGTCACACTTGAGGAAAATGTTCTTACCGGTGGATATGGACAATCAGTTTTAAGCTATATTAATGAAAAAGGATATGCTGCCGATGTACTTAATATCGGGCTTAAGGATTCTTTTATAGAACACGGAGATGTGGGAAGCCTTTGGAAAGCCAACGGATTAGACGGTGAAATTATTGCAAATAAAATTTTAAAGAGGATAAAACATTAGTATGAAGGAAAGATTAGATGTTCTTCTGGTAAACAGAAAGCTTGCTGATTCAAGAGAAAAAGCCAAGGCAATTATTATGTCCGGAATTGTTTATGTAAATGGTCAGAAAGAGGACAAAGCCGGCTCTATGTTTGATGTGTATGCAGGTATTGAAGTCAGAGGAAGCACTCTTAAGTATGTTAGCCGCGGAGGATTGAAGCTTGAAAAAGCAATGGAGAATTTTCCTATAGAGCTTAATAATAAAATATGTATGGATGTAGGTTCTTCAACAGGCGGATTTACGGACTGTATGTTAATGAACGGAGCATCAAAGGTATATTCCGTAGATGTAGGACATGGACAGCTCGCCTGGAAATTAAGACAGGATGAAAGGGTTGTTGTTATGGAAAAGACTAATATCCGGTATGTGACTCCTGATGACATTCCTGACAGAATAGATTTTTCAAGCATTGATGTATCTTTTATCTCTTTAACCAAGGTATTGCTTCCGGTAAAAAATCTTTTAACTGACAACGGACAGATTGTGTGTCTTATCAAACCACAGTTTGAAGCAGGCAGGGAAAAAGTTGGCAAAAAAGGTGTTGTAAGAGATATAAAGGTTCATGAAGAAGTTATTGATATGGTTCTTGATTATGCCATGTCTATCGGTTTTGATGTGGAAGGTCTTGACTTTTCTCCAATCAAAGGGCCTGAGGGCAACATCGAATATCTTGCATTTTTAACAAAGACTTCTGATGAAAAAGGTACATTAAAAATATCATGTGAACCTTCTGAGGTGGTTTTACAGTCCCATAAGGTCTTAAACGAGGAATAATATGAATAATTTTTTTGTTATAGCTAATGCTGATAAAGATACAGATTTTGAATTAACCAGAACCGTTTGTGATTTTCTTACAAAAAAAGGTGCCGTATGTACATATCAGGAAAAAGATAACTTTACTAAATATAACTATGCAAATCCTGCCAATGTTCCTTCTAAAACGGATTGTATAATTGTCCTTGGAGGAGATGGAACGTTAATACAGGCAGCAAGGGATTTATGTACACTTGATATTCCTGTATTCGGAGTTAATCTCGGTAATCTCGGATATCTGACGGAAATAGACCGTGAACAGATTTTCCCTGCATTGCAGCTTTTACTTGACGATAAAGTTTTTATTGACAACCGAATACTTATAGAAGGAAAAGTAATACGTAATAATGAGGAAATTTATTCCGGTTTAGCTCTTAATGATATTGTTTTAAACAGGGTAGGACCCCTTCAGGTCATTAATTTTGATCTTTATGTCAATGAAGAATTTCTGATTTCTTACCCTGCAGACGGATTGATTGTGGCAACACCTACAGGTTCCACGGCTTATAATCTGTCTGCCGGCGGGCCGATAGTAAAACCTGAAAACGATATTATGGTAGTAACCCCTGTCTGCCCTCACACGCTTAATAAAAGCAGCATAATTCTTGACGGCAGCGATATCCTTGAAATAGTCTTATCCCGAACCAAAAACGGAAGAGAAGAACGTGCCGTTTCTTTTGACGGCGGCAAATACTTTAAGGTCAGATCCGGTGATAAAATTGTTATTACCAGGGCTTCAGACATTGTCAGACTTGTTCATACCAAAAAACACAATTTTCTTCAGATATTAAGAAATAAAATGTCATAAGGGAGGTTTGAAAATGAAATCCAGCAGACACATGGCCATACTTAAAATAATAAAAGAAAATGATGTGGAGACACAATATGATTTAGCGAGACTGTTACAGGAAAACGGATATAATGTTACCCAGGCAACGGTTTCAAGGGATATAAAGCTTCTTAATCTTATCAAAGTTTCGGAAAACGGCAGGCAGAAATATGTTGTCTACGCTAATGAGGAAAACGGTAACAACGGTAAATACAATACAATTCTCAAAGAAGGTTTTGTTTCCATGGATATGGCACAGAATATTCTTGTAATTAAGACTGTTTCCGGAATGGCAATGGCTGTTGCAGCTGCCCTTGATGCCATGAATTTTCATGAACTTGTAGGAACTATTGCCGGAGATGATACAATTATGTGTGTAATAAGGACGATTGAAGATACCAGACTTATTATGGATAAGATTCAGAAAATTATTAAATAAATATATGGAGACAAAATCTTTCTGCAGGAAGGATAAATTATGATAACTAACTTATATGTAAAAAATCTTGCATTAATTGACGAAATTGAAATTGAATTCAGTAATGGACTTAATATTCTCACAGGCGAAACAGGTGCGGGTAAATCAATTATTCTAGGTTCCATTAATCTGGCTCTGGGTAATAAGGCGACTTCTGATATTATAGGCCATTACGGCGAAAGCGGACTTGTGGAAGTAACTTTTTCCGTTGATGATAATAAAGCAAAAGAACTTGCTACATACGATATTTACCCTGAAAATAACGAAATAACAATCTCAAGGCGTATTATGGAGGGCAGAAGTGTAATAAAAATCAATGGTGAGACCGTTTCTAACTCAGTTGTAAAGAAAATAACAGCTTTACTTATAGACATACACGGACAGCATGACCACCAGTCTCTTTTATATAAAGCAACCCATCTTGAATTTCTGGACAGATATGCCAAAAACGAAATTTCCGATACAAAAACCAGATTAAAAGCTGCATACAAGGACTTCAAATTATCGGAAAAGAAACTGGCTGAATTTACAATAAGCGAAGAAGAAAGACTTCGGAACATTTCTTTTCTCCAATATGAAATTGATGAAATTGAAGCTGCTGATATAAAAGATAACGAAGATATTGAACTTGAGGCTCTCTACAGACGTATTCTTAATTCAAAAAAGATAACTGAGGAGATTGACTATATATCTAAAAATATATGTGATGACAACAACTGTGCAGGCAATGAAATTTCAAGAGCTTTACTTTCATTGAACAGAATAACCGAATATGATGAAAATCTTGTTCCTTTATATAATGAACTGGCAGATATTGAGAATCTCTTTAATGATTTTAATAGAGATTTAAAATCCTATATGAATGAAATGGATTTTGATGACAGGATTTTTGACACAACGGAAAAAAGATTGGATAAACTAAATGGACTCAAAGCCAAACATGGCGGAAGCCTTGATTATGTTAAGGAAGCCTTGATTACTTCAAAAGAAAAACTGGATTTCTATAAAGAGTACGAAGATAATCTTAAACTGGCAGAGGAAGCGTATAATAATAATTACGATAAGCTTATGGATTTATGCAAAAAACTGTCTTTTTTGAGAAAAAAATCGGCTAAAAACCTTGAGGCAGATATAACCAAAGCTTTACTTGATTTGAATTTTTCGCAGGTAAAATTTGAAATCAGATTTACTCAGACAGAACATCCGTCTGACAACGGTTTTGACGAAGCAGAATATTTGATATCCCTTAATCCGGGTGAAGATTTAAAACCTCTTTCAAAAATAGCCTCCGGAGGCGAACTTTCAAGAATAATGTTGGGACTCAAATCTGTACTTGCGGGAAAGGACGATATAGATACACTTATTTTTGATGAAATTGATACGGGAATAAGCGGACGTACAGCTCAGAAAGTGTCGGAAAAAATGGCATTGATAGCTAAGAAACATCAGGTAATATGTATAACCCATCTGCCTCAGATTGCTTCAATGGCAGACACGCACTTCCTTATTGAAAAAAATGTGATGGATAATACAACCAGAACTACCATTCATAAATTAAATGCCGAAGAAATTATTACAGAATTATCCAGAATGCTGGGCGGCACCGAAATAAACGGAATTGTATATGATAATGCAAAAGAAATGAAACGTCAGGCAGATGAATTGAAAAAAATGTCAGTGTGAAACATACCATGTAACATATAATAAGAGCAAAGAAATTTGCTCTTATTTTTTTATCGGGAGGTATTTATGACAAAACAGAAATATAGAAAAATACTGACTGCCTTTTTGTTCTTTTCAATAATTACAGGGTGTATATATTATATCCATTTTATTAAAATAAACATACCGGATAATATATATATTGCACCTTATGAAAATGAAGAAATTGATTTTAATATTCCTTTTTTAGGAACTTTTACTGTAGAAGATGAACATAAAGACAGTATTGCCGCCGCATCCGTAAATCTTATGAATTCCGTTTCAATTGACACATCCGGTAATACATCCTATAAAATGGACATACGTTTGTTCGGCTTCATAAAATTAAAGGAAGTAAACGTAGTTGTTAAAGAACCTGAATCCGTCTATGTAGGTGGAATCCCTATCGGTATACATTTGGAAACAAAAGGTATCCTTATTGTAGATACAGGAAATATAAAAACAGAAGCGGAAGAGAAGGAATCACCATCAAAAGGTATTCTGACTTCAGGAGATTATATACTTGAAATTAATAACATTAAAATTACCGATAAAGCTCAAATGGCAGATATTATACAGAATTCAGATGATGATATTGTTAATATACTGATAAACAGGAATGGAGAGGAAGTAAATGTAAAAATTTCACCGGTAAAAGATGTGGAAAATCTACGAAAAATAGGTGTATGGGTAAGGGATGATTGTCAGGGCCTCGGTACATTAACCTATGTTGATGACAATAATCGTTTCGGAGCTTTAGGGCATGCAATCTGTGAGGAAAACACAGGATGTAATGTTAGTATTAAAAACGGATACCTGTATACCGCCAGAATATGGTCAATAATCAAAGGTCAGAAAGGCAAACCCGGTGAAGTTGTAGGTTCAATTAATTATGGAGAGAAAAATAGCCTTGGTATAATTGAAAAAAATACTTCAAAAGGCATATACGGAACCGTAAATCAAAGTATTTTTGCATATCTTGACAACAATAAAGTATATACTTCATATAAACAAAATATCAAAACCGGACCTGCGTATATAAGGTCATTTGTAAATGGTGAAATCAAGGATTACAAAATTATAATTAATAATGTTTCATTTAATGAAAAAGAAAAAAACAAAGGTATAATATTTGAAATTATTGATGAAAACCTTATTGAAACAACCAACGGAATAATCCAAGGGATGTCTGGTTCACCGATTCTGCAGGATGGCAGAATAATCGGAGCCGTTACTCATGTATTTGTAAATGATCCGGCAAAGGGCTATGGAATATTTATTGAAAATATGCTTGATGAAAATTAATAATAAATAATAAAAGGAAGAATAGTAATATATTCTTCCTTTTGTAGTTAGTCGCAAAATATTAATTTTACGTCACAGTATTGCGAAAAATAGCAGGATATGATATAATATTTCTGTGGAGGTAACTTATATTATGGATTATAAAAAGAATCTTTCAGCAATCCAGCATGAAAAACTAAAAGTTATATTATCTGACCTGCCGTCTTTTTGCTGTGATTATTTTGATTATTGTGATGGAACACTTAACAGGTCAACCGCAACAATGTTGGAATATGCTTATGATGTACGTTCGTATTTTAAGTTTATTGCAGCAGGCAATCCATTGATAAATTCATACCATGATGTAACACTCGATATCCTGGATAAAATGACACCAAGAGATATTCAGGAATATATGTCTTACTTACGAAGTCATAAGGATGAATCCGGACGTATTGTTACCAATGATGCCAATGCAAGGGCAAGGAAACTATCGTCTTTGCGTTCTTTCTACCAGTATTATTTTGCATTTGCAGGTCTGCATTCCAATCCGGCTAAGCTTATCAGTTCACCTAAGTTACATCAGAAAAAACAGCCCCGGCTTGATTCCGAAGAAATCAAAGAGCTTCTTACAGATGTCATTACAGTCGGCGCATTGGATGATAATAAAAGACCTTATGCAATACGTTCAAATTTACGCGATACAGCCATAATCGCTTTGTTAGGCGGTACAGGAATCCGTGTTTCTGAGCTTGTAGGAATTGATTTGAATGATATTGACTGGGAACATAACTCAATTAAAATCGTAAGAAAAGGCGGTAATGAAGATATTGTATATTTTGGCGAGGAAATTTCAAAATATATGGCTGACTATATAGATAATGAACGTAAACCCGGAGACAAAAAGGAAAATGCTCTTTTCGTAGCTTCAAGAGGTGAAAAAAAGCGTCTTACAGTGCGTTCCGTTGAACGTATTGTTTCTAAATACAGTGCAGCTTCAATTCCTTCCAAAAAGATTTCTCCTCACGGTTTACGCCGTACCTTTGGAACAAATTATTATGAAGCCACATCTGATTTATATGCAGTTGCCGATGCACTCGGTCATAAAAATATCCAGGTTACAAAAGATCATTATGCCGATATTTCCGATCGTAAAAAGCAACAGGTAAAGGAATTTTCTGATGAATTACTAAAAAACGATTAATAATTATCTTAAGATTCTGATTCAGATTCGGACTCTGACTGTGAAACAGAAGGCGTTGTTTCGCTTTCTGTTTCAGTCTTCGTTTGTGTCTCACTTTCTGTTTCCTTTGCTGTTGTTTCAGGATTTTTAACTGAATGTGATTCTGATTCCGTTTCCGTTTCAGTCTCCGTTTCGGTCTCTGTCTCTGTTTCGCTTTCAGTCTCTTTTTCGGTCACAATAAGCTCAATATCTTTTCTTAAATCATTACCATATATATCGATAAGTCTTATTTCCATCTGATATTTACCATGTGAATTAAGATTAAAATTGCCACTTATTATCACATAATCTGATATATCATTGTTATCAGTATCAAAAGCCTTTATTTGTTTTCTTATATTCGATAAATCAGAATTTTTTTCTTCCATAGTTATTGTAGATGGTGCATCCATACTCTTTATTCGTGTCTGAACCCATGGTGACCCCGTTGTAACATCTGTAGGATCCCATGTAATACCATCCGGTATTTTTATTAATTCAAGCGTATGACGTTCATTTTTGTCTGTATATATTGTTATTACAGAATCAAAAGAACAATGCTCATATATCCATTTAGCATCAGCCACACTAAGGGTAATGCCCGGAGTATTGTTTTTACCGCCAATCATATTATATTCGTCGGAATTTAGGCTGTTTTTATTATTTTTCTCGCTATACAAAGCACTGTGAAATATTAAACCATTGCCAAAATCCGTATAATATCTGTAAAAATTATTTTTATCATCATACCAGACATTTCTTAGGCCGGTTCCACCGGTATTTTTATATTCTCCTTCTTCAAAAGAATTAAAAGAACAAAGCATTTTTCTGACAAAATTATCGTTATAATCTTTAATTGTTATAGTATAATTTGAAAGATTAATCTGAATATTGTATATACCCTCAATATCCGTTGCACTTTCAGAATCAGATTCTGAAAAATTATTTTCGGAAGCTGTATCAGAAGTGTTATGTTTACCGTCATTATACTTTTTTGCTTTGTGAATTATTATTGCAGTTGTAATAACCACAGCAATGAAGATAATCATAATTGCAATATAAAATTTTGTGTTGCGGCTTTTAAAAAAATCCTTAAATCCTCTTCTATTTGATATATATACCATATTTAATCCTTTTTATTTAATTTTAGGTTCATAAACTGTATAATTAAGTCAGCTGCATTTTCTATACCGACAACACTGCTGTTAATGCATAAATTGTAGCTTCTTGAATCCGCCCACTTCTTATTGGAATAAAAATTATAATAGCTTGCACGTTTTTTATTGGTCTTATTAATTATATCTTTTGCTTTAACCTCGTCGCAGCCATACATTTCAATAACACGTTTTATTTTAAAATCCATATCGGCACTTATAAATACTGATACAAGCCCGGGCATATCTTTTAAAGCATAATCGGCACATCGTCCTACAATGATACAGGATTCCTGTTCAGCAAGTTTTTTAATACACTCATATTGTGCCATAAATATTTTCTGATTCATAGGTACATCCATATATGATGAACCTGAATATCCCATCGAATATGTGTCCATAACAAGTGAATACAAGAAACTGTTAGTAGGTTTTTCATCATTGAATTTGAATAACTCTTCCGAAAGACCGCTTTCTTTTGCGGATAAAGCAAGAAGCTCTTTATCATAGCATTTTATATTAAGTTTTTCTGCCAATATTCTGCCTATTTCACGTCCACCGCTTCCAAAGTCTCTGCCGATTGTTATAACGTAATTACCATTCATGCAGGAAATTCTCCCTTCTATCTATCTATTTGCGATTTCTTAATATGTCGAGTATCTTTTCGAAATATTCAGGTAATGGTGCAGAAAATTCCATATATTTACCTGTTCTCGGATGAATAAATCCAAGTACACCGGCATGTAAAGTCTGTCCCTCCAGTTCAAAAGGGCATTTGGCATTACAGTATACATTATCTCCAAGTAAAGGATGGGAAATGCTTGCCATATGTACTCTTATCTGATGTGTTCTTCCGGTTTCTAACTTACATTTTATATATGCAAAATTTCGGAAATTTTCAAGCACTTCATAATGGGTAACTGCTTTTTTCCCGTTTTTGTAATTGATTGCCATTTTTTTTCTTTCAATAGGATGTCTGCCAATTGGGGCATCTATGGTGCCTTCTTTTTCTTTAAAACAATTGTGACAAATTGCATAATAATATCTTGTAATATTATGTTCTTTAAGCTGTTCACTTAGAGAAATATGTGCTGCATCATTTTTACATGCAACTATTATTCCTGTTGTATCTTTATCTATCCTATGTACAATTCCGGGACGCATAACACCGTTAATTCCCGATAAATTATTGCTGCAATGGTACATAAGAGCATTCACAAGTGTTCCTGTATAATGTCCTGCCGAAGGATGTACTACCATGCCCTTAGGCTTATTTACAAGAATTATATCATCATCCTCATATACAATATCCAGAGGAATATTTTCTGCTACAATATTAATATCTTCAGGATAGGGAATCATAACTTTAATTAAGTCATTGTATGATATCTTATATCCGGTTTTGGTATTTTTATCATTAACACAGACATTTCCTGTCTCAATCAGTTTCTGGATGTATGAGCGGGAATAAGTTCTCTCATCTGAAGAAAGCATATCGGATAAAAATTTATCGATACGCTCTCCTTCTTGTGTTTTATCTATATTGAGTTCAATAATATCTTCAAATTCATTGTTATTCATTAACTTCTTTACTTTCTTTTTTCCTAATTTTAAGAAATTCCATATCCTTATCTTTGTAAACAAAAAATATAGAAATAACAAGACCTATCATAGAAAGACATACACATATGTCTGCAAAATTAAATACAGGGAAATTTATGAGATAAAAATCAATAAAATCGTCCACATATCCGTTCTTAATTCTGTCTATAAGATTACCTACGGCACCTGCTGACAATGTTACAAGAATAACTTTTAATAATCTGTATTTTTTATCTGACGGAATTTTGAAATATATATATATAATTCCAACAATCAGAACCAAGGTAAGGATAATGAAAAAAATCTGTTTACCGGACATTATTCCCCATGCTGCCCCGTTGTTCCTGATATAATTAAATTGTAACACATTCTTTATTACAGAAAATGTTCTTCCGTCTGCCAGCTTTGTTCTTGCAAGATATTTTGTAAACTGGTCAATAAAAATTAATATGCCAAATGCCAGAAAGGCATAGATATAATTTAATGTTCTTTTCATAATCCACCTGCTACCTTACAACTTCCTGTAATGATTCCAACATCTCACCTTCTGAAACATCATAATCAATATAAGCATCGCCAACTGCATTAAGAAGTACAAAACGTATCTTTCCTGCACTCATCTTTTTATCATTTTTGGAAACATCAACCACTTCATTTACCTTTATGCCTGATACCGTCATTGGATAATTGAAATCTTTAAAAAGCCTGATGGCACTTTCATATTCCGCATCGGTTATTCTGCCTCTCTTCTTGCTTATATATAATGCACAAATCATGCCAAGTACAACACATTCTCCGTGATATAAAGTAAAACCTGATAATTTTTCAATGGCATGTCCCAAGGTGTGGCCAAAATTAAGCAACATCCTGTCACCTTTTTCTGTTGGATCTTTTTCAACAACATTACCCTTAATCACACAGCTTTTATATATGATTTCTTCCAGACATCCGGGCTGCCTGCTCATAATATTGATAGTGTTATTTTTAATATAATCAAGATATTCTGAATCCTTTATATAGGCATGTTTTATTATCTCACCAAATCCGGAATTAAATATTCTCTCATCAAGTGTATTAAGTGTTGATATGTTGATATATACAAGCCTTGGCATATAAAATGCTCCTACCATATTCTTATAAGAATCAAAATCCACACCGGTCTTGCCACCAATACTGCTATCCACCTGTGCTAAGAGAGTGGTAGGCACTTGTATAAAATCTATTCCTCTGAGATATGTTGCTGCGGTAAATCCTGTCAGATCACCAACAACACCACCGCCAAGAGCTACAAGAATATCTCTTCTTTCAAATTTATTAAGAATAAGAAATTCATATAAAGATTTTACAATATTAAGATTTTTATTCTTTTCACCGGCTTCAAAAACATATTCTGTAATACAATCAGACACTTCTGCAAGACTATTTTTAACCGTATCAAGATAGAGCGGAGCAACAACAGAATCAGAAACAATGCATATTTTTCTTCCTTGTAAATTAAGTCTTACAAACTCATCTTTCATATCTTCAAATGAATTTTTAATAACAATATCATATATCGGATTATTATCACGATGAATAGTTAATCTCTTAGCCATTATAAACTCCTAACTTATGTATATTTATTAATAGTTATCATTATCCTGCCCTTTTTGGTCTCGGACAATGTATCCATATAACGTATTTTTCCAAGCCCACGAACAGAAATAATATCGCCGGCCTTAAGATTATAAGCGTTACTTGTTATTATACGTCCGTTCACAGATACCTTACCATCAATAATATATGATGTAATATGACTTCTTGAACCGTTAAAGCCAAGAGCAATAACCGCATCAAGTCTCAAAGAAGCTACGCTTCCTTTTATGACCTCATAGGATGGTTCATAGATAAACTCTTCATTGCTTATTTCTGTAACAGTTACATATGTATTACGGATTTTTAACAGATTATCAGTCAAATATTCTGCAATACTTTTCATGCAGAATATATATGCACAATTATCATACAAAAGTATATCTCCCACTTTATCCCTCTTAATACCTAATCCCATAATAGAACCAAGATAATCCCTGTGATTCAGCTTCTCAGTAAAATGAAGATTGCGTGGCGTAACTTTTAGTGTCAAAAAAGGTAAATCAGAAATTTCTGAATCCTGTGGAAGAAACATAATAACTTTTCTCTCGGCAAGCTCGTACCCACCATCAAATCTGTACTGAACCGGTGGAAGCTCCCTGATTACGGTATTAAACAGATTCTGTTTATATATATCCAGAAAATCCGTGGAAGTCGGCACATTCCTATAATAACAGTTATTCGCAGCTTCCATAAATCTGTTACATACCATCCTGTCGTCATTTTCCATTAAAAATCAAGTCCCTGTGAAAATGCAAAATCATTCAGGTCGGATTCCGTAAAATCTCCGGACAAATCAACATTACGTGGAGTAACAATGAAAATATACCTGGAAATCTTCTGAAGCTTTCCATCTATTGCATGCGTAACTCCTGAAATAAAATCAACTATACGCTGTGCAACGGCAATTTCAATTCCTTCAAAATTAAGTAATACTGATTTGCCTTCTAATAAAGTATCAGCAATTTCCCTGCTGTCTGTATCATAATTATTAGGTTTAAATAAACATACTTCCATACTTGAGCTTGTGACCCTCCTCAAATTAACAATTTTATTACTGCTTGACTTAGCCTGACGTTCCGAAACATTCTTCCTAGGTCTGACTTTTTCAACCTTTTCTTCTTCATCGTCATCATCATAAGTGTCTTCCTTAGTTGAAGCTTTACGCATTCTTCTAGAGACACGTTCTTCTTCCACTTCGTCATCATCCATCATATCATCATCTTCATATTCGTCATCATCTGATGAAAGCTTCATCTTGTCTAATAAATTATCAAATAATTTCATAAAAAATCTCCTTAGTTATATTGAATAATCTCTTTCTCCAAAAATGGCCGTACCGACTCTGATATGTGTCGCGCCTTCTTCTACAGCCACCTCAAAATCCCCTGTCATACCCATCGACAGAAAATCCATACTTGTATTATCAATGTTTTTTGCTTTCAAGTCAACACATAATTGCTTTAAAGCCTTGAAATATATTCTGTTATCTTCCGGATTGTCCGTTATAGGAGCACTTGTCATAAGTCCACGAACTGTAATATTTGGAAGTTTTGCTATTTCGACAAGTGCGGCTTCGGTTTCTTCTGCTTTAAATCCGTATTTGGACTCTTCACAGGCAATGTTGACCTCCAGTAAAACAGGTACGCTTATTCCAAGCGTTGCCGCATCTTTACTAATCTGTTCCGCTAATCTGATGGAATCTACTGAATGAATCAGACACGCCTCTCTGATTACCGTTTTAACTTTATTTCTTTGAAGGTGTCCAATCATATGCCACTTAATATCCTTTGGCAGGACTTCTGATTTTCTGTCAATTTCCTGAACTTTATTTTCACCGAATTCCCTGATTCCTGCATCATAGACCTGCTTAATCAGTTCAACCGGTTTGGTCTTGCTTACTGCTATCAAGGTAATATCTTCCGGATTACGTCCTGCCCTTTTTGCAGCATTTTCCATTCTTTCGATTACTTTTTTTAAATTATCCGTTACCATTCCATCCTCCTATATAAGCTCATCTTCTTTTACCGTACTGTAATCCAGTACAATATGGTCATATACTTTAAGTCCATAAGCAGAGCCTTGTTTTATAATGTAGTATTCATTATTACGGTCTATTATATCTACCTTTCTGAACTGCGTATAGCCTTTATTGACGCAATACACACCCGGTAATTCTCCTATAGTACCTATTACATACTGTTCACCTGTCTCAGCATCGGCAATTATATCACCATTTGAAAAATCAGACATTGAAACATAATAATATTTGTCATCCGAATCATAAATTGTTGCATTAACAGGTTCGGTTTCCATCTCACCGTTTGGTTTGTAATATATCCTTACAAAATTATTGGATTCGGTAAGAAATTTAAGAGGTATTGTGTAAAAATTTTTCTTTAAAACCGATGTAATAGGAATTTTAAGTCCTGTTTTTGATGATTCAACAATCTCTATATCAACATAACGTTCCTCAGCAAAATTAATCATATATTTATTGAGCTTCAGTTTTCCGTATGTATTGCCTCCTGATTTAATCATCTCAAAACCTGCCTGACATTCTATATCATCATTACTGAATCTTATATTAACAGATGTTTTGTCTGCAAATGCCGCAATATCACTCTCATTCAGTTTAATATAAATATACCATGTATCGGATGAAATCAGTCTGTATGCCAGGTCTCCGGTATTAATAATTTCACTGTCCCTTAAGCTTGTCTGCGTGTAACTTTCTTTTTCTGAGTATGCTTTATCGATTCCTTCATCGTTAATTCCTTCATATCCGTCTGTTGTAAACATTACAATTCCTGTATTTTTAGCTGTTACCTTATGGAAAAGAGACGTATTACCGGATTCTTCAATAAGTTTGTCCAGTTCTTTAAGGATAATATTGTAATGTGAACGGTTAAGCTTTGATTCTATTTTATTCTTGACTTCATACAGGTTTCCGTATGTATTTTCTGAATAGGATGAAGTATATCCCGATAAAAGATTCTTAATATCTTCAACAGTCCTGTCAGGTAATGAATCTTCTGAATACTTTGACAGTAGCTCTGATATATGTCCTGTTTCATCAACAGAATAAATAACCGTAACCTTATCAGTTTTTTCCTTGTCATCCAGATAATAATTGATATTACCGGAATATTCCGATTTTACAATCTGCTCATCCCTTGCTATAATTCCTGAATATACATTATTAAGAGATAACGAACCTTTGTTCACTTCGTAAATCACAACTTTATCACTTGCGGCATATATAATAACAGAAATAGCAAGGTATAATATAATTACAATAAAAACCACATAGCCTATATTAAAATCTATTTTTTTATTAAATTTGACAATGTTTCCCCGTCTACCCATAACATGCTCCATTCAATTATTTCAATATTATATTTTACCATTCTTTGCATAAAATTTCTATGATAAAATTCAAAAAAATGAAAATGATAATAGTATCTTATAAAGGAGGATATTATCAATGAATTCAAGGTTTTTCGACTATTGTTGTCTGGTTCTTGTACTTATAGGTGCAATCAACTGGGGCTTGGTAGGTTTTTTCAAATTTGATCTGGTTAAGGCAATTTTTGGCAACATGACAGTTGTATCAAGAATTATATATGCAATTATCGGATTAGCCGGACTTTACCTTATCAGCTTATTTGGCAGAATCAGAGGATTTGGAGAAGACTAATAATATCATTAAAAAACGGTCACTTTATTGTGACCGTTTTAATTTACGCGAGTAGCGAGAAAAATCGCATGCTTGCATGCAGATTTGGCGAGCACCGCGATAACTCGAGAAACTCGCAAAGCGTGTTTCTCGAGTTATCTTATTCATTGTCTGCGTAGCTTTTTTTTTCAACCGGTATTTTATTAAGTAAAGCTGATAAATCCTTATACATAAGCGAATTAGATTCAGCACGCATCGTTATTATAATATATTTATGTCCGTTATTGGATTCTGCAAGCATTACATAACTACGCCTTGCAACTTCCGTATATCCTGCTTTGCCTCCATATACCTTAATCCCGTCAGGTGTAGCATATGAACCTGTAAGAAAACCGTTTGAATTGGTATATGAACAGCCTATAGAATAATCTCCATATGCTGTCTTTCTTGTGAAAGAACCTGTATATTTCATGCAGGAAAGTGTATCAACGAATTTACTGTATTTAATTGCCTCATTAAATATCAGATATAAGTCGTAAGCTGTTGTATAATGATTGTCATTATAAAGTCCGTGAGGATTAACAAAATTAGATTCTGTTGCTCCTAACGATTTAGCTTCTTTATTCATCAAAGCTACTGCATCCGACATATTACCCGCAGCGAACAAAGCCAGAACCGCAGCTGCATCATTACCGGATTTCATAAGTGCACCATGAATCGCTATATCAAAAGGAATCAGGTCCCCCTGTCTGAAATCACACATAACAACATTACTTTCATTAATAATAACTTCATCACCGACTTTTCTCACACTGTTCGCATCACCATATTTTATTGCAATTAATGACGTAAGAATCTTTGTGGTACTTGCCGGATATTCCTTTTTATGAGGATTTTTCTGGAAAAGCACTTCACCTGTATTTACATCAACAAGCAATGCAGCATCTGAAGTTATTTCATCGCTTCCCGGAGAATTAACCGCATCCGCTCCTACAACCGCAATTTTGGATGAAAAACCATCGGTATATGTCAAAGGAATGTCCGCATACAACTCGGCACCACTGTTATTAACCGTATATTGATTAGCAATTTTATCCGCACTCTTACCACATCCGAATAAAGATAATGTCATAATACCGGATAATACTATTTTTAAAAGTCTGTTCTTCATATCAAGCACCTTATTTGAATATTTCACGCCAGTCCAAATCTCCTCGGTCCAGCGATTTAATCAGCATTTCTGCTGTGGCAAGATTCGTTGCCAAAGGAATATTGTGTATATCGCATAATTTGAATATATTACTTGCATCAGGCTCATGCACTCTCGGAGTCAACGGATCTCTTAAGAAGATAACCATATCGATATCATTTGTCTCAATCTGGGAACCCAACTGCTGTTCGCCGCCCAAATGACCTGCAAGATATTTTTTTACAGTAAGATTAGTAACTTCTTCAATAAGTCTTCCTGTAGTTCCTGTTGCAAATAACTCATGCTTACTGAGGATTCCCCTGTAAGCAATGCAGAGATTCTGCATAAGTTTTTTCTTGGAATCATGTGCGATTAAACCTATATTCATTCATTGTCTCCTCCAATACTGTTTTTTTAGTTATTCTTACACTTAATACAAGACCCATTCCCGCATATATAGTCACCAATGAACTGAGACCATAACTAAAAAACGGTAAAGGAATACCGGTATTAGGAAGAATTTCTGTTACTACACCAATATTTATAAAAGTCTGAAGGGCTATAAGTGCCGCCATACCAAAACAGATTATCCGTCCCGGCATATCAAGTGCTCTCGCACCTGTAATTATACATTCAATTGTTATAGCAAGAAGCAGCCCTAAAACAATGCAGCTTCCTACAAAACCCATCTCTTCTCCTACAATCGAAAATATAAAGTCTGTCTGCGGTTCTGCTATATAATTACCATTCTTAACGGAATCTGAACTGTCATTATATAAGCCTTTTCCATAAAGTTCTCCCGAACCGATTGCAAGTACCGCATTATCTTGCTGATATCTTAAATCATCGTATTTATCAGGATTAATAAATGATAAAATACGATTAAGCTGATAGTCCCTAAGCAACTTCTGATTAGGTGTCTGTATATAGATTATGGCCCCAACCAGAATAGGAACCGCTATGGCAAAAATAATACCAAACTTCTTATAGCTGAAACCAGATATAAAAAGTATACCAAAGAATAATCCTAACATAAGTATAGTGGTTGATAAATCCGGTTCCTTCACAATTAATCCCATTACAAGCAATGTAAACAGTGAAGATATCAGAAAATTTTTCCATTTTTTGATATTATCCTGATTCTTACCATATAGCCATGCCCAGAACAAAATCATTAATATCTTGGCAAATTCTGAAGGCTGGATATTGATTCCAGAATCCGAACCTATTGGTATCCATCTTTGGGCACCTTTTACATTTTTGCCGACTCCCGGTATAAGAACCAGAATAAGCAAAAATACACATACACCATATTCTATCCAGTGTAAATTCAAAAGAAACCTGTAATCAATTACTGATAAAGCCAACATTATAATTGCACCGAGAATCATACCTATCAACTGCTTCATCTGATAATTCTGTCCTGGTGCTGCACTTCCAATTACAATAATTCCCAGCAATGTAAGCGAAATTATAAAGAAAATCAATCTGAAATTATAATATTTTAATTTAAAGTGAATATTTTTTAGCTTTTTCATAATCTTTTAAATTTACTGTTTGCTTCTATTTTTTAAGTCTTTAATCGGAATATTTGCAAATAAAGCAGGAACTGTGCCATTGCTTGTCTCAGACTGTGTCTGTGTAATCTGAATGTCAAGTCCCTCAACATCAATATCCATATACTTGGAAATAACATTAATAATGTCATTCTTAATCATTTCCATTACATCAGGAGAACAATTAGCCCTATCGGATACAAGTAAAAGTTTTAATCTGTCTTTAGCTACGCCTCCGGAATTTTTCTTTTTAAATAACTCAAATAATCCCATAATATATCTTCTCCCTATTTATTTTTCTTAAACAATTTTGCAAAAAATCCCGTTTTACCATTTAGATCAAGTAATGGAACATCCTCACCTATAATTCTGCGGCAGATATTCATATAAGCTTTTCCTGCAAGGGTATCACTTCCTACAAGAGGCTCACCCTGGTTAGTAGAAATAACGATGTTTTCATCATCAGGAACAGCACCTATCAAATTAATAGAAAGAATATCTACAACATCTTCTATTGACATCATATCACCTTTCTTAACCATATCCATACGGATTCTGTTTACGATAAGATCTGTTCTCTTAATCTCGTTAGCTTCAAGAAGACCGATAATACGGTCAGCATCTCTTATTGCCGATACTTCAGGGGTTGTAACAACAAGTGCTCTGTCGGCACCTGCAATAGCATTCTTAAAGCCCTGTTCGATTCCTGCAGGACAATCAAGGATTATGTAATCAAATTCTTCCTTAAGCTCATCTATAAGTTTCTTCATCTGTTCAGGTGTAACGCTTGTCTTATCTCTCGTCTGTGCTGATGGAAGAAGATAAAGATTGGCATATCTCTTATCTTTAATTAATGCCTGTTTAATTCTGCAGTTGCCTTCAACAACATCTACAAGATTGTATACTATTCTGTTTTCAAGACCCATTACAACGTCAAGGTTTCTTAATCCTATATCTGTATCAATTAATATTACTTTTTTATTTAATTTAGCCAGACCGGTACCTACATTTGCAGATGTTGTTGTTTTACCAACACCGCCTTTACCTGATGTAACAACTATAACCTCACTCATTTTGTTTCCTCCATTTATATAATACTTATTTATTATGCTATTTTTTTTTGCCATAATCAACTAAAAATTGTATTTTTTTGTGCTTTTTATATTCTTATATCGTCAAGTATGGTTTTATCTAACTTTTCAATATAAATATTACCATCCTCAACAAAGGCAATCATAATTCCGTCACCCATTTTTTTAGGTTTGCCGTTATTATCGTCACTTCTTGCAATTGTATCACCGATTCTAATCTGAATCGGAGCCATTTCAAGTGCGACAACAAATGCATCCTCATTACCATTGGCTCCGGCATATATATTACCTTTAAGCGAACCGAGTATGATAACATTGCCTTTTGCGATAACTTTTGCACCCGGATTTATATCTCCCAGTATTATAATGCTGCTTTCAGACTCAAGCATCTGACCGGAACGTAGTGTTCCTTTATAGAACTGTCCGGTCTGTGATGAAATCTCCTCAAGCCTTTCTTCAACAGCTTTTTTAAAGCATTGTTCTCTTATTTCATTGTTATCAATAACACATACAATATTAAGCTCGGAATTGGCTGCAATGATGTCAAGTACATCACGCTCTTCTTCGGATGAAAGTTTACGACCTTCAAACGAAACTGCCATATTGGCTTTATCAAAAAACTTCGTAGCACTTTTAAATTTGTTGGCAATATCTTCCCTAAGCTGTGCAAAAGGTATCTTATCATCAAGCACAACCACTATTCCATATTTATTGCCTTTAATAATTACTGAATTATTCATCGGTTCAGCCCCCTATTCATTAATAATAAAATTTGTATTAACATCAAAATACACTGATGAAGGTATTTCTGTATCATAATAAGATGCCATCGCGTAGTATGCCATAATACCTGCATTTGAAGCGGCATAAGCATATGGAAGCATTACTGTTGTCACTACCTCAGCCTGTCCTTGGTCATTCTGTGAGAACATGACATAACATGCGTGGTTACCTCTTTTTTTGTCCTCTTGTGCTGTTCCTGACTTACCGCACACCTTTACAGGAAGCCTGTTTGTAAGCATTGAAATCGCACCTTCAGATATAACTCTTGCCATACCGTTTTGCACGGTTGTCCATGTCGCATCCGACACGGAATCAGCTTTGTTTGCCACATCCGGTGTAAATTCTTTTATTATATTTCCGTCGCTATCCGTGATTTTTCCAATAAGATTTGAATTGTATACGGTACCACGGTTGGCAATTGTCGAAACATATCTTGCAAGGTTTAATGAGGTATATGCATTAGTACCCTGACCGATAGCAGATGATGCCGGGTTATAGTCGGAAGCTCTTGGTGCCGCTTCCTGAATCTGGATACCTGTTTTGGTAGCAAGTCCAAGCATTTCGGCATATTTTTTCAACCTTGACAAGCCGTAATCAAAACTTAAACTTCCGTCAGAGGTAAAACTCAGTCTGTATCCAAGTTCACAGAAATATACGTTGCATGAACGCTGCAATGCTTCCTCTGTGGCTAAAGGACCATGTTCATTAGGATAATTCCAACATTTTATGTTAGGTGTAATTGAATCAAAAATACCTTTGCAATATATGGTATCATTCGATGTTATTATTCCTTCTGTCAAAGCAGCAACAGCAGTCAGCGGTTTAAATGTTGAACCGGGAGCAATCCTGGTGTGGGTTGCACGGTTTACAAGCGGTGTTGATTTATCATTTAACAAAGATTTGTAGTATGTCGAATCAATGGTTCCTGAAAAAAGATTAATATCATAACTTGGATATGACACCAATGCGATAATATTTCCTGTATTAGGGTCTTCCATTACGCACGAACCGGAACAAGGGTCAAGCGCAAGCTGCGCCGGAGTTATCTCAAGACTGCTTATCTTATTTTTAACAAATTCATAAGGTGACGCACCGTTTGAAATTGCCACATATTCAGAATCTGTATGCTTTACCGCATCCTGCTCCATAAGTATCATACACATAAGTCTGCCTGGTATTGTTCTGTTCAGAATAAGTTCTTTATATATGAGTTTGTTAAGTTCTGAATCCTTGGTAATCTCTTTCATAACAAGCTCATTAATAACAGCTATTACCTCATCTGTTGTAGGATATTCCGTACTTACGTCAAGGTTGTTGATATTAATCCATTCGTTACTTATTGCACCTTCAAGATATTCTTTTAAAGAAATTGTACCATCGGACCACTTCTTGCTTAATTCATCCTCCGAAGATATTTTATCCTTACTAAGAATGTCTTTTTCGATAAGGAGCGTCCTTATTCTTTTAATGTACTCCTTCATATCGTCTGAAAGTTCATTATAAGGTGTTCCGTTCTGCATTTCAGCCAGAATTGTGTTAAGAATTTCTGCTTTTCTTGAACTGAAAACAGAATATACATTCTTTGCAGCCTCCGTATCTGATTCTGCTATCTTGTCCATATCTATCATATTGTTGTCAATAAAGGCAAAATATACCCTTGTTACAGGCATAACAATGTCCCCGGAAAGTCCGGCATTTGTCTCATCACCCTCAACTATATTGGTTATAAGCGTTTCTGCAAGACGTCTTTCAAGCAGGTTGTAAATTTTTTCCTGTAATTTTACATCAATGGTAAGGTAAATATCATTTCCTACCTGTGCGTCTTCCTGAGCTGTTATCTCCTGAACCCTGCCCAATGTATCAACAAGCATTGTCGTAGTTCCTTTTTTTCCTGCAAGAACAGTTTCGTAAATAGACTCAATTCCTGATTTCCCTACAACATCATTAGCAGTATAATCAGGATTGGAAAGTTTAAGTTCTTCAAGTTCTGATTCACTTACTTTTCCGGTATATCCGATTATATGTGCAATATACTTGCTGTAGTTATATTTTCTGAGATATTCTTCCTCAATACCTACACCTGTAAGTTCTGATGAAGATTCAAGAATTGCAGCCATTGTCTGTTCGGAAACATTCCTTGCAAGTGTAAAAGATATATATCTCTTATATGAATTGACAGAAAGATTATATCTGACATAAATAATGTCAAGTGCTGTTTTGTCATCATATTTGCTGTCAATGCGATATCTTGTCTTTAATTTCTTTATAAGATCGTATTCCGTAATGTTTTTTTCTTCTTCAGTAAGTTCTCCTACTGACTTTTTCCCAAGTATATCCCTTAAAAATCTCTGAAGGCTGTTTCCTTCAATATTATATCTGTATGTTCCGAATTCTGTATATTCTATAGGAAAATCAAAATTAAGATTATCCCCGTTTTCCTCTATTATTGATATCGTCTTTGCGATAATCTCATTAAGTGTCTCATTTCTTACTTTTGTTGAATCATAATATCCGCAATCCTCAATTACCACTGAGTAAGCAAGTTCACTGTAAGCTAATAGTTCACCGTTCTTATCGTAGATATTGCCTCTTGGTCCCACAGTTGCAATCTCTCTCTGGGCTTTCATTGTATAGTTCTGTTTGTAATATTCGCCCTTTACAATTTGTAAGCTGAAAAGTCTTGAAAGAAGAATCCCAAACAATACAATCACAACAAGTACAAAAGGTACTATCCTCGATGTAAAAAAATGCTTAAGCCCCGATCCGAGGTCCTTAAGAAACTGAGTTATTGCTTTTAACCGCATCGTGAACCTCCTTCTTTTTTTCAAGCAGAATCAGTTTTCTGTTAATAAAATATACAAATACATATGCAAAAATAGTTATTACACCGGTATATATTATCTCAGGAAATATAATCCTTACGACATAAAATCCGAAAGATAATTTATTCCGTACAAGAAAGCCTGTTACAAAAACAGCTATTCCGTATAAAAAGTCACATAATACAACCAGACTTATCGGGAAAATAAGCTGCTCCTTAACATATTCCTTATGGAAAATACCATTTAAGAAACCGGCAAGCATATAAAGCAGTGCTGTAAATCCTATTATCTTACCGGCCATTATGTCAACAAGCAGTCCACTGAAAAATCCGGTAAAAATACCTGACGCACGGCCTCTCATATAACCTACGATGCATGTAAACATAAGTATAAGATTAGGTGTTATTCCTGCAACCGAAAGCGCACCTGCGAATAAAGTACATTGTAATGCATATAATATGATTATTGAAATAAAACTAATTATAAAACGTCTCATACAGCCTCTATTTTACAGTATCACCTGTTATCTTTTTTTGTGTTATGATTAAAACTTTCTGGATATGCTTAAAGTCCACGGCCGGAATAACATATCCTGACTGGGTAAGGTTATTTGAATCTGTTTCTATATCTTTGGCGTATCCGATAAGTATGCCCGGAAGGAATTTTTTACTTACATTGGATGTAACTATCATATCTCCGTCCGATATTTTTACATCTGCATCAAGATAACTTAACCTTAAATAACCGTCTTCAATAAGCTTTAAATCACCGCTTACGGCACATACATCCGATGTGTTCATAAGCATTGAGCTTACTTTACTTTCATCATCAATAATACTTCTGACAAGGGAATATTTTTCGGAAACCTTATATACAATACCTACAAGACCATTTCCTGCGATTACATTCATATCAACTTCTATACCGTCTGCCGAACCCTTATCTATGATAAAAGTATCATACCAGCTGTCGGAATTTCTTCCAATTACATTGGCACCGATCTTCTCATATGACGAATAAACATTGTCTATTTTGTACAATTCCTTCAGATCGTTATATTCTACCTGTTCCAGTTTCATTTTAATATTTTCTTCTTCAAGCTCACTGAGTTTGGTTTTTAATTCATAATTTTCTTTCTGCAGATTTTCTACTGACTGGAACAAATCTTTTTTTTCCGTAAGCCATGAACCGATTCCATTAATTCCTTTCTGGAGAGGGATTATGATGGAACCCGTCACTTTTTGAAGTGGTTTAGTTAACTTATCCGTAAAAAATGTAATGCCTATAAGTAAAAAACATACGCAGGCAAGTATTGTAAGCCATGTTTTGGGCGAAAGAAAAAATTTAAACTTTTTTTTCATAGATTTTCCTTAAATATTAGTCAATAATTCTATCCTTAGGTATATAAGCAATTTCATTATATTTTTCATCATCAATTATTGTTTTGATACCTTTAACAACACATTCCGAAGGATTGTCCGCAATATTCACATGAAGTTCGGTCTCTCCGTTAATAAGTTCGCCAAGTCTGTTTATGGCAGATGAACCTCCGGTAAGATATATTCCCGTGTCAATGATATCTGCCGATAATTCAGGTGGGGTTCTCTCAAGAATTGATTTAATAGAATCCACAATCTGATTGATAAAATCTTTAAGACATTCGTATACAATATCCGAAGATATGGTACAGTTTGTAGGCAGACCTGTAACAACATGTCTTCCATAAACGTTTACGGTTGTCTCTTCCTGCTTAATTGCGCTTCCAAGCTGACATTTTATATATTCTGCTGTCTTGGAACCGATAACAAGATTATATTTTTTTCTTACGGCACTTATTATCTGGCTGTCAAGCTTATTTCCACCAAACTTAACGGCTTTGCTTAGTACGATTCCGCCAAGGGAAAGTACTGAAATCTCGGTAGTATCTGCTCCGATATTAACAACCATTATTCCTTTCGCATTATTAACATCAACGCCGGCTCCGATTGCATCTGCAACAGGCTTGTTGATTACATATACTTTCTTAGAATGTACCTTAGGGTCTTTTGTCAGTTCAAAAAATGCTCTTTTCTCAACCTCTGTAATATCCGTAGGAACTGCTATATAATAATCAGCAGGCATTATTTTTTTGGTATCATGACTGATTTTTTTGATAAATTCTATAAAAAGTGTCTGCATATTATCAAAATCGGCAATCACACCACATTTAACCGGAAAAGATACCTTGATATTATCAGGTGCTTTTTCGTACATTTCAAAAGCTTCATCACCAAATGCAAAAACCTCTGTTTTGTTTGCTATGGCTATTATGTTCTTCTCGTTAAGGAATGTATCTTTATCTTTGTGGTATATTTTGATATTACTGGTTCCTATGTCCAGTCCGTAAATATTCTTTGCCATATTTTTACCCTCAAATCTTTCTAAATCATGTCTTGTTCTTTTAGGCTTATGTATCTATTATCACCAATAATAATATGGTCAATCAATGGGATTCCTACAAGTTCTCCTGCTTCTTTGAGTTTTTTCGTACAAAGGGAGTCCTCCCTGCTTGGGGTGGGGTCCCCGCTGGGATGATTGTGTACAACAATAATATATACCGCACCTTTACTAAGTGCGTATCGGTACACTTCCCTTGAGGTAATACATGTATAATTAACAGTACCCATGGATAATATTTTCTCATTAATAAGTTCACATTTGGTATTGAGCAACAATACCATAAAGCACTCATATTCCAGGTGCCTTAATTCCTCCATACAGTAATCAGCAGCATCCTTTGACGTATTGAAAACTGTTCTCTTAGCCATTGTTGCCTTTGAAATGCGCGATGACAATTCTCCTATACACTGAAACATTATCGATTTAACTTTACCGATTCCGTCTATGGAACAATAATCCCTTTGTGTAAGGTGTTTTAATCCAAGGATCCCCATATTGCCGGAAAGCTTAAATAACTCTTCGGCAACCTGGATACAGTTCTTGTCTTTTGTACCGCTTCTGATAATAACAGCTAAAAGCTCCACATCCGTGAGGCTTGCCGCACCATATCTTTCACATTTTTCGTATGGTAAAAGTACGTTTTCTTCTGTGCTAATTTTCCTCAAATATGTCTCCTTCTGCAAAAAGAAGATTCACAAGAAAAAAATCCCTTACCATTTATAATAACATACTTTAATTATAATTTCTATTCCAATTCTAATAATTTTTGTAAACTCATCATAATTCCGAATTTGGCGTGATACCAGGTGAGCCCGCCCTGGAAAAATACCGTATAAGGAGGACGAAGCGGTCCGTCTGCTGACAACTCTATTGATGAACCGGAAATAAAAGCACCCGCAGCCATTATAACTTTGGAATCATATCCGGGCATATCCCATGGTTCCGGAGTAACATGGCTGTCAACAGGTGCTGCAGCCTGAATTCCCTTACAGAATGCTATGAGCTTTTCAGGTGTTTCAAGCTCAACTGCCTGTATGATATCATAACGTTCTTCTGTTCCGTTCGGAATAACCCTGTATCCAAGTTTTTCATAAAGACGTGCCGCAAAAATCGCACCCTTTAATGCACCTGCTGATACCGTAGGTGCAAGAAAAAGTCCCTGATAAAACGAGGGATTAACACCAAGAGACGCTCCCAGTTCACTTCCAAGTCCCGGCGCAGTAAGTCTGAATGCCGCATTATCCACATACTCTTTTTTACCGCATATGTAACCTCCGACCGGTGCAAGTCCACCGCCCGGATTTTTTATAAGAGAACCTACAACCATATCTGCACCTACGTCGGATGGTTCTATTGTTTCAATAAACTCACCGTAACAATTGTCAACCATACATATTATATCCGGTTTAATGTCCTTTATAAACTTAATGAGTTCTCCAATCCTTTCAACAGAAAGTGTAGGTCTGTCAGCATATCCTTTTGACCTTTGTATTGTAACAAGTCTGGTCTTTTCATTAATTCCTTCACGGATTGCATCATAATCAAAGCTTCCGTCTTTTTTCAAGTCGACACCGTTATATGTTATGCCGTATTCCTTAAGGCAGCCTTTTTCTTCACGGATTCCTATTACACCCTGTAATGTGTCATAAGGAAGTCCTACAGGTGAAAATATTTCATCTCCCGGTCTTAAATTGCCCGCTAATGCAACCGTAAGAGCATGGGTTCCACAGGTTATCTGAGGACGGACAAGTGCAGCTTCCGTATGGAACACATCCGCATATACCTGTTCAAGTGTATCTCGTCCTATATCGTTATAACCGTATCCGGTAGAGGTTCCCAGGTGTGCCTCGCTTACCCGGTTTTTCTGCATGGCGTGAAGTATTTTTAACTGGTTATATTCAGCAATAGCATCAATTTGTTTAAAACGTTCCTTAAGTCCGTTTTCTGCTTCTTCTGCCATTTTAAGGACCTTTTCAGAAAGCCCCATTTTAAGATATAAATCGTAAATTTCTTTGTTCATTATATAATATTTTTCTCCTTTATCATTTCAAGCATATATTTTAACAACTGGTCTTTATTATCAAACTCTTGTAATTCCAACATTGTAACTTCTTTTTCACGTCTGGACCATGTAAGCTGTCTCTTGGCAAAATGCCTGGTATCCAGTTTTATTTTTTTTCTGACATCATCTAATGTAGCCGTGCCATCAAAATATTCAAAAAATTCTCTGTAACCGATAGCCTTCATTGATGTCATATCTTTGGTGCAGCCGTGTTTAATAAGTCTTATGACCTCATCTGTCAGTCCCATGTCAAACATCATATCCACACGCCTGTCAATTCTGTCATAGAGAACTTCCCTGTCATTATTAAGCACAAAATACAAAAAGTTGTAAGGTGATTCGTTTTTCTTCTGCTCTTCATTGTGTTCTGATATTTTCTTACCGGTCTGTTTAAAATATTCAAGTGCTCTTATTACACGTTTTTCATTATTAAAGTGTATCTCTTCTGCTGATTTTTCGTCAACAGTCCTTAGCATATCGTGTATATATTCCTTGCCTTTTTCCTCTGCCAATCCGTAAAGATATTCCCTGTATTCTTTATCTTCATCAGATTTCTCGAATTCTATATCGTAAAGAACTGACTGGATATAGAACCCGGTTCCGCCTGTAATTATAGGTATATGTCCTCTTTCATAAATTTTTTCCATTGCTCTACAGGCATATTCTTTAAAAAGAAATACATTAAATTCATCTTTAGGTTCAAGGATATCAATAAGGTGATGTGGGACTCCCTGCATCTCCTCATTTGTAATTTTAGCTGTTCCGATGTCCATCTCCTTATATACCTGCATGGAATCAGCACTTACTATTTCTCCGTTTACAGCTTTTGCTAATTTAATTGAAAGCTCTGTCTTTCCTACTGCCGTAGGTCCCGTCAATATTATAAGTGGTTTTTTCATACTATTCTTTTAAACTTCTTTTCCAATTCATATTTACTGATGGTGATAAATGTAGGTCTGCCGTGAGGACAGTTATATGGATTTTCAAGTTCCATAAGTTCATCCATAAGTTTTTCCATTTCTTTTATGTTAAGCCTGTTATTACCCTTAACTGCAGCTTTACATGACATTGTTGCAATTCTGTTTTTAATTGTTTCAGGGGTGTTCTTACCATAATCAATACATAAAGAATCCATTATTTCCGTAAAAATTTCTTTTGGGTCTGCTTCTGAAAAATCAGCCGGTATTCCTCTTATGGCAAGTTCACCTCCGCCAAAATCTTCTATTTCATATCCGAATTGTGCAAGGTATTCTTCGTTATCCTTGTATACATTCTGTTCCTCTGTGGTCAGCGAAAAAACAACGGGTGGATTAATCATCTGTGATGTGATTGACCTGTCATTGTACCGCTTCATAAAACGTTCAAACAATACCTTTTCATGTGCGGCATGCTGGTCTACTATATACATACTGTTTTCAAATTCCATAATCCAGTATGTGTCAAAAAGCTGGCCTATTATCTTAATATCTTTCTTGTTTTCTTTTTTTAACAGTTCATTTACTTTAAACAGTTCAAGCTGTTTTGGTTCTTCCTGTTGTTTTATTTCTTTCACAACTTCTTCATATACAACTGCTCTTTTTGTCTCAAAAGGCTCAGGCATTCTTGCCGAAACCAGAGGTTTTTTTACTTCAGGAACTTTTCTGACAATAACATGTTCTTTTTCATTTACTGTTTCAGGCTGTTTTTCTACCGCCTTTTCATAATTTACAACAGTATCCGGTTCTTTTTTATTATATTCAACTTTTAAAGGTTCTTCTTTTTTCGCTTTTTCAAGATTAATCTCAGGTATCAGTTCCCTGTGTGTAAGTGCAAGAAGTATACTTTCTTTTACATTATTGTATATTTCCTGTTCATTTGAAAACCTCAATTCCATTTTTGAAGGATGTACATTAACATCCAGAAGTTCCGGATTAATTGTAATGTGAAGGGATGTAAAAGGATATTTGTGCTGCATTATAAAGCCTGCATAAGCATCCTCTATTGCCCTTGAAACTATATTGCTTTTAACGTATCGTCCGTTTATATAATAATTTTCAAAATTTCTGTTGCCTCTTGATATAAGAGGTTTTCCTACATATCCTTTAATGGAATAGTCATTAAACTGCCTGTCTATTTCAAGAAGATTAGATGTTATCTCGCGTCCGTAAACTACATATATATTATCCTTTAATTTACCATTGCCTGTTGTCTGAATCTTTGGCTGGTTGTTATTTATAAAACGTATCGATATTTCAGGATGGGACAGACACAGATTTTCCATAAGTGAACTTATATAACCACCTTCTGTAGCAGGGGTTTTTAAAAATTTTCTTCTGGCAGGGGTATTGTAAAAAAGATTTCTTACAAGGAATGTGGTTCCGTCAGGTGCACCTACTTCTTCAAATACTTTCTCGGTTCCGCCGTCAATCTGGTACCTTGTGCCTGTAAGTGCATCCTTTGTTTTAGTAATCAGTTCAACCTGGGCAACCGCACTTATACTTGATAAAGCTTCACCCCGGAATCCAAGTGAAGAAATTCCTGCAAGGTCCGCAGCAGATTTGATTTTACTAGTGGAGTGTCTTAAAAAAGCCAGTCTGACTTCGTTTTTATCAATTCCGCAGCCATTATCGGTTATTCTTATCAATGAAATACCGCCGTCTTTTATTTCAACCGTTATGGCTGTCGCACCTGCATCAATAGCATTTTCAACAAGCTCCTTTACAACGGATGAAGGTCTGTCTACTACCTCACCTGCCGCAATCTTATTTATAGTATTTTTGTCCAGAAGATTAATTGCCATAGCTTACCACCTGTTCTTTATTTTGTCCTGAATCCTGAATAATGTATTTAGCGCATCTATAGGTGTCATCTTAGTTAATTCAAGGTCTTTGATTTCATCAATAATATCATCATTATTTACTGCATCAAACAAAGACATCTGAACATATTTGTCTTTTCCCACGGAATCAGGAATTTTCAAGGCTTCTTTTGAAATTCCAAGCCTTGCAATTTCCTTTGCCTTAGCTGATATGTCATTATCCGCAAGTTCCGCAACAATTTCCTTGGCTCTTTCAATTACGGATGAAGGAACACCTGCAAGCTTTGCAACCTGTATTCCATAGCTCTTGTCTGCTCCGCCTTTTACAATTTTTCTCAGGAAAATAATATCATCACCCTGTTCTTTTACCGCAATGCAATAATTATTAACAGATTCCATTTGTCCTTCAAGCTCGGTAAGTTCATGGTAATGTGTTGCAAAAAGAGTCTTGGCACCAAGTAACTTCGGATTACTTATATGCTCCACAACTGCCCATGCAATGGAAAGTCCGTCAAAGGTGCTGGTTCCTCTTCCTATCTCGTCCAGGATAAGCAGACTGTCAGAAGTTGCATTTCTTAAGATATTAGCTACCTCCGTCATTTCAACCATAAATGTACTCTGACCGCTTGCAAGGTCATCGGAAGCACCTACTCTCGTAAAAATCCTGTCCACAATTCCTATGTTGGCTTTTGTGGCAGGTATATACGAACCTATCTGTGCCATAAGTACAATAAGTGCCGTCTGTCTCATATAAGTTGACTTACCTGCCATATTAGGTCCCGTAATTATGGATATCCTGTTCTTATGATTGTCAAGAATTGTATCATTTTCAACGAAAAGACCATTGCTTATCATTTTTTCTACGACAGGATGTCTTCCGCCTTCAATCTCTATAAGGCCTTTTTCATTGATTGTGGGGCATACATAATTATTCTGCATGGCAACAATCGCAAGATTGGAGAAAACATCAGCCTTAGCTACTGCTTTTGCGGTTGTCTGGATTCTTAAAACCTCGCCTGCGATTCTGTCCCTGACTTCAGTAAATAAGTCATACTCAAGAGAAAACAATTTATCTTCCGCACTTAAAATCACTTCTTCCAGTTCTTTAAGTTTCGGAGTTGTGAAACGTTCCGCATTAGTTAAAGTCTGTTTTCTTATGTAATCATCGGGAACCATATCTTTAAAGCTGTTTGTTACTTCAAAATAATATCCGAATACTTTGTTGTATTTTATCTTAAGGTTCTTGATTCCTGTTCTTTCTTTTTCACTTGCTTCGAGGTTTAAAAGCCACTGTTTGCCGTCTGTCTTTGCATGACGAAGTCTGTCTATTTCCTCATTGTAACCTTCTTTTATAAGGCCTCCGTCTTTAATTGCAATTGGAGGCTCATCAACAATTGAAGCTTCAATCAGGCTGCATATATCCTCAAGGACATCAAGCTCTTCATAAATTGATTTAATCAGGCTGCTTTTAAATGATGCCAGCAGTTTTTTTATCGGAGGAAGCATGGCAATAGAACCCTTGAATGCAATCAAATCTCTTGGAGATGCGGATTTTGTGCTTATTCTGCCTACAAGTCTTTCAAGGTCATATACCGGATTAAGGTATTCCCTGAGTTCCGCACAATCCACATAGTTATTAATAAATTCTGTAATGGCTTTCTGTCTTGCAACAATATCATCTTTTATTAATAGAGGTTGTTCTATCATATTTCTTAAAAGCCTGGCACCCATGGCTGTTTTGGTTTTATCAAGAACCCAGAGCAATGACCCCTTTTTCTGTTTTTCACGCATAGTTTCCACAAGTTCAAGATTTCTTCTTGTGGAGCTGTCAATAATCATATACCTTCCTGTGGCATAAGGTGTAATTCTCGTAAGGTGGGGCAATGAATTTTTCTGCGTTTCATAAAGATAATTTAAAAGAGCCCCGGCAGCAACAACTGCCGTCTTGTAATCACTTATTCCAAGCCCATCAAGTGTTGCCACATTAAAATGTCTTAGTATAATATCTTCATCATTTTTATCGTCAAAATACCATGGCTCAAGGACGGACTCCGCAAAAGAAAGTCTGTCCTTTAAATCAGATATATTAATTCCGCTGATTGTAAATGCTTCATTAAAAAGTATCTCTGATGGTGTAAACTTGTTGATTTCGTCTATCAGTTCCCTTTCTGAGGATACTTCTGTAATCAGAAATTCACCGGTAGTAATATCAGATGTTGCAAGTCCGATGGAATCAGGCATATATGCAACACACATGATGTAGTTATTTTTAGTCTCATCAAGTGCCATAGGGTTAAAATTAGTTCCCGGTGTAACAACTTTAATTACTTCTCTTTTTACCAGACCCTTAGCTGTTTTAGGGTCTTCCACCTGTTCGCATATGGCAACTTTATAGCCTTTTTCTACAAGCCTGTTAATATATGAATCTGCGGCATGATAAGGAATTCCACACATAGGTGCCCTTTCTTCCTGTCCGCAGTCCTTACCCGTAAGTGTCAGTTCAAGTTCTCTTGATACATTTATTGCATCATCAAAAAACATCTCATAAAAATCACCCAGTCTGTAAAAAAGCACACAGTCTTCATATTCTTTTTTCGTTTCAAGATATTTTTGCATCATTGGTGAATATTCAGCCATCTTTACCACGCTTTCGTAATTACTTATTTGCAGAAACGATTTCTTTTGCACGTAAAAGTGCAGTATCTATGTTAGGACAGAAGTTTTCAACTCCAACTTCTTTATCAAAGCCTGCCTTCTGGAGCATCTTCATAGGCTGTTCATTGACATGTGAAAATACAAGTGTTATTCCGGCTCTCTTACAGGTATCAAGTATTTCATAAAAGATATGAAGTGCACTTGCATCTATTGCAGGAACAGCTCTCATTCTTAATATAAGTACATCTTCCGACGTATCTTTAACAATATCCATAACCTTGTCTGTCATAGCAAAAAACAAAGGTCCGTTGATTTCGTATACAAATGTTTTATCAGGAACTACCTTAAGACCGATATTATCAGGGTCATTTTCCTCATCAATATATTTCCAGCCTTTGACATCCGTAGTCTCAACCATTCTCTTAAGGAAAAGTGCTGCAGCCACAATAAGTCCTACTTCAATTGCAACAACAAGGTCAAAAAATACCGTAAGTATAAATGTAACGGCAAAAACTATAATGTCACTCTTAGGTGCTTTTTTACATAATCTTATGCATTTTGGAATACCTGCCATGTTATAAGCTACCATAATAAGTATAGCGCCAAGAACCGACATCGGTATCAATGAAGCGTAAGGCATAAGCACTACAAGTATGATAAGAAGTGTTATGGAATGGACAATTCCGGCAATAGGTGTACGTCCGCCGTTTTTTACATTAGCTGCAGTTCTTGCAATAGCTCCCGTTGCAGGTATACCTCCAAAAAGTGCTGACATAATGTTACCCACACCCTGTCCGATTAATTCGGCATTAGATTTGTGTTTGCTTCCAATCATACCATCGGACACTACTGCCGATAAAAGTGATTCTATACTTGCAAGGATTGCAATTGTAAATGCCGGGCTTATTAATTCTTTTATCATTGAAAAAGAAATCTTTGGCACTGAAAATTTAGGAAGAGCTGAAAGCCCGCTTAAACCTGCCACCTGTGGATATGAGCTTCCTATTGTCTTAACTGCATTGGCACCTTCTGTAAGGCCGCCGGCCTGCACAATTACGGTGCAGATTATTATTGCAATAAGTGAACCGGGAATTGCTTTGACATATTTAAGTTTTTCAGGCAGCTTATTCATAATTTTCGGCCAGAATATCTGGATAACAAGTGCCAGAAGACCTATAAGAAATGCCACATAATTCCATTTTGAAAAATTAGTAAATATTGTTCGTACTTTTCCTATAAATTCCGATGGAACAGCACCTATATTAATTCCGAAAAAATCTTTAAACTGTCCGACAACAAGTGTTACGGCAATGCCCGCGGTAAATCCCGTTGTAATTGTATACGGTATGTATTTTATGAGGTTTCCGGCTCTTATAAGTCCGAAAATAACCATCATAATACCGGCAAGTATTGTTGCTATAACAAGACCTGTAAATGTATACTTCTCAATTATTCCACATATTATTACAACAAAGGCAGCCGTAGGTCCTCCAATCTGTACCCTGCTTCCTCCTAACAATGCAATAAAAAAACCTGCTATAATGGCTGTGTAAATACCCTGTTCAGGACTTACTCCCGAAGCTATTGCAAGGGCAATAGATAATGGCAATGCAATAATTGCAACAATAATTCCGGAAATCAGATCTTTTACAAACTGATCTTTATTGTAGTTTTTCATTACTGAAAATAATTTTGGCTTTAAATCTCGCATAATTCTTTTTCTCTTTCCTTTGTATCACCGGTTTGTTACACCAGTTCTCCTATATAATAAAAGCCTTTGCTTTCATTCAGTTTAACATCACATATTGTACCTACAAGTGATGAATCCCCCTTGAAATGGACAAGGGTATTATTTTCAAGACGTCCGGTTAAAAGACCTTCATGGTTCTGGTTAACTTCCTCCACAAGTACCTTAAGTGTCTTGCCTACATCAAGTCCGCATCTTTTTTTAGATGATTCTCCTACCTGTTTTAATAGCCTGTCAAAACGCTCTTTAGTCACTTCTTCCGGAATCTGCCCAGCCATGGACGCTGCAGGCGTTCCCTCACGCTTTGAATATATAAAAGTATAGGCACTGTCAAATTCAGCTTCCCTGACAACATCCATTGTGTCATTAAAATCTTCTTCAGTTTCTCCGGGAAAACCTACAATAATATCTGTTGTAAGGGCTGCATCAGGCATTCTTTTTCTTATCTTCTTAACAAGTTCAAGGTAGCTTTCCTTGGTATAATGACGATTCATAAGTTTAAGAATCCTTGAACTCCCTGATTGTAAAGGCAGATGTATGTGGTGGCATACTTTAGGCGTGACTGCCATTGTCTCAATAAGTTCATCAGATAAATCCTTTGGATGAGGTGTCATAAAACGTATTCTCTCAAGTCCCTCAACCTTGCTTACTTCTTTTAAAAGTTCCGCAAAAGATATTGGATTTTCAAGAGTTTTACCATAGGAATTAACATTCTGTCCAAGGAGCATAATCTCTTTGACTCCCTCTTTAACAAAACGTTCAACCTCCCTGATAATATCCTTAGGCTCACGGCTTCTTTCCCTTCCTCTGACATAAGGAACGATACAATAACTGCAGAAATTATTGCATCCGTACATTATGTTCACACCGGATTTAAATGTATATTTCCTTACATCCGGTAAATCCTCAACAATCTGGTTGGTGTCTTTCCAGATATCAATAATCATTCCCTCTGAGTTAAGTTTTGTGTGTACAAGCTCTGCAAATTTAAAAATATTGTGTGTACCAAATACAATATCGATAAATTTGTATTTTGTTTTGATTTTTTCTATCTCGTCAGGCTCCTGCATCATACAGCCGCATATTGCAATAAGCATATCCGGATTATTTTTCTTGACAACTTTCATTCTTCCAAGATGTCCATATAATCTGTTGTTGGCATTCTCCCTTACAGAGCAGGTGTTATATATAACAAAATCAGCTTCTTCATTGTCTGTGTGGACAAAACCCGCTGCTTCCAATATACCCGCAAGTTTTTCAGAATCCCTTGCATTCATCTGGCATCCGAAAGTCTGGATGTGATAGGTAAGGCTTCCGCCTTTTTTTTCTGCTTTTTTCTTAATTTCATCTTTAAGCAGCTCTATAAAATAATACTGTCTTTCAGGTTCCTTCTCAGGAACGATTGTATTTAACTGGCCCATAAATAACCTTTCTTTGTATTTTATTTTCTGATCTGACCATTGCCATAAATGATATATTTGGTAGAAGTCAGTTCCTTAAGTCCCATAGGTCCTCTTGCATGAAGCTTCTGTGTACTTATTCCTATTTCAGCACCAAAGCCGAATTCAAATCCATCCGTAAATCTTGTAGAGGCATTAACATATACTGCCGCAGCATCAACCTCATCAAGAAATTTCTGTGAATTATTGTAATCATTGGTAATAATTGCTTCGGAATGTCCCGTATTGTACTTATTGATATGCTTTATGGCATCATCTACGGAATCCACAACAACGAGTGACACAATAAGATCAAGATATTCTTTCCCGTAATCTTCTTCCGTTGCGGCTTTAATGTCAGGAACGATTACCCTGCTTCTCTCATCCCCACGGATTTCAACTTTGTGTGTGAAAAGTCTTTCAGCAAGGGCAGGTACAAACTTATCCGCAATGTTTTTGTGGACAATAAGTGATTCACAAGCATTGCACACGCCCGTTCTTTGTGTTTTGGCATTAACTATTATATCAAGTGCCATATCAAAATCAGCACTTTCATCCACAAATATATGACAGTTGCCTGTTCCTGTCTCAATTACAGGTATTGTAGCATTTTCGACTACAGACCTTATAAGACCGGCACCGCCCCTTGGTATAAGAACATCTACATATCCGTTAAGGTGCATAAATTCGGTTGTAACCGCCCTGTCAGTGCTTTCAATAAGCTGTATGCAGTATTCCGATATATCACATGCCGTAAGTCCTTCTTTGATTACTCTTACAATGGCCTTATTGGAATTAATAGCATCACTTCCGCCCTTTAAAATAACCGTATTACCTGATTTAAAGCAAAGCGAAAATGCATCAAGCGTTACATTTGGTCTTGATTCGTATATTATTCCTATAACACCTATAGGAACTCTTTTTTTACCTATTTTAAGACCGTTTGGTCTTTCCCACATGGAAATAACCTCTCCCACAGGGTCTTCAAGTGCAGCAACCTGTCTTACGCCTTCAGCCATTCCCTTGATTCTGTCAGGGGTAAGTTTAAGTCTGTCAAGAAGGCTTTCTTTCATACCTGCGGATTTGCCTGTTTCCATATCTTTTTTATTTTCTTCAATGATATAATCTGTTCTTTCAACAATCAAATCAGCTATTTTTAACAGTGCGTTATTCTTTTCGTTGATTTTTAATCCTGCCGTTATATGCTTTGCATCTGCCGCAAGCCTGCCCATTATTTCAAGTTCGCTCATTTTGTCTCCTTTATCTGCATCTATATATATTGTTTTCTGTTACAATGTAATCAAGTGGAATATCAAATTCATCGGCATCAATACTATCAACTACCTGCAGTGAAAATGCTGCTCCGATTTTTATAAGATTACTGTGTTTGCTAAGATATCTGTCATAATATCCCTTTCCGTATCCCGTTCTGTTGCCATTTATATCAAATGCAACTCCCGGAACTATTATTATTCCGTTATCTGTATCAATAAGATTTTTCTTAACAGGACATGGTTCTTCTATTCCCATATAACCTTTTTTCAGGCTTTCTCCTTTTAAGACATGGTAAAATTCCATCTCATCTCCTTTTACCCGCGGAAATGATATTATTTTATCTGTTTCTTTCAGACAATCCCACAATAAAGATGTATTAACTTCGTTATTTATGCTTCTGTAAAGAAAAATATACCTGAATTCTTCTTTTTCCAGTATTTTAAGGATGTTTTCCGTTATAAGCCTGCTTTTATCACATACTTCTTTGGATGTCATACTGTCTCTTGCTTTTTTTATATTGTTTCTTACTGTCTTTTTATCCATTACTAATATCCGAACTCTCCCATAATTGATTCATCATCTGTTATCCAGTCATTCACATCAATTTTCCTGTAGTTTTTTTCATCATCTCTTATAACTACTGTTTTAATACCTGCATTGATTATTGTTCTTTTACACATTGAACAACAACAGGCATTCTTTACATAGGTATTGTCCGATAGTTCAATACCTACAAGAAAAAGAGTACTGTCAATCATCTTATCTCTTGAAGCGCTTATTATGGCATTGGCTTCCGCGTGGACACTTCTGCAAAGTTCGTACCTTTCACCTCTTGGAATATTCAATTTGTTGCGAATACAATAACCAAGGTCGGAACAGTTTTTTCTGCCTCGCGGTGCCCCCACATAACCTGTGGATATTATCTCATCATTTTTGACAATTACGGCTCCGTAACGTTTTCTTAAACAAGTGCCTCTTTTTGAAACAGATTCCGCAATGTCCAGATAATAGTTATATTTATCAAGTCTGTCCATATCTCTTCCTCTTTTCTATAAATAATCGGCGAGGTCAAAATTATCGGCTTTATTGGCAAGAAACAGTGTTCCGATATTATCACCATTTAAAATTGATGAAATAATATCAACCTCTTTGCTGTTGGCTATTATCATATCAGCCCCTGCTTCCGTGGCTATTATTGCAGCATCTATTTTGGCTGCCATACCGCCGGTTCCCACAGCACTTGCCGAGCCTTTACCCATTGCCCTTAATGCATCGGTAATATGAGGAACAAGTTCGATAAATTCCGCATCAGGATTGACATTAGGGTCATCTGTGTAAAGTCCGTCTATATCCGATAAAAGAATAAGCAAATCCGCACCTATAAGTGCACTTACAAGTGCCGACAGCTTATCGTTATCGCCAAATTCTATTTCATAAGTAGATACCGTGTCATTTTCATTAACAACAGGGATTGCATCTAACTTAAAAAGTTCTTCAAAAGTATTTTTTGCATTAACAACGCTTTCATGATTCTGCATGGTATACTTTGTAAGCAGAACCTGTGCAGCAACCTGATTATATTCTGAAAAAAGTTTCTGGTATGTCATCATGAGCCGGCATTGTCCGATGGCGGCACAAGCCTGTTTTTCCGCTAAAACATTACTTCTCTTTATTCCTACCGTCTGTCTTCCTACGGCTATGGCGCCTGATGATACAAGCACTACATCCTTACCTTGATTCTTGATATCACAAAGTATTCTTACAAGTTTTTCAAGCTTTCTGTAATTAATATTGCCAGTACTTTCATGGGTAATTGATGATGAACCTATCTTAACAACTATTTTCTTCTTATCTTTAATTAATTCTCTATAGTTCATATTATGACCTTCTTTTTATTCTTCTGATAAAGCAACGGCTTCCGCTACTTTTATTCCGTCAACAGCGGCACTTGTTATTCCACCTGCGTATCCTGCACCTTCACCACACGGGTAAAGGCCCTTCACGGATATACTTTCAAACATTTCATTTCTAATAATTCTTACAGGGGATGAGGTTCTGCTTTCAACACCTGAAAAAACTGCATCTCCCATGTTAAATCCATGTATTATTTTATCAAAAGATTTCATTCCGTCAATAATTGATTCACAAATAAACTCAGGAAATACTTCCCGCAGGTCTGCACCTGTCTTTTTACCGAGTATCTGAGGTTGTACAGAACCGTAACCTGAAGTTGCTTTTCCTTTAATAAAATCTTCGTTAAGCTGGTATGGTACACTGCCTTTTCCCTGTAAATAAGCATTATGTTCAAGCTGCCTTTGGAAGTACATACCTGATAATACTCCGTTTTCCCCAAAATCTTCCGGATTAACCGTCACTACGATTGCACTGTTGGCATTTTTACCGTCACGTTTTGAGTAACTCATGCCATTTACACATGTCATATCTTTTTCCGAAGAGGCATTAACAACATATCCTCCCGGACACATGCAAAAAGAATATACGCCTCTGTTATTGTCAGCCTTAGCAGTTACTTTATAATCCGCAACAGGCAATGGACCGTTATCGTCCCTGCCATAGGCGAAATTATTAATCAATGACTGGTTATGCTCTATTCGCATTCCGACAGCAAATGATTTTTTCTCCATTTCGACGCCCTTTTTAAGAAGCATCTCAAAAGTATCCCTGGCACTGTGTCCGGGAGCCAGTACAACAGCATTAAACTCCTCGTCATATTCGTCATTTACTCTTATTCCTGTAATTTTACCCGTATCAATATATATATCAGTTACTTTTGAATTAAAATTAACCGTTCCTCCAAGCCTTATTATTTCATTTCTTATGTTGCTGACAACCACAGAAAGTACATCCGTACCAACGTGAGGCTTATTGACATAAAGTATTTCAGGATTTGCACCAAACTCCACAAAAGTCTCAAGAACCTTTCTTATTCTTCCATCTTTTTCCTTTATGACGGAATTAAGCTTACCATCCGAAAATGTACCCGCACCGCCTTCGCCAAACTGGATATTGGTTTCCGTATCAAGTACTCCTGTTTCAAAAAAAGCATTGACTATGCCCGTTCTTTCGTGGACGTTTCCTCCTCTTTCGTAGATTACAGGCTTAAATCCAGCCCTTGCCAGTAATAATCCACAAAAAAGTCCGGCTGGTCCGGAACCGATGATTGCAATTTTTTTATTTTTATGAGTATCTTTTATCTGTGGAAACACATATTTTATGTTTTTGTTTATAATAATATCTTTATTGTTAAGTTTTCTGACTAAAGCAGTCTCGTCTATGCCGTCCACCTTTACATCCACTGAATAAATATACATTATATGTTCTTTTTTTCTGGCATCAATGGATTTTTTAACGATTGAATAAGTAAAACTACTGTTTTTTAACCGTAATAACTTCTGTATTTTAGAATTAAGTATTTTTTCATCCGTTCCGATATCAAGCTTTATCTGGTTAATTCTAATCATTTTATTCCTTTCCTGCTGAGATTCCTGCGAGATAACCCGAAGAAAATGCCCACTGCAAGTTGTAGCCTCCGCATTTTCCGTCCACATCCAGTATCTCTCCTGCAAAGTAAAGATTTTTTACTAATCTTGATTCCATGGTATTAAGATTAATCTCATCAAGGTTCACGCCGCCTGCACATACCTGCGCATTATCAAATCCGTTGGTATCATAAGGAGTTACCGTAAAATCAATTATATTTCTTACAAGTTCCTCAGTCTGTGTCTCTGTAATTTCACCGCAGGATTTTCCTCTGTCTATAGTTGTATTTTTAACAAGAACGAGTGCAAGTTTTTTGTTGAGCAGCCCATTAAGTGCCGTCACCGGGTCAAGTTTGCGGTTATGAGAAAAGATATTGTGAACCATGCCTTTAACGGTTTTGGTGCTGTATCCCGGCATAAAATTTATATGGACTTTTACATCATTACCCTTATCTGACAGTCTTTTTATATGTCTGCTGACCTGAAATACGGGAATTCCTGAAATTCCGTATTCCGTAAGCTGTAATTCGCCGGAATCGCCTACAACCTTAACAGCTTTATCCGTTACCGTTACCGTAGCTTTTGTTCTTATTCCCGCCAGCTCTTTAAAAAATTTTTCACGACATTTTATCTGGACAAGTGCAGGTATTACGTCGACAATATGATGTGAAAACTGTTTTGCAAAATCATATCCGGAACCGTCCGAACCTGTAACCGGCATCGCCTTACTTCCGCATGCGATTATAAGTTTTCTGACGTTAAATTCGCCTTTATCGGAGAATATAACAAAGCCTTTCTTTATTTCTTTAATGTTAATTCCCGTAAAAAGGTCTATTCTAAGCCTTGAAATCTCATTTTTTAAAGCATCAAGAACTGAAACCGCCTGCTCGGAGAAAGGATATATATATCCGTCTTTGTCCCTTGTATATAATCCGATTTTTTTAAAAAAAGATATAAGCTCTGAAGGTCCGAAATTCTTAATTACAGAAAAATAAGACCCGTCTGAATTACTGTTATAACATTCAGGAGTCATATTAAGATTGGTTATATTACATTTTCCATTACCGGTTACAAGTATTTTTTTGCCGGGTTTGTCATTATGTTCAAACAGGCAGATTCTAAGTCCTTCCCTGTATGCAGCAACAGCCGCCATCATTCCTGAAGCTCCGGCACCGATAATTCCTATATCATATATCATATGTTTCTCCATTCACCGTTAAAAGCATATGGTAAAATATCTTTAATACTTTTTGTAAGAATTGTACCATCTTTTCCTTCAAATATAAACTCCATATTTTCATCGGAAAATTCACTTAAAAATTGTCTGCATATACCACATGGATAAGTATAGCCGCCTGCTTTGCTTACAATGGCAATCTTTGTAAATCTCCTATGACCTTCGCTAACTGCCTTCACTGCCGCTGTCCTTTCGGCACATATTGTCGCTCCGAAGGATGAATTTTCAATATTGCAGCCTGTATACACAGTGCCGTCATCTGTAAGAAGAGCTGCACCCACACAGAAATTTGAATAAGGTGCATAGGCATTATTCATGGCTTTTTTCGCATAATTAATCAGTTCAACGTTATTCATATCTGCCTTCCGATTCCCAGACTTTCAAGTATTTCTGCCTGACGCCTTTCCATTTCTTTTGCATCATTCTCCTCCATATGGTCATATCCCATTAAATGGAGCATACTGTGGGCTATAAGAAAAGCATACTCCCTTGTTACAGAATGTCCGTAATTAGCTGCCTGTTCTTCGACTTTATCAAGGGATATGACAATATCCCCAAGCATCAGTTCACCTGTCTCCGGATTAAAGCAGTCATACTCATTTTCAAGAAAATCAAATTCTCCCGGTGTCTCATATTCCACCATAGGAAATGAAAGTACATCCGTCGGTCTGTCAATATTCCTGAACTCTCTGTTAATTTCATGAATCCCCTTATTATCTGTTAATGTCAGACTTACCTCTGCCTCGTATGGGCATTTTTCATAGTCCAAAGCCGCATTAATTACCTTATCGGCAATTGTTTCGTAGTCTATATCAAGATTTTTGTCATACTCTTTTTCAAAATTAATGGTCATTTCTTCTGTCCTTTACTTTAATCTGTGCCTTGACTTGTTTTTTGCTTTCTGCTTTCTTGTCATACTCATCATAAGCATTTACGATTTTTTGGACAAGAGGATGTCTTACAACATCCTTGGAAGACAGATGGCATACGGCAATTTCGTCTATATCCTTCAGAACTTTAAGTGCAACGTCAAGCCCTGATGTAACATCCTTAGGCAGATCCTTCTGTGTCCGGTCTCCCGTTACAATAACTTTAGATCCAAATCCGATACGGGTAAGAAACATTTTCATCTGTGCCGGTGTAGTATTCTGTGCCTCATCAAGAATAATAAATGCGTTATCCAATGTTCTTCCTCTCATATATGCAAGAGGTGCCACCTCTATAAGTCCTTTTTCCTGATTATGGATAAAGCTTTCCGCTCCCATGATCTGGTAAAGTGCATCATATAATGGTCTTAAATATGGGTCAATTTTACTCTGTAAATCACCCGGAAGAAATCCTAATTTTTCCCCTGCTTCTATGGCAGGTCTTGTTAAAATAATTCTGTTTACTTCGTTATTTTTAAATGCCTGTATTGCCATCGCCATTGCAAGATATGTCTTTCCCGTTCCTGCGGGACCTATACCGAATACAATCATCTTTTTTCTTATTTCATCTATATAATTCTTCTGTCCCAATGTCTTAGGCTTAATCGGTTTGCCTGTTGCGGTTCTTGCAACAACGTCTTTATCAATCTCCGTTATTGCATCCTCCTTGCCCTCCATAGACAGTGATAAAGTATAATCCACAGTCTGTTCAGTAATTATATTGCCTCTTTTTGCAAGTTCTATAAGTCTCTCAAAAACCGATGCCGCACTGTTTACGGCAGCTTCCCCTCCTATTATTTTAAGTGCGTCTCCTCGAAGCACTATTGTTACTTTAAGAGTCTTTTCAATTTTCTTAATATTTGCGTCAAAACTTCCAAATATATTTCCCATATATTCTGCCGGAATATCTATAACACTTTCAATCACACTCATCGACTATAAACTGCTCCTTTTTAAATGCCGGCTCAACCGTTGTTATGATGCCTTCCGCAACCGCCGACTCACTATACAGTCTTATATTAACACTTTTTGACTCTGTTTGGATACTGTTTTCTTTTAATTTCTCAATATAATTATCAATTTTTTTCTCTAAGATATTCTGAAGTTCCTCATCCGTATACTCTGATTCTACCAGTTCATACTCCCTGTAGGTTGTATAAAAATATGTTACAGGCACCTTTTTAAAGCCATATCTGTCGTCAGAATATGTGGTTTCCGTATCATATTTTTTAAATTTACACTTTTCTTTTGAAATTGTTAGATATAAATTATTGATTTTTATACCCTTTACTTTCTGTATCCTGCCGGTATATACACGTTTTTCGTATTTTCTGTTCACTATATCTTTATACTCTTTGTTAACCCTTATTAAAATATCTGCATCACAGCATACCGTTTCGTATCCATAATTCTCACCCATTATTTTATTATAATCAATTTTTGAATATACAAGAACATCCTCTCTTTTAACCTCATCCCCTGCTTTTACAAGAGGAACTCCTGCCCTTGTTATTATTGATACAACCACTCCGTCCTCCGTTGCTACCAGATTACACGGTGTTTCGTCTTCTTTTTCCTGTTTTACCGTTTTATTCTCTTTAACCGTTATTATTAATGTATTCCCATTTATATGGACTGATACAAAGGTCAGCAAATCAAAATGGTTTAACATTAACTTTTCTATATCTTTACAGGAAATATTTTTAACTGCCGACCCGTAATCAATATTATTTTCCGTTAAAAATTCATATATTTCGGTAGAGGCATAATATTCATTTCCACGTATTTCTATTTTAACAATTTTTTGGATTGACCATAAAATAATTATTATGAAGATAATTAGTCCTGCCACAAGAAAATAGCGGTTTCTGTTATTAAAAATAAAAAATCCCGGCCCGTTCTTTTTACTGATACGGACTCTTACGCCTGTAATCTTTGCGAAGCTTTTTATCTTTTTAAAATCCTTGGCAAACATCACACATTCTGTGGTATCTGACATCCTTTTTATATTAAAAAGCCTGATATTATTCTGTTTTAATAAATTAATAAATCTTAATGTATTAATTCCTGTAATAGATATAACAATTTTATTATCAGTAAACAGCAAATCAGACCTCACTTAACTTAACTTCACTTAAATTTCCTATTATTTTTATATCAGAATCATTCATATATTCAACATAAAGATTATTCCCTTTTATATTGACAATGCTTTCATCTGTCATTATCTTAACAAGTTCATTTCTTAATTCATAAATTTTTTTAAAATTTTCTATATAAAGTTCCTTATTTCCGTGAATTGTTATTATAGGTGAAAATTCCTTCATATTTCTTGTCTTTTTATTTTTTATAATTATATTTATTTATCCATTCAAGTATTCATAATTAAGGCTCTTTGCATAAAAAAAGAGAACACAAAAATGTGTTCTCTTACATAGTAAATTAATTATATTTACGTTTTCTTGCAGCCTCTGATTTCTTCTTGCGTCTTACGCTTGGCTTCTCATAATGTTCTCTCTTACGAATCTCCTGCTGGATTCCTGCCTTAGCACAGTTTCTCTTGAATCTGCGTAATGCACTATCCAATGATTCGTTCTCTTTAACGATTACATTTGACATTTCACACCTGACCTCCCTCCAGTTGTAGATTGTGCAAAACAACTGTTTGGGTATATTTTGAAAGACATGGCAAATAACCAGTCTCATGTTCGCACAACTACGATTATATCATATAATCGAAATTCGTCAACTAAAAAATAGATTATTTATGCAAATAATTATAACATTGATGCAAGTGTTTCTTTAGCAGTCTCAAAAGCCTTTTCAATTCCGGCCGGATTCTTTCCACCGGCCTGAGCCATATTAGGAC
>ULLP01008710.1_pt1 | contig 31529 bp, 25 predicted proteins | sample 1951441 | NCBI WGS metagenome assembly ULLP01 (sample SAMEA4835529, study PRJEB28245) | human gut metagenome | biome: gut microbiome; material: fecal sample | place: Denmark | collected 2008
GCCACCCGCAGAGCCAATTTTCTCATCAACTTCATTTTTTGTATATACTTCTGTAGTAGTATAATAATTTCCTAAAGTTACATTTAAGTCTGCTGTCTTAACATAGCTTCCTAAAGTAGCATTATTAACTTTATTATTTAAAGCTGTAGCTACTACTTTATTCTGTACTGGATTTGTAGAAGTAGTACTTAAAGTATCATCTACTGTAATTGGGTCTGGAATTTCAGGAAAATCAGTAATTTGAGATACTGTATGCGTATGATTTTTAACTGCAAAAGATCCTACATTATATTGTGAGTCTTTAATATGTTTACCGTCCTTATCAAATGCTACAAGATTTCCATCTACAGCGGTTACTGGACCTGTAACATCTCTCATTCCAGCTTGTGCAGAATCAGCAGGTATATAACCAAGAATTTCAACAATATCGTCTTTTGTTGCATTTAGCTCAGACAAAGAAGTTGGAACCACAATATTTGCAACTCCTTCTTTAGAACCATTTCACGCATCAAGCAGATCAACACCATTCTTCTGAATTTTCAAACTTTCAGGAGTAATAGATCCATTAGTAGTAATGTTAGCAATGCTTAAAGTATTATTAGAGATTTTATTATCTAAAGTATCTTTAATAGAATCTACTTGAGTTTTAGTATAATAGTTAGATAGATCAACATCTGTTGTTCCAATCTTTTCTCAATTTCCTTCTACATATACATATTCATCATGTATATCAGTTCCTGTACCAACTTTCTTTATTAAATAAATAATATTACTCTCTCCAGTTGCTGGAAGTGTATCTACTACTGCAATTTGTAAATTAGCTAGATTATCAATAAGTTCTTTTAATACTTTACCTTGTCTTGCAGATAATGCCTTTTCTGTATCAGAACTAGTAAGATTATCTATAATAGAAGCCTTTAATTGATCGCCAATCTCTACATTAATAATATTATCAATCTCATCGCTTAAATTAGTAATACTTGAACTAATAGTAGCTAAATCGGCATTAAAATCTGAATTCAATGAATCAATTGCATCTTTTACTCCTCCAGATAATACTAAATTAGTACTATCTTTAGTAGGAGTAGTATCTGCATTATTTATTTTATCTACTGCTACAGGAGCAATAGTAAGTGCGTTATTATATTCCTCTTCGGTTCCTTTATATCCACCTTCAACAGCAATAGTATATGCATCTCTTCCATCAGCTCCTTTAATTGATTTCAGTCACTCATCAAGAGTACCTTTATAACCCTGCTGTACTGCTAATTCATATGCAGATCTACCAGGTGCACCTATTGAGCCAGGAAATATAACCCACTTATTTTGTGCTTTATCAAAAATTTTTACACTCATAATTTATATATTTTTAAGATTACGCATATACTGCACCATTAACAGCAATTTTTCCATTTGCCATATAACTTAAGCAGTAGATATAATAAGTTCCAGATAAATCTGCAAGACCATCCATCTTAATTGCATTAGAAGCAGTAAATGCAAGTTTAGCAGTGCTTATAATAACTGAATCAGGATTACTTGAACTAAACCCACTCAGAGAAGAAATAGCTCTTGATGAAGTATTATTATAACTATATCCTGCAGAAACTGTTGAACTACTTAAAGTAGACGTTGATAGTATTCTTGCAGTATTTATAGCTACCGCAGATGAACCTGTGTATGAAGTTCCATTAATTGTTAGCGCATATGGATTAGGTAGTGCAACAGGAATTTCAGGTATATCACTGGTGTTAGCAGGAGTATAGCCTAAAGCAGAAGTTACATTACTTTTACTTAATGAAATAGTCCCAGAAGACAATGTAATATTACTTCCAACTTTAACTCCACCAAGTACTGAACTTGTAGCTGTAGGAAGAGTGTATTTAGTATCTGTTGCTGAAATAACATTTCCACTAATTGTAATATTAGCTCCAGCAGTATAAGTTCCAGCTGGACCTGTCGCTCCTGTATCTCCTTTCAAATTAGTGAATGCAAAGTTAAATACTTTTGCAGTATTTGAACCTGATGCAGTTACTGTTACAGAAGGTGTTCCAACAGTATTAGTAACTGAAGCAGTTGGAGTACCAAATCCTGCTGCTGCACCTTGAGCACCAGTAGCGCCTCTTGGAATACCAAAAGTAAACTTATTAGTAGAAGCATCATAACTAGCTGTAGCAGAAGATCCTGCAGCTAAAGTAGAAGCAACTACAGAAACTGATGTAGGAATATAAGAAGTACTGTTAAATGCATTACTTCCAAGTGTTTTTAATGTTCAACCATTAGCTGTACCATTAGATACAATAGCTTGATTAGCTGTGGTTGTAGAGCCAGTTAAAGTTGTATAGGATTGTGTATGTGCACTAGGGGTAAATGTAGAAGGTTTTCCTGTAATACTTGCCCAAGTTTGCGCTGGAACTGAAGTAAGATAGCCTTTATTAGTTACTCACTCCTCGGTAGCTACTAATTTCTCATTTTGATAAAATCTAGTTGCATATATTTCTGAGGCGTTACCTTCACTAGAATTTAAAGATTGTATTCTTATTGGTATTGAATTTGCTCTACCAATAAGCAATATGGTTGAACTTTGGAATTGTGTTGATCACCATACTTTACCTGAATTAGTTCCAAATATAATAGGGGCTGCGTAATCAGTATGATTTATTTTTCCTGTTGTATTATATTCATTGCTAGTTGTTGCACTATTTGTAAAAACTTTAAATCCGTTCATAAAGTTTTTAATTCCAGTTATATTTTCATCAACAGAATTTTTTACATATCCTGCAGAAGCATGATTTCCTCATCCATAAGCAGTATCCCAATTTGTTTGTTTTGCGGTAGTAGGAATTGAGTATCCTGAAGTATAACTTAAAGCAAGCGTTCCACTTGCTGTAATTGGAGAACCTGATACACTTAGTCCTGTAGGAACTGACATTGCTACTGAAGTTACTGTACCTTTGTTTGTTGTAAAACCAGAATCATTGGTAAACTGACTTAGCTTTGTAGGAGCATTAGTCACTCCAGACCAAGGCACACTTGTAGCAGCCCCTGCAGTAAATACTTTAAATTTAGTAGCAAAAGTAGATGCAGATTCTGATACGCAGAAGTACATAGGACCTCCTGAACCAATCTGAACAACATCTCCTTCTTGTATAGTTAAACTCATTGCAGCTGATTGGGACTCCACTACATATAATCTCTCCATTGCAGCCGCAGGAATTTTAGAAATAGGAATCTCAGGAAGTCTATCAGCATTAAGAGTTCCAGAAGTAATTTTAGATGCATCAATATTAGCTAATGTAGTACTAATAGAGATATTTGTAGAACCATCAAAAGTAGCACTACCAGATACTGCTCCAGCTATTGCTATAACTCTTGAGGTTGCTAATTTAGTAGCTGTTCCAGCATTACCACTTACAGAAGTAGGTAAAGCAGCTTTAGTAACTGTTACATTATGTCCTGATACTGTCACTCCAGATACATATTGTCCTGAAGTAGCGGCTGCTCCTCCAGTTAATGAAGGAATATCAGCTTCGGTAATGTATCCTTTAGAATTAATAAGGGCTATAACTTCAGCCTCACTAATATCACATTTATAACATGTTCCGTGTGTCCAAATTTCATTTGCATCCTGGATGAACACAACACTTGATTCCTGGATATCACCAGCTCCCAATCGTGAAGTGAAACTGGCTTTCGTCTTAAAATGGACGAACCTGTTTGTAATTTTTGACATTTTAACCTTATTTAAAAAATTAAAGATAAGGGAATGAGAAACTCCCATTCCCTATTGATATGTTATTTAAACTCAGACCAAGCTAGTAATGAATCAGCATACTCTTTTGCATTAGTTTCTGCAGTACTTGCAGCTCCATATGCATCATATGTATTACTTCCAATTAAACTAGTAATATCAGCTTTAGCTACAGTTGTTACACTAGCAATGTGACTAGTAGAATCTGTTGAGAATTTATAGAATCCTGAAGTTTTGCTTGCAGCACTACCTGCAGGGTGAGTATATTTAGTATCTGTAGCTGCAATAGTTAATTGCCCTGCAGCAGGAGTTAGTGTAACGTTAGATCCAGCTACAATATTGAGAGCTTTTCCAGCTGAACCATCAAATGTATATTTACTAGTTCCTTCTGTACTTCCTCCAGCAACAGTAAGCGTTAAAGCATGGCCTACTTTATCTGCAGTTCCTGCTGTTGCAGGTTTACCTACAGATACAGTTCGTGCAGTTCCTCCGCTAGGTGTTACTGTAAAATTACCAGCTGTTCCATTTGCAAATGTATATGTAGTATTAGTATTTGTAGGTACTGCTCAAGTTCCATCTCCTCTTAAGAAAGATGCTTGCTTACCTGCAGCAGGAGCAGGAACAATACCTGCACTACCAGCAGCAGATGCTGTAGCAGCCTTCATTTCAGCAACAGAACCAGATACTGTAACAGCTGTTCCAGTCTTAGAAGCACTTAAAGTTAGAGGAACTGTTCCAGAAGCAGATACTGTCTGAACTGCTGTCTTAGCCTTAGCTTTAACTTCGTTTACAGAAGCAACAGTAGCAATTGTACTAGTGTTTACTGCAATAGAATTTCCAGTAATAGTAATACCTGTTCCAGCAGTATAAGTATCAACTAAATCACTTAGATCAACTTCAATATCTTCCTTTCCTGATTCAGTATTAAATGTAATAGTAAGATTTTTAGTTTCAGGGTCAAATGAAACACCTTCAACCATTCCGTCTTTGATAAAATCAGTTGCATCAACAGAAGCAATAACAGCAGAACCAATACCTGTTAAATTAATTTTCTTTGTAGCAGAATCATATGTTAAACCTAATGTTGTTGATAATTCTTTATTAGCTAATGCTAATACCTTATCACCTGATTTAACACCTGTTACAGTTGCTGCAGGTACTACTACATTAACTGCTTTATCTGTAACTTCTAAAGCAGTACCATTAACTTTCACTGATTCGATTACGTTAACCTGAGCATTAGCTGCAATTCCAGATAACTTAGTTTTTTCAGCAGTAGTATAATCATTCGTTGATAAATCTTTACCTGTAACTTTATCTACTTTCTTAGCTAGCTCATCATCAACATAAGTTTTATTTGCTTTTCCTGCAATTGCTGTAGAAACCTCAGTAGCAGAAGCTACATCTGATAAGTCTAAATCTATAGTACTTCCGTTTGCATTTGTAATAATAAGGTGCTGAGAAGTTGAATTCCACTGTGCATCTCTAACACCTCCAAATGCATCATAAGCTGATGTACTTGTTGCAACTTTAATTAAACCTGTAGAGGTTTCAAAATATATTCTACCTACTGTTAACCCTGTACTAGGTACAGTAGTTATTTTTGAAAAACTTAAATTTGTCATATTATACTTTGTTTAACCCCCCCCCCAATCTAAAAGAATGAGGAGGGAAAATTAATTATTCTACTTCCATCCAGAACATGTCTAGTTTACCGTCATCTCCTACTTGAATTGAAGAAGTAGTAGATACTAGTTTAGCTGTATTTATAGCTAAACCTCTAGAAGTGCCTGTACCAGTTATTGTGATTGTTTCATCAGGACTTGTTAGTGATGTAATACCTCCTGATACAGCAGTTTGAATACTATCACTAAGAGCTTGCATACCAGCAGCAACGGTTTGATCTGCTCCGATTTCTACACCACCAGTAATCGCTGTTCCTACTTTGATTTTTGCTCCTGTAATACTAGATATATGAGCTCGAAGACCATTAGCGGATTTTGTTAATAATTGTCCAGCTACTTCTTCAACTTTAACATCAATAACATTCTCTTCTGTAATTGAAACAGCATCGCCAGGAGTTAATTCATCTTGCTTACCTCCAACAGAAGTAGTTAAGCTTTCAATATCTGCTTTATTAGTTCTGATTTGATTTAAATCAGTATCAGAGATTAAACCAGAGCCCTCAACTTTATCAACCTTATTTGTAAGTTGATTAGTAACAGTAGTAATTTGTCCTTCTAAAGCAGTGTCTGCAGCTTCTAACTCCGACTTTGCTGTAGAAATAGCACTATCAACTTGTGACTTAGTATAATATCCTGAAAGATCGACAGTACCTCCCAGAGGATCTCATTGAGTTCCGTCCCAAGCATAGTTTGTACCTGCAGGAGTACTTCCATGAGCAGCTACTACGTTCCAAACATCGCCTTTCTTATTATTCTCTGAAGGAAGGTCCTCGTAAGTATCTTTAGTACCTTTATAATCAAGAGCTGCTGCCACAGAAGCTCGTAAATCATCTACAAGAGTCTTTAAAGCTTTACCCTGAGCTGCAGAGAGAGCGGCATCAGTTCTATCGCTTTCAAGTGTATTAATAATTTCTATAACTGCACCTACTGCAAGAGGTTCCCAAACTCGGTTAGAACCATCAGCGTCAAAGCTTTTTAGTACATAAAGAGTTTTATTCTCTTTTACATATACTATAAGACCTTCTACTAGCTGAATAGTAGGCATTGCATCACGATCCGATAATGTAGCCTGAATCGTTCTATTATCTAATGGTAGATTCGCACCTAAATCAAAACCTGAACCTACCGAAATACCTTTACCAAAAAATTCTGCCATAATTAGTTAAAGTTTACATAGTAAGTACTAGGTTGCGTCATCTTACCAGATAAATATACTGTGTAATCAACAGCTTGACCATCTAAACCAGTAACTGAAACTGTACTAGTTGTATAAGAACTAGTCACATCAAAATTATTACTGTCTTTAATATTTGAAACTGCCCATCCTGCAGGAGCTGCAAAGCAGATGTATTGTTCGGAAATTGGGCCAGACACTTTAATCGTTTTCTTTGCAGAAATTGTCTTAGTCATTCCTTTAATAACAGCTTCTGTAATTGCATCTGTAGAAACTAAACCTGAATAAGCAGCACGATAACCAGTAACTGTTACTTTACTAGAATCTACAGTTCCAGCAGCAAGTGGAGTTGAATAATTATTTCCTTTCGAATCTTTAGGTTGAGGACCTTCAGCATAAGCAGCACGATAGTAATAATCCATTGCTCCTGAAGTAACCTTTTCTGGAAGATCTTCTACTTTACTTGAGCTATATAAGATCTTAGAAGCTTCTACATCTTGTGCACCTGCTCTATTATTTTGTTTAACTCCTGCTAAAGTAATTGCACCTGCATTAAAACTTACATTAAAGTTTGCTGTAGTAGGAGCATTTGCTCCAATCTCCTGAATATTTTGATAATTCTTTAAAGAGATACTTGCAGAAGGAGCAGTAAATGTAGGATTAACTGTTGGGAAGATAAGAGTATCAAAGATTTCATCATAACTCTTACCTGTAAGTTGTGCTACCGTTGTACCTGCATCGATACCTCCAAGCTTCTCTACAGTTGCTACTGTAGGATCTAATGAAGATTCATAAGAGCTACTTGCAGATGGATCTAAACTATCAAGTTTAGCTTTATCTTCTTTAGACATTAAGCCATCTACTACTGTAGAAGCTTTTCCAAAAAGTAATGTAGTCGAAGTAGTATCGGTATATGTAATTACAATACCGTTTGCTTGTGTATTTAATTCTACATTAGCGACTTTCTTATCAGAGTCACCACCATATTCGACTCCATTCATAAGAATCTGCCCAACATCTGTTGCGAAATAAATACCATTAGCGTGAGTAGTGGTATCGTAAGAAGCTTTTAGACCTCTATAAAATCTTACGACATTTGCCATGTTTTAAAAAAATTAATTATTAACATCATTTCAAACCGTTGAGGTTAACTCTTCGATTTTATCTTCTAAATTTTGTATCTGTTGATCCATTTCTGCTTTAGTATAATAGTTATTCAAATCTACAGTAATTTGTCCACTTCCTCATTTTTCCCACATATAAACTTCTTCTGTAGTACTTGGAGAATGAACAACAATATATTCTTCAAATAAGTCATGTAGAACTGTAGACTGAGCAGGAATCATATATAATTTTCCTAATTTATCTGCAGTAGGATCACCTAACTCTTCAAAGCTATTTGCAAATTTAATTTCAAATCCTGCTGTATTAGGAAATGATTTTCAAGCAGCTTCGAATTGTTCTTGATTGAGAGTACCACCAACGGCAATATAAGAATGATATAAAAAGTCTTGGACTGAATATTGATCCATAGCTTCATCACATGGATCATACCAAATCTTATCATGCTCTGGCTCGTTATTTGGAAAATCAGATTGGCATCCGATTGCTATATTTTCATCGCCAGGATCTCCTTTTTCTCCTTGAGGAATTCCAAATTTAAGATTTGCATCACTAATATCTGGATTTAAATCAGTTACATAAGGTTGTGCGTCTGGTGCTAATTTTTCTACTTCAGAAACTACAGTTATTGTAGCAGGTTTTCCTTTAGGAACTTTTACATTTAAAGCTCATTCTCTAGGAGCATTAGTTTTATCAATTACTAATGACGGATTTTGATCTCACTCAACAGTTTCAATAGTTCCTGCATTAAATCTTGGAAGTACAGAACCAGTAGCAGTAATAACTTTACTTGATTCCATTGTAAGTTCTAAACTACCTTCTGCATCTGTAATATTAACAGACTTAATAGAATCTCCTTTTAGCTCATTTAAGTAACATAATACTGTCCATTCACTAACAGGAACTCCATCATAACCTCAAAGAATGCGATCATCTAAAAGAGTAGCAGGATCTCCAAAAACTCTAATAAGTTTAGGCGTTTTACCAGGTTCTCCTTGATCTCCAATAGATCTTCCTAGTATTTGCCAAGTAACACCATCATTATATGATACATATCATTTATCATCAGTAATTTTAAGTATAGGACTAATTCCATCTTCTCCGTCTTTACCATCACGTCCATTTCGTCCATCAGTTCCACGACGACCTTCTGGACCTCTTTCTCCAGTAGCTTGACCAATATCTTTTCATGAAGATTGGTTATCCATTGAAAGCATCCAGCGACCATTTTCTATTCGAAGATAAGGAGTTATTCCATCCTTTCCGTTCTTCCCATCTTGACCGTCTACACCATTCTCACCTGTAGCTTTACCTAGGTTTTCTCATTTATTATTATCATAGGAAAGCATCCAGTTACTATTTTCTATTTTGAATACTGGAGTTTTTCCATCAGCTCCCTTTGGACCAGTGTTTCCTGTATCTCCTTTAGGCCCTTGTACAGGTACGTTTTCTTCAGTTTCTGGATCTTTTAAAGGTTCTCCGTTTACAGTTAAATAGTATAAATCACCTTTTTTTAGTAATCCAAGAACTGGAGTTTTTCCTTCTGGACCCTGAGGACCAATAATATTTGTTGAAGGAATTGAAGTAGGAGTTTCATCATCTAATTTTCAAGAAATTATTCCATTTTTAACTTCAGGAACTCATACTTTACCAACAGGTCCTTCAACTCCTGCCATTACAAAAGCTCAGAAAAGATTTGGTTTAATACCAATGATTTTATCGTTTTCTCGAACTAATTCAGGCATATTTAACGAAGATGATGTATGACTTCTAACGCAAGACAATAAAGCTCCTTCAAATGATACAAAATCTACAATATATTCGTCATTGAAATAGTGAGTGTTTGTTATTCATTCTCCTGCCATCTTAAAGGAGGTTCCCTTATAGAAATCTCTTGAATTATAAGCTCCAGAATACTCTCTTGAATTTTGTAGATCTATAGTAGGTAATATATTATTTTTTTTCATAGTTTATTATTTTGATCCTAATATTAAAAATGGAACACTAATACTTGTTGTTGGTACTTTACCGTCTGCAGTTCTTATATCTAAAAAAGCTCCATTAGTCCTGCCTCTTGCTGAACCATAGAACATTTTTAGCATGGCTCCATCTCATATAGGTTGTGAAAAAGCTATTGTACTTATTGATAAAGTTCTACCGTTATAAATACTTGTTAAATTTAAATTTGCAGAAAAATTTCCAGATTGACTTACAGTTAATACTAAATCAGTTCTACATCTAGAAAAACCAGATAAAGATGGCACCCCAGATGAATTAAAATGAACTTCTCCACATGCTAAAAATGAATCACTATTATAATCGTCATAGCTTTTATAATAAAGATCTGAACGTAGCGTTCCATTTTGTTTCCATGTTTTTAACTCAAAATCTGATGTATTCTCTACTCAAATTGTTCCAACATAGTAATTATTAACTATTGAAGATGGAACAAATTTAAATTCCAATACTCCTCCAGCTGGAAGTAAAATTTGAGAAGCATTAAAAAGAATTGGCTCAGCATAACTGAATAGTAGTCTACCATTATAATAACCACAAATTTTAATAGATTCATCATCGTTTCCATTATCAAATGGATATATAAATAATTGTTTATCAGACTTATTATGAATTACTCCAGAATACGAATCATCAATATTTAATTGATATTCAGAAGCATTTACTTTAAGAGTTACATCTTCATGTATCGTTGGAGAATATATAATTTCAGAATATAATGAATCTAGTATATGTGGATCAGATGACTGAGTAAGACTATATTGTTTAATGTTTTGAATAATAGCATTATTAATTTTAATGTTAGTTAAATCAACACTTCCATCACTACCAAACTTAATCTTTCCAGCAGCCATATGTCCAGCTCCAGTTCTAAAATCAAATAGTATATTTGGAGTAAACTCACCTCCTGTAGGAATTTCTGGATCAAAGTTTTGATATTGTGTAGATGTTTGTCCACTTGCATCAATACCTTGTTGGCTAAACATATAGTTTCCATTAAATACAGCAGATCCAATAAGACCGTTAGCGATAATCCCAATTTTAGTATACAGCGCTTCAAATGCATCTAATTTAACTCAACTATTACTAGTATCAGTGCTAGGAGATTCATTACTGTGTAATGTTCCTTGCCAAGTTCCTACTATATTTAAAACATAATAGTTAGCATCATTAGAATCATATACATAAGGAGTTTTATCTGCGGTTCCTTGATATACAGTATTAACATTATAAATACCTTCAGGATAAATTATTTGTCCTTTAGAACCATTCTCTCCATTTAATCCATTAGTTCCACTTAATTTAGTGGGAGTACTCCAGCTACCTTCAATTGTGCCAACTTTATCAGTATTACTTGTATAATTTACTCTGGCTTGAATAAACCAAATATAAGGAGTCTCTTCAGTAGGAGTTGGAACTGCTAAATTCCAACCTGTTGGCTGTCTTGTTGTTCCAGGAGTACTCGTTCCTCCATAAATAGTTGTAGTTCCTAAGCAATAACGAACTTCAATACCAATTCCAGGTAAACCATCAACTCCGTCTTTACCTGCAGGACCAGGATCACCAGTAATTCCAGGTTCTCCTTTTATTTTAGTTCATTTATAGTCAGAAGGATCATCACTATCATTTATATTATAATCTACATAAATTCCAATTCAAGCACCTGGATCTTCTCCATTGTTACCTGTAAAGGTTACACCTCCATCATTAGAGTATTTAATATGTAGATAACTTGTTTTTCCATCTTCTCCATTAGTACCTGGGATTCCTTGTTCTCCCTTTTCTCCTTGAATTCCTTCAAATCTTGCCCAAGTATAGTCAGAGGGATCTGTACTATCTGCTTGAGTAAAATCTACATAAGTTCCAATATATGTACTTGGAGTTTCAGTCATTTGACTTGAAGAAGTAGGGTTAGCAACAGCAGAATATTTAATATGAAAATATGTAGTTCTTCCATCTTCTCCTGGAGTTCCAGGAATTCCGTCTGTACCATTTGTACCATTTTCTCCACTTATAACAACTGGAGTAGTCCAGTTTGTATTTAAAGTATCATCAGGATTAATAGTTGCTGTAGTCATCCAGAGATATCCATCTTTAGATTTTTCAGGAGGAACCACAGACCATCCTGAAGGAGTTCTTACTGTTGCGTTTAATGTAGGAGGATTTGAATTACTTGTATTTACAGCAAATCTAAATTCTGTAAATTTGCCATCTTGAGCTTGGCTATCTCTACCATTAACTGGTATTACTTCTGACCATTCAGTTACAAGTCCTGTTTCTCCATTAACTGTTCCAATACATTGCCACCAGTTTCCACTAGTTGTAGGATAATCTTCCCATCCAGATGGACTAGGACTATTTCCTGTGGGTTTTGATGGTTTACTATCACTTAGTTTATAAACATAAGTTTTCCAGTTTGGCGATACTGCATCTTGTCCTTTTTCTCCTGTCATTTGAACAGGATCTGATCATTCTCCAACAAGACTAGAATTTCTAAAAGATGCTGTAATTGACCATATAATTTCAGAGGATGTGTGAATTGGAACAACAGTAGTTCATACAGATCCAGGATTTGTATTAGTTTTATTTACAATAGGAGGAGTATTAACACTACTACTTTTTGCATACATTAACTTAATGCTTAATCCATCTTCTCCATTAGAACCATCAGTTCCGTTTGTTCCGTCCTTACCATCTTCTCCATCTTTACCATCAGCTCCTTTAGGTAATCCAAAACTAAATTTAAATATATCCCCTTCTAAAACTACATTAGCATTAGCTTCAGTTGTTGAAGAAACATTAACTACTTCTGCATCAAAATTAGGAATTTCTCCGCCTTCAGAAATAGTTTTTCATTCTGTATCATAATCTGCATCAGATTTTTTAACTAATGCTTGACCAGTAGTTCCTCCAGGAATTACTCCAATTCCATCAGAGCCATTCTTTCCATCAGTTCCATCAGTTCCATTTTGCCCAGGATCACCTGTAGCTTGGCCTATATCTTGTCAAGTTTGACCTTTATCCATTGAAAGTAGTCAACGACCATCTTCAATTTTTAATTGTGGAGTAATACCATCAGTTCCACTCGGTCCGATAGGACCAATATCGCCTTTATCTCCTTTTTGACCTTTACCACTATTTCCCATAATAAAAGCTCAATATGGATTAGATTCTACACCAACAATTATATCGTCTTTATAAATTAGATTCGGCTTATTTCATTCTGATGATAAATGACCTCTTAGACAATACAATAAAGCTCCTTCACAAGATATAAAATCAATAATATGTTCATCGTTGAAATAATGAGTGTCTGGAGTTCAGGCTCCTGCCATCTTAAAAGATGTTCCTCTATAAAAATCTCTAGAACTATACATTCTATAATAGTCTTGAGAATTTATTGCATTATCTATGATTACATTAACATTAGATCTCTTCATAATATTGAATTATTTTGATTATTTCATTATTAGTTGGATTACCGTGTTCAATATAATCAATTGCATTAATTAATTCGTTCATTGTAAATAATGCTTTTTTATCAGGTAAATGCCCAATATTAATATTAATTAATTCTTGAACAAATATTTTATATAATTCATTATATAGAATTTCCACAACCACAACTATTATTTATATTACCTAATTCCTCTCCACATAAAGAATTACATGAAGATAAATTATCTAATATTCTTTGCGCTTCTGTAAAGTTCCCCATATCTTTTAGATAATCAAACACATACATAGCACTTAATAAGAAATCTCTGCGATTCCTTAAATTTTCATCTGTTTTACATTTATCATAACTACATATTTTACTGTTATTCAACAGTAATTGCCGTTGCAAATATACTAAACATCTTTGTAATTTGCAAACACTAAAGACATTTTTTATTGGACAATAGAAAGTTTGTGAAGCCTTATTTTCTTGCACAAATTCATATGCTTCTTTATAACCAATAATTTCAGAATTTTCAATTACTTCGTCTAATGTATATCCTTCCTGGTCTGTAATATTAGATTTATAAAGATCCCCATTTAAAAAAAATAATTCATCTATTAAATTAATATATTTATCAGGCTCTTTATCGTCTTGAAAATGCATTAATTGTGGAACTACTAATTTATAATAATAATAAGTTCCGTCAACATTTAATGTAAATTCAGATGCAAATCTACTTAAATAGTGTCCCCGATTATGTAATTCCTTTCTTATTTTTACTGATTCTGGAAGCAAATTTTCGTCAGTATTATAAGATAGAAATTCTAACATTATATACTGACTTAAATCTACACCTAAATAATCACTATTATCTACAGCAATTAATTTACAATCAGATCTAACAATTACATCAATATTTATTTTTTTATTCATATTATACAACTTGTTTTATTTTATCATTATAAGGATTAGTATCAACTGTTTCTGCAGCTTGAATTTGAACTTGTTGCTGTTTTGTTTCAATAAGTTTATCGTTATAATCCTTATCATTTTTAACTTTTTCTCTTTCAATAGCTACCTTTTCAGCTTCAAGTTGTAGTCTAGCTTGACTATTTTGTTCAAGTTGATTTTGTGATTGACCTAATTCTCTTTGTAATTGTTCATTTTGTTTCTGTAACTGTTGCAGATTTTGTTCATATTGCTGAAGTTGTTGCTGCAATTGAGAAACACTATTATTTTCTTCCTTCTTAACGGCAGTAGCTTTAGCTACATAACGTTTAAGTTCGGACATACTATTAGCAGTTGCAATACTTACTGCCATATCAGGATCTGACATTCCAGCTTTAATTAATTCAATATTAAGAGCCTTTACAGTTTCCATATCTTTAAAAGACTTAGAACTATCCTCAATATGTAAATCAAAATCTGTAAGTGTATAATGTTCAGGAAGTGCTGTAAATATTCTTGAATATTTATTACCTAATACAATAGTACCAGTAATACCATTTGGATATACCAATTTAGCTAAATTAAGCATATCATAATTAGCTTCTTTATAAATTATATCCATAGTTTCAAAATATTGCTTAGTTAATAAACCTGACATTTTAACTCCAAGTTGAACATTAGATACAGCATCTCTCTGTTCATATTGAGCTAACCTCTCAGGTAACACTCCTGTAATTGAAGAAGCTTGTTGTTCTACAGCTTGAATAGCTAATTGAATACCTTGAATAGCTTGAGCTTTAACTGTATCATCAAATCCATTAAAAATAGTATTAGGCATACCTTCATTACCTTCCTCCTTACTATTTATTAATGCTAAGCCATTCTTTTTATATGCTTGTCAAGCTTTAACTCGATCTGTTAATTTTTCACCTAAAAACGAAGGAATAAAAGAAACATCCATCCAATCTCCAACTCCTCCTGAAGAAGCAATAAGATTATCTCTAAAATATATAAGTAAATCATATTTCATTGTTTATTCGATATAGGTCGTTAATCTATATCCGTCTTTTTGACTGCTGCATGTCACCATGCAGATTAGACTATATCATACAAATTTGATTTAAAATTAATTCAAATAAATTCTGTTTCATTATATTTCATAACTACTTATAATTAATTTTAAATTAAACTTGTCCCCGCACTTCCACTTACTTAAGTGTACTCCTTTCGGATAGTCGTTGAACTTTCAAAGATATTTCTATCTAAGCTTAGCTGCTGATTGTCTTAAATTTACTATTATTCAATTTAAGGTTTTCCAGCAATTCACGGGGTTTATACAGGACTCATATAATTTAATCCTGTAGGTCCATAGTATGTGCTATTAATGAATATGGATCTCCATTTTTATCTAAGAAAAACATTCCGTTAACAGATAATCTACATCTACTAGGACAATCTGCACTTCTTACAATATACTTTGATTCTCCACGAGTAATATATACTTCTGAACCAATTTTTACTCCTTCATGTCTTGTTAATTCTCCAGTTTTATAATCTGCTTCAATTCATTCAACTTCATATACAGGAATAAGATGATTCTTTATAGGTTCTATTGAATCATAATCTCCAGGCCATCCTGGATGTGCTTCAAGTCCTGCAAGAATACCTGTATGTAAATTATCAGCTCGTAAATTAGGCTCAGCAGGTTTACCAACATATCTAACCAAATAAGTAGGAGATGTTGAATCTGCAGTTTGTTGCATATCTCTAATTTTCTTAGCTGCTTCTGTAGTTAATTCTGATCTGAATGTATTTAAGATATCCTCTCTTGACATTCATTTTCTAATAACAACTCTCTTAGAATCTGCAAGATAAGGAGAATTTGGATTACGTTCTATAAATGTATTAACAGGATTTAAAATTTCAATATTGACATTTGAATTACTTTCTGTAGGTTTTACTCTATAGTAACAAGTACCTGTAACAAGTAAATCTGTAAGTAATTCTGCCATTTTACGTTTTAAATCGATGTTTCTTGATTGTCTTAAATAATCAAGAATATTTTGTGCAGCAATTTCATATTCAGAAACAAAAGATTGATCAATATCTTGTTGAATTGAGTTGATTTCTTTTTCAATAAAAGGATCATTTACAATTTCTTTATTTTCAATAATAGCTGCAATAATGTTATTCTTTAAATACTGTTGCAAATAATTAAATACTTCTGCACTAATTTTAAGTTGCTTTTCTCTCATTATATTTGAAACAGTCTTTTCATCTTTGCAAGATACTTTTAAATCTTGATTTAAACCTAGATATTCTCCAACTAATACATCAATATGTTTCTTAATTAATGGTGTAAAACTAACTGATGTAGGAGTCCCAATTCCGTAATTTTCTTCTAGGTGTTTGAATTGATCTGCATCTCTACGACAATGATAATATCCATAAGCTTTTCTTATAGCAACTTTATCATATACAAGATTACCTATCGCATCATTAATCTTCTTTACTTCATTCTCTATCACCATATTCTAATACTATATATTGATTTCCTTCACCTGGAGTAGTCATTTCTCCAGAATAATATTTTGTTCTATCTAGTTGTCTGTTTCTAAGTTCTTTTTCAAGAAATTCGAAAAAACCTTCTTCATCACCTTCATAGACTAAAACTAATGGAGCTTTTCATTGATTCAAATCTAAACTTAATTTCCATTGATTACCATCTATAGTTAATGTAAAGTCTCCAGTGTAATATGCACACATAGCCTTTTCAATTATTTCATATACTTTATCAACGAGTTCCATTCTTTTGCGGTATTACTCCATATTCTTTATAGCCTTTTTCATTAGTGAACCATCCAATATTTTCTCATTCTTTTGCTAATTTATCTTGAGCAGCAGGTCGTATATTCATTAATTCTTCATCTGCAATTTCCGCCATTTCCATAGCTGCAATAATATCGAACTTTCGTTTATTTTCTCAAGAATATTTTAGCAATTGTTCAAGCATTTCATCAATATCAATTGAATAACAATAATCATTAACGAAGTTATTAATTAATTCAAGACCATGCTTAATAATAGCTTCTGTAGCTGGTACACCAATCATTTGTGAGTTGCCTCTTTTCATATCTCCAAGAGTTGAAGCAGGACGTTTCATAAATAGACTATCTTTCTTTTTTTCTTTAAAATATGTAACAATACTAATCTTAGTATGTTCTAGTAGTGCTTTACAATTATATCATACTAATAATTTCATTGCTACATCATATGCTTCTCGAATATCTCGAGGACGATCTTTATAGATCGCAACGTATTTAGCTTCTTGTAATCCATATATACGTTTCTTAATAACTATACAGAAATCAGATACATCTGTTGAGGTAGAAGAATCTCCAGAACCTTGGTCAATAGAGTCTATTCCTGCAACATATAAATTTTTTAATACAAGACCATCTTCGTCACGAAGTGGCCTTTCATATATAGCAATTTTACTATTTGGATTATTTATAACTTTTACTTTTGTTAAATCAGGAGTATCTCCAGAACGATCTCATAATAATGATACATACTCTGGTTTTAATCCTGCTTTAAATATCCTAATTTGGGTTAATCTATCTGCAATTGCAATTGAATCAAAGATATTTTCACCCTGCTTATATAATGCTTCATTTGGAATAAAACAGTGCTCTGCACAATAATCAAGTAGATCTTTGCCACTTAATTTTTTACGTTCTTCCTCATAAAACTTTTTAAATTCTTCAGATTGTGTAACTCCTCTTGTATCTAAAAATTCTTCTCGTAAACTAAACTTATGAGCTGGAATAAAGAAAGCTGTTAATTGTGGCTTTCTATCTTCTGTATCATAATTTTTATATGGAAGTACATTATACCCTTCTGGTTTTGCAAAAATGTTTGATAAACCTTCAAGTGCCATATCATCACCACCTGTACCTAAAGCAATACGTGTTCCAAAATGATAACCACCAAGCTCAACAAGAGCATTACCTTGAATCCAACTTTTAGTTAAATATTTATTAGATCCTGCTTCTTCATAGATTAATCTGTCGACACGATCACCACGAATTTTATCAGATGTATCAGCAATTACTGAATCAATTTCTGACATTCAACCATATTCAACTCCATCAGGAGTAACTTGAGATGCACGCTTAGTATCTGCATTATTAACTTTTTGTCGTAGGTGGCGCATACCTCCATTAGTATTCATGTCTAATCAGTTTAACTGTTTTCAACATTTAGTTTTTAAAGGAGTAAGTTTACCTTCTGCAGCACAAGTTAATAAAGAACGATAACCTCTATTAGTTATATAAGGCCTTACTGCTAAACAAGCAACAATCTCAGATAATCCAATACCACGAGCTTTTAATATAGCTACATCTTTGTGTAGTCTTTCAGCCATTTCAACATAATGAAAGAATTCATATTGTTTAGCTAGAAATGTAGGAAACTTTTCATTACGACCAGCACCACCTCTAGCTCCTTCAGAAATAACTTCCATTCTATAGAAATTTAAAAAGAAATAATGATCTCCTGTAATTCTATATTTGCCAACTGTATAACCTTCAGTACAACGTTTATATTGCTCTCTCCAGAAATCATTATAAGGCTTTGAATCTGCAGGATATTCCGTATATGAACCAGTTCTATCATAAATTTGAGCTAGTTCATTAAAAGGAGTAGGATCAAAATCTAAACCTTGAATTTCATTAATTGGTCTATATCCAGTTAATTCATATGATAGCTCTGGATCAAAGTAAAGTACATCTTCAGTGACCGCCACATCTCACAAACCATCTCTCTTTTTATAAAAATCAGTTGCAGTATACTCAAATTGTTCTGTAGTATCTTTTTTCTGATCTCCAAGCATTTCTTGTAATTGCTTTTTTAATTCTTCTTCAAATTTATCTGAAAAAGATTGAGGAGTTGGTTCAGGTTCTTTTATTGATTCTCTAAGTTCTTTATATTTCTCTTTAGCAGTTTTCTTTCTTTTAACTTCTGATTCTTCTTTATTTTTTATCTGTTCAAGCATTTTTTTACGTGCTTGAGACATTGAAGATTTAATTGTCTTTACCATACTTAACTATCCATAAATCCAGGTTTTACATCCCCTCTATTTTTAGCATTGGATTGCATTTGATCTTTTTTATAATTAAGCTCAAGTTCTTTTAATTTATCTGCCATAACTCCAATACTAGCAATATCGGCTAATACATCTTTTGCCTTAAAGATAGGTTTACTATTATTATCTCTCTCTTCAAGGTCTATATTATCTAAAGATACTCTCATTTTTTCAAGAGTTCGATACGCTGTTTTTATAAGGCTAAGTATTCTAGAAGAATCTTTGATTTCCATGTATTTTCTAACTGCTGCATGGAAGACTGGATCGTCTCATTCTTCTTGAGTTAATCCAGAATCTTCCATAGCTGCATCATGCTTTTGTCTCTCTAAGTATTGTTGATATGGACTTTTTCAGTCACAAAACAACCATATATATTTAAATTCTCTTCAAGCTCTTAACCTCTTTGTTCCTTTTGGATCTTCTTTACATTTATTTCTTTCTATATCTCACAGCGCTGCAAACTCCTTTATTAATAGTATTTCGTATTCGTTAATCTTTAGATTACATGTTACATTATCATAAAGGAATAAATCTAGCATTACTTTTTATTTAATTTTTCTTTTTCCTCTTTTGTAGGTTTGTAATTATTGTCTTGAACCCTCTGAAGCGCATTTCCTGAAGGAGTATATACTCCAGAAGTACGATAATATAAGGTATCTCCAGGCATAGTTTGAGTACCTAAGTACGGATTTTCAAAAGTTGGAGCAATTACATGTCTACGAATAGAGTCGATTAATTGATTATTTGTTCCTGGAATCGTACCTGCAATAATCATTTCTCTATCTATTACACCTCTATCTGTTAGATTACCTACATTATTAACAACAGTGTCTCGTTTTATTTTAGGAATTATTTTTCCTTCAGCAAATTTTTGTGCTCCAAACTTTGATTGGAGTTCTTTATATCTATTACTTACAGGAGACGACCGTCTCAATCCTAAAAATCCAAGAATTCCAGAATCATCTATATTACTATCTACTCTACCTCCAATGCCATTGTGTATATAAAGAGTATCCTGTTTATTTGGAGATACTAATTCTGATGTTGTAATATTATTTCTAGTAATTTGTCTTAAACCAACACCGTTAGGTAATACAGTTTGATTAACTCCAGGTTTTAAACTTCTAGCAACTTGTGCTCCATTATGTACTCATTTATTAGGACCATATTCAAATAAATCTACTCCATGAAATTCCTTACGAGCTTTATCAGATTTTCTTTGAGAAGTTTTACCTCCTTCTTGGAAAAATGAACCAAGGTTTCTTGGATTGATGCGGTGTTCAATAGGAATAGATCCTAAAGTAGCATTATTTCCATAATTGACCGACATACTTCTAGGTCCTACATATCTACTATCAAACCTATTAGGATTACCTAAATTAGATGCCACTATGTAATCACTATATGAAGGATTAGTTATAACTAATTCTTCATTCATATTTGTAGGTCTAATTCCTTTAGCTGCAGACATTCCAGCTTCTTCTGCTCCAGAAATATTTCTTGATCCAAGATTAGATTGTGGAAGTTTTGGTTTCTTAGGAGCGGGTCCTGTTGGAGCTAATTGAGTTCCATATAATTTTCCATTTCAAGTAAAGCTAGTAAGTCCTGCACTTCTAGCTGCTGCAAAAGCTTGATTGAAATTACCTTGAGATAAATCAGGAGTAACATTAGTTTGTACATTTACTTTAGGAGTAATTCCAGTTTTCATAGATACTCCAAAAGATAAAGGTTGAGAAACAATTGAACCTTCAGTTTTTGTTACTTTAGGTTTAGAATTATCTCCTACAATATTTTTCATTGCAGCTGCTTTGACTTCTCTTCTACTTAATCCAAGATCTTGATCCTTAATAGCAGATTTCATATTTCTATATGCAGTGCGATTGAATTTAGAAGATTTCTTACCTTCTTTTACAACCTTCTTATTTTCTTTACGCTCATTCTTTGCAGATCCTCCATCTTTAAATTTATTAACAAGATAAGCAAGTTTGCCTCCTTGTTTAAACATTCCTGCAGATTGCTCTTGTTTAAATTGATTAATCAATCCAGAAATAGTATTCATACCATCTTCTGTTTGTGCTAATTCATTTAGCTTTCCTACAATTTCTTCAGGAGTTTTATTTTGGAATTCTTCTACTTTAGATGGAAGTCATTGAACAAATTGCATTAATTCTTCTTGTTCCATGATGATATTGTTTTATTGTTAAATATCTGTTGTAGAGCAAGTAATTTCAAATTTATTATATTTAGGATCTAAAGGTTGTGAAGGATAAATCCAAATAGGAGTAGTATTTGGAGTAGTTGTAATTGTATAATTCTGTCCTTCTAAAAACTCTTTAATTTCAACTACAGTACCTTCTATTGTTATACCATTACTTAAATAAGCTTTCATAGTTACTTGTTCTTATAAAATTTTAAATCTTTTGTTGAGAATACTGCTTCACGTAAAACCATATTCTTATCAAATCATCTACATTTAATACCTTTAAAGATATTAGTTATTTCATTACCATGTTTGTATGATTGTGTAATTTTTTCTACTACATACATAACAGGAGATGTAAGATCACTATGTTTTAAAGTGACTACATCTCCTGGGTTAAAAAACGTTTTTTCAATTTCGTTTATCATATTATTCTTTGTCCTTTTCAATTACTCGACATATAATGTTTTGTTCACTGATAGCGTAATAACCCATATTATTAAATGGAATAGGAACTACTGAATTCCTGTAATACACATCCTCTCCAGGTTTTACGTATTTACATTCTGGTCCTGCAGAAATAACAGTACCACATGCAATAAATTGTTCAGCTCTCTCCATCTCACCAGTATCATCAGACTTATATGTATCTGCAAAAAGATCTCCTGGAAGAATCAAACCTGAAGCACTTGTTTTAATTTCTCTATAAGGATTTTTTTCAAATGGTTTTATAATAACAGTATATCCAGTTGCAGCTACTTTCATTTTAGATGCATCTTTGGCACCTTTATTTAATTCAAGTAATCTATTTGCTGTTAAAAGTTGTTCTTCTTCCATTTTTTTATTGTGAGCAGCAATTTCCTCAGGAGTTAATTCTTTAATATCATGTTTAATATTAGCTCCCATTATATGAACTCCCATTTCTTGCATATGTGCATTTCCTAAAAGATTTTTTCCCATAATCATTTACATTTTTAAATTATACTTATTATCATCTATTATCATAACATTGTTCATCTTCAACTCTAGCTTTTGCATCAAGTATACAGCCACACAGATCACAAATATCTTGTTTACATATTCTTATTTTATAGGGACATGTTTTGCAAATATTTAATCTTTTCATAGCCAACTCGCTTTTTTTGTTAAAAAGTTTTCGGTATCAGCCAATAATTATATTACTAATTTTCTTTATTATCATATTTTCATATAAATATAATATATTATCACCTTCCCACAATACACTTAGCATGAGGTAGTTTAACTTTACGACTAAGGACACAGCCACAACCTTTTCTATATCCAATTTTTGGTCTATCTGAATAGTCTGTTTTATTATCTTCATTAATATATAATCTAGGATTACATATCGGACCCATTGGCGTTTCTTTGTATAATGGACATTCTTTACAAATTGCTAATCTTTTTTCAGATAAGTCTTCGTTTTTATTAATTGCTTCATTAACATGTCCACTAATAATATCTATTAGTCCCATAATTAAAATACTATAGGTTTATCTAAATCTAATTCAGATTTAATCTTTATATCTCTTTTATAATGTTTTAACATTGTTTCTACATCTGATTTTAAATAATCACATTCATGTTCTGTAATATGATTATTATGGTCAATATGTATTAGTACTAAACGTTTAATATTAAAGTTTGGATTAATTTTCTGTAATAAATATGCATACAATGATAATTGTAATGTATAATGATAAAAATTACAGTCCATAATATTATCCATTGGGAATTTCATCATAGTTCTACTTTTAGTAAATCTATTATAAAATGATTCTTTTTCTAATTTCTTATTAGTATTATGTGTAACTATCATTGAATCACCGAATAAAAACGTGTGTGATGGACTGTCAACTTCTAAGCATTGCGTTGCTACTGTATCAACTCTTTCTACAGATATAATATTTCTAAATGTATTCTTATTTTTAGATGGGAAGTCGATATCTTGATTTCTTACTAAAAAGGGATTTAATCCATCAGTTGAAAAACATACATCTCATCCTTTAAATATCTTTCCATTACATTTTTTATCTACTTCAAAAACAGTAGCTTTTATGCCTAATGTACTTACTAACCTTAATAAATCTTCAGCTTGTCATTTCTGAGTAGTTCCCATTACAAATCTTTTTCTAGATTCATGATAGTAACCATCAGTATCCATTAACCCTCTAAGCAAATCAAGTCTTTGTTGATAAGAGGCTCGCATATATAAATCAGGTATAAACTTATTATTTAGTATTCCTAGATCGTTAAGTTTTTTTCTAATATTATATATAGTTCGCATTTCCGCAGATTTTCCGTCAGAAAGATCTCCTCCAAAAGTATATCCTCTATTTTCTATTTCTTCCCATACTTTAGAGTTTATATTAGTGATAATTCCACATGACTTAGAGCCATCTCCTAGTCAACATCCCAGTACATAAGGATCTATAGGAAGTTCTATTTCTGGAAGATTTAGAGGATTTGCGTTCATTATTTTTGGGATATTGTACGAGGTTCTTGGTTTATCAATTAACCACTTTGCAATATCTTCTGTGGTCATAACTACTTCCCTAAATGTTTTATCTATATTCCTAAAAGAAATAAGTCATCTATGTTCATGGTCTGCCACAATCGACTCTCCGTTATCAAAAGTTATTTTAAAACATGGATTGTAATGGATATCTGATTTATGTAACACTTTAGTTATATTTCCTTCTTTATCAAATATCTCTTCTCCCTCCTTTATATCCTTAATAGTTGTCCATCCGTTTTTAGTTGGAATTTTTGTATCTAGAGGGAGTCCTTTATAATCATATATATAAATATCATTCCCATCTTTAATAAGTAAGTCAAGTTGTCCTGCAATTCTTAATAAACCATCATCTGATTTATAACTAATCATAAATTCAGGATATACTCCTTTTTCTAAATCTAACTGATAGTATCCTTTTTTGCAAGTAAACTTTCCTCCAAGTCCAAACTTTTTTAGATCTTGTTCTTCAGATTGATAATACATGTTTTCAAATTGAGCATGTATTTTTGTACCTCTTTCACAAGATTTATTTCTTTCTACTTCATACGATTGAAGTATTTCTGCCCGTTTATTTTCAAACTCTTCTTCGTTGATATTTAACTTTTCAAGTAAAGTTGGATTTCAACGTTTTGTATTTAGTAATGTAGTTTTAACAACTTTAAAAATTTCTGGTTCTACTAAAGCTTCGCAAGCTTTATATGCAGATCAGAATGCTGAATCAAACTCATTAACATATTTATGTATCAATGTTGTTACAGATACATAAGGCTTATTATCATATTTATCTAAGTACAGATGTTTTGCATCTGAATAAATAACATCTTCTGTTTCTTTGTCTACTTGATATCCATTAACATATTTTTCCTTTACATTACTTAATTTTGGCATTGTTTATTATATTTGGTTTTATATATTGTCCTATTATTGCTCCGTATCTAATTAAATTCTCTTTAATAGTACTATCTTCATATCCTACTTCGTTTTCTTTTTCTCAAGTGAATCCTAAAATTCCTGTTGGAGTTCCAGTATCATCTTTTAGTAGAGTACATGCTAAATATTCTACATTATTTTTTCCAAATCGATCATACATTACATGATCTATTTGTTCTAAAGTAGTTAAGTTACCGATAAACTGATTATGTGTTTTTAAATAATCAGGAAGATTTAATCAACTAAGATGAAAATTATCATATTGTTCTTTGATTGAGTGTGCGTTTTCTCCACATAACTCAAATCGCATAGAACCATATAATCAATCAGAAATACCATTGTGATATTGTATTACTCATACTCTATCTGCACCTAACATATATAATAGTCTTGGAAGTAGATCTTTAACTTTCTTATCATCATTAATCCTATTTAACAATTCTTGTGAATGTTTCTGACTCATATATTCTGAATACTTATCAAATAAAAATGTTGGATCATAACATATTCTCAAAGTAATACTTAACATAAACATGATGATTAAGGCTTTAAAGATACTACATACTCCATAATCTCTAATATACTGTAGGATAGTCCCCAGTCATGAGAGTCCTGAGCTTAAATCGTGTTGTTTCTTAGCCATATCTATTTCTTTAAATTATTTGTATAATTTTATTTGGATGATGCAAATATATAATAATTTTTTTGTATATCCAAATAAATCAGTAAAATGTTTGTATTTAAATAAATAAATAACTATATTTGCACAAATAATGTGCATATTCAATTATTAATATTATAATTATGAAATATAACGATGAAATTTTAAACAAAATTGCGCAGGCATATAGTAAACCTGCAGATGAAAAAGGTAATCTTGATAATATTATGTTAGGTTATCTTGAAATGATGAAGAATGGAAGTAAGATCCATATTAAAAAGAAGAATCGAGGAAAATTTAGTGCAAGTGCTCGTAAAGCAGGGCAAAGTGTACAAGAACATGCAAAATCTGTTCTAAATAATCCTAATGCTACACCATTACAGAAAAAGCGAGCTAACTTTGCACGTAATGCAGCTAAATGAAATAAGAAATAAAAACTACTACTTTCATAGTTATAAAATACATAACTATGAAAAATTTCTTTATAAAGATGTTTACTGCTCATAGTGGATTAAGCAGTAAAAGAGTGTGCGGATTTCTCGGATGATTGGTATGTCTATTCATCTGTATATGATGTACAATATATGTTATACCAGCTCCAGAAATAGTTCAACTATTATTTATCTGTAGTACTTCACTATTAGGAATAGATAGTATTGTTGGTATATGATATAAGAAAAATAAAAATGATTAAACAATTCATATCTCAGAATATAGGGGGGGGGGTTAAAATAAATAATTCTCATTTATATTTTTATGGTCCAAATTATATAACTACAGTTATTAGGGATACATCAGTAGGAGCACTAAACACAGCAAATTATTTACTCGGTGTATCTTTTGATTATCCTTTAGAATATGATGATAATAAGGCTTTCTTTAAGATAACTACTGAACTAGCTATTACAACATACGACGGTATAACAACTACTATACCTATGAATCAAACAGTTACTATAAAAACAATAGAAGATACAGGTATAGGAGGAGATAATAAAAATTTTGCTATTCCTTGATATTCATTATTCCTTATATCTGCTGTAAAAAGTATGGAACTTAAATCTGCAACTATTGAAGTACTTAATCCGAATCCAAAGTATATATATACTAACCCTACAGCACTTGAAACAGGTGGAGAATATGTTGCAGTAACAAGTAATTTATATATGGATAATTCTCGGTTTGGAACTTATCAAGGAATATTTAATGCTGATTTATATAATTCTAGCCAAGGTATTTTAACATTGGAAAATCCTATTCGTAGAGAATTCTCAGCAGGTACACAACCTTACTTAACTGCACTAAGTACTACTTGGGCAAAAAGAACAGATTTAGTATCTAGTTTAACAAGACCTGATTGAGAATTACACTGCTTAAATCAAGGAGGCATGGGTTCTAACATGTATATGGGTGTTAATTACTATATTACTTCATACTATTATGGAGGAGAAATAGATACTGTGCTTAGTGCAGTAGAAAATATCCCAATTCCAATAGTATCTGGACAATCACAGAGAGTTGTTAATACAAATTACATAGACGAAAGTATGATAGGAGATTATCTTATATTTTATATATATACATATCTTCTTAGATAATGATAAATAATTTAGAAATATTAAAACCTATTTTGCACTTTGAAAAGGATTATTATGTAAGGGTTATAATTCTTTCAAGATCAAAAGATGGAAATCTTTTACAAAAGAGAATTGGGAGAGATCTTTTTTTTGGCACTCTTGAATCTCTACAAGAAGCAATGCCAGATATTATTACAACAGCTACAGAGTATAATGCTAGAGTTTATATTGATACAGTCTCAAAAAGATTATCTTCAGGATTTTTAGCACAAATAGAGTGAGAACGATTTAAGGTTTTTGGTATTAAACCTCAACTAGAAGCAGTAATTATAGAAGAAGATTTCTATGGGCTATATGATGCTGATGGATATGCTAAGGAAGAAAACAAAATAATAAAATCTTTATCTGAAGAATTTAACTTCAAACCTTTAATAATAAAATCTTCAAATGAGGGAGAACATTGATTATATAAAGGTTCCGAACTTAGAACATTATCAAATTCAGTTAATAATACTATTATTAGAAATAAAATTTTTATAGAGCACGCTTGAGCATGTTTATATAATCCATTTAACTAAATGCAAGCAAACAAGTATTTTCAAGTAAAAGAATTAGTATCATCAAATATCTACAAAGAATATGGAGATGATGCTATAAAATTTTTAGATCCAAAAGCACTTAAAGCTTTAGAGAACGTTAGAGAGATTTTAGGAGTTCCTCTGATCTGTAATAACTGAGCAGCAGGTGGATCTAGAAATTATAGTGGTTATAGAGAGCCAGGATGTGGTGTAGGAGTTAAAAATAGTTACCATTGTATAGATATAAATACTGAAATACTTACAAACCATGGTTGAAAAACTTATAATACAATAGATATCCAAAATGACAAAGTATATAGTTATAATATAGATAAGAATGGAATAGAAATAGTGCCAATTCAACAATATTTCTTTCAAAAATATGACGGAGAAATAATTCAAATACAAAATAAGTTAATTGATATTTTTGTAACAGATCAGCATAGACTTTTAACTAAGGCGAAGAATAATTATAAAGACCGTGAGTTTTATAGATTTGAACTAGCAAAAGATTCATTTGGCAAACGTAGAGAAATAATGAATGCTGCTAATAACTTAAGTGTTAGTGAAGATTTTGATTTAAATATTTGGCGATTAGCAATGGCAGTTATTGCTGATGGTTCAATTTCTAAAAAAAATATTAGAAAATATAATAATTTTGTATTTAAGTTGGTTAAAGAAAGAGATATTAATGAATTGGAAAACATTCTATATAATCTTAATCTATCTTATAGTAAAACTAAAGTTATTAGTTATTATTTATCAAATGGCGATCCTTATTATTGTTGGCAATATATACTTCCAGTAACGAAAGTCACAAAGTCGGTTTTAGATATAATTGGAAAGAATAAGAAAATACCTAATACTGTATTAGAACTTCCCTCTTATATATTGAAGGAATTATTAATTACATATGCTAAATTTGATGGAACAATTGATAAACGAACTAATTGTAACTGCATGACCATATACTCTACAGACGAACATAATATCGATATGCTGCAAAAAATGAGTATACTTGCAGGAATGCGATGTATTAAAAGATCGTTTACAAATCAGAAAGTAATATGTAATAATATTGAAACTACAATTCGTGAAATACATCATTTATATATCCACTTAAATAGGTCTGAAACTAGAATTAACGAAAAGGATTGATCTAAAAAACAATTTTCTGGATATGTTTGATGTGTTAGTAACCGTAATGAGACTATTATAACTCGAAGAAATGGCAAAATCGCAATTATTGGAAATTGCAAAGGTCAAGCGTTTGATTTAATATCAACTAAATTAACTGCTAAAGAGATGAGAGAAATTCTCGAAAATAATCAAGATAAACTTAGATATCCTATACGAGTAGAAAAATGAGATAATAAAGGTGAAATCTCTTGATTACACATTGATATTTCTCCAAATACACATGGGAAAAAACTATACTTTTTTAAAGCATAACATATGAAATGATATATTAAACTATTAAGATGGATCTGGGAGTTCCCACAGTGTCTCCTAGGTCTCATCTTAACCAAACTCTATAATGTAGAGTATAAAGAAACATACAAACAAATTCCAATTTATGCTGGCGACTTTCCTGGAGGTATTTCATTAGGATTATATATTCTAATGGGTGAATCTGCTAGAAAATATAATAGAAACAGCATTAAAGATCATGAATGAGGCCACACAAGACAGAGTATTAGATGAGGATGGCTTTATTTACCTGGCCCTGGTTTATGCAGTATTTGCTGAGTAGGTCTTAGAAGAATTAGTGCTAAACTTAGAGCTAAAAGTTATTATTCAGTTTGGCCAGAAAATCAAGCTGATAAGTTTGGAGGAGTTCCTAAACGGTAATAACTATGAATGATTTATTAGAAAATGCAAAAAGGAATTCCAAGATAACACTCGAAGAATTCTTTTTTGAGTTTTATAGTAAAATTCTTGAATTTGAACAAGAAACAAAAATAAAAGAAAATGAAAACATTTATATCACAAAATATAAACAAGATTAAATTAGCACCAATTTCCTGAAAGTATAGTGTTAGTAGCTACCTGCACGTATCATGAGGGTAATGATGAGTTCCATGCCATATTACAATTAGCAAAACCTACAGATTTAGATTCTTCAGGAAATTATAATACATTAACTGCAGTTGCAGCACCTTATAATGTTAATGTTATAGAAGAGATTCAAAGAAGTTGAGGCATTTTTGGATATCCGATTGCTTTTAATATAACAGAATTTCCTGATTCTGAATTTAGAAATTTTCTTTTTACAGGAGACTCTGTTATACAAGAATTAGATACTCCTGTAGATTTATTTAATGGCATTAATGGCCTTAGTGGAAATCCAAAGAATTCTTCTTTAGCAGCATTTGCATCACTTACTTTTATGCAGGGAAATAAATATTCAGAAGAATGTGTTATAATGCCTGCAGATTGGGATCAATGAATAGGTGAGTCTGACCTAATGATAAGAGCAGGTTCTTCTACATGTCATTTTGTAATTAGTGATGCAAGTTCTTACACATGTATACAGAACCTTATAAATTATTCAAATGAAGGATTCTTTATGATATTTACAGAATCAGAAGATCTTGGAAATAATGCTAAACTATTTGCACAAGATATAGCTACTCTTAATGATACTACAGTATATTCTGTTGGTGCTACATTTATTGCAACAAAGAAATTTACATGTACAAGATGTGGATATGTAGCTCAAGGTGCTGTAGCTCCAGCGTCATGTCCTGTATGTAAAGGGACGGATTTTGTAACAACGTAATATGAATAAATTATTTATATCCCAAAATAGGGGGGGGAACTTATTTCAATATAAATCTATAGAGGTATATGTAAATGATTTTGGAGCCCAAAGAACTGAAGGAAGTAAACGTAGAGATTAATTTCGAAGTATTTAGTGTAGAAATGAGAATTTAAAACAAAAGGAACCCAATTGGGTTCCTTTTTTGTTTAATCTATTGGTCCTCTTCATTTAGCAGGTTCCATAGTTGCTTTATTTAGATCTAAGGATAAGAAGATTCCTTTATTTACAATTTCTTCTCCTAATTCTGTTCCAGGATAATCTGGGTAGTAATAAATATATTGGGTACCTCCAGGATATTTTGTATCTTCCCACATTAAAGTTTTTATTTGCTTAATCGAAATCATACTTTCTGGAGCCCACATAAACAGTAAAGTTTTTGCATCATCTGATAGATATTTAAGTGGGGCCATCTCATCATTTTCTGTAGTCATAGTTATATCAGGCCATCCATTCTTTGTGCTTACACTTCCCCATAATGCTGTTGCAACATCCATTCATGTTTCATGTCCAAGATCATCCTTATACATTGGACAATCATCTATATTAAAACATACATAGTTTGAATACGGATTATGAGCATAAACGCATGTACTATCATATGCTGGTAATGGATTAATTATTAAACATTTTGGAGATTTTCCAAATAATGCAATGGTTTTGTTCTGTAAACTCGTGGAACCTTTTGACATAGACCATGTAGCTATAGGACTGGTACCTTCTCCTTCACTATATCTTACACTTAAGCTTAAATCGGAAGCTAATGGGTATTTAGCTAACACACTAGTACTCATTGTTCAAGTTCCTGGAGTATATTTGTCATATCTAAGTGATATAATATTTGTAGGAAGTATAGTTCATACAAGTTCAATTGTTTTACATGAACCTAAATGTATTCCTGCAAAAGACAACCCGCCATTAATACTATCTGCAGTAGCG
>ULLP01000450.1_pt1 | contig 29596 bp, 38 predicted proteins | sample 1951441 | NCBI WGS metagenome assembly ULLP01 (sample SAMEA4835529, study PRJEB28245) | human gut metagenome | biome: gut microbiome; material: fecal sample | place: Denmark | collected 2008
TATACAAGGACATACCGATATCGCAGACCTCTAGGCCGCCGCTGCCACCATCTCCAGCTTTGAACGGTGTCCAATACATTTCTTCTGTATCATCTCCAGGTGAATGATTAATATTTTCATCGAGCTTTGATTTATAAATAACACCGCCCACCTGACAAAAAGAGTTCAGATAATAAGTTGTACCGGCATCCCACTCAGGAATACCCTGCTGAAACAAATAAGCAAGCTGTTTAGAAAAACCATATTGGACAGCGTTCATTTCTTCCATAAACGGCGCTTCGTTTGCAGCAACAGCAGCTTTCCAACCCTCTGTATAAGCTTCTGACTGTAATGCTTCTATATCATCATTATAACCAGGTGTGCCGGTTATCATACTTCCAAATACAGCAAGTTCATCAGTAGCAGCATTCCCTGCAAAAATCTTTTGTGTTTTACGCTCTATCTTTGCCATTTCTACTCCTTAATACCATCTTGTTTTAACCCGGCATCCTATACCTGGTGGCTGTACAGTGTTTGACTTGCCAAAAACCCCATTTGAACGTGATGCATCAAAACCTACACGATAAAACCGTCCTTTTGCACCATCAGCCCCATCCCCGTATTTACTTATTACATAAAAGGCTCCTGTAGGATCCAAAGGTGCCTGACCGGATTCTGTTGTGGCAGTCCATTCTCCTAAAATATTTGGCAACCCAGCCTCTATATAACCAAATGTATTACTTCCCCAGAAAACCCTATCTTTAAAATTAGGCAATACAAACGTTGTACTGCCATCACCAGCGCCGTATGTTGTACCATAAATATTGAATAGGGAGGCATAAGTAGTTCTTGATACAGTTTGGCCATCAAGCCAAATTTCGTTCGGAAAAAGCGTGTTACTAAGTGTAGGCTGCGGAAGCCCTATCTCATAATTTGCAAGCTGCAGGCTCCCGTCTGACTGGAATACGCGCCAATAAGCATCATTAGTAACCGCATTACCGGTATTATCATTAGTTAAAGATTTATACACGGTTACATAGCCCTGGTTGTTAGTAACCTTAGCTAGTGAGCCGATATAATAAGTCGTGCCGGCATCATATTCAGGAATACCCTGCTGAAATAAATACGCAAGCTGAGTTGTTACCGCAAAGAAAAGCGCATTCATATCCTCCTCCCAGGGGGACTTATCGGATAAGACTGCGCTCTGCCATCCATTTAAAAAGTTAGTATTTTGTATCTGTGTTAAATCTTTTGTATAAACAGGTGTCTGGTCTTTTGCTGTACCAAATGCAGTTACTTCCAGACTTCCTGACTGATTCGCAAAAACTTTCTGTGTTACACGGTCAAGTTTAGGCATTTATTGCTCCTTTGGTTGATACTTACTTGTTTATTTTTACTCCTCTGGCGTTACAAGCGAGATAAGATTCTCTTTTGTCAGCCACGTACCGGTTTGTCGTTTGTTTTTGGTTGAAAAACCTGCAACCGTCTTATTCATTATACCTTTGCGGTTGAAACCAAAAATTTGAGAAGGAGAAGGAACTCTAAGTACATAATTTGCACCAATACCCTCGGGTGCTCTGTAATACCCTAATTGTTTTGCTGCTAACGCCGCCAGTGTGCGCTCAGCTGATACAATATAAGTAATGGTTAAATTATGGTTATTTTTGAGCAGTACATCACCCTGAAAAACATTCCATAACGCTTCATCAATCCCGCGCTCAAAGCCCCGCATAACATTTACTGCAGATTTGAATTTGAGCAAGAAGCGGTAATCGTTATCCGGAAGCGAATATTCACTCTGGTTGTAATTCTGTATTGTCCTGAAATTCCCGCCCTGCGGTTTCCCCACTGTGGAAAATCCCACAGAATCCTCTCCGTCATAGAACTGGAAAAATATCATATCATTATAGACACCCTGTACAATCCTCGGACAGTCAAGGATTTCGCCTATTATATCAAGCTGTGGACCCTCTGCCGTATCGATATCCAGAATATCCTGCAGCTGGAAAATTACACCGTCACCCAGATATATATCAGCACCGATTTTGATAGTTTCACGCGCCTTTGGTTTATTACGGTATTGAAGGACTAACAAATCTGCATAATAATTTTTTACATCCTCTATGTCCTGTGTATAGTCAGGCATTTTTCAGCTCCTAAACGATTGTTAATGTTATATTCTCTGCTGCTATTACGAAAAATTCATCCAGACCGGCCGGCACTGCATATTCGACCCAGCTTGAGTTATCGGTTGATATTTCTACGTTATAAGGCGTACCGGCATCACCTATTGCCTCTTTTATTGTACCCAGAAGCGTTGAGCTTTCTGCTCTTTCCCCTATTTTGTAATCACTCAGGGCAAGTTGTTCTTTTATATAATTTTCGTCTAAATTGGTTGTAGAAAAGTTCTTGATAGTTGCCCTTACATACAAATTAACAGCAGACGGCACATCATACAAAACTTCTACTAAATCGCCATTAATCTTTTGCACCCAAACAGTCTGCTCACCCTTCATCGGAATACCCGGAGGCAGGTTGTTGTAAATAACCCTTCCGATATCTTCCGGCTGTCCGCCCTGTACAATAACCCAAATACCGTGCGCAGGGATACCGTTAACTACCATATTTGTACGGTTATCATATACTTTGCACTGTGTAACGTTTGTCAGATTGAGCATTTGTGATTCTGTACTCTCATCAAACCCCTGAGAAGGTACTGCCATTGCCTGATTTCTTCTCAATCTAAATTGTGCGGATGTTTCACCGGTTGAACCTGTAATATAATTTCCTGCCGGATTATTAACAGAAGAAATACCCTTAACAATTGTTTCCATAACATTGATTGTATTAGGTAACGCTGTGATACTTCCTAAATCAGCAGCCCTGAAATTAAGCGAATGCACACCTGCCTCAAGTTCGGCGGATGCTGCAAGTATCCATCGGTTTCCGTTTATATCTCTTACTGTGTAGCCTGTACCGTCAGCACTCTCGATATTAGCGTCAAGCCCCTGTAAGCTGGTCGATTCGTTAACCGTGACATTAACGTAAGTGTAGCTGTATGTATACGCTTTTATTATCAAGCCGTTAAGCTTATACAAAATCTGCTGCGGAATACCTATAACTCTATCCGGATCAAGATTGTTATAAAACTGGGTAAACAGGTCTAAAATGTCTTTTTTTTCCTGCGCTAAAATATTAATCCACTGCCCGTCCGGACTGTTTTGTTCAATATTGATGGCCTGACCGTATACGCCTTTAAATTTAGTGATTAAGTCCTGGCGTATTTCTTCCAGAGATTGCGTAACAAGCCCGCTAATCCCGATATAGTTTTGTGCCATAAGGCGCTCCTTTGCTGGTTGATAGATAATCTATATCCAGCATAACAAAGAGCCTGAAATTCCCTTGACAAAACAATAAAAATAGTAAATAATAAAAAAGCAGGGTAACCGCAGTGCAATTGCGGTTTCTTCATACCCTACAGGAAAATCAAAATAATTTGTAAAGCCGCTATCAATGCAGTGATGGCGGCTTTTATTATTCTTTCCATCGCTTACCTCCTTTCTTAGCAAAATTTCTTCATTAATTTTGCGGCTAAGCGGAAGTAATGGTATTACTCTACCCTGCATATCAAACATATCATAATAAAAGCCTATTGTCTAATCGGCGTTACTTCACCCTTATAAGATTGAGAATAAATTGTCTGTACATCGTATGTGATTCTAATCTGCCTATCTGCATTCACAATTAAATCCACGCTGTTAATACCTGTTACACCGTCCGTATTCTTAATTACCTCCTGAACGGCATTCTCCAGCCTGTCCTGGTAGTGATAATCAAGCAAATTAAACCAGTCTATACCCTCATTAGTTGCAAAAAAGCAATCCCCGAGAAACGACAGTATGCGGGTTTCAAGATTAAGCCCTATCTCCTGATTAGCAGTAACATAATTGCTTTTATTAGCGCCCCATGTCCAATCGTGGGCAGAATCAAGATTTCTAAAACTCATTGTAACAACTCCTCAAACTGTGATTTTAAATCAGTAAACGCCTGTTTCGCCGCAGGTGTCAAGACTCCTGTATTTGTAACTACTGCTATATTCTCACAGGCTGTTAGAAACGCCTGAATTAAATTGGCAAGATTTTGAGTGTTATTACCTATATTTATCTTTTCACCTATGCTAATCAAGCCCTGAGCTGCCTCGCCTTGAATATTTTTTAATTCTATTCTATCAGGATAAATCTTTATATAGGATTGCTTCTTAACTTCTTCTATGATTTTTTGGTGAATAAGTGTTATAGCTTCTGTGTCATAATCCACCATCGGATTCGCAAGAGTAGTAAAAGTAGTCAGGGCTACACAGTCCGTAAAATCGTGCATTCTTGTCGTGTCCGGTGCGTATAATTCCCCTGTCTCCAGGAATGAATCTATGTTTCTGTCCATAAAAAGCAGAAGGCAGATTGTTCCCACAGGGTCAGGCATTGTAATATGTGCATTTCCAGCACCTAAGATTATGAGCGGAACATCGGTTATCGGAACGGGGGTTATGTTCTGTTCATTGAATAGCTTCACCTGCATTAATTGAACCGTACACCGCTGGGTATCGGCATCAAACTCAAGTATTTTCCCGATATTATGACAATTAAGGCGTGACATAACGGCGTTTTGCGCCAGTGCCATAACTCCGTTAAAATTTATTTGTGATTTTTCAACCTGTTTTATTTTTGCTGTCATATTAATAATTTCCTATATATCTCGCAGGGTTAACAGCTACTTTGCCTTCCCTAACCTCAAAATGTAAATGCGGCCCTTTAGAATTTCCTGTACTTCCGACAAGTCCTATATGGTTTCCGGTATATACATTCTGTCCCGGATTTACCAGACAGTTATTTAAGTGCCCATATAAACTTGTAACAGTTTTTCCGTTGATAATGCCATGGTCAATTATTATTGTTTTACCATAGCCTTTTATCCAGCCTGTGGTAATAACTTTACCATTTGCTGGAGCGTTAACCGGAGTATCAAAAGATGCCGCAATATCTATTCCTTGATGGTTAGTACTGGCACCTTTTATTGGAGCTGTACGCCTGCCAAAAGGGCTTGATATACTACCTTGTACAGGCTTTTGCCATTGACCGGTAGTTGCGACCCCGCTCTGAACTGTTTGTGTCGCTTTGGTGAGTGTTCTGGCTTTTCCAGGCAGGATTGAAAGAGTAAGAGAGGTTATTAATTTCCCGCTAACAACCGGACTTATTACACCTTTATGTTCAATCTTTACAACCCTGTAAGATTGGTTTAGCCACGTTTGGGTATAACTCAAGAGTGTAACCCCCTGCCCTGCCCTAATCTGGGGCTCAAAGAGCATATCACACTCGACATAAGCATTTGCACGTCTGGGGCTGCCTAATAATCCGCTTTCATCCGATATAACCAGAACTTCTCCGGGGATTAAATCTCTGTCACCCAGTATGTTAATCTCATCATTGTCAATAAAAATATTATACCCGCCGTACTCACGCCCCAGAAGGTCAAGAGTCTGACCGATAAAGGTTTTATTGCGGGGTAACGGCTCTATATCCGGAGTAATATATCCGACAGATATTTTACCGCTTCCGCTTGTCGCAAGTCCTAAAATGTCTTTTAGGGTAGTGCCTTTGGTAAAAGTCGCATTAAGAAAACCGTACTCATAAAACTCGGGACTGGCAGAAGTTAATATCTCCGTTATAAACTCGGTACTCCCTCCCTGTTTTTCGGAGGTACAATTCTGAATGTAACCGGAAAAAACGAGCGGCATATTTTCACCATAGCCGGCGTAAAACTTCATATAAATATACTTTTTGCCAAAGTTCCACATATCAAGCCATAACCGTGCCTGATCATTTCTGCTCAGGTTTACAAGCTGGAATACTCCCCGATTCTGTGTCTGGTTTGTACCCGAAGAGATATGAAACTGGCAGCTAAACGGATAACTTACTGTTAACTTATCACGGGGAATTAAGTCCCGGCCGTGTCGTTCGCCGATTTCAAATTCAGCTCTGTAATTCCGTTGGAGTTTTAACATAATAATTTCCCTCTATGGTTTGGACATCCTCACGGGGCAGAAGATACACACTTGCATATTTAGTAGCAAAATCGGTTAAAAACATAGGTTCTTCATCATCCTGAGTATCGCACCTTAAACCGAACGGTAAATAATTCCGGTAAGCTCGTAAAATGTTGTAGCTGGTAGTAAGTCTTATATTTTTATAATCATAATCGCCCCATTTTACCCCGAAAAACCAGCCCAGTTGATTTTCTTTGTACTCAAATTCAAGCGTCACGGTTGAGCCGTCATCTAAAATCTTTTCTATTTTTTGCTTTGGTTCTGCCCCCAGCTCATTTAATTCATACATTATACCGCCTTAGCCTCCGAACCTTTACTGATACCTTTATTAACCTGTTTCGCAAGCTGGCTTCGGGTTCTGCCTGCTGCATTGTTCAGGCTCTCAAATCTTGTCTGTGCGAAATTCATTTGTTTAAATGTAACCGTAAAACTTGTTATATCAGCATTGCTTTCACGAATAGGCAGTACTTTTTGTATCAGCATATTGTCATATCGTTTCCACGTTGTCTCAACACTAAATACAGCTTCTGCTTTCCATAATGCTTCAAAAAACAAAAATGCCCTTGTCTGTGCTGATTTGAGTTTATATATATTTTGAAAAAGTTGGAATAAATCCACTCCGTTTAAAGAGTTCCAAACAGTATTAAAACTCTCGCTTAAAGGTATATTTTTGTCATAAGAAGAATAAAAAGCGGCTAAACCCTGTCTAGTTTCCTGGGCCTGCACCCATCTTTGTTTAGTCTGTATTGTTGCAGCGTTTAGTTTTGGTACAAACTGCTTGCAAAGAGATAGAACCGGCGTAACATTTGCCAACATATCTTCTATTTCATTAACACTGTAAAAATATTCACCCTGATACCCGCTAAACGTTAAAGTTATCGGACGTCTCGCAATATGGTCTTGTATAACAGAATTTGAGTCAGTGTAATGGTCTGTTATATCACTCTCCATATTAACCTGTTCAGATTCCGGTACGTGGAATTTAAAACCGGCAATACCTGTTGAGGATAAGACATTCACAACCGCCTCACCTATATTGACGTTATCCTGCAGCAGGCTGCGCGCCATCGAGAGTTTATCCCCAATACCATATTTAGCGTTAAAAGATGTTAAAAAAGCATTTAAAGTAGTCATTAACTACATTGTAGCAAAGTGGGCAAAATCTATTGGGAGAATGTGCCGTTAAGAATAGAGATAAATTTTTCTTCTTTTGCATCTAAATCTGATAAATCCATTCTGTTACGGACATCTAGCGGCAAGTTTCTCAAGTACTCTATTTCCTGTAATGCTTTTATATAATAATTTTCTGCTTCATCATACTGTTTGAGGTTATAACAAATATCTCCTAAACGTTCATAATCTACTAAACCCACACGAGACTTGCCAAGTCTTTGTTTTTCCTGTACAGTTAGCAGAGCATATTTTTTAGCTTCTTCCATCTGCCAGGTGTTAAAATAACATTCTGATAAATAATGATAAAGCCACATAGTACCTTTTTTATCATTTATATTAGTACTTTTTTGGTTGGCTTCAAGTGCTTTGTGATAATAAGTAATAGCCTTTTCATAATTATATTGGTTCTTCTCTTTTTCTGCTAGGCCCCAGTAGTAATAAGATAAAAAAGATTGTTTTTCTCTTGGGGAGAAGGCGGCGCACTTTGTATAATAGTCATTTATTTCGGTTTCCTTACCTGCTTGTTTATTTATCGAATAATCTTGTAAAGTTGTATCATAGAGCTTTTCACATTCTGATTTGGTAAGTGTCTGACGAGTTTCTGGCTGGGCAGAAGTTTCCCGCTTCTCTCTTTGTTCAGGTTTTACAGGTTCATTATTAGAATAGTAAACAATTAAGCCTTGTAATATAAATATAATTAAAAATACTATAATTACCGGTATGATAATATATACCCAGTCCTTATTTGAGTAGTTTTTTATTTCTTCATTTATTTCTTCTTTTAATGACTGCTCAATGTTTTTTTGCTTTTCTTCTTCTTCATATTCCTCAGGGTAGAAATTCTTGTATATCTGTTGTCCCGCAGGTGCATTAAATGGAACTACACAACCGCGAGCTCTACATTCAAAACAAAAATTAGAGTCGGGATTCCTGCTTGTTAATATTAAAAATAAAATTTCAAATGCAACAATTACAAATGCAATAGGCACAAATAAACCTACTAAACATGTAATAAGTAGCAATATTCTCCAGAAGACCGGAGCGCAACCACCATTATTGCCACTGGAATATTGCATATTTCCGCAATTTCTACAGATGTATTTAGCCATAATTAATATCTCCTTTTATTTCCATTTTGAATAATATAAACGTCGTTCATTCAGAAGTTCAATATGGTCTATAGCCCAAGGGTTATTAACAGCAGAAGCATCCCAGTGCGGTTTCTTAACAAAGTAAAATGTATCTTTTATCTGTGGTAATACTTGACTTTTGGCTGTAGATAAACATACATTAAAAATCGGTACTACCCTGCGTTCTCCATAGATATTAGTATATGTAAAATGTCGACCCGTAAATTTAATAGGTAAAAAAGGATCAAAATAGTCACCGGCCAAAAGTTTTCGGCTATCTTTATCTTGAACAAAAATTACACTCTGATATTGATATTCACCCGGGGCAAAATCTGCCAGAAAGCCATCCTGAAAAATTTGTATTACTACAGGATGACCGATATATAAAACATTCCTTTGAAAAGGTAAGAAATTAACAATAGAATCCATTATCGCCTCAGCTGGCTCAGATTTCAATTTTGTTTCAATATTTTTTTTATAGAAATTTTGAGCTTTTGTTTCTTCATATTTACTACTGTAGGTATAAATTTTAACTTTTATATCTATAATTTCTTGTGCTTTTGTTTGATTATATGCAATCTGTTCATCAATTTTAGTACAATCAATTTTATTTTTTTTCATATAAGGGCGTATAAAATCAGATAAAGTGCCGGCATAATCGGTAGCAGGCATCAAGTTTTTAATGCTTATATATTTATCCGTTGTATTTATGAGATTTAAATATAAATAAAATTCAGCAGTACTTATCTCACCTATTAGGTCTTTTAATTCATTACAAAAGTCAAAGTTTCGCTTCATCTGATTTTTATCTTTCAAAAAGGCCTGATAGATATTTCTAGCTTTTATACTAGCTGCATCAACTTTTTTTCTGTTAATGTCTATATTAGTATTAATAACTTCGTATATTTCTGCCTGATATTGTTTTTTATGTTCTTTCGGTATTTTCAAGGATGCAGCATTGCATTGAATGCAAGATAAAGCAACACAGATATAGCATAAACAAATAAATCTAAACATAGAAAAACCTCAATTACACAACCTTTTTGTGTAATGTAACATAAATTGCACAGTGTTTCAAGCCGGATGATAGGATTAAATGAGGAGGGCTTAGTATATGAAACCATTTAAAACACCTTATGGGAATATACATTTAGCACCTGAAAGATATGAGGAATTTTTAGCCATTGTAAGCAAGCATACAACGGCTTTAATACTTGAATTAAAGAAACACAAAATTGCGCCCGTTGTTGTAGCGTTAGAAAAAACTGATATCTACGAACTTGACGAACTTAAGAAAATGGATGAATTGAGACAATTGAACAATAAAGAGTCTTAAAATTATTCATGTCCAATTTTAACATTTCAGCATCAGGATAATTTTGAATATAGTTTAAATGTACAACACGTTTAATGCTATTTCCCAAGTCGAATTCTACCATTTCACAACCTTGTAATTCATCTAATCTTTTGATAACATCATTTTTAAGCATATATATACCTCCTGTAGTCATGCATGATATTACAGGGGGGATTGCAAATTAAGTATTATATATCCTAAGATTTTATTTCTCTTATTTCATACTGTTCTAAAACTTTTTTAAGTGTACTCGTTTTAACTATTTTAGCTGAAAATCCAGCAAAAATTGCAAAAATCATCACAGCTATTAGAATACATTCAATGAATGATAGCTCACTAATGCTGTGCTTTATAGGAATTAAACTTAGTGTAAAGCCAAATAAAGCACTACCAAGCAATAAGCAGCATTCCGAATATATATCCATCCAGCTGGTAAAGTTGTCTATTTGTGTTAATTCTCTTTTTGTAATTATCATATAATTGTCTTCCCTTGGCAAAATATTACTTACTATCAATGGCGGCGTATCTTTAATTTGTGTTTTTAATTTAGAGGAGTTTATCATTATTATGCTCCTCTGAACTAAACTTAACACCACTATTAGGATAATGGTTTTGAATTGCTTGAAGAGAAGCCGTATTAATTGCTTTAATTTCTTCCTGTGTTAATTCTACGCCAGTTCTTTGTATTATTATATCAAGTATCCTTAAAATCCTATCGATTTGATATTCATGATTGATTGTTTGCGTATATATATCAACTTCACCTATTTTTAACCCCATATATACCTCTTTTCTCTTATGCGCATGGTATTACACCATGAAGTCCTTGTAAAGCATTTTCAAAGAAATTGTTACAATAAACACAGGAGGGTATTATGCCGGAAGAAAATAAGAATCAGGGCGGTGCGCAGAATAAACTCGGTGAACTCTTTGTCGAGTTCTCAACAAAAGGGCTGCCGTCACTGTTAAAGAATTTAAATTCTGTATCTGCCAGTTTTTTACTGGGGAAAAATGCAGCAACACAATTTGCTCAAACCCTTTCACAACCATTCAAAGAAGCAGGAAATACAGCCGTTGGAATTGAGCAAATGGCCAACGCACTGGGAACTACCAGCAAGGAATATCAAAAACTTGCTCACTATATAACATCCAAAAATGTCAGCAAGGGAATACTCGGAGATATTGCAAAATTCAATGATATTTTTACTAAACTTCATGCTGGACAAGGTGGCTTGCCGGAAGGTATTGTGCAGGAATTTGCTAATCTTGGTTTATCTCCTGAAGATTATCTAGGTGATTATGAAAGTACAATAAAACTTCTGGATGATATAAAAGACCGCACGGATGGATTAACAAAGCAAGACCGGAATCTTGCTTTTAGTAATCTCGGAATGTCCTCTGAATGGGGATATTTATTTGACCGTGGAGATTTTAACCTAACAGACGCTTTTTCACTTCCGGATGATGTTATAGAAACAAATACAAGGGCTGCAGAATCGCTGGCCGAATTAAGCCTTGCATTCGACCAGCTTAAAAGCCTGCTGGTAGCTGACTTTGCTCCCGCACTAACAGAGACGGTTAACACACTCAAGAGTTTTGTGCTTAACTTTGGTAAAAATAAAGAGAATATCAAAAAAACAACAAGTGTAATCGGAGGAGCAGCAGCAGGCGCAGCCGTAGGATCTGTCGTGCCGGTTGTCGGTACTGTAACAGGTGCTGTAGTGGGAGGTGTGGCCGGAGCCGGTAAATACGCAATCGAAAACGCACATAAATCCGGTAAATCTAACCAGGGAGAAATACCTCTCTGGAAACAATTAACAGACTTCGGACAATATAAAGACGGTGCACCGACCGGCGGGGCTGCGCCAGTTCCGGATTTTATGAATACACCTGCAGCAACTACACCGCCGGGGATGAATAATCTCTCACAAAATATTACAATTACAAATCAGAATAATATTACCGGTGACAATGCGCAGGAAATCGCAACGGAAATTGCAAGAATCAATGCACAGGACATTGAATACACCCAATACCAGCTCCAGAACTTGACGGGGATTTAAAGCGGGGTTATATAATGGAATAAGAGAGAGAATAATTATATGGATTTTTTAACAGAGGAGTGTAAAAGAAGGAAAAGACATGAAAGCAAAAACAACAATAGTAGAAAATCTGGATGAACAAATTTTTGATGAAACCTTTTTACAATGCGGGGATGTAATCAAGAAAGCAAACGGTGACGAATTTATAGTTACAGAACAAACAATAGACCATTATACGATACGGCACTGTTTCAGACCCACAGAGGTTATTAAATGTGTTTCTACAAAGCTAAAAAAAATTAGTACAAATAAAGTTCAAAAGGCAGACTTGAATTTCGAAAGAAATAAATTATAATATAAATATAGGGAAAAGTTCCTAGGAGCTGCAAGATTCTAAGAACTTTCATTACTTCCCTATTTGATTAAAATGGTGAGTGCTATTATTATCAATAGAATGAGTAATAGCGCTCTTTCAGTTATACTGAAAGTCATTTTACCACCTCCTTTCCGCCGTTTTCTACATTACAAGTCTGTGACGGAGGATAGGTGCAAATAAGGTCGCTACCCTGCAAGCTGGTGCTTGCATATTAATTTTAGCATAATAATTTGTTTAAAACATATATAAAGTAATTACTCTTTTACTCCCTCGGAAGGTATATAAAAGCTAAGTTTCATATTATTTTCCCTTTTTAGTATTCAGCACTCTCACCAGTTCCGCATATTTTGCAAGGTAGTTTTCATAATGGATTAAGTCGAGAAACTCCTGTGCATTCAGATTCTTTATTGTATTGATATCTCCATAACCCGTCCGTGAGAGCTTCATCGCCCAGACCTTGAAGGTATCGATATTGTACTCAACCTTTGGGAGTTCTAACTCTTCAACAATAGGGATTCTATCGCACTTGAAACGGAATGGAGACTTGGAAAAAAAGGGTGGATATTTTCAACCGCAATAAGTGTCATAAGCGGGAAAAAATCGCCCCGTGCTCTTTCATCTCTGTCGAAAATCTCCATATTGAACCGCTGTTTATCATATATGACCTTATCAGCACAGCCCTTAATCGCCTCAAGTACATATTCCGAACCAATAACACTTAAAAGCGCATCAATGTTTTTTGTGAGTACTGCTGCAATGCTTTCACCGTCTACGGCCGTTATATCTAACCCCGCACCTTTGCACTCGTGGATAATCGTTCTGTACAAATACAAGGCTTTATCTATCGGCGCGAGGTTCAGTTCTACCATCTTTCCGCTCTTTAACTGGAATTTTAACATTAGCTTAAGCTCCTTTCAGAGTTACCAAACCGCCACATATACTGTGAAACTACTTGATCCGTATCTCCGTTTGTATCGTTTTTCTGTTCCGGCAAATCTACAGGTAAACCGAAATAACATTCTAAAGTATCCGAGGTAATAGTACCATCAGAATGACCTACATTTTTTGTGAAACGCATTGATAAAGGTTTAAATCTGGAATCTCTGTTTTTCCACAAGTTGTAATTCTCATTAAGCCTTTTATCATCGCTGGACGCTTTAACAAGCCTGATTGTTGCTTCTCTTTGTCTGCCCGGCTCGTTATGCGCACCCAGCGAATTACCGTTCCACCCTGTAGAGGTATTACTTGAACCATTCGGGGCTACTACGCTTGCGACCGTACCATCTCCAAAATCCGTAAGAGTCCATTCGCCTCGATAATCTTCACAAATAATTATGTCATTTGCTGTATATGCGTCTGTCATTTTTTTATACTCCTATGCTTCAATATATATTACGATTGAGGCTGAATGCACTGCCCCGGACTCTTTGCACGCGACCATAAACTGCGGCGCCCGCCTTTCTTCACGCTCGCTCTGTGCCTGTTCCGCTACCGGCTGATGATAGATGTAATACCCGAATTCGCGGATATTTCTCAGGAAATCCTCCTGATTACCAAAGAAATCAGAGCTGTTCCATTCACCCGGTGCAAGCATACCATTTACTACTGCCTGATTACAAACATTTCTTATTGCCTTTACTATACTTTCAAGTCCGGCGTCTGTCTGCGGTACTTTAGTGCGTGTTGTCGCAAGTACGTTAAACACTTCCCTCTGAATAGTATTAATAAGCCAGATACGGTTAGTAACCTGATCGAAATACATACCGTTCTGTTTGTTAGAAATAACCTTTGGCAGCCCCTCCAGAGATACAAAACAATCAGCACCCACCGCAGCAGCCTGAGCCAGAATAGTTTCATTAATATTTGTATCCGCTTGTAAACCTGTTAGGTCTTTCAAGTTCATAGTTATTGTGGTGTTGCTTCCGCTGTAATTAACCGCAAAGCCCCTTGACAGGTAACCTGCAGCAAATAATCTGGAATTAAGAGTGGCTGCTTCATCATCACCAAGAGTGTAAAGCAGAGGTTTGCAATTAGTATAAGACATTATTTTAGAGAACAAGCCAGTGGAAGCTGCCAGCGCGGAGGTGTTAGAAGCCGGAACAGGGAATATCCTGTTTTGCATACCCTGAATCGTTGAGCAGGCTGTAATTGCTTCCTCGTCACTCAATGCCCTTGTAGTCAATATGCCTTCAAAATATATCTGGCCGGCTAATCTTGTTACTGCTTCTGAAAGTGTTTCGGGTCTTGCACCACTTTCAGCCGCTTTGCCTGCAACAGCGGCCGCGGATGCACCGTTAAGGTATGACGCTCCGTACAAGTCTGTACCGCTTGAACCGGTCATAGCTGCTATAGTCACGTTGCTTGCGGCTCCGGTTGTTTTAGAAACAAAAAGTAATGTATTATCAGCAGTAGCTGTGATTGTAATATCAGTGTACTTAGCTTGTATAACTTCTGCTATTTCTTCCAGTGTTGCTGCTTCCGAAAAGTCAAGTCCTGTGACTTGTTTTGCCGAACCGTCAACAGTAAGATTAATCACCCCGTTAGTTACAGAAATAAAATTTTCTATATTTGCACTCAGATTTTCTGTTGTCAGCGTGCCTGAAGTTGCAGGGTTGTTATAATCTACTGTCTGGTAGTTAGCGCCGATAACATAACCGTTATTAGTTAAAATATTCGGAGTCTGGGAATAAATCATATTCGCCTGCTGGGCTATCTCGGTATTTGTACCCCACTGGTTAGCAATACCGGTTGAGGTTCTTGAGATAACATAAGAGCCCTGATAAGGAATTGCCGGCTCTTCGTCCGTCATAATCAGAATTGTACTGAGTTTAAGCGGCTCTAAACCCTGCGAAGGTGTTACCGCAGTAGCGTTAACTACATAAGTAATTGGTATCTGATATCCTGCTGTCATTAGTTGATACTCCTTTGTTGGTTGATATTTTACGGTTCTATTTTTGTTATAACTTCTACTTGACTTGTATTAGGGAACTTATCGAAATAATCTACTGTTTTTATCTTAGCAAATGAGTTGAAAATTCTTACGCGGCAATCAAATCTGTTAATTCTTGAAGCTGCTTCTAAAAAAGAAGCGTCGTAAACATCCCCCAGTAATGAAATATGCACGTGCTCTTTTGCCTGTACCTGCTGTGCATATGTACTTCTGAATGCCATATGCACCTCGTGTGCCCGCTCTCTGGCCTCAACCCCGCGAGATAAAAGCGAGATTATAACATCCTCAGCTACGTTCATACTCAGATGTTCTTCCAATCCCTCATCAGTAGAAACATATTTAACATTGTTGCTTATTGGCCGTCTTTCGCCATAATGCAGGACTACAAAGAGCTTGTTATCCTTTGGCAAATCCATATCAGCGTTATACGCCCAAACACGGGTCTTTGGAAGCTCCATTTCATTAACAAGTATGTTTTTAATTATCTCTAGTGAATTAGCCACTAACGTCTCCCTCCAGCTGCTCTGCCTGAAAAGCCTCTAATAATGTGTATCTGATATACCCGTATTCTGTCCAATCCTTTTTAGCCATAACCTTATAGCGCTTTTCTTTATAAATTACAAACTGATTAGTGTTTAATTCCACATTCGGTAAGCAGTGAATTTGAAGCCATTCCCAAGCCCATGTACCCTCGGGTAATATTTTTAAGTCCTTATCGCTCGGAGGTCTTACTACACCTTGTGTTTTTATTAATGTAACGGTTTCAGACACCCAGTCCACACCGTCACCGTCATCAGCTAAACTGCGGGTTATTACCTCAAACTCAACAGGCTGAAACCAGCCTTGAATGGTTTGAGCCATGTTAGGAAGCCCCGTAGTATTAGATAGTGTTGTATTGTGTTGTATTAAGTTCAATTTTTAACTACCTCAAAACTTATGGAATGACTTAAACCGCCGTGCCCTGTAGTTATCAGAGTATTAGGACTATACCCCATTCTTTCTTTATACCGTACTGTGCGTGCTGTCAATGGCTGCCAGCCTTTAAAACCGTTAGTAAATGCATCTTCGACAATAAGTACCCCTGTAGAACCTATCAGAGTTAAGAAATCTTCAGGCGTATTCTTCTCAAAATAGGCTTTCCAAAGTTCCTTCTTTTTGCTTTTTACCAGTTCTCCGAGTCTTTCCATTAATGGGTCATACAGAAATGAACGGCGCGGCATTTTTCTTGTTCCATATTCGTGGAATGTACCAATCTCCGCATTGGTTAAACCGCTTTTGCTATCGTGTTGTTCTTTTGCAGCAGGGCTTATAATCCCTATTTTAACTGATTTGTCACTTTTAAGCCTCTTAAGCATTCTTTCAAGCCCCGATAAATCTGCCTTAACACTATTAGCCATAAGTCGACCTCCCGGGTGAGAATAGAATCGTAACAGAAAGGTAAGGTAGTATGAGAGATAAATACTTCATACCATAGCCATTCTGTGAATAAATACCATATAACGGGTTATTCATAAGCCAGGTAGGAAAAGAGTAGCTCTCAGATACATCACCGACACTTTTTGACGCGACATAACCGCTAAAAGTACCGTTAACACCGCTAGAGGCGTTTCTTAAGTCCATTACCAGATAAAAAGCGACAAGATGTAAGTATATGTTAATTTTTTCTGTATCATCTGCTCCAAACGCGGGATTTGCAGTAACAATAGCCTGTGACATTGCCTTTTGTATATCTGCGTCTGTCACATAGTTATAAATATCACCTTTTGTAACTTCCCAGGCTTCTGTATCAGTTACCGGCTGTGTATTGTTATTAACGAGTGATTTATAAAAATTAGGCTCAACATAAACTATATCATCAATAAAATACGTTTTGCCCTCCTGATATAAAGGAAGGAAAGGAAAATCACGCATAAAATATTCCTTAAATTGTTCTACTGTTACATTTTCCAAAATATTGTCTGACATGTTGTGATTTTCCTTTCATAGTTATCAGGTTATGTGTGTTGAAGAAATTTACTTTTTATCTTCGGTTTTTGCTTTCTCTAATGCCTCAAGCTTTTTCTTAAGCTCGGCATTTTCCTTTTCCAGAGCCTCCTGTTTCGCTTTAGCTTCGATTTTTGCTTTCTCTAAGTCCTCAGGCTCGACATATTCAGTTACCCCGGGTATTTTAAGCCATATTTCAGCTACTTTTTTCGGCACTTCTCCAAAGTCACCGTTAGCTATGAAATAAGTTATGTTCTTGCCTTTTTCGACAATTACGTGTGATAGGTTATTACCGCATCTGTTATGTAATTTCATATTTTACTTTCCTCCTAATTACTATGCTGCTTCATCAGCGTAAAGCATTGATGTAGGACGTTTCAGCCATACACCTGTGAATTGTGCTTCTGCATCGGAAATCATATCTAATGCACCTACTGCATACAATGGATGTGGTGTATATGGTTTCGGAGTAAGCATAAGCAGGTTATCTGCTTCTGTATTGTAGAATACGTGTCTGCCTTTTCCGCCTGTACCTGCAGCATCGCCGTAGATAGAGTGTACAATTCTAAAGTCAGAAGGTGCGCCGGCTTGTTTGAATGCATTCTCTAATACCTGAATAACTGTAGGCATTCCGAATGTATCGCCGTATGGTACACCCAGAGCCATAAATGTATCTGTAGGCATTAACCAGCGGTTAGGTTTGATTGTATAATTAGAGTTTGCAAACGCTGTTGTTAGTGCTGAACCTGCAAAAGTCTTAAGCTGTGCTGTTGTCATGTTCTGAATTGCAACAGGGATAAGCGAAGTGTTGACAGTTACCCCAGGCTGGTTGAGCAAGCCAAATGTCTTTCCATCGCCAAGACCTTCAAACAATGTGTCTTGCAAGCCCAAATCCCAGCATTTTTTACGGGATTTTTCTTTTTCTTCCACAAGGTCAAATGTTACACGGTTAACCGCTGCCATCTTAAGACCTTCCTGAGAAATAGAATATTTCTGTCTGTAGAAGTTATTAGGCGTTCTGATACCGTCTACTGCGATATCTGCTGTCGCGTCGTTATGTATACCTGTTGAAGCAGGATTAATAATGCACTGTTTAAACGGCGAGCCTACATAAGCACCGGTAAACTGGAAGATTTCACCGGCATAAGCACCTCTGCCGGAAGCGTCTATATTTATGTAGTCTGAGAGTGTGCCGTCTACTGTGTAGTATTTAGCTTCCACTATACCATCTACAATTTCAGTTATTGTGTCTACCGTCTGGACAACCCCGGCGGTAGGATAGTCAAATAAAGCGTTAACCGCTTTAAATGTCTGTTCTGCGTATTTATCCGCATCAAAAATGCTATTTGCCATTTTTATACTCCTTTGTTGGTTGATATTTACTTTTACTAAGATGAAGCTGCTGCTTCCATACCCGGCACAATCTGAACTACAACTAAGTCATTCTCCGCTGATGGTGCTGTCCATGCAATACCGATATAGCCATTAGATGCAGTTGCTGTTGTCACAACCTGACCTGAAGCATTAAACTGTAAATTATCGCCAAGTTTAATATTAGCTGCACCTGCAGGCAGGTAAACAAAAGAATTAACCGGGAAAATAGAAATCTTATCATTTGCCGCAAAACCGGATTTAATAGAGTTAAATACAACAACCCCGCACGGTGTATCTGTTACAGCTGCTTTTTTTACAACGGTTACACCTTTTAAAGTTGCAGCAGATTGAAGAGCAACAACATCACCAGGGCTCAAATATGTGTTTGCCGCCAATGTCGGGTCTACGATACAGTTATGGATAATCGGCTGGTTTGGCAGGTATGCCGGCTGGCCTTTTGCCGCGGTCATCCTTCTATTTGTTAATGAAATACCATTTGTCATTTTTATACTCCTTATGTTGGTTGATTACTGATTAGTAAAGCTTTTTGCCGAGTTCTATGCCTTCTTTTTGCGACATATAGATTTTGCCTCTCGGTGCTTCGCCTTCAAAGAAAACGCGCTTGAGAGCATCCATTGAGTTTTTAGCCTTCTTGTTTTCAGCTTCTTTTTTAACTTCTTCTTTTAGATCTTCATACTTCTCTTTGGACTCTTCGTCTTCATTCTTAGCCTTGTTTTTACATTTATTCTTGGCTTCTTCGTCTTCTTTCTTTTCTTCCTCATCGTCCTCATTTTTGGCTTTGTTGTCAGCAGTACCGGCTTCCGATTTGTCGTAAGCCAGTTTACCAGCTAATTTAGCAATAGTTCTGACATCTTCGTTATCTTCGTATTTGCCTGCAATAGCCATAATCTGACGAATAATGTCGCGCTTGTCGACATCCTCATTTTTAGCCTTTTTGTTTTCGGCTTTCTTTTCGTCGTCTTTTTCCTTTTCATCCTCAGCCTCATTACGGGCTCTCAGGGCGTCAATAAGCGACTCAAACAAGCCTTTTGTTTCCTTGTCCATAATTCCTCCTTTAAAATTGCGTATCCAGTCGAATACAGGTTGATATTTACTAGTATTGAAATCTGTTGAGTTAGATGCTATAATAAAGTTAAGGGGCAGCCGGTCTTGATTACTGGTAATGTCCCTTTTATTTTTAGCAATGGGGCGGTCATAATCTAAAAACATCGTGTAAAAAAGGTTGCCTTCTGTATCTTGGGCTATTAAAGCTTCTGCTTTTTTTATTCCGCTGCTTGTTTTTAGATTGCAATAAATGGGATAGAACCCTTTTATATTGTCAGTTCTGCCTTTATTGTCTTTCTGAAAATCGCCTAATTTTCCATTTTTAATAATTTCCGGCAGCTGCGGAATAGCTCTTAACTTATCCCCATCAGCGCTTGTATGTACAAATTCCTTCCAGCCTTTGCCGGAAAAACGGATACTTCCTAATCCTTCCTTGTTAATTGTCTGACCCTGCAAGTTGTTTTTATAATAATCCTGAGCAGCTTTTCTTAGCAGTTTAATATCCGTAATAGAGCTTAATTCATTTGTTTTTAACTCTACCTCCGGAGCATTGTCCCAATTTGCAAAATAACTTGTACTATCGTTATTTTCAGTAAACTTCCCTTCATCATCGCAGGGATGCTCACTTTCTTTAAATTCATTTCTGCATATAGCATTTTGAGCAACATACGCATTCACGGCAATATACGCCCCCTCATAGCGCGGGTTCTCTACTATTGCAAGGTGTTCAAACACACCGTCTAAAATCTCTTTGTCATACGGGTTTGCATTATGCAGCTTGCCTTCTGTATTATCGGCATAATCTATTATACGGTACTGGCAGGAAACATTGTAACCGTCTTCAATAAGTTTAATAGCCTTTTCATCGGTTATAACCCCCGAACACCAGAACCAGCCGTCCTCCGCGCTGAACCATACCTTTTGAATAATGCCGCAAACATCGTCACTATTAATATCATCAATATGGTTAATAATTACTGGGTCCTCCAGAAAAGTGTTTAAAAACTTATCAATTGTCTCTTTTTTTAAAAGACAGACCCCGAAATCATATTTTACAAGACCCGCCTGTATGAAACGTGCCTTAAACGGTCTGCCTTCCTGTCCGTTTGAGTCCTCAAGATATATTGCGTTTGTAGCCTTATATTTACCCGTCCAGTTATACACTTTGTACACCTCCAAACATAATATTTAGAAGTCCGACATTGTTCTGGACATCCTGAGCAATAGCACCAATAAGGTTTTCATCACCTTTTGAGATATCTTCAACACCCTCAATCTCTTGTAGACAATTGAGCATTAAATCGTGCATAAGGCGGAAATCAACCGCTTCGGGGATTAAATCGGCTCCCCTTCTCAAATATTCGTTTGAGTGCAGCGGTTTAAATCCGTGCCCTAATAGACATATTTCTTTAAGCTGGTCTATGTAGTCCTGCAGGTTATCTGTAAACCTGTCAGCAAATAAGTGCTGACCATAGAAACTTTCCCCTCCGCAGTTATAGTGTATATCCTTCGCATAGTTGGCTATTGCTAAAAGATAGCATATTAAATTGTCTATTTTGCCTCTGTCCATTGGTTGATACTCCTGTATTGATTGTACCAACCCGCGCGAAATTTAAATTTGAGGGGAAAAACAAAAATCCTAAAAACTCGGTTTTTAGGATTTAGTAAGCTGTAACTGTCCGTTTTTTATTTCTGTCTTTATAAGCGGGTTGTCATCGCGGTATGGTACGGCTTCACAACGGCAGCCGAAATCTTGTCCTGGCAAGCCTGTACGGGTTTTCCCTGCATCTACATATGGCGGGTTATCATATCTAAAAATTTGCCCATTAAGTTCGTGATGGCGCGGTCGTTCTCTGCCGTCTATAATTGTCCGCCAGATAAATTTATCAAAACCCATCTCCTGATAGGTTACGCGCTTGTATTCAGCAAGCATAATAGATGTTTCCTGCTGTGCAAGAAACTTAACTTTATCACTCATTATATTGAATTCACGCTGCAGCATCTTTTCTATAGTATCCGTCCTGTAGCCTTTGAGTACAAGTTCCTGCACCCTTTGACGCATTTCAGGGATACGCTTCTCTGCAAAATTCTTGATATAATAGCGCATATTGTTTGTATAGCTCTGCGCTATTTCCTGCTTCTGGGCTTCTGACAACTCCGGCTCAATAATATTAAGGTGCTTAACGTTCTTCTTAACCTCATTCCCCGCATCATCAAGAATGGTTACAACCTCCTCATTAAATACCATTGATTCCACAATATACGGGATATTGGCTTCGACCTCCCGTAAAAACACTTCCAGTTGGGTAATAGTATTCTTCGCGCTTATTTCCGACTCTGCAAGCGCAACACGAACAGTCATCGGGATTTGGTTATAATCAATGCGGTACATTTTTTTGTAACTGTCATACTTCGCACCCCACGTTACTAACAGTCTTGACTGGGCTGCTGAAAATTTAGTTTTAGCCTTAAAGCCTCCTTCAACATAGTATATCTGCCCTTCTTTAAGCCCCTGTGTCACGGCATCAAGGCTATTTCTCGCCTTATCGGGTTTGATTTCAAGCATATCAAACATGGGCTTGTAAATCCCTTCCCAAAGATATGAGAACAAGGCTTTTTGTACAAGCCTTGTATAAGACTGTTTTATCTTGAAATCTTTAATGGCTGTAGGGCTCATTCCTTAACAATATCCTTCGTTTCAGTAAATCCCTGCTGCTGGCTCAATAATGGCATATCTTCAAGCTCACCCCGTAATGCCCTTGTATCCGCGACAAATAACTGTTCTTTTTTAAGGTATAACGCAAGCTCTTTAGGGCTTAAGAACTGTCTGTCATAAAGCTGTAAGGCATTTGCGAATTTATGGTCAGCTATATTCTGTTCATCAATTGCAGAAAGAACTCTTAAATTTTTCCAGTTTTTGGTTAAGTCAGGAAGTTCAAAGCCAAACTGCTGATAGCACCTGAGCATAAGCACCCAGTCAATAACTGCATCATCTGCGCTTCTGACTTCATTCTCTATCTGGGAATTATAGTTCTCTAAACTGTCTTCTCCGCTTCCAAAACCTGTGACACCTTCGCCCCAGAGTTTATTAACAGGCATATTGGCTGCACCCGCCATCATAATACGGATTTCTTTATTCATTTCTGCCAGCCCGCTGAAACTTATCTGCTTTTGGACATAGTCATCATTGGTGGACATCAGCAGTTTTGATTTATAATTCAAATTATTTGCAATCAAGTCGAGCATACGCTGTAAAATCTGGTTTGTGTTACCTGCTGATAATGCAGTCTGGAGTGTTTCAAGCTTGATAATATCAACTTTTGCTTCATCAAGAAGCTCAAATAAGACATTCCCCGCCTTAAAATACTGCGACATATCAGAAAACACCTGTTCTAAAACAGATATTCCCCAGCCGTTAACACGCTGCTTAATTATAAACGGAGCTTCTTTGCCTGTTATAGGGAAAATACGGCTTGAGTGGATACGTGTCAGCGTATTAGAACCGATAACACCTTTTTTAGCTTTTGTCCGCCCGTATTGATTAATATATTCCCACTGACCACCCGGGATATTAATATTAGGCTCTGAATATGATAATTGCCATCTATCCACAGCCATAAACTCTAAAGGTTTTTTATAAAGCGATTCATAGTTCAGAGGCTTTGATAAATCATCCCCGCTTAGTGCTATAAGTGCCGCACCGCCGTACAGCCGAGCCCACTTGCGTGCATTTTTTATCTGTTTTATATCTTGATTTTTATTAATAGTCTTTTCCAGCTCTTTGAGCTCTTCTTCTTCAATACTATCAGTTTCAAGGGTAAACCCGCCTCCTTTGTACGCGTCATCTACTGGTATATCAACCATTTTGGCAAGTACGCCGTAGGTCTTGTATAGATAGCTTAACAATATTTGCCACTGGCTAATCATAACCAGCGAGAGATTATTATAAGCATTGCGCGGACTCAAAGTCTGCGACCAGTTATCAAGCCCGTTTCCGCATCTTAAAGCAGTTTCCAAAGAGTTCTGAGCAGTAAGCTTTCTTGACTCCTGCTCGATTACCTGCATAATGTTATCATCCGCTGTGTTGGTTGCTTTCAGCGGTTTTTTGTTCTTATTTTTAGCCATAATTCAATCGTAGCAAACGGCTTGAAAATTAATTTACATAAAATAATCTAAAATACTAATCTTTGTCTTTCCTAAAGCTTCCTGAATCAAAATACCTAATGTATCAACAATATCATCGTGCTTATGCGACATATCACGGCTGAAAGCTTCACACTCTGAGAGTATATCAACGTTAAAATTGTAGTTTTCATTTTCTGGTAAATGTACCTGACCGCTTTCAATATATGGCAGCACGTTCTCTGCGCGAGTTAACTTGTCGGTTGAAGCTGGAACACCAATAACCGGTATCCCGTATTTTGCGGTTAAGCCCTGAACCAATCCGATGCCGCTCGCTTTATCTTCGATATAGAAGCCGTTGCAAGTCAAACCCGTAACAGGATATAGCTTAAACTGATTCCATATAGCGACTGCCATTTTCTCAAGCTCCGGCGCCTCCCATTTTCCGCGCAGCATATCCAGAACATGTAACTTGTTATCTGTTGTTACACCGCCGGCCATAAATACGCTGTAGTCGTTATATTCTTTCGTTTTCATTGCTGTATCAGCTGCAATAAGTATACGTTTATACTGGTATTCTTTTGCGACGGGGTAATATCTAAAATATGCACGCTTAATTACCTGACCGCCTAATATAATTGGCTCTTGCTGGTATTGGGATAAAAACATGTAATTATTCTTTTTAAGTTCTTCAATACGTTCAGGGGTGTACTGTGAGGGGATTTGACATACTCCGTTTTCATCAAGCAGAGGTTTCTTAAGGGTGTTAAACCTGTATTTTTTCTCTAAAGTTCCGGAAAGGTCTTCAACATGCAGTCTTTGCTGAATATTGATAATCGGGACATAAGGGTTATTCAGACGTGACAACAGGGTTTCTTCGTAGTATCTTAACACCCTGTCGCGCATAGTTTGTGAGCGCACATCAGCAGGTTTGTTGCCGTCATCGATAATAAGCGCACCGGAGAACTTTTTAGCCGAACGCACGCCGCAGCCGTACCCGGTTATCTGACCTCCGATAGGACTAAACAAGCATATTCCGCCTTGATAGGTTGTGATTTTTTTAGCTGAATATACGTTTTTACCTGTGTAAAACTGTTTAAGATACTCATACCAAAAGTCATCTTTGGGGGTTATATCCTCTTCCCCTTCAATAGCTCTCGACTGCGGATACATAGCTTTGTATGCCGGATGTTCAAGAATTGTCATCAATTCTTTGGAGATATTCGCCAGAAGGCTTTCCGAATAAGATGTATAGATAAAATTCATCTTAGGACTGATTGTCCAGCAATAGGCTATAAAGTATTTTGCAAGCGTAGTTTTAGCACTTCTGGGCGGGACATTGATATTTTGACGCAACTCTTTACCTGCATACAGTTTTTCCATTGTCTGGAATAAATCCGCGTGAATAGGCTCAACAACAAACGGGCGCGCTTCAATAATACGGAACATATAGCGCATCCAGGTTTCAAAGCCCCGTTTTAGTAATCTTTGCCCGAGAAACTCACTGTTTATCATTGTTTATAGTTTCTTTTATATGTTTATCTACTTCTTCAACTTCATCGGGGGTAACAAAAATCTTTTGTACAGAGGTCATTAGTGCTTGTTTCTGCTGGTTGTCCGCGTTATACCCGCCTGTATGTTTCATCAGCATATCAAGCGCCTTATTTGCTCCCTGTGAGTCGAATCTCCAGAGATTATTCCCCTCTTCATCCTTAACCTGTCGTCCCATAAATGTTACAGGCTTAGCCTGCATGCACCTTTGCATAACTTCAACAATATTGGCAACAACTTCATCCTGCGTTATCCTCATGCGCTTGTTGCGGTTTTCTATAAGCTCCTTTAAATATGCCTGAATATTAACATTTGCTAACAATCTTGCGGCTTGTTCATTGGCTGTATTAGGGCTGTAACCAGCTCTGACTGCTGCTTGCGTACCATTAAAATCAATAATAAATTCTTCGCAAAATTGTTTCTGTTTTTCATTTAAACCCATAACTTACCCCAAAATATGCTTAAACTTAGTTTCTACGTATATTTCTGCCTCTTCTATTGTAGCGCCTGCGTCCAAATAGCTTAAGACCGCCTGATGGATTTTCAGACGGTCTTCTAAATACATATTCTCAGTGCCGATAATTTCAGCTTCAAATACCTTAAAATTTTCACCTTTATAGGTTTCACCCTGATATTCGTAAGCTTCATCGGTATAAGCATAGCAGCTGATGCGAAAAATACCTTGTGTGAATACAATATCCTCCTGACAAAAAACTGGTAGTGAAAAATAGCCGGCAAGCTTTACATACAAGTCTTTTATTAAAGTCCACGGGCTTATTTCTTCTTCCGTTTTCGGATGTTTCTTATAGCTGCCCCGTTTTTTTACAGGTTTTGTATAGAATTGGTTAATATCTACTAAAGAAATCTGCTGCAACATAAACCCTAATCAACGCAAATACACTAATTTTATATTAAATAATCTTTTTCCAAAATTGCATCATTTAGCAGGACTACTAATTGAATAAAGATTTTTCGTTTTTTAGATAAGTGTATACTATTTTAAATATTAAAAAAACGCTTAAATAAAGGTTTTAAGTTTGCTCAATATTCCGTAATATATATTAGGAATTAAGAAAAAGGAGAATATATGAATTATTCATTTGGTGATTTAAAAAGATTTTTAATGAACAAGATTAATTTTACAATGGTTTTAGTTATTTGTGTATTTATTATGCAAATAATTCAATTTTTAGTAATCGGATTTGATACAAATAAAATACTAAAAAAGATTAATCATAGGTACTTTTGCATTAATACTACTCTTGAAGATGTACACAATGTAAATGTTAATACCATAGATGGCTCTGTAAGAAGATAACTATTCACCATAAAGCAAATAATCTATACTGACTTGAAAATGGCTTTTAATATTGTTCAATACGCGCATATTCGGCTCTTTATCGCCATATACAAGGTCTACATACTCATCCTCATAAATGCCTAACAATTTAGCCATTTGGCGGTCGGTTAAGTCGTTTTTTTCTTGAATTTTAAATAATCGCTTGCCAAAATTTTCTGTGCGTTCTTCTACTGTATCGTCTGATATTCTATCGCCGGAATTATTGATTATAGAAATAGAATCTAATTTAATATCAAAGGCTTCTTCTATTTTTTTTATTTCGTCCGGCTTAAATTTACTATTGCGTTTAGCACGAGCAAATATAGCACCTCGCTCAATCCCGATGCAATCGCCGATTTCTGCGTGCGTTAAATCGTTACGTTTTGTTAAGATAATTATTTTCCCGTAAAAGTCGCTGTATTTCATGATTTTAGATTAAATGTTTAGTAGCTTAACAAAAAATTTTAAATTAATGTGTTGACTCACTCACCACATTGTGATATTATATACACATAATCAATCGAAAGGAACACGAATGAAAGATTATGTAGTACACATTAGGTTATCGAAAGAAGCTTACGAAGCCTTCCGTAAATTCTGTACCATCCGAAAATGGACACAATCTACTGCGGGTTGTGAGATTATTTCAGATTACCTTTCTCTTAGTGATAAAAACAGGGAGATTGCTTAACTAGTTTCAATCCCCCTCATTTAAATCGACTTAAATATTATAACAAAACAAAGCCTAAATGTAAATTAATACATAGGCTTAGTTAACAATGCTTAATATTGCACATTTAAAACTGAAAATAAAATAACTATATTTACAGGCGTACCCTTTGTACTGCCTATAATTTCTGTACTTTGAAAAAGAAAGCCTTATGGCATTATAAAGCGTAAAGCGACTGGTAAATACCGAAAGGACTGAAATCATCTATAAGATGAAAGACAATAACCAACAGTAATATGCGGTTATTGCAACCGTTTTCACGGCAGCGTTGCAAAAGGAGAACTTAAACAAGTTTTTAATATCAGTTGTCGAGGAACACTCGACAACTGCCTTAAGAACTTGATGAAAGGAGGACTATGAAACTAGTTTTTTTAGCTTGTATTGTTTTGATTTTGTTGCATACAAGCGTGAAGGTTGAAAATCGAATAGTCAATATTCAATTTGATTACAACCGTATTATAAACAAAATCAAAGGTATTGTAGAAAAAATGTAAGGAGAAAAAAATGGGAAATTATTCATTTGAGAAAAAAGAATTAACAGCAGGACAAGAATTTTCTTTTGAAAAAGAAGTACCACAGCAACAAATTAAACAAGTTACTCTTGGTTTAGGCTGGGATCCTGCAATTGAAGGGAAAGAAATTGATTTAGATGCAAATGCGACATTGTTGAGAGCGGATGGCTCTGTAGCCGATATGGTATTTTTTAACCATCAAAAATCTGAGTGTGGTTCAATTTCTTCAACGGGTGATGATTTAACCGGACAAAACAGTGTTGACGGTGATGACGAGCAGATTGTTGTTGATTTAGAAAAAGTTCCGGCTAATATTCAATCTATTGTATTCTCTGTAACATCATATTCAGGACAGCCTTTCTCTGAAGTTAAAAGGTCTTACACTAGAATTGTTGATACAACAGATAGAAAGAATGTTGAACTTGCAAACATCGAGCTCAAAGGTGCTTCAACCGGCATTATTTCATCTAAACTTGTTAGAGAAAATAACAGCTGGAAATTTGTTGCTATTAACAAAGAAATAACAGCTAAAACTGTTCAAGATGTTAATAACGCGCTGAATTTAATAGCTGTATAACAATTGAAAGAACAGGGGGTTAATCCCCTGTTCTTCTAAAAGGATTAATAATATGAAAAAAGCAATTTTAGAATCGATATTTTATATAGCAATCTCTGTTATTTTTGGAGTAGCAGTTTACTGTATTTGGGGTAATAATGCCGGTTGTGAATGGTTTACTGCATATATTGTAGAAAAAATGTTAAGTGTAGATAATTTATTTGTTATGTATCTTATTTTTAATCATTTTCAAACCCCTAAAGAGTATCAGCATCATTGTCTATTTTGGGGGATTGTTGGAGTAATACTTTTAAGAGGAATTTGTATTTTTAGTGGTGTTGCGCTGTTAAATATGTTTCATTTTCTAATATATCCATTAGGATTATTGTTAGTTTATTCAGGTATAAAGATATATTTTGCACACAATGAAGATGCAGAAATTCACGAAAACAAAGTTGTTTTATACTTTAAAGAACATTTTAAAACTCATGATAGATATATTGGAAATAAATTTTTTGTTAATGGTAAAGCTACTGTTTTATTTATAGTTTTATTGATGATAGAAACAACGGATATTGTTTTTGCTATGGATAGCATACCTGTTTCATTAGCAATAAGTAACAATGCATTTATAATTTTTAGTGCTAATATATTTGCAGTTTTGGGGCTAAGAGCTTTGTATTTTGTACTTGCAGAAGTTGTAGAGAAATTCTGGGCTTTAAAATATGGAATATCTATAGTATTGAGCTTTATTGGCTTAAAGATGCTATTATGTAATACAATTCATATTTCTACCCAATTTTCTCTTGTTGTTACAGCAATCGTACTCACTGTTTCTATATTTTATTCACTATTTATTACCACAAATCACTCTTAAGTTTTTAATATAGGCGGATGTGTCAAATGGCGCCTTGTTCACAGCCAGGATGATTCCGGCTGTGGAGTCCGTCTCCTTAAGGACTTGAAAAATTTAACTCTCCCAAGAGTTTGAGCCGGTTCCTTTCTTAGATAGTTTACATTTAACTCACCGGCTCTTTTTCTTATTTTATCGACAATTTCTGAGGGACTTATGGATAGTTGATAGTTTTTCCGTGCGCCCTTTTTTTTTCACTAATTTACTAATAAAGAAAGGACTTATATATGACCAAAGAACAAGAAAAATTTGTTAAAGGTTGGGGTATTAATGATTATCAAATAATAGAGGATAATCTTACTGTTGGAGGAGGCCTCGACCTTAGCGGAACAAGCATTACAACA
>ULLP01029760.1_pt1 | contig 22021 bp, 10 predicted proteins | sample 1951441 | NCBI WGS metagenome assembly ULLP01 (sample SAMEA4835529, study PRJEB28245) | human gut metagenome | biome: gut microbiome; material: fecal sample | place: Denmark | collected 2008
GGAGGTGGGATCGGCAAGAGCACGGATGGTAGCGGCCCGGTCGTGGATAGAAACTCCGGTACTGCAACCTTCCAGCTTATCTACAGTTACAGTGAAAGGAGTACCTAGAACTGACGTGTTTGTATCTACTTGATGAGGTAATTCCAATTCTTTGCAACGAGAAATGGTAATAGGTGCACAAAGCACGCCACGTGCATGTTTCAACATGAAATTGACTTGTTCGGGAGTAATTTTTTCCGCAGCAACAATTAAATCGCCTTCATTTTCACGATCTTCGTCGTCCACTACAATGACAAACTTACCTTCACGGAAGTCAGCTATCGCTTCTTCGATGGTATTTAGTTTTAATTCTTCCATAGTCAAATTATAAATGATTTATTGTTTATTCTTTCTTGAATTTCACGGTTGGTCTTGATTATGTTTTTTAAATCTTTATCCAGCCGGATACTGAACCGCCAAATGCGGAAATAGAAGAACAGGCCTATTGGTACAATGATTCCTGCAAGTAAATTAAGCCATTGGTTGTCAAACGGACTTTTGTGAGCTTTGGTGGACAAAATGGGATATTTATTTAAGTATTCCAGTAATACTCCATCTTTGCTGTTGGATAATTCTTCTATGAGTAGTTCCATTTTGGCACTGATATCGGCTATGACGTCGTCATGTCCTTTATTGGCGAAGATGCGGATATAATTAGGTGCATCGGCCAGTCTATGCTTGATGGCATATTCGTTACAGATGTTGCATAGTTTCTCCAATTCCGTTTGTATACGTGGATAGTCCGGATCTTCTATAATAACTTCTTTTTTGAATACATGGCGCGAGGGGCGCAGACCTAGCAGCATACGGAAGAAATTGATATACACTTCGGCATTGAATACCACAGAGTCATTATTTGACTTATAAGTAAAGAAGGCTCCGATAGGTGCCAATACAATGGTACTCATCCACACGCCCAATACCATATTCATTTCACCGCTTTTTGCTACTCGGGTAGCTCCGGAATCAATGATATAATAAATTACGAAAATTAAGACGGATACCACTACGGGCATTCCTAAACCTCCTTTGCGGATGATGGCTCCCAAAGGCGCACCGATGAAAAAGAAAATCAAACAACTGAGAGAGAGGGTGATTTTTTTGTGCCAGTCGGCTTCGTGTTTCCGGATATTGTTGTCCGCATCTGTAGTTTGATAGCTTTTCATGCTCCATTCGCTGGCCAGTGCCTCGGTACGATCCGCCGCACTACCCAGTGTCTTATCTTTTTCAGCTAAAGTATAGGAATTGAACAGGCTGTCCACATTGATTTTGTTGTTTGTTTCAACTATTTTTGCGGAGTCTGTTTTCGATAATACGATATTGCGATAAGTCGAGGCTTTTATTTCATTATACATACTTCTTCCCAAGCTGTCGGCACGGTGGTTCAGTGAGTCGATGGACTGGCTGATTTCAATCATGTTTTTGCTGTCCGAACGGTCACTTAAAAAGCTTCCATCTACCATGTTGAATCCACCGTCAAATTCGATAATGGTATGTTTCTCTCTGAAGGTTTCACGTCGATAGGGGACATTATTGGATGAAATGGTCTGCGATTTCAGATTTTCGAACTGTTCTCCGTTATACAGATGTAGATAAAGATGTTGTTTGTCTGCTGTCATCTCCATTTTTCCTTCGGAAGCCCATATAATGTGAGCGTTTTCAAACCCATCTGAAAAGTTGTAGATCAGTACATCTTTTAGCATTCCTGTTTCACGGTCTTTCTGTTTTACATATATATTATACCCCTCAATTTCGTCGTAAAATACACCTTCCGGAATATCCAGTTCTGGTGAAGTTTGCTTCATGGATACAAGTAAAGTAAGCAGTTTGATCTGCGCTTTGGGAGCTATGACATTTTGAAAATAAAACGAGGTACAACACAGGAAAGTACAAAAAATAATCAGTGGACGTATGATCCTCAATAAGGGAATACCCGCTGCTTTCATTGACAGCAATTCATATCTTTCACCAAAGTTACCGAATGTCATTAAGGCAGCTAATAAAATTGCCAAAGGTAGGGACAAAGGTATTAAGGTCAGAGCAGAATAAAAGAAGAATTGTGCTAAAACACTCATTTCCAATCCTTTTCCAACCAACTCGTCTACATATCTCCATAAAAATTGCATCATGAAGATGAAGAGACAGATGAAAAAAGTACCTATAAAGAGCATCAAAAAGCTCTTTAGGATAAATATATCTAATTTTTTTATGCGTAGCATTATTTCATTTTGTGCAACTATCAAGGCACAAAAATAGCATAAAAAACGGAGAGCAAAGACAAGTTTTGCATATTTTTATAGAATTACAGTCCACTTACCCTTTTTAGCTTCTCTATTTCGGAATCCCAAAGTTCTTTCGTATCTTCTACTTCATCGGGGGCTGCCCAGTCAATCACTTCCAGCATATAGTCAGAGGTTAGTTCGTTATAGACCATTTTCAATTCAAAATAGGCTTTAGGATCTTCATCATCCAGCCATCGAAAGCGTATAAAACTGTTAACCCGGAAGTTTGTAACTTCAGCTTGCCGTGTTTCTGTTTTTCCCCAATAAAAGGTGAATACTTTGTCTTTGAATATCACCTTGTCTGCAAACCATGTTTCCAGGCCGGATGGAGTACTGATAATAGACCATACGATGTTACCGGATCCGGCTTTCAACATGTACTCCAAGCGAATTTTTTCTTTTCTCATAGGTTAGCTTTTTAAAGTTTCGGTGGCAAATTAAGCCAAATTTTCTTATTTGCCATAATAAATGCTATGTTTTTTGAAATATTTATTAGCCATATACTAAGCTGTTTTTCTCTTAAAAAACGAATTTTACAAGAAAAAGTTCTCTGAAATGTTGCAAAATTCAAAATAACTTTCTATCTTTGCACCCGCAATTGAGAAATGATGGCGGGATAGCTCAGCTGGTTAGAGCGCATGATTCATAATCATGAGGTCCCCAGTTCAATCCTGGGTCCCGCTACAATGAACAATTTTAGACTGTTGAGAGGCTTCCACTCTTGGCGGTCTTTTTAAAAAACGATGGCGGGATAGCTCAGCTGGTTAGAGCGCATGATTCATAATCATGAGGTCCCCGGTTCAATCCCGGGTCCCGCTACACAAAACAAGGTATTTATGAATTTGTTTCATGGATATCTTGTTTCTCTTTTATTTATATTGGACTTATTTTTCTTTTCATATAGAATCACATTTGAATAATTTTATGTAGATTTGTAGATACAAATCAATCAAAGTTGTAGTTTTTGCTGAATTATGAAAAACGCATCCTATATGGAAGGGAATTTGTGGTTATATAGATTATATTTTAGGGTGGTAATTTTATTATGGCTACCTGTATCCTTATCGGCCGTTGACCTTCCGAATTTAACTTTTCGTACTATTACTATTTCAGACGGCCTGTCTAACAATATTATTAATACTATTTATAAAGATAAAAGAGGCTTTATTTGGTTGGGTACCCAGACCGGATTAGATCGTTTTGACGGTATCAATGTGAAAAGTTTTCTTCAGTTTTCAGGACGTACCATTTTTTCCATAGCCGAAACAGATTCTGTTTATTTGTGGGTGGGTACAGATAAAGGATTATGGAAACTCGATAGGAAAACAGACCAAGTGGAATCGGTCACTTTAGATACAAAATCGTTGGAAGTTAGATCAGTCTTTGTAAGCCAGACAGGTCGATTGCTGGTTGGAACCACTCATGGACTTTTTATCTATCAAGAGAGTGCTTTCAGGAAGGTGCTTTTCGGGTCAAATGCTTTGTCTTCTATCAATTTTATCACTGGCATTGTTGAAGGATATAAAGATACTTTTTGGCTGACTTCACAAGGTGGTTTGATTGAATATAATATTGAAACCGGTCAATCGAAAGTCTATACATATCAGGATGATGAGAAATTTGTTAGTTATTTTTCCTGTCTGGCTCTTTTAAAAGAAAAGCTATATTTAGGAACGGCCGGCAGTGGTATGCTTGTTTTTGATATCGGTAAGGCGGCTTTTTCTATTTGTCCTGAAGTGGAAAATGGATATATAAAAAGTATTATTACTGTTAATGATGAGATATGGGTGGGAACAAATGGAAGCGGTATTAGAATAATCAGTGCGTCTACAGGAAAAGAGTTATCGGCTATAGAGCATACTTCGAATGCGGATGCTATTTGTTCTAATGCAGTTTATTCTTTATTGAAAGAGGATGATATGCTTTGGGTAGGTACTTACATGGGCGGATTAAGTTATACTCCAGCTCATGGAAGTTTCTTTTCTGTTTATTCTTATCCAGAGCTTTTTAATTCTTATAATATGAATGTACGTGCTTTTTGGGTGGATGCAGATGGGAAAAAAGTAATAGGCACTCGTGACGGACTTTATTATATTTCTGAAACGGAACAAAGGATAAGGCATTATACACATCGGAATTCCATTTTGCGTTCGGATATAATTTTGTCTGTAAAACCTTTCAATCGGGATTTTTTAATTGGAACGTATGGAGGGGGCTTGTACTTGCTTCACAGGAATACGGGTGAACTTTCCTTTTTTCAATCAGATCAATGTTTTATGCAAGGGTCATTTAATGGATATGAAAGGGATGGAAACAATAAATTATGGATCGGCAGTTCCAAAGGTGTGTATGTATATGATCATTTGACAGGGGAATATGAGGTTTATAACAGTCGTAATTCTTCTTTGTCAGTTAATTCTGTTTTTTCATTGAAGGCAGATTCGAAGGGCAGGATGTGGCTGGGCACAGGAGGGGCCGTTTTTATGTATGATAGGGCTGCTGGGGTATTTAAATCGGATGTTTTTCCGGAGCATGTTTTACCATATACTAAAAGTGTACGATTCATTTATGAGGATAAAAAGAAGAATTTGTGGTTTTGTGATGATAAGGAGGGGGTGGTTAAGGTAGATGAGTCTTTTACGACATTTGAACACATCACGATCGATGATTTCTTACCGAATAATTCTGTGATGAGCATAGTGGAAGATCCTAAGAACGGCGGATTATGGTTTGCTACTCAGAGGGGGTTACTATATATAAAGGAAGAGGAAAATTATCATAAGATTTTTTCGTTATACGATGGCATTCCCGGATATATTTTTAATTCTCCGGTACAGATAACGGATGATAATACAATTTGGTGGGGAAATGAATGCGGATTGGTCTGTTATGATGCGGCAAAGAGCTGGAGTGAGATAGGAACAAAAGAGGTCCAGCCTCCCGTGATTACTTCCATTTCAGTCGCAGGCAGACCTTTGTGCCCGGGAGAGACATTAATGCCCGTTTCTGCTCCATTTATAATAGATGAGGTGTTTCTGTCTGTAAATGATAATAATATTTCATTCACTTTCTCAGCCTTGAATTATGCAGTGGAGAATACGGATTTATACGAGTATTGTTTGGAAGAATATGATAAGGAATGGAAAACTTTGATGAAAGGAAATCAGGTTTCTTATACAGAACTTCCTGTTGGCGATTATATGTTTAGGGTCAGGGCGGCTTCCAATCCTGCAGCAATAAAAGCGGTAAGGGTGGTTGTTGCCGGAAATACGCCTTTTATAAGATGGATTGTGGTGTTAAGTGTAGTCGTTTGTTGTATTCTTATTTATTTTTACTCCGGGTTATTGGGGAAGTATCGCACAATGAAGGAATATATAAATAAAAAGACGGAATCATCCGAAGAAAATCGGAAAGAAAAATATCAAAAATCAAGGATGGAAGAGAAAACGGCCATGCTCATTATTGGGAAACTGAATGAGTGTATGGAGAAAGATCGGTTATATTTGAATCCTGATTTAAAGTTGCAGGATGTGGCAAAAGTGGTGAAATGTAATACTGGAGAGTTGTCCCAAGTGTTGAATATGTTTATGAATATTGGTTTCACGGATTATGTTAATAAATATAGGATAGACGAATTCATAAAAAGAATACAGGATAAGTCTGCTTCCAGATATACCTTGGTTTCTTTGTCGGAACAATGTGGTTTCAGTTCTCGTACTTCTTTTTTCCGTTCGTTTAAGAAGTTTAAGGGAATGTCACCTGCCGAATATATAAAGGAACATGGGATATTTATTGAGTAGCGTTTGGAATAGAGGCGTTACTCTAGTGATTGGATAGAAGAAGAGAGTTCCATATTTTTTTGGAACTCTCTTCTTCTATTATGCAATTTGTTGATTCATAGTGTTGTATGATCTTTTTTGTCTCATTTAGTAGGTTGGGATTAATCCTGCTTTACAGAATGGTTGAAAAGACATTTCAGTTTCTAATTTTGCTGATAGAAAAATATTTTTATCCATTAAAGAAACTGATATGATTATGAAAAGCAGAACTTTTTTTATTCTTGTTTTTATCTTTTTAGTTAGCCTAGGATGTTTTTCGTGTAAAACGACTGCTACTGATGATTTTTCTATTGATTCGGAAATTGCGTATTGCCGGTCTCAGGCTATGCGGACGCTGGTTTCTATTCCTTCGTTAGATAAAATTCCTAATTCCATGGATTTAGATAGTATTAAATGGCGTTATACACAGGTAGGCTCTTGGACTTGTGGATTTTGGCCCGGTATCCTTTGGTATTTATATGAGGATACTAAGGATAATATGTGGAGGGAAGCAGCAGGGAAAGTAACCGATATGATTGCTCCCTTGGCTTACAGGAAAGCAAAGAGTCATGATTCCGGTTTTATTATGATGTGTAGTTTGGGCAACGGTTATCGTTTGACAGGAAAACCGGAATATAAGGAAGGATTGCTGCATGCCGCAGATTCTTTGGCTATGCTTTATAATCCTGTTGTGGGTACTATTTTATCTTGGCCTGGAATGGTGAAAAAAGAAAACTGGCCGCACAATACTATTATTGACAATATGATGAATTTGGAACTTTTGTTTTGGGCTGCGCGGAATGGAGGGGGGCAGTATTTATATGATATTGCCTGTAAACATGCGGAAACGACTATGAAACATCAATTCCGCAAAGATTATTCATGTTATCATGTAGCGGTGTATGATACGCTGGATGGTCATTTTATAAAAGGAGTTACCCATCAAGGATTGAGTGATGATTCTATGTGGGCCCGTGGACAGGCATGGGCTATTTATGGATATACCATGGTATATCGTGAAACACATGATGTACGTTTTTTGGATTTTGCCCGGAAGGTATCGGATGTCTATTTGTCCCGTATTCCCGAAGACATGATTCCTTATTGGGATTTTAATGCTCCGGAATTATCCTCAGGTGAACCGAAAGATGCATCGGCTGCTGCCATAACGGCCTCTGCCTTATTGGAACTTTCCACCTATATAAATAATAGTGATTCTGCATCTTTCTATCGGAATAAGGCTGTGGAAATGCTTCAGATACTATCTTCTCCGGCATATCAGGCTCGCAATAAAAAAGATGCTTTTTTATTGCATTCGGTTGGGCACATGAACAAGGGATGGGAAGTTGATGCTTCTATTAGTTATGCAGATTACTATTATTTGGAAGCATTGGTACGATTGAAACGTTTGAAAGAGAAACAATCTGTTTTGGCTAATTTATAAAATCATTGTTAATCCGTTCATATTATGAATACACAATCTATTGATATTAGTCTTTATCAAAAAGGGGATATAGCCTTGGAAGATATTTATAAGAAATTTAAGAATTGTTTTATGCGGTATGCGGGCAAGGTGTTATCTAGTGAATTTTATGCTGAAGATGTAGTGCAGGATGTATTTATAGGGTTATTTCAGCAGACAAATTATTTTGTATCTGAGGCTGCAGCCTTAAAATATATTTATGCAGCAATATATAATCGTTGTATTGATTTGGTACGCCATAGGCAGATAGCGCAAAGATACGAGGAAATCTATAGTAACGAAAAAAATAGAGTGGTACATATAAATGGATATAACGATTTGTTGGCAAAAGAGTTTTTTGTGATTGTGGAGAAAAGGATTAATTCCCTTCCTCCTAAATGTAAACAGATATTTATCATGAAATTCCAAAAAGAGTTTTCTAATCCGGAGATAAGCAGAAACTTAGGCCTATCATTGAGAACAATAGAGAATCAGCTATATATAGCTAGGGGAGTTCTTCGTAAACAGACGGATAGATATTTATGTTCTTGAATATGTGAGTGATAGAAAATATTTTTTCTGTCTTTTGAGTGTATTTTATTTTAGATTCGTTTAATAAGTAAAAAAAGAAAATGAAAAATAGAATGATTTAATAAATTAAACTTTAAGTACATGCTATGAAACAGAAAGACAAATTTTTATTACTTATGGTATTGTCTTGTTTGCCGTTAGGAAATGCGGTTGCAGAGCAAACAGGTGCAGGGTTGTACTCTCCGATTAATCAAGAAGTATTGCAGAATACGGTGAAGATTACGGGACAAGTTATTGATCCAAATGGAGAACCGATAATAGGTGCTACAGTAATGGAGAAAGGAACTACCAACGGTATTGTAACTGATTTGGATGGTAATTTTAGTTTGACTGTTTTTCCTTCTCATAAGTTACAGATATCTTACGTTGGTTTTCAAACTCAAGAATTGAATATTGGTTCTAACCGTTCTTTCAAGATTGTTCTAAAAGAAGATACTGAGCTGTTGGACGAAGTTGTAGTGGTAGGTTATGGTTCGGTAAAGAAATCGGATTTGACAGGTGCTGTAGCTTCTGTTTCTACTCAGGATTTGATAAGAAGTGGTAGAACGGATGCAGTAGGAGCTATGCAAGGGGCTTTGCCAGGTGTGCAAATTCAACGTTCTAATAGTAAACCAGGAGGGGAATATAATATTCTGATTCGTGGTTTGAATACAATTAGCGGAAGTACATCTCCCTTAATTGTTGTAGATGGTGTGCCAGGAGCTTCTTTATCTAACCTGAATCCGGATGATATAGAAAAAATTGATATTTTGAAAGATGCATCATCTACCGCAATCTATGGTTCCCGTGCTACTAATGGTGTAGTCATGGTTACTACTAAAAGAGGTAAGATAGGTAAAGTAAAAATAGATTATAGTGGATATGCCGGATATAGGAAATATACGAATATGCCCGATATGATGTCTGGTGAAGAATATGTGCAATTGGCACGAGAGGCTAAAAGAGCCGGAAATAATAATAAATATGTGGATGATAGTCAGATTTTCACAGCATCAGAGTTAAAGGCTATTCAAGATGGAAATTATTTTGATTGGGTGGATGCTGTTTCTAGTCCGGCCTTTATGACAAATCATACTATATCGGCTACCGGAGGTAATGAGATGGCTACTTATGCTTTATCTGCCGGATATTATTTTGAAGATGGTATGTTGGAGCCTCAAGAATATTCCCGTTATAATCTGCGTGCTGTTGTGGATGTAGAACCTAGCAAATACATGAAATTTGGAATTAATATGTATGGAACCCATTCAGTACGTGATACGGGTAACTCTGACTTGTTACAGGATGCTTTTCGTCTGCGTCCGACTTATCATCCGACTGATTTGGTGACAGGAGAAGAAATGTGGGCTTATTCTAATGGTCAGTATAATGCGTTAACTACCATGAAGAATGAACTGAATAAAACCAAAAAGTACAATTTGCTGAGTAACATTTATCTGGCAATAACTCCAATTAAAGGATTGACTTTGAAGACCACTTTCTCGCCGGATATAAATTTGGAAGAAATTGGCCAGTACAGAGGTAAATACACTAAAGCTAATAAAGGGCAAAATAAGGCAACCAGTAATTATGCGAAAAATAGCTATGTAGATTGGGTTTGGGATAATCTTGTAAATTATAACTTTGAATTGAAGGATCATCGCGTAGATTTGACCGGAGTGTTCTCTATGCAGCAATCACAAGATGAAAAGTTAAAAGGAATTGGTAATGGATTGTCATATAACTCTTTGTGGTATAATTTGGCAGGAGGATCGGCAAGTAATACTTCTTCTTCCGGTTTTACCAAAACGAATTTGATGTCTTATTTAGCACGTGCCAATTATGTGTATAAGGACAAGTATTTTGTAACAGCAAGTATTCGTTTTGATGGTTCGTCAAAATTAGCTGAAGGCAATAAGTGGGGAAGTTTTCCATCAGCAGCTGTAGCATGGAGAGTGTCAGGAGAAGAATTTATGAAGAGCTTGTCTTGGTTGAGTAATTTGAAGTTACGTTTAAGTTATGGTCAGACCGGTAATGATAATGTAAGTGCGTATCAGACGCAAGGATCTATTAGTGGTGCCAAATATTATACATTCGGTTCTAGTGAGTCTATTGGATATGTTCCCAATAATTTACGGAATTTGGATTTGGGATGGGAACGTACTACAGAATATAATGTAGGTCTTGACTTCGGATTTTTCAATAATCGGATTTCGGGTAGTGTGGAATATTATAATCGTTTGACAGAAGACTTGATTATGAATAAGACAGTACCTGTTACTACCGGTTATTCTTCTGTAAAAGCAAATGTAGGGTCTGTTAGAAATGAAGGGTTTGAGGTAAATATTAATTCGGATAATATCCGTACTAAAGATTTTTCATGGAGAACTAGTTTGAATTTTGCCTATAATAAGAATAAAATTGTAGATTTACAGTATAAGGAGAATTTGACTTCCCGTGGATTGTCTTTAGCTGGTATGAGTGGTGATTATAGTAATCTTTGGATTATTGGTCAGCCTATTGATATAAATTATAATTTGATGACATTGGGAGTATGGCAGCTGGATGAAGCTGAAGAAGCAGCTAAATATGGTTGTAAACCTGGTCAATATAAACCTTTGGATTTGAATGAGGATGGTGTGATTGACGATAAAGATCGTGTGATTGATGGTAAACGTACTCCGGATTGGACAGGTGGTATGACTAATACATTTACATATAAGGAATTTGATTTGTCATTTCAAGCAGCTTTCCAAGCAGGGGCAAGAGCTAGAAATCAGTTCTATGTTTCGTATGCATTGGAAAACAACAATCTCAATTTTAATAATTTAAGAAAAGATTATTGGACTCCGGAAAATCCTACCAATGCTTCTGCACAGCCTAGTAACATGGGTACTTATCGAAGCAAGGCAGGATCATGGGGAAATGCAAAATCGGAAATGTCACATACGATGTTTTCCAGTAATTTCCTTAAGATTTCTTATATTACTTTGGGATATACTTTTAAACCATCGGTTCTTGAGAAAATGAAATTAGGCAATTTGCGTTTATATGCAACAGTTCAGAATCCATTTATTTTCTGTGCAAAGGATGTGGTTGATCCTGAACAGTTGAATGTCAGCATCAATACATCGGATGCAATGACTCGCAATGTAATATTTGGTATTAATTTATCATTCAAATAATTAGGATAGTATGAAAGCAAAAAATATATTTACTAAAGGTTTCCTGTTGGCATCTGTGTTTGCTCTTTCGGGATGTTCGTCTTTTCTGGATGAAAAAAATTGGTCTAGCCAGTCTGCTGAAGAATATTATGCTACGGCTGAAGGATATGAGTCTCTTATTAATGGAGCCTATTCCACATTAAAATCTGTTTATAATACAACCAACTATTTTCTGTTGACCCAACTTGGTACGGATTTGGGGACTCAGAATGACGGAACAGCAACCAATGCTTTAAATCAGTATACAGTAGATTATACCAATGATAATGGCACTGTCTATAATCAGTGGAAGGTATTATATGAGTCTTTGAAAAATGTAAATGCTGCTATTGGTCGTGCTGCTATGGTAGTTACAAAGGATCAAGATATTTTTGATGGTATTGATAAAGAAATCTTGGCCCAACGGGTTGCGGAAGCTAAGTTCTTGCGGGCGTTATATCTTTTTGAAATTGTAAAAAATTGGGGGCAAGCTCCATTGATCTTGGAAGAACCGACCTCACCTTCTACAACTTCGCAATTGGATAGTGGATCTGATTTTTACAGACAAATTCTGGCAGATTTGCAGGACGTTATGGATTCTTCTCTTCCCATGAAGCAGACTTCGGCGAATTATGGACGTGTATCAAAAGCGGCTGCTAAACATCTTCGTTCTCTTGTTTATTTGACTCGAGGATATCAGAGTTATGCAGAAGCTGATGATTTTAAAAAGGCTTACGATGATGCTGTAGATGTAATTAAGAATTCCGGACATACATTATTGGATGATTATGCAATGGTTCATCGTCAGGCAAATGAAGAGAATGATGAAATTATTTTCAGTCTTAACTTTTCTGCCGGAGCAGGATGGAATAATAATATTCAGACAGAATTCTATTTGTTTGTTTATCGTGAAGGTTGGACTGATTTGGGCTTTTCTTCAATTTATTGTAATGATTATGCTTCTGTTATGCCAACCAAATATAGTTATTTATTATTTGATTGGAAGAAAGATAGACGTACGGAAGTTACTTTTATGAGTCCATTGAATGGTGACCCGGCTACTTCTATAGACGGACGTGCTTATGGTAGAAATTGGTTTGAGAGTACAAATGGGGTAAATGTGGCAAAGGGTGATACCGTAATTTATTTCCCTGTTCCCGGAGAGAGTGGTTATAAACAATATACAGATGCTGAAAAAGCGGCTGCTAATAATCGTGGACGTTTTTTCTATAATTATCCTGAGGGTTCTTATGCTGATGCTGGAAATGATGATTATTATAAAACCGGTTATCAAAGCTTTAATGCAAAATCACGTGTTTGGCTTCCTGTTTGGAAATTTAAAGATTGTAATACCCGTTATAACAGTTCGGGAACAGTAGAAAATGGAACTCGTGATATTTATTTGTTCCGATTGGCCGAAACTTACTTAATTGCTGCTGAGGCTGCTGTTAAAATGGGAGATAACTCTAATGCTTTATACTATATAAATCAGATACGTAAACGTGCCATGAATAATGCTCCGGAAGGTGGACTGCAAGAATATGTTGGTACTGTTACATTAGACAATGTATTGGATGAAAGAGCATTGGAACTTTATGGAGAAGCACCACGGTGGAATGACCTGCAGCGTACAGGAAAATTGGCAGAAAGAGTTTTGAAATACAATTGGGATGTCACTAATATTACAGGTGGATTGATTCAGACCCAATTAAGTGAAGCTACCTTTAAAAGTAAATATGGTCTTCGTCCTATTCCTGTTACATGGTTGAATACTTTATCCAACGGTCAGGAATTAGGAAATAATCCGGGTTGGGAGTAATTGAATTATCTTAATATTATAATAAGTTTATAGCGTATTCTTCCTTTTTTGTTGATCTATAGTAAAGACGGTTTTTTAATCTGTCAATGACATAAAAAATAGAGAGTACGCTATAAATGTATAACTTTGCAAGGTATAAATAGTTAGTATGATGAAAAGATTATATATAGGTGTATTATGGATGGTATTTTCTTTATCCATCCTTCAGGCAAAAGAGATAAAGATGTCCTCGCCGGATGAAAAGTATCAGTTTACTTTAAGTGATGAGGGTGGGAACTTGCATTATTCTTTGAATTGGAATGCTAAAGAAACGATAAAACCATCTTTATTGGGTATTAAGGCTAATACTATATGGCGTGATCATTTGTCATTAGGTGACATGACAACTGCCGAACAGGATACTGTCTGGCATCCTGTATATGGAGAACGTAGCACCATAAAAGATCAGTATAAAGCTTGGTCGGTAGTCATTAACCGTCAGAATTCTCGTGACAAGTTGGTTTTGGATATACGGGCGTATAATGAAGGGATTGCATTCCGTTATCGGTTTCCCGGCGGACAATATTTGAAGATCACAGATGAATTTACTGAATATACTTTACCGGAAGGAACAAAAGCTTACTTTACATCCAGGGCTCAGACTCCTTATGAATTTCTCCCATTGGAAGGATGGCCCGGTGAATCAGACCGTCCGTTGCTTTTGACATTACCTGAAGGTCCTTACGTATGTCTGGCTGAAGCGCAAGTGGTAGACTATGTGCGTACAAAATTCAAGTTATCGACAGAAAAAAAGAATACGATTCAATCTGCTATGTATGGTCCCGTAGAAGATATTGCTCCTTATCATACTCCTTGGAGGGTGATTATGTGTGCTGATAAACCGGGACAAATATTGGAACATAATGATTTGATTCTGAATTTGAACCCTTCTTGTAAAATAAAGGATACTTCATGGATAAAACCCGGAAAAGTGGTGCGTGAAGTGACATTGACTACAGAAGGAGGAAAAGCTTTGGTCGATTTTGCCGTGAAACGCAATCTGCAATATATTCATTTTGATGCGGGATGGTATGGATTTGAATATGACAAGGTTTCTGATGCTACTACAGTGACATTAGACCCTCGTAGAAATCCGGATATAAATGCTTTGAACCTGAAAGAGGTGGTAGCTTACGCTAAAGAACGGGGTATAGGAGTTATCCTGTATGTTAATCAACGTGCATTACAACAGCAATTGGATGAGATTCTTCCGTTGTATAAGTCTTGGGGGATAGCGGGTATTAAATTTGGTTTCGTACAGGTGGGATCACAAGTATGGACTAAATGGATGCATGAAGCGATCAAGAAATGTGCTGATTATGGCTTGATGGTTGATGTACATGATGAGTACCGTCCTACAGGGTTCAGTCGTACATATCCTAATCTGATGACTCAGGAAGGTATCCGAGGTAATGAGGAATTTCCTGATGCAACACATAATGCTACTCTTCCCTTTACCCGGTTTATAGCTGGAGCGGCGGATTATACCATTTGTTACTATCGTCAGGATTTCGGTCGCTTGAATGCAGACAAGGATAGTTATGGTGTTCCTCGTTCTAAATCTATCCAGACCACTCCTGCGCATCAATTGGCTTTGGCGGCAGTTTATTATAGTCCGTTGCAATATATGTATTGGTATGATAAACCATCAGATTCTCAAGACGAACCCGAGTTGAAATTCTTTGATGATGTATATACTACATGGGATGATACAAAAGTGTTGCAAGGGGAGGTCGGTGAATTTATTACTATAGCCCGTCGTAAAGGAGAGGAATGGTTTATCGGTTCGATAACAAATAATGAGAAGCGTGTTTTATCTGTAAGCTTGGATTTCTTGCCCGAAGGAAAGAACTACATAGCGGAAATTTATACGGATGGGGATAAATCAGTGAAAACACGTACTAAAGTCAGAGTTTCTACTTATCGTGTGAGCAACAAGACGAAATTAAACTTTTGTTTGAAAGCATCCGGGGGGGGGGCAGTTCGTTTAGTTCCTGACGATGGAAATATAAAATCTGTCAAAAACTATAAGCAGCAGCGGTTATGAGAAAGTTTAAAATATCAGTCCTGTTGAAATTGGGTTTCTATTGTCTGTTTTTGAGTATAGGACTTGAGATGCAGGCCCGAAAATTTGTGCATCCGGGAATATTACATACAACAAAAAGTATTGAGCGGATGCGTGCTCAAATCGCTGATAAGGAATATCCTGCCTATGGTTCTTTTGAATTATTGAAAAGTCATCATTGTTCTCAGGCGGATTATCAGCCTTTCGGACCTTTTGAAATCATTTCAAGAGATGGTGAGTTTCGTCATACAAAATCAAAAATGGAGCAAGACTTTAGTGCAGTCTATCAGAATGCATTGATGTGGGTTTTGACTGGTGAAAAGACTCATGCCGAGAAATCTTTGGAATTATTGTTAGGCTATGCCGGAACACTTAAAAGAATTCCGGAAACGAATGATGCCCCTTTGTTGGTGGGGTTGGAAGGATTAAAGATTATTTATGCTACTGAAATACTGCGTCATACTTATAAAAAGATGACAGTTGTTCAGTTTAATGAGATCAGTAGAATGATAAGGGAAGTGTTCTTGCCTGTAATGGAAAATTTTTACCATCGTAAGCCTTATACAAATGGGAATTGGGGACCTATTGTGACTAAAGCTTATATGGCAGCTGCTATTTTATGGGATAATGAGGAAATGTATAATAAGGCGGTTGATTTTTATCTTCATGCCAATGATAACGGAACAATAGCTCATTATATCAGTGGGGATACCGGTCAGATACAGGAGAGTGGTCGTGATCAGGGGCATAGCATGTTGGGTATAGGTGCCCTGGCAACTGTTTGTGAAATAGCTTGGCAACAAGGTGATGATTTATATTCGGCTCTTGATAACCGGCTTATGAAAGGGTTTGAGTATGTCGCAAAATATAATTTGGGGTATAATGTTCCTTTTGCTGTGTGGAAGGATGTCACAGGAAAATATAGCAACTGGACTGAGATATCTAATAAAGGAAGGGGTAGATATATGCCGATTTTTGAAATGACCTACAATCATTTTGTTATACGGAAAGGGATGCAGATGCCTTATACGGAACAGGTTCTTCGGCAGATTCGTCCTGAAGGATACGATCGTGATCAGCCTGCTTTTGGTTCTTTGTTGTTCAATGAAGCGGGGACTAAAAAGAATTATGTTGACTTGGTAAATCCTTTTGTTGACAGTCACCGTTCCCGATGGTTTTTTTTCAGTTCGGCATGTCGTCCGTTTGGTATGGTCAGCCTTAGCCCTGATACGGATACCGAGCACTCTTGGGGATCAGGATATCTGTATGACTCAAAACAAATACGCTGTTTTAGTCATGTTCATAATTGGCAGATGTCCGGTGTGGCGGTGATGCCTACCGTTGGCGAGTTTAAAGGGCATTTGGGTATGAATGCTTATCAATCGGCTTTTACTCATGATGGAGAGATAGCTAAACCGGGATATCATAAAGTGAAACTGACAGATTATGACATAACAGCAGAGTTGACTTCTACTATGCGCGTAGGCTTTCATTGTTATACTTTTCCGAAAAGTGATGCCAGTTATATTTTATTTGATACGGGAGCGTTTTTGGCACATGGACCTACAGCTTATTCGGAGGTTTGGAAAGTAAGTGATAAGGAAATAGCCGGATGGGAGATGATGGAACGTACAGGACGTCGTCCTAAAGATACTCCTGTTTATTTTTATGCACAATTGAGCAAGCCAATGGATAAGGTTGTATCTTGGCGCGAAGGCCGGATAGAATCTAATAGCAATCCGGAAAGAATATCAGGTAAGAATGCGGGTATGGCAGTCCGATTTAAAACAGAAAAAGACGAAAAGGTGATGCTGAAAGTGGCGATTTCATATGTCAGTGTAGAACAGGCACGTAAGAATATGTTAACGGAACTGTCAGGCTGGGATTTTGAGCAAGTAAAGCAGTCTTCTTTTTCCGAATGGAATGATTGGCTTGGAAGGATAGAAGTGGAAGGCGGTAGCAGAGAACAGCAAATAAAACTCTATACGGATTTGTGGCATGCCTTATTGGGACGCCATGTAGTCAGTGATGCCGATGGACATTATATGGATATGACTTCCGACTTTCCGCGCATACGGCAAATTCCTTTGGGAGAAGATGGAAAACCTTTGTATAATCATCATAACTTTGATGCATGGTGGGGAAGTCATTGGTCACTGAACATACTCTGGTCTATGGCATATCCTGAAGTTATGGATAATTTCTGTAATACAATGATAGATATGTATCAAAACGGAGGTCTGATTCCCCGTGGACCATCAGGAGGAAATTATACGTATGTGATGATTGGTGATCCGGCTGTTTCTTTTTTTGCTTCGGCTTATAATAAAGGAATTCGTAATTATGATGCGGAACTGGCTTATGAAGGTTTGCGGAAAAATGCTTTTGTGGGAGGTATTCGCGACCATGCCGGTTATGAACATAGCAAGACAGCTTATTCCGGTGGCATGAAATATTATGAGGAATGGGGGTATGTGCCTGACGGACGGAAAGATGTTGAAGGGATGCATACTACCGGAGCTTCCATGACATTGGAATATGCCTATCAGGATTGGTGCTTGGCACAGATGGCGAAAACAATGGGGAAATTACAGGATTATGAGTTTTTTATGAAGCGGTCAAAGAATTATCGTAATCTTTGGAATCCGGAAAGTGGTTATATGCAACCTCGTGGAGAGGATGGCAACTGGTTACCTTATTTTGATCCGTTGGAATTGACAGAAAAAGGAGGATTTTGCGAGAGTAACTCTGCTATTTATTCACACTATGTTCCACATGATATGGCAGGATTGATAGAACTTTATGGAGGTGCCGACCAGTATGTTAAGAGATTGAATGCTAATTTCGAAAAGAGTGAGTCGTATGGGTTTTTCCGTTCTAATAAAACAAAGGAAGGCAATTGGACAGATTATGGTAATCAGCCGGGGACTGGAATGGCTCATTTGTTTAGTTATGCAGGAGCACCTTGGCTTACTCAGAAGTGGGTGCGTAAAGTAAAAGCTGCTTATTGTGATGTGACTCCCTATGGAGGCTATCGGGATGATGAGGATCAGGGACAGATGGGGGCTTTAGGTGTTCTGATGGCAATCGGACTGTTTGAGGTGGATGGTGGTTGTGCGGAAAAGCCTTTTTATGAGATTACTTCTCCGCTTTTTGATAAGGTTACTATTCATTTGGACAATCGTTATTATTCCGGAAAGACTTTCCAAATCATAACGAAAGGAAATTCAACTGATAATATGTACATTCAAAATGCTTCCCTTAATGGGAAAAAGTGGAATAAATGTTGGTTTTATCATGAAGACTTTATTAAGGGGGGGACTTTGGAGTTGAAATTAGGGGCAAAGCCTAACAAAAAATGGGGTGTAGAAGAACTTCCTCCTTCATTTATATCTTCAAAATAGAGATTAAAAGATTCTTGTTCAAAACATCGGTAAAGGATCTGTGAACATAAATTAGATGTGAACTGATTATTTACCGATGTTTTAATGAAATACTGTATTTATAGGAATCTGAATATTCCTGTCATTCCATGCTGAGTTAAAATGGTGGGAGGTTTAGGGCGTTATTTCGAACTGACCATGTAATCTGATGTCTGTAGAAGAAGCTCCGAGCATTACTTTGAAACTACCCAGTTCCACACGGAAATTCATATTTTTGTCCCATAATCCTAAATCTTGTGGTCGCAATCTGAAATGAACAGTTTGTTCTTCTCCAGCTTTCAGACTGATACGTTCAAAGCCGCGTAATACTTTGGTATAAGTGGTAACGCTGCTGATTTCATCCCGTAAATAAAGTTGTACTACTTCATCTCCTTTTATTTTTCCTGTATTTTTGATTTTACAACTTACATGGATATCTCCTTGTACTCCTTGGTGTGATGGTGATATATGTAAATCACTGTAAGTAAAAGTAGTATAACTTAAGCCATGCCCGAAAGGATATAACGCTCCGTAAACGGAAGTAGAGGAACTTTCGTCTGACCCTGGTTTAAAGGGAAAAGCAAAAGGAATTTGCCCTACAGATTTAGGAAAAGTAACTGCCAGTCTTCCCCCCGGATTATAATCGCCGAACAAGGCTTCGGCCACAGCTTGTCCGCAAAATTCTCCGGGAAACCAAGCATGTAAAATGGCAGGTATATGAGCTGCTGCGTAATTTATAGAAGAAGCGCGTCCGTCGAGCATTACTAGAATGATCGGTTTCCCGGTTGCACAAACAGCTTTTAAAAGTTCTTCCTGCCGTCCGGGAAGGTTAAGGCTGGTTCGTGAACGATCTTCCCTGACGGTCAGTTCATTCCCTCCTAATACCATGACTACCACTTCGGCTTGTTTAGCTGCACGAATGGCTTCTTCCATTAATTGGACTTCTTCCGCAGTTTTCGGAAAATCAAGGATTTCACTTTCTGGGAAATGAGGATCTATGATGTCACATCCTTTTTTATAGATCACTTCTGTATGAGGCAACAGTTCTTTTATACCTTGGTAAACGGTTTTAATAGGAGCATTGGCCGGACCGTATCTGCAAATCAATTGAGTCTGTTCGTTGGCGTTGGGACCGATAACAGCAATGGAACGGATAGATTTGGATAAAGGAAGCAGGTTAGTTTCATTTTTTAGTAATACCAGCGACTGACGGGCAGCTTCCAATGATACAGCTTGGTGTTCCTTACTATGGACTATTTGTTCTGCTTGTTTACCATTGCCACGATAGGGATTGTCAAATAAGCCTAGCCGGAATTTGATACGAAGTATCTCGGCTACCCGTTTGTCGAGAGTCTCCTGAGAGATTTTGCCATTATCAACAGCTTTACGAAGAGGCAAGATAAAATCGGCAGGCGGAGTGAAATGGGTACGGATATTCAGTCCGGCATTGACCGCCTGTGCTATTCCGTCTTCGTATGTATCTGCTACTTTATGCTTGTTGGAGATAAATTCCACAGCTTCACTATCCGATACTACGTATCCTTTAAATCCCCATTCTTGACGTAATATTTCGGTCAGAAAATGGTAGCTTCCCGTAATGGGTTCCCCGTCATAGTCATTATAAGAGCTCATTACTCCCAGCGCTCCGGCTTCTTGAAATGCCATCCGGAAAGGTTCTATATATAAGGTACGCATTTCTCGTGGGGCTACGTGTGGGTCGGTTCGTGTCTTTCCGTCACGTCCGCCTATCGGGATACTATAAACTGCAAAATGTTTCGGAGTAGCTACCAGATTATATTTTTGCAAACTGGTAATCATTTGTTTTCCTAATTCTCCTACTAAATAAGGATCTTCTCCGTATGTTTCTACACATCTTCCCCAGCGAGGGTCTTGGGCGATATCAAGAATGGGAGAATAGATGTTGGTATATCCTAATGCCACTGCTTCTTTAGCTTCCACTTCTCCGATACGGGCTATTAATTTTTTGTTCCAGGTGGCACCCTGTCCGCACTGGGCGGGGAAGTAGGTTGCCCGGTCATGACATAATCCGCGAATACCTTCATTGGTGAAATCTACTGGGATACCTAAACGTGTTTTTTCTACAAACCAGCGTTGAATGGTGTGTTTGGCATTCACATGTTTGGCGTATGGAAAAGAATATTCGGACTTGAAAGCCCCTAATCCGTTATGTTCTTCATCTATGTTTCCTATTCCGTCTTTCCATACTTCTGTTTTCCAATTGTTTTGAGGCAACGCATCTTTTAGTACGCGTCCTGAACCGTAAAGTGTGGCCATTTGACAGGTTTTTTCTTCTAGTGTCATTTGTGAAAGCAGGTCTTGTACTCTGTCTTCCAGCGGGGCTTTAGGATTTTCATATAGATCCATTTTCCCGTTCTTGTTGAAGTCTATCCATCCTTTGTGGTAAATTCCGTCCGGTATGCCCCCTGATATTGGGGTACAGAATAGGAAAGTGATTGCTACAGATAAAGTGTGTTTATTCATGCTATTTAAGTTTTGTATATGTATCTAATACGTACAAAGATAGGTTTTTACTCATTTCTTTGGAAGATAATTTTAGAATAAAGTTGAGTGTTTCTTGATTCTGATTCGTTTTTATAATAAACAATGAAGATAGCTATGAAACATGTATTTTTATTTGGAATATTCGGTTGGCTTTTATCATTTACGCTTGTTGCACAAACAGGAATTTGGCAATGGTCTGTACCCGTCCATAATTTTAGTACTCATCCCAAAAATCCTGAGTCAAGGGCTTACTTGTGGATTCCCGGGCAGTGTGAACAAGTAAAAGCAATCTTGGTTGCCCAACACAATATGGAGGAAATTTCTATCCTTGAAGATGAGGCTTTCCGACAACGTATGGCTGAGCTTGATGTTGCTCAAATATGGGTATGTCCTTCTTTCAATCATGGATTTGATTTTACGGATGGGGCATGGGAAACTTTGGATGGCCTTTTGGCAGATCTTGCTGAAGAATCTGGATATAAAGAGTTGTCTACAGCTCCTTTAATAGCCATAGGACATTCGGCTGCTGCTAGTTGGCCTTATTATCTTGCTGCCTATAAACCGGAACGTACATTGGCATGCATTTCTGTCAGTGGTCAGTGGCCATATCATCGTGATCGCTGGCTATGTCCGGATATTTGGGGAGAACGTAACATCAATAAAATTCCTTGTCTGGAAACCATGGGAGAATATGAATCAGCACATACATGGAGCAATGAAGGTTTGAAAGAACGTAAGGAGCATCCATTGCTGCCTTTAAGCATGTTGGCCTGTCCTGC
>ULLP01034480.1_pt1 | contig 16858 bp, 16 predicted proteins | sample 1951441 | NCBI WGS metagenome assembly ULLP01 (sample SAMEA4835529, study PRJEB28245) | human gut metagenome | biome: gut microbiome; material: fecal sample | place: Denmark | collected 2008
TCAGTATAAACGTTCCAGTCCCATGAATTCAGACCGTAAACGATATCCCAATAATACGGGCTACTGATGCTCACCGCATAACGCGGGTTGCGGAAACGTACGATACGCATAGCATATTCATAATCATCTTCCGAACCATCGAAGCCATTTACCCATTCACCATCCGGATCGGGCACTGCTTTTTCCTTAATATATAAGGTATCATCTTCCATTACGAAGTCATTCTCACGAGAATCATAACGACGGTTATATTCGTCTACATCACGTGTATTTCCTTTACGATCCTGTACTACAACAGTAGTATTACCTGGCGACGTATAAACCGTAGTTGGTGCATTCGACTTTACTACAATTTCTTCAGTCGGAGCAGAGCTTGTAACTTTCTTCTCCTGCTTCTTTTCCTTCTTATCCTTAGAAGGAATGTAGTAAAGGTCGTCATCTATGCTCTGCGCCGAAACCATCCAAGGGAGGCACAAGGCAAAAAGCGATAAAAAAACAATCTTTTTCATATGGGTGTGGTTTATAGGTTTTACATTAATCCATTTTATCACGTCACAAAGATAACGATGGATTTTACCGCATACAGGAGAATTTCCCCAAATGATTATAGGGATTTCCCTATTCTATCATAACAAAAGAGATATTATTTTGGTTTTCAATGCACTAAATTAAATCTCCAGTGCAAGTTTATAACACATGAAACTTATCCGTTTGACGGATATAAAATGCCGGAGAAATCAGTGCGTGATATCTGGCTATCTACTGATGAGATAAAGGCTATACGAGATGTAAAAGTCAGCAGGGAGAATCGGATTAGGAAGTATCTCCGGAATTTGTATATGTTTATACATTTATCTGATCTTTTTTTATTACTTTTGCAGCAAATAAACGAACAATACTAAAAAAACAATGCAAGACATAAGAAAGCAAAACGTATATGACCTTGCCCAAGAAAGATTACGTGTCATTTTTCAGAATTTTGATAATATTTACATCTCATTTTCAGGAGGCAAGGATAGCGGTGTACTATTAAATTTATGCATAGATTATATCCGCAAACATAATTTAAAAAGAAAAATTGGGGTATTTCATATGGATTATGAAATACAGTACAACATGACAATTGATTATGTGGAACGAACTTTTAAAGAGAATCAAGACATCCTGGATATATATCATGTTTGCGTACCTTTTCGAGTAACGACATGTACGTCCATGTATGAAGATTATTGGAGGCCATGGGATGAAGACAAAAAAGCAGTCTGGGTACGCCAAAAACCGGAGAGGGCAATGACATTACATGAGTTCCCTTTCTACACTACCGACATGTGGGATTATGATTTTCAAATGGAATTTGCCCAATGGCTACATAAAAATAAAAAGGCTACCCGAACATGCTGTTTAGTTGGCATTCGTACACAGGAAAGCCATAATCGTTGGCGTGCCATTTACAGAAAAACAAAGGAACGATATGCCAACTACCTATGGAGTACCCAAATTACTGAAGGTGTTTATAACCTCTATCCTATTTTTGACTGGAAAACAACTGATATCTGGGTAGCAAATGGTAAATTCAAGTGGGATTATAATCATCTGTACGATCTTTATTATCAAGCAGGAATTAGCCTTGACCGACAACGGGTAGCAAGTCCTTTTATCTGCGAAGCCATAGAGAGCCTGTCACTGTACAGAGTGATTGATCCCGATATGTGGGGACGGATGATTGGCCGGGTTAACGGAGTAAATTTTTCCGGGATTTACGGAAAAACCGGAGCCATGGGAAGAGATGAGATACATTTACCCAAAGGATATACATGGAAATCCTTTACAGAGTTTCTTCTGTCTACTCTACCTGAACATACCCGGAACAGATACCGGAAGAAATTGGAGACAAGCATCAGATTCTGGAAGAATAAGGGCGGTGTACTCAGTGACGAAGTGATACAGAAACTAAGAGAAAGAAATATTCCTATTCAAGTAGGAGAAAGCACAAACTACAAAACGGACAAGAAGCCTGTCAGGATGGATTATTTAGATGATATTGATATTGCAGAGTTCAAGGAAATTCCGACTTACAAAAGAATGTGTATCTGTATCCTACGCAATGATCACGTTTGCAAATATATGGGATTCGCACTGACAAAAGAAGAAACACTCATGAAAAATATGGCATTAAAACAATATGGAAAGATTTTCAAAGATGAATAGAATTTCTTAAATGCCCCATCTTTAAATAAGGCAAACTGCATCTCAGCATAACTTTTTCATGCAAGCATGAAAGTTCTACATTCGATTTGCATTATCTTTGCAGCTAATAAACAAATATACAAAGAAACTGGTTCGCTTCGCTAACAGAGGCTTTGCATTTAACAATAAATTATATTCCAATGAAATATTTAGAATTTACTTTCCGCACTTCTCCTTGTACAGAAGTAGTAAACGATGTGCTTTCCGCTATCCTGGGCGATGCAGGTTTTGAGAGTTTTGTTGAACAAGAAGGCGGTATTGCTGCCTATATACAAAAAGATTTGTATGATGAAACAACTGTAAAAGCAGCTATTGACGAGTTCCCCCTACCAGATATCCAAATTGAATATACTTTTACAGAAGCCGAAGATAAAGACTGGAATGAGGAATGGGAAAAGAACTTCTTCCAACCGATTGTGATTGGTGACCGCTGTGTCATCCACAGTACTTTCCACCATGATGTCCCCCAAACAGAATATGATATTGTCATCAATCCGCAAATGGCTTTCGGTACAGGACATCACGAAACCACCAGTCTCATCATCGGTGAACTACTGGACAGTGACCTACAAGGCAAGTCCCTTCTCGATATGGGTTGCGGCACTTCCATCCTTGCCATTCTTGCTCGCATGCGTGGTGCAGAACCTTGTACTGCCATCGATATTGATGAATGGTGCGTTCGTAACTCACTTGAAAACATCGAATTGAACCACGTAGACAATATTTCCGTATTCCAGGGAGACGCCTCTTCACTGGAAGATATAGGTCCGTTTGACGTAGTCATTGCTAACATCAACCGGAACATTCTGCTGAATGACATGAAACAGTATGTACGTTGCATGCGCAAAGGTTCCCAACTCTTTATGAGTGGATTCTATGTGGACGACATTCCTCTGATCCAGGCAGAGGCCGAACGTAACGGATTACACTTTGTACACCATCAAGAGAAAAACCGTTGGGCGGCAGTGAAATTTGAACTTTAAAGCCTACTTGTCCCGGGTAGCATCTACCCGATAACTCCGGCTGATGCTACCTGCTCAATTATGGACAAAAAAAATCCCGACAAGACAATAATTGTCTGCCGGGAACCAGTATGAATATTATCTCACTTAAACAGATAAATGCAATCTAAAATATTTCCTCATGAACCATACATAAATGAAGCTGAGCAATAAAATAGCACATAAAAGATACAAGTATCCCCAATTCTGACAATAGATATATCCGATAATCACTATAGCCTGCACAGCCATATAAACCAGCGAAACCACAACATGAGGTATTTTCAACTCATTTGCCATTAACTGATACATATGTTTCCGATGTGGCAAGCCTATGTTTTCATGGAGCATCAGGCGATGAATAATAGTCAAAACACTATCAACTCCGTAAACTGCCAAAAGAATCATCCAACTGAAATCCTCCGTTTTCAGAATCAACTTCCCTATCAGGAAAAGCAGTATGAAAGCGATACTCACAGAACCTACATCACCGGCAAAACACTTCGCCTTCCTGCGGAAATTAAAGAAGCAGAATACCACCACTGAACAAAGCACCGTATAAATTAAAGCCGGTCCAGCAAAGGATACCATTTCTTCATTGATATAAGCCAATGCTCCTAAAATAATCAATGAATAACCACCTGTAATACCATTAATGCCATCCATGAAATTATAAGCATTGATGATACCTGTGCAAACGATCAAAGCTATAATGATCCACCACCAGGAAAGCGAAAACAATCCCCATTGATAAAACATCAAGGCCATGGCAGAAAAGTGAAACACCAGCCGTAAACCTTGGGAAGTAGAACGAATATCATCTACAAAGCTAATAAATGTTATTAGGCTCAGTGCCAATATAAACCAAGGATATTCCCAGTCGTTAGTCAGGAAATAAGCCAAAGCTCCGAAATAGAAGATGATTCCACCACCACGCAAAGTAATCCGTGAATGAGAACTACGTTCATTGGGTTTATCTATGATATTAAACTTATCAGCCACCCTAAAATAAAAAAGTTCTGTCAGGAATAACAGAACCAAAATAATTACGTAATACATCCTATAGTCAATAATTATCTGCCCAGATTATTCTTCAAAAGATTTAATCGTTTTTCTGATTCCATCCGCTGCACAAACAGGCATCCTGTCAATACCAAGAGCTGATTTTATTTTCTCATTACTTACCACGTAATTCTCAGTCAGTTTTCTCAGCCGTTCTGTATTCAAAGGCAAATGAAGCAATGTACCCAGTCCTGCGCAACCTTCCATCATTTTCCTGTTCATTTTCCAAATGTGAGGCTTCTTCCCCATAGCTTCACACATAAGAGCAATCAGCTCATTCGTAGACAGAGCTTCATCATCCCCCATGTGATAAATACCACTCGCTACGTCTTTTGTCAACAAACCTTCCACTACATAGCAAAGATTATCTATAGAAGTAAAAGAACGCTTATTCTCAAAATCGCCTAAAGGCCAAGGAATACCTTTCTTTACCACATTATAAAGTAGGTTCAGATTACCTTTATTACCAGGACCATGAATCATACAAGGACGAAGTATATATACCTGTTTATCAGAGTATCTCACAATCTCTTCTTTGAGTGAAAACATTTTCCCCTTATTCACAGAAAAGGTATCAGATAAAACAAAGTGTTCCTTTATATAATCCTCCGCAGCAATCTTACTCTCTCCATAAGGACCAACAGGAGTAGGTATCACATTCTCCCTCAGTACATCCCCCACTACACTGTCAGCAGCAGCCTTAACAGAGCTGAAGAAGATAAACTTCCGGGCAGCAGACTCCAAAAAGAAATCAAAGATCCTACGCGTCAATCCCGTATTGATATCAAAATATACCTGAGCAGCAGATTGATTCTTCGTATCATGTGCTTTACCGGCCAGATGAATGATGGCATCAAAGTGAGGTAAACGCTGCATAGGGAAAGAAGCCGTTTCAATATCCTCCCACAAGAAAGTCCTCGCAACTCCCTTCTTTTCCGGAGAAATGATATCAAGACCATAGAGAGTATGATGTTCACATAAGGCCATTATGAGATTAGAACCCACAAAACCGTGAATCCCTGTTATAAGTATATTCATGGAAGACTTAAAAATTTATTCCGTTATCTGTGATTTGAGATAGAGCTTCTTCACGAAACGCATATCATGCGCTACCATAATTCGCACCAATTCAGGAAAACTGGTCTTCGTTGGATTCCAACCAAGCAAAGTCTTTGCTTTTGTCGGATCACCCAATAATTGTTCCACTTCACAAGGACGAAAATACTTAGGATCAACCTCAACAAGAACCTTACCGGTCTTCAAATCAATACCTTTTTCATTAACACCCTCACCTTCCCAGTAAAGTTCAATACCAACCTCCTTAAAGGCAAGTGTAGCAAATTCACGAACCGTATGCATTTCACCTGTAGCGATTACAAAATCTTCAGGAGTATCATGCTGAAGAATCAACCACATACACTCTACATAATCTTTAGCATAACCCCAGTCACGACGTGCGTCCAGATTACCTAAATACAATTTATCTTGAAAACCTTGTGCAATACGGGCAGCTGCAAGAGTGATCTTACGGGTTACAAAAGTCTCTCCACGGCGCTCACTTTCATGATTAAAAAGAATACCGTTCACTGCAAACATATCATAACTCTCACGGTAATTCTTGGTTATCCAGAAGCCATATTGTTTCGCTACACCGTATGGGCTACGAGGATAGAAAGGAGTAGTTTCTTTCTGGGGAATTTCCTGAACTTTACCATAAAGTTCCGATGTAGAAGCTTGATAAATCTTAGTCTTCTTCTCCAAACCAAGAATACGAACCGCCTCAAGCATACGGAGTGTTCCAACCGCATCTGCTTCTGCTGTGTATTCAGGAACATCGAAAGAAACTTTCACATGGCTCTGAGCTGCAAGGTTATAGATCTCATCAGGTTGTACCTGCTGAATGATGCGAATTAGAGAACTGCTATCCGTCATATCTCCATAATGAAGATTGACCAGGCGTCGTTGCTTCATATCACGTACCCATTCGTCTAGATATAGATGTTCGATACGACCGGTATTGAATGAAGACGAACGACGGAGGATACCGTGAACTTCGTATTCTTTTTCTATTAAAAACTCGGCAAGGAAGGAACCATCCTGACCAGTGATTCCAGTTAGTAATGCTACTTTTTTCATTATTCTTTCGTTAAAAACAATTCAAACACTTTTATAAAATACTTTAGAAACAGCAATGGCATGCATGTCCAAATCCCATTCTCACTACATGCACGAACAATTTCCTTATTTAATAAAATATTACTCTTAATAGAGGCAGTACTTGCACCACCAGTTCTCATTTTCATAAAATCCAGAGAAAGATATTTTGATTTTAATCGATGTACATATAGAAAACGAATCAGTAATTCATAATCCGCTGCTATATGATAATCAATCTTATAATATCCGAATTTTTCAAAATATTTCCGATAAGTAAAGAAAGTGGGATGAGCAGGCATAAAACCATACCGAAAACGATTAGGAGAAAAATTTCGGGACGAATAATAACGTACAGTTTTATCCAAATTATCTGGATTCACAAAACGCACATCTCCATAAACCGCTTGAGTTCGCTCATTTCGAAAAGCCTCTACAACCCTTGAAATGATATCTCTCCGATGATAAAAATCATCTGAATTAATAATACCGACAATATCCCCAGTCGACATACGAATACCTTTATTCATAGCATCATAAAGACCATTATCTCTTTCACTTATCCATTTCAACCGTCCTTGAAACTGCGGCTCATATTTACGGATAATATCAACCGTATTATCTTTAGACAGACCATCAATAATAATATACTCAATGTCCGAATAAGTCTGATTAAATACCGACTGAATAGTATCACGAAGAGTTTGGTCACTATTAAATGTAACAGTAACAAGAGAGACTTTCATAAATAAAGGTTTGATCTTATAATAATTCCTGCAAAAAAGACAAATCCAAAGAGTTAAAATACCCAACATTATCTTCTAACCTTTCATCTGGTAAATTCCACCATTTCTTATTCATAAGAAACTCTACTTCTTCAGGTTTAAAGCGATAACGTATCAATTTGGCAGGCACTCCTGCACAGATTGCGTATGGCGGTATATTTTTCGTAACAACAGCACCCGCACCTATTACGGCACCGTCACCGATTGTTATACCGCCTTTTATCATAACTCTAGCTCCTATCCAAACATCATTACCAATTGTAACCTCTTTATGCGAGTCATCAAAAAGAGGTTCTTTTACCCACGAAAATCCCAAAGCATTACGTGAAGAATAAAACACGGGAGATGTAGATATTGCATTTAGAGAGTGAGCATCCAATCCGATATAGACACCATTAGCTATTGAACAAAATTTACCGATTTTTGTATTAATGAGCGTACAACCATAAGAAATGTATGTAAATGCATCTATCTCAGATGATAAAATCCTACATCCTGCATATATACGAGACTTTGAATGTATTTTTGTAGTATTATCAATCAACGTTAAAAGAGAAATTCTTCTACGGAATAAATATTTTACGTTTCCTATTAAATATTTAAACATTTTCTATTGATTTTTTAGCAATATTCGAATAATGAAAATTAGCAGAAAATGCCAACGCACTATTTTTCATTTGTTGAAAAGCCTTAGGAAATAAATAAATTTGCTCAATAACATCAGCTATTTCATCAACATTATCACTCTTTAAAAAAGAACAATTACCACCGCCATCAACATGCGTCATTCCATTCCAATATTTGAAAACAGAAGGTAATCCTAACCCCACAGCCTGTTCCCACAATACAGAATGCGTACCAGGAAATATAGCCAAATCTGCAGAAAGTAAATACTTCATCACTTGTTCACTATTTTTCCAACCAACAAAATATACATTTGGAAGATGTAACAGTTGCTCCATATCTTTCTTAAAAGAGGTAGCAATAGTACCAAATATTATTAAATGAATATTTTCATAAGACAACTTCTTAACAGCCTTAATCAGCATATGAATATTCTTCTTTTCGTCAATTTTCCCTCCTGTGACAATCAAAAAATCATCAACACTAATACTCAAGGAAGAACGAATTGATAAATTTATCTCATCTCTATCTCCCCATGGAATAGCCAAATCATCTACCCCCATAGGCAATAATCGTATTCTATCAGCAGGCAACTTGTACATCTTTGATAAAAACTCACAACGCAATGGAGTTACTCCATAAAAACATTCTACATGTGGTTCCAACTTTTTTGCACAATATTTCCAAACAATTTTATGTAGAATATTTTTAGAAATAAAATTTGTCGCACTATTTATCCAATCCGCATGATTATCACAATATAGCTTTACTAAAGGAAAATGGCGTTTGTATCGAAGAACCTTAGTTATATCCAGAAATTGTACTCCATGAATAAATATGATATCAGGACGTTCGTTCATCAATAAAGAATACAAAGAATTATATCTTCTAAGCAATTTATTGAATTTATAAAAAAAAGAGTTATAATTCACCCTCAAAACCTTACAACCATCAATCGTACAATATTGATCTTCATGAGGTAATAAAATATATCTACCGTTCTTGTCAAAAGACACTAATGAAGCTATTATTGTTACGTCATAGCCCATAATCTTATGATATCTCGGTAAAATATTTTCTTGATAAGAATAATTATCAATAAAAAAACTAGCTAAACACAAATGTACTATCTTCTTTCTACAATCTGCCATCTGCTATATTTTGAGGTAAAACTCCCTTTACATCATAGATTATGCCATTTTCTCGTAGCAAGTCACGAACTGCAATTTTTTCAAATTCTCTATGACCAACCGCTAAAATAACGGCATCAAAACTGTTCACAACGAGGACTTCAGAAGTTTTTCCGATCTCAATACCATATTCAGTCTTTACATGGTCACCCTCAGCCCATGGATCATAGACTATGATGTTATCTGTATATTCTTTTAAAGTATGATATATATCAACAACCTTAGTATTTCTTATATCAGGACAGTTTTCCTTAAAGGTAACACCTAATATCAATATTTTAGAATCTTTTACTATCAAACCATTTTTATTCATACATTTAATAACTTGATTAGCAACATATGCCCCCATCCCATCATTCAACCTTCGTGCGGCAAACATGATACGTGGTAAAACCCCATAAACTTGAGCCTTTTGAATTAAATAATAAGGATCCACACTGATACAATGACCTCCGACAAGGCCAGGCTTCAATTTTATGAAGTTCCATTTTGAAGCTGCCGCCTCTATCACATCATTGGTATCAATCCCCATCGCATTAAATATCTTAGCCAACTCATTCATAAAAGCGATATTTACATCTCGTTGCGAATTTTCAATAATTTTAGACGCCTCCGCAACTTTTATCGAAGGTGCTTTATGAGTACCATTTATTAGTACAGAATTATAAACTCGATCAACAATATCAGCCACTTCTAAAGTAGATCCCGAGGTAACCTTTTTAATTTTTTCTACTGTATGCTCTCTATCACCCGGGTTAATACGCTCTGGAGAATAACCTGCAAAAAAGTCTATATTAAATTTTAAACCTGAAACCTTTTCCACAACGGGCAAACATTCTTCTTCTGTTACTCCCGGATAAACCGTTGACTCATAAACTACAATATTTCCTTTGGAAATTACTTTCCCAACCGTTTCGCTAGCCCCCCATAATGGCTTCAAATCAGGCCGATTATTCGAATCCACAGGAGTTGGTACCGCCACTACATAAAAATTGCAATCTTTTATTTCATCTAATTGAGTAGTACACTTAAAACCCGACTTCAGGGCAGCTTGAAGTAGCTCATCAGACACTTCCAACGTCGCATCATGCCCGGCATTTAAAGCATCCACACGCGATTGGTTCATATCAAAACCAACAGTCTGATATTTTGTTGAAAACAAACGGGCTAAAGGAAGCCCTACGTAACCAAGACCGATTACGGCAATTTTAAAATTATCCATGGAATATTTATATAAAGTTATATTAATTTACACGACACGCTATGAATACATAAATTATGCAGTAAGAGCACGCCGTATTTTCATATCTCCATTTTTATAATTTAGATAAATTAAATAGGCAATAAACACCCAGAATGACTTAAAAGACAAATAGGAATAAAATACTGTCACTAAAAAATACGAAAGAATAAAAGAATAAATAAGAAGCCTTCTATTACCACAAAAAGAATTTATAAAACCCTTACCGATCAGATAAACAAATACTAAAATAAAAATGCCACCTAGCGGAATTCCTACTGTCAAGAAAAATTCAAGCACCCCATTATGTACATATCCCCCATCAGGAAGATAATTAGTCCCATTCCCTATTATAAAAAGGTCTCCTTGTTCCACTACATCCCAAAAGCGCTGCATTCTATCGCTTCTACTACCATCCACAGGATCTTCCATTTCCAACTCCGATGAAACAAATATCCTATAACTCAAGACCTCTATAGGACTCAAGTCCATACTCCACACAATCTTCTGTGAAAGATTATACATATACCCCATCAACACGCATAGAGAAGTGACAAACAATAAGAATATTTTTTTTGACTTCACATATGTCCATATCAATACGACAGTCCCAAATGCCAGCATACCTGCTCTTGAAATAGACGAAAATATCAAAAGAACATCCATTAAAATGAATATTTGATACATTATTTTGATTCTAGCAGACAGTCTACCCTCATTAAGTAATATTATTTTTGCAGTTAGAGCTATTATGATATACACACACATCACATTAGGATCCCAATAAATACCTTTAAATCGATTAGAAAGGTTCAGCCCCTCATATGTGAAAATAAAATAAAGGATACAAGCCCAATCATAAGTTGTAAACGCAAACCAATCAGCAGAAGAAAAGCCATCAGATTTTACCAAATAATCTACAAAAACCACAATAGTCAGAAAATTCATTATGCCAGCAATCAGAAAGGCAATATTATTATTTAATATCCCCGCTATCATCTCAACCAAACAAAAGAAAAGGCAAAATATGAAAGGGGATGATTTTATTACCCTCATTTTCTTCTCACGCAATAAATAATACAATAATAATGGAAGAATAACAACTCGAATCATCGTAACCGGCCCTATTCCGAAAAGTTCAAACTGGAAAAAGAATATAACCCAAGCTATTAACCAAGAAGGCTTTATTTTCTGCATATATTTTTAAGCACGCATAAAGAAAAAAACAAAGGAAAAGAAAATCTTAAAAGTCTCATTTTAGACCGTTGGATAAATGCATATTTCAAACTCAGAGGCAACGTTCCTATAGGCCATATCTTCTTTTTCAACGACCAATAATCGTATCTCCGCAGGCCTATATAATGATTCACCGCATTAGATACAACAGAATATTTTACATAGTTCAAAATAGCCTTCTGTCTATCCGTAAGTTCTGCATGGGTCAAATATTCATCTATCAAACGTATATTTCCAGAGAACTTGAAAATACGCTCTATACTAAAATTCTTAGAGGCACTTTCCACGCGTACAAATACATAATAAAAAGGCAACTCCATGAAACAGACCCTCATAGCATGTAAAAGTGACAAATGAAAGAAATAGGTATCTTCTCCATTTATGAGTTCCTCATAAAAAAACAGCTGCTTTTCGATCATGAATTTTCTACTAAACACACATCCACATACACTACCTCGTGAATATCCTTTTTGAAAAACATCTACTCCCGACATATTTACGCGGGCCGGACAAATACCCGACCACGAATAACGTTCAGTCATAGAGCCCATGACAAAGGAGCGCATTATTAAAATATCAACAGCCGGAGCTAATGACAAAAAGTCATAAACTTTGATTAAACTATTCTCAGCGATAGTATCATCAGGATCAACAAAAAGGATAAAATCACCTACAGCCTGTTTAATCCCTTCATTACGCGCTGAAGATACTCCACCATTTTCTTTATTTACTATCCGAATATTAGAATATTTCTCTGCATATTGCTCTACTAGGATCATTGAATTATCTGGAGTGCCATCGTTCACTGCAATAACCTCGTACAAAGCAGTATCCAAACTCTGCCTAAATAATGATTCGAAGCAAGATACAATATATTGCTCCACATTATAAATAGGGACTATAATTGATAAATACATCTTTTTAAACAAGCATTTTTTTCGGTTTATAAAAAAGGTACGTTAGCGTCCAATTTTGACATATCCTGTATGTATAGCCGCCAGAAGGCCGTCATACATTAAATAAGTTCAAAAAAAGAGTTGATTTTTAAAGTTTATTATTACCCAGTCCGATAGTCATGGGAAGAAGATTCTCATAATCCCTACATCTGTTAACGATCGTCTGGAAAAACATTTTAAAGTATTGCAATGCAGAAACACCCTGCATCTTGCAAGTGGATATAATCGTATGGTAAGCTGCCAATACTCTCGCCATCTTGCCACTGCCAAAGAACAAAGAGTTCTTGCGCTCACCAGCCAGTGGGCATATGAATCGTTCGGCAATAGAGTTGTCAATTGTATAACAACCATCTTTGAGGTAAGCAAAAAGTTGAGTCTAGAAAGTATTCAAGTAATTCAGAGCTTTCTACATCGATAATCTCAGCTTCGCCAGCGCAAGAGAAATAGCCATCAATGATAGAACCGTCAGCTGCTTTATAACGGACAACCTCGTATTCATGTTCCACGATGCTGCTGATGGATAATCGAAAGCACTCGTTCGTATTTGTACCTCATATCATGAAAGTCCTTCAAGAAATAGAATTTATTCAGACCCGTAACGCTCAACATAAAGTCTCCAACTTCTCCACAAGATGTTTCAGACCATCGTGGTTTAGATTGCGTTGCTGGATGTGAATACCATTGCTCATACGGATATCCACCATGATACGAACTGGTTCCTAACAGGAAACAGGGAGAGACTCTTGAGGATCTGCCGGCTCTGGTTGACCGGAATCCGGTTGACCTGTCACTTGTACCGGAACCAACTTGTGGCGTGTATCTTTGTACCATTTCTCAAAGAGGTTATAGGGGGACCTTGTTTCTAAAGCAAAAGGATTGAATGGACTCTTTGCTAGTCAACGCTTCGGACTTGTAGCGAAGGAAGAAGCGTTCTAAATCGCTGTTACTATACATATTTATAGGATTTGAGATTACAGCGACAAAGGTCTCAAATTTGTCTCAAGTATGCTATATGTCTTTTGGGGACGCTAACAAAAGGTACTAGTCTAGAACTTTGTGTAGAAAATTCATAGCTCTAAATCTTTCTGAATCATGAATACGGTTTATTTCTTCAAAATTTATCGGTGACTTTAACAACTCTTCTGTTAACTGATCAGATGAATAAATCAAACGCTCTTCTAACCCGAACGTTTTCAACAGTGAAACAAAACGCATCAGACCTCTTTGTTTGTTTCCTATAGCAATAAAAGGTTTATTAAATATAATAGAAAACACCGTGCCATGGAAGGAATCCGTTACTACATATTTCGCATCCATAAAACCTCGAAGCCAAGTAGTGACGGAAGGATAAACACATTGATCCAACTGTTTAGAACCAACATTTTCAAATCTCTTAGCAGGCATTACCGTAAATGGTATCAGATCCATCCTACTTTTCATAAAATCAAGAATCTTTTCTTTATCTTTGGACTGATCCAAAATGTAAACGAGTAGATTCCCTTTGGATTCAGGAACCTTATCTTTCTCTACTAAACTTATATATGCACTTTGCTTTAAAAGCATTGTAGGATCCAACAAATGAACAGCCTTAACTCCCATATATTGCTTACAAAATTCAACCCCATTGCTCTCTCTAACAGATATGGCCTGAAAAGTGTGAGCCAATTTCGCACATCTCCGAGTTTGTCGTAAAGGAAATTCCCATTTATCCACCCCAAAAGAAGCCGCATAAGCAATGCGTTTCAAATCCCCTGATACAAAGGATTTTAAAAAGTATTCTTCGATATTAGCAACATATTTATACCGCCATACTTGATCACTTCCAACTATAACAGCATCTATTTTTTTTGAATACAAATATAAATCAGCAAAACGTATCTCTTCCGTCATAGTTATGTTTTGGCTAATAAACCTATACATGTTTTGACAGATGATTTCATCTTCATCTTTTTTCCTCCAAACCCTCAATGGTATTTTATCCCTAAGTATATAAACTCGAAAACACCGATACAAATAAGAAGAAAGCTTTACTCTCCAAGATAATTTCTTTTCTATTAAAAAAGTAAAAGGATCTTTCCCCATTTCCTTAAGAAATAATTGAAGGGCATAATTTTGTAAAATACCTCCATAATTATCTCCTAATTTCAAAGTTAATATTCCAATTTTCATATGTAATAAATAACGTCAAAAAGGATATTGTTTTTTAACACTTGTTACCAATTCAGTCCAACTGCCAAGGGCAATAAATATTCATATTCCCTACAGCCTTTAACAATTTCGCTGAAGAATCTCTTGAAATAATCCAGCACTGACACGCCCTGCATGTTGAGATGATGGTATGATATACAGCTGAGACGCGGGCCATCCTGTCACTTCCGAAGAATAAAGAGTTCTTGCTCTCGCTGACCAAGGGGCGAATAAAACGTTCGGCAATGGAATTGTCGATTGAATAAGAGCCGTCATTTAAGTAGGCGAACAGCTGAGTCCAAAAAGTATTCATATAATTTATAGCCTTATCCATCAACTCTCCGCAGAGCGGATGACCGTCACTGAGCAAGACCTCAAGCTTACTGTGTAACTTTATGATTATCTCTTTGGTCTTTAAATTATTCCGGCAAAGCCTTATCTGTTCGGGCGACAACTTGCCTTCTTCATACTTGCGTCCCAATCTGTAAAGCTCACCTATCAACTCCAATATGAAGGTGGCATCCTTATCATTGCCCTGCTCCAACGCATACTTGAACTTTGTACGGGCATGGGCCATGCAACAAAGATGTTCTATATCGACCATATGATCATCCAGATACATATAGATATTGTAGCCGTCTGACTGAAGAGCTTTCACCTGGCTGTCACCCAAGATATGCTTCAAGGCATCCCGTCCCTTGAAACCGTCCTCGTAGCAATAGATAACCACTTTGGACAGTTGTTGACCAAACACCATATGTATTTCTTCCTATAGCATCCTTCACGCTTTACACGGCACCAGGTTTCATCACAGTTCACAATGGAGTCCTTTTCCAAACAAGTATTCTTAAGATAACTAATCAAACCGCAGAAATGGGTAGAGTCTTTCTCCAACCAATTGGTCAAGCTCATACGGCTCATTTGACCATAACCGAACAAGCGAACCAGACGTAAATCTTTGGACATCACGATAAAGACATCACCATCCTCCGGTTCGCAATCCAACTGTTGATGGATTATGGATAAAACCTTATCATATTTACAGCGCATATAATGGAAATCACGGACAAAGAAAAAGCGGTTTAGGCCTGTAATATTCAACATAAGCCCTCCAATTTCTCTACTAAGCTTTTCAAACCTTCGTAGCTCAAATTCTTTTGACTGAGATAAACACCATTGCTCATGCGGATATCCACCAAGATTCGAAGTTCGGTAGAAGAAGGAAGCCGAGTATCCACTTCCGGATTGCGTTCCGGGATTGGTTGAAGGCTTTTCCGTCATTTCTGCTTCTGTTGAGGGCCCCAAAAACCTGAACAAGAATTATCATTCGGGTATCCTTGTACCATTTCTCAAACAGGTTATAAGGTACTTTGTGGAACATACAGAATTTCTCAATCGAAACACCCGAGGGGAGGCCTTCCAATTTGTAGCGTAAAAAAAGACGCTCAAAATCATTGTAACTATACATAAACTTTGCTTTTGATTTAACGAAAGCAAAGTTCGTTTTTTTATAGCGATTCTCCTATACGGCATTTTTGGACGCTAACAACAAAATGAAATTCAAAGAATTACGCCACAGGGATTTTCAACATCCGATTGCCGCCCAATGACAGAGGAGAAGCAGCTACTTGAATCAGGCACCTACAGTCCCTGATTCCTATACCGCATGAAAGTACTTTTTCCCTTGGGATGCACGCTACTACCATTCACATTCCATCCGCCATTGTAGTACACCATACTGCAAAGGAAGCACTTGTCTTTCAGTTGTTCCAGCAGAAAGTGAGATAATGTCAGGTTGCTCACATTGAATATGTCACCTTGAAGATTTTCGTAAACATAATGCTCCGGCATCGGGCGGAGCGCATTGTGCCAACGAAAAGCCTCATGATAACAAGCATCCGTAGCACTAAGACAACGCATCACGTTTGTGCTTCTTCAGAAGAGTCGACACCTCGCCTATTAGTGATTTGTAAGCCGCATCTGTAGAAAAGATTCTTCCTTGGGGGGATTATCTTCCCACTTCCGTAAATCTATTACATGTTTCATACGCTCGTATCAGTTTGTGGTTTACGCCATCTCTATTTTCCACTCCCCCAGCGTCCTCCGCTCACTATCGAAGTTAATCCCCACCTTTACCACCGGCAGTCCGCACAGCGCGAAGCGTTCGGGATAATTC
>ULLP01021115.1_pt1 | contig 15483 bp, 10 predicted proteins | sample 1951441 | NCBI WGS metagenome assembly ULLP01 (sample SAMEA4835529, study PRJEB28245) | human gut metagenome | biome: gut microbiome; material: fecal sample | place: Denmark | collected 2008
GAGGCAGAGTGCGCATTGTCTTACTCTTCAGTTCACCGTTTCTACAACGGTGGATGGAATCCTAACAATCCCTTCTCATTTACGTGGAGCAATTCGTATGCGGCTATCGCCGAAGCGAACACCTTCCATGAGAAGCGCGATAAAATCAATTTGGACGAGTATAAGAACAACCTGGACTTCGAAGCTATGAAAAAGAAGTTCGAGCTGTTTGAGTATGAGGTCCGTTTCTTGCGTGCTTATTTCTATTTTGAACTGGTCCGTGCCTACGGTGACGTGCCTTTCACGCTGAAAACGTTAACAGTGGAAGAAGCGAATAGAATCGAACGTACTTCAGCCATTGCCATCATGGATTGGATTGCAGAAGAGTTGGATGCCATCGTTGAATATCTGCCTATCTCTTTCACCGATGAGTTGAGCCCGGAAACAGGTCGTGCAAACCGTATGATGTGTTTGGCGCTGAAAGCCCGTACATTGCTTTATAAGGCTTCTCCGTTGTTTAACAATGAGAATAATAAAGAGTGGTGGCTGGATGCCGTCAGAGCTAATGGTGAGGTTTTACTCCGTGCGCAAGAGTGGGGCATTGGTTTGGACAGGTACTCTAAGATTTGGGGACCTCGCAACGGTGACGGCATCGAGATGATTTGGGCCATTAAGCGTGGTACCAGTAACTATTGGGAATCGTACAACTACCCCATCGGTGTGGAGAACGCCAACGGTGGTATGTGTCCTACCCAAACTTTGGTCGACAACTATGAGTATAACGATGGCAGCAACCAGACCTTTGGCGAGCGTCATTCCAACACAGTGATTAACCTCACACAAGAAGACCCCTACGTTGGTTTGGATCCCCGCTTTTTTATGACGGTAGTGAAGAACGGTGATATTTGGCCGAATTACAATCCTAATCCTATCGAGACCTTTATAGGTGGATTGAACGCTGCGCCGATTCATAACTCCACTCCGACAGGCTACTATCTACGGAAGTATTGCGATCCCAACGTGAGTCTGGCAACGAACAACCCCACCACTTCTCCTCATGCTTGGGTAGTGATGCGTTTGGGTGAGTTTTACCTGAACTATGCGGAGGCAATGTTCCAATACTATGGCGATGCTGAAGCAAAGGGCGAAGGCGGCTTCTCTGCTAATGATGCTATCAACCTGTTGCGCGATCGTGCCGATGTGATGATGCCTCACTGGAACGGAACTCCTGCCAACTGGTTCGAACGCTACAAACGCGAGCGTATGGTGGAGATGGCATTTGAGGACCAACGCTTTTGGGACGTACGTCGTTGGAAGTGTGGTTCGGAACTGAGTGAAATCTCCATTGCCGAATTGCAGAGGAACGCTTCAGGTGACATTATCCTGACACGCAAGCAGGAGCAAAGACGTTGGGAAGATAAGTATTATCTCTTTCCGATTCCTTTTAGTGAGTATAACAAGAACAAGTATTTGGGACAGAACCCGGGTTGGAACTAATAAAAATAAAGCATAGATTATGAAGCAGATTATAAATAAATTGGCTATTCTCTTTTTGGCATTGGTATCCTGTTGTGCTTGCTCGAATGACGACGAAGAGCAGAATGCGAGATTGTCTGTGGTGGACTTCTATCCCTCAATCGTGATGGAAGGGATTAATCTGACTGTGGTTGGTACAGACGTAAAATCGGTAAAAGAGGTGGTTTTTCCCAGTGGCGTTATAGCTACCGATATTACCGTAAAGGATGAATATTCGTTTGAAGTTACTGTACCCGCCGGAGTATCGGAAGAAGCAGCACCCTTGATTGTGAGAGGAGAGGGCGAGGAAGTTTCCAGCCGTCAAACCATACGTCGCGCCAAACCGGCGTTTAATTCTTTTCTGTTCACCGACAAGAAAGGTGCTGCCATCAATACTAAGATGTCGATTTTAGGTAAAGATCTATTGTTTGTCGATGCCGTAGCTTTTATGGTTAATGGAGAAAAGCGTATGGTAGATAACAAGCATTTGCTACGTAAATCGAACGATGATATCAAATTTATAATTCCTGACAATTTCGAGAAAGGAGATGTAGTGTCACTACAGCTCATTTTCAAGAATGGTGAGACAATGGACTTGGATGAAAAAATTGACATCGTGATACCTTGGCAAAATCCGTTCGCATTGTGCGACCCGATTACGGATGAAACTTTCATGATTACTGATTTCGAACATGAAGACCCTGCAAACGGCGTAAGTGATATAAAGGCAAGCGGATTTGTGGCTGTTCATGAGGAACAATCAGAGGATGATTTCTTTTGGAACAATACCTATATTTATACGGCAGAAGATACAGGCAGTGGCGATTTATTTATTTGTCATGTGCATGGAAACCGTCCTGATGGTGATTTAAAAATGAATGAGTATGAGATTAAGCTTGACGTGAGAATTGACGAAGGTACGTTTGGTGCTTCTTTATGGGCTGGTCACTTCGATTTGGGATGGACATGGTGTTGGATTGGTAACTTCTTCCCCGAATCAACCGACGGGAAATGGATAACCGTTAAGTGCAAAGTCAAAGACTTAGGTATAGGTGGAGATTTTGATACTGGACATCCTATGGGACAGTGGGCATTAAGTGGTCTGATTGGTCCTTCTCTTCCAGCCGGAATCAGCCTTGACAACTTCCGTATGGATCCGCTTCCTGAAGATTAATCGTTGCAACATTTATTCATGTCGAATCTGTAAAAAAGAAAAGAATATGAAATAATGATTATAAAGTGGCAACAGAGGTGAATATCTTTTATCTCTGTTGCTGTTTTTAACGTTTTGTTATTAAAATAATCAATAGAGATAGACCAAAGAATATGAAAAGAATCATTTTAACTCTTATCTGTTGCCTCTCTATATGGGGAGTATCGGCACAAAATAAATCGTTCGACGGACTGGACGTGCACATGGGCAATCTGTTCCGGCTGTCTGATGCCAAGACCCGCTCCATCTGTCCCGAAAATTTTACTGGTGAGAAAGGTAAAGGCGGTATGGCTCCAGGCTGTGACCGCGGGAAACGGAACATTGCCAATGCGGCATATGCGGCAAGAGACCTTGGTGAAGGCTGGAAAGTGAATCCGTATATTATCATAAATCCCAAAGAGACCATTACCATTGCTGAAATGGAAGGACCGGGTGCCATTCAGCACATCTGGATGACCCCTACCGGAAACTGGCGCTTCTCCATCATCCGCATTTATTGGGACGATGAAAAGGAACCTTCTGTGGAATGTCCTGTCGGTGATTTCTTTTGTATGGGCTGGGGAATATATGCTCCACTTTCTTCTTTGGCAGTCTGTATCAATCCCGGCAGTGCTTTCAACTGCTATTGGACAATGCCTTTCAGAAAGAAATGTAAGATTACAATTGAGAATATAGATGAAGAGAAAGCAATGAATTTATATTATCAGGTTGATTATACATTGACGGATGTACCTGAAGATGCGGCCTACTTCCATGCTCAATGGAGAAGAACGAATCCCAATCATACATCAGACTATACAATTGTTGACAACATTAAGGGAAAAGGACACTTTGTCGGTACTTACCTTGCATGGGGGGTAAACAACAATGGATGGTGGGGAGAAGGAGAAATCAAGTTCTTTATGGATGGTGATAAGAAGTTCCCTACAATATGTGGCACGGGTACAGAGGATTATTTCTGTGGCTCGTACAATTTTGACCGGGGAGGTCAATACAAAGAGTTCTGTACTCCTTATGCCGGTCTGCATCAGGTGATCAGACCGGACGGTACTTACAATTCCCAGCAACGTTTTGGATTGTATCGCTGGCATATTACAGATCCTATTCGATTTGAAAAAGATTTGAAAGTTACTATACAGGATTTGGGCTGGCGTGCAGGTGGTCGTTATTTGCCTCAAAAGTCAGACATCGCATCTGTTGCATTTTGGTATCAAGCAGAGCCCCATAATAAGTTCCCGGAAATGGTTTCTTGGGAGGAACTTGAAGTAAATTGAAAAGTGAAATGTTATGAGATATTCAGTTTATATATTTTTACTATTGTTCCTTTTATACGGATGTTCATCGTCGAGTGTCCGTGAGCAATATGGCTTGAAGTTGAAAGAATTTCTCATTGATTGTGACTCATTGATAAAGTCGATAGAGATAGATAGGTTGGGAGATGCAGAGTTCTCATCGGAAGTTACACAAGTGGATGAAAATATAGTAAAAGTACATATCCGTTTCGACCTTAAGGATACAGTCAAACAGGATGATTGGCAGGTGCAGATAAAGCCGGCTTTCAAACCTGAATTCAACTGGGCACCTCATTTGACTCCTACAGTTAATAATATTATTGACCAGCATGTTTTTCGTTCGCCTGCGCTTATTGCAACAGACCAACAACGGGGTATCGTAATCATACCTGATTTGGATATACTGTCTAGGTCTGGTAAAAATAGGTGGTATATGGATATGGATGCGGAGAATAATATCCTTTCGTTGGGTATGTCTGCAAGCAAGGTATCTGACCATGTATTATATGAACGTCAGCCTGGAGCAGTTTATGAGGGTGGTATTGTGGAATATGGATTTTATATAATCAAATATACGGAAAAGCAAGAGTTGGCAAATCCATTTCGTCTACCATTGCAGTTTATGTGGAACAAATGGGGACACGATCGATTGGTGAAATTGTCTTCTGAAGATTTTGAGCCTTATGTAAAATATACCTATAACTGGGCGTTTAATACTTGGGAAAAAAGTGTTTGGCAGGAATTTACACTGAATGGAAAGAAAGTGGGTGCACCTGTATTTATTGTAAATACGACCCAGAGCCCCAATTATCCGGGTGAAGTGAATGAACGGGAGTTTAGGTCCATTTGGAATCAGGCTTGGTTTAGTTCTTTGCGTTCGGCAAGTGGATTGTTCAGATATGCTAGACGGACTGCTGACAGAACGCTGTTGGAAAAAGCGAATCTGACTAAAGAATTGGCATTGTCATTTCCGATGAAAGATGGATTTTTCTACGGTCTTATCGGTACCGATATGTGTGAGGTAGAGATGGATGGAAAAAAATGCAATCGTTCCAAGGGCTGGGACCATTATTTTTGGGGTAATTCCAATCGGAATCCGTTTACGTGGGATGCCAGACAATCACCTTTCCACATTTTGGATATGAGTTGGACTGCACTGCTGATGCTTCGTTGGTATGAAGAATTGGAGAAGGATGCACGCCTGTTGGCTTATGCTGAGACTTATGCACGTGCATTGTTGGGGGTACAATATGAGAATGGATATTTTCCAGGCTGGTTGGATCTGGAAAAATTGCAACCTATGGAGTATTTGAATGATTCTCCGGAAACGTCTCTATCGGTTACATTCTTACTCAAACTGTATGAGATGACAGGGAAAGAAAAATATAAAATTGCAGCTCTAAAAGGTATAGAAGCTGTTAAAGAAGCTATTACAGAAGGACGTTGGGAAGATTTTGAGACTTATTGGTCCTGTTGTAGAATAGGTACTCCTCAATGGGTTGGCAAAAAAGTAACGAGAAATAATATGTATAAGCAATGTAATTTTTCCATGTTTTGGACAGCGGAAGCCTTGTTGGAGTGTTATCGTATAACTGGTTGTTTTGATTACTTGAAACTAGGGCAAAGGGTATTAGATGAAATGTTAATGACACAGGCATCTTGGCAACCGTCGTATATATATGTAAATGGTCTAGGAGGGTTTGGAGTCATGAATACTGATGGTGAATGGAATGATTCAAGAGGAAGCTTATTTGCTGAAGTTATCTTACAATATGGAAAGCTATTGGATATTCCTGAATATAAAGAGAGAGGAATATGTGCTTTGAAAACATCCTTTGAAATGATGTATTGCCCTCAAAATCTAAAAGCAAAGCAACAATGGGAAAAAGTGTGGCCATTTTTTAATGAAAAGGATTATGGCTTTACAATGGAAAACTATGGGCACGGAGGACGCACTTCACTTACTGGAGAAGGTATGGGAGAGTTTACTATTTATGATTGGGGAAATGGCGCAGCTTCCGAAGCTTTTAATCGCATTTTAGATAGATATGGGGCGGAGATATTTCAATGATATTTATATTCTGGTTTTATAAAATGCCAAATTCGTTAATCGTAAAATAGTACAAGTATGGATATAATTTTAAAAAGACTATTTTCTTTTATGGTAGTGCTTTTTGTAGGCGTTTCTATGTTTGCAGGAGGGACTATTAAAAATGTAAAGAAAAAGGCCGTTGATACACAAATGACTGATGAAACGGCTGCTCTGTTATATAATATACACCAAATACAGGGCAAAGGAACAATGCTTGGCCAACACGATGGTGTGTGGATGGAGGAAGGAAAAAAGATAACAGGACATATTCATAAATTATCTGGTAGGTTACCAGCTATTGCAAGTTATGATTTTATGTTTATAACCAATGTAAACAATACAGAAGGCTCTTGGTTTAGAATAAGAGAACATGAAATACGCGAAAGGATTATTGCTGCAAATCGTGAAGGTCTCTTTATAACTATGTGCTGGCATTATAATGATCCATATACACAAAAAACATTTTATACAAAAGAATTGCCGATTGAGGAACTTAAAATGATGTCATTTAAGTCAATACTTCCGGGCGGTCAAAATCATGAACGTTATAAAAAGGATTTGCGGAAAGTAGCAGAATTTTCATCATCTCTTCGTGATGATGACGGTAAATTAATTCCTTTTATATTTCGTCCTTTTCATGAATTTGACGGGGAATGGTTTTGGTGGGGAGCAGCCTACAATGAACCGGAAGAATTCAAGGATTTGTGGAGATTTACAGTACACTATCTGAGAGATATTCTGAATGTCCATAATATGCTTTATGCTTTTTCTCCTGATATAAAATTTGATTCTCGTGAGGACTATCTATTGCGTTATCCTGGCGATGATTATGTTGATATATTAGGTTTTGATGATTATGAAGACTTCAAATATGATAAAAAAAGGACGAATGAGGCTCGGAAGAGGATTCGTATTGTCGGAGCCTTGGCAAATGAGAAGAAGAAACCTTGTGCATTGACTGAAGTGGGATATTTTATTAAAAAGGATAATCCGCAAAAAGTAGACATTAAACGAATGGAATATTTATTAGAAACCATTTCTGATATGTACGAATATCTTTCTTATGCTGTATTTTGGGGAAATGGTGGAGGTGTATATTGTGTACCTACACAAGGTGATGCCGGAGAGGAAGAGTTTAAATCCTTCCTAGGGCAACCATTTATTCTATTGAATGATAATAAGTAAAACAATAAAGTTATGAAAAAGAAACTATTAGCTGTGTTTTTATTCTCTGCTACCACCATGTTGTGTGCACAGACTTTACAAACTTCCAACAAGTATTTTGAAGTTGGAAACTTCAAAGAAGTACATAATCCTGCATGGGGGGTGACTGATGATCCATGGTGTATCAATGACCATACTTTCATTTACGATAAAAAAAAGAAAAAATGGCATGTGATCGGTATAACACATGCCCGAAAAATGGATTATATAAAAGATCCTGGGCTCAATCTACTTCATATTTCGGCAGATAGCCTATTTCAAACTCCGTGGGAGATTCATCCTCATGCACTGACTGCTGATTTTAAGAAATATAAGGAATCGGTTCTTTGGGCTCCTTATTGTGTACATCATAAGGGGAAATATTACATGTATGTGTGTGCCGGATCGCAAGGTGGTGCACATGTTCATGATTCATACCAAATGAATCTTTATATATCCAAAAATTTGAAGAACTGGGAAAGATATAAGCAAAATCCGTTATTTGTGGATGGATTTGATGCACGTGATCCGATGATTATTAGGGATGGTAACCAATGGATAATGTACTATACTGCAAACTCTACACCAATGGGGGGAAATCATGTCATTGCAGCTTATGTTAGTAAAGATTTATTTCATTGGTCAGATAGGAAAATAGTTTTTGTCCATTCCCGAAAAGGAACTTTCGGAGGACCTACCGAGTCTCCTTTCGTTGTGAGACGTGGTGATAAATATTATATGTTTTTGTGTGATGGAGGGCATACGGATGTATATATTAGTAATGATCCGCTACAGTTTGAACAGGCTAACTTGATAGCGGAAATAAATGATTGTCGGGCATCTGAATTAATCAAAGATAAAAAAGGGAACTACTACATCAGTAGCGCCGGATGGTTCGATGGAACATACGGGTTAAAAATAGCTCCGTTTATTTGGAAAGATGGGTTAGATAATGAAACAAACAGTTTAAATCCTTAACATATATATTATGAAAAAACTATTTTTAGTCATATCGGTTTTTATTGGACTATTGTTGACGAATATTGATTGTCAGGCTCAAAAAGTTGGAGGAGAACTTGGGAATCTAGCTGCAATTAAAAAAGGGTTTCGTAATCGTAGAATAAGTAGCACTGATAAAAATGGTAATAATGGTGATTGGATAGATTCAATAAAGCCTGGTGAGAAATGGAGTGTGGCAATCTCAGGTACAGGCATTATTAATCATATTTGGTTTACTATTTCTCCAATGAATATCATGAGAAATAATCTTGTATTTAGAATTTATTGGGATGGTAAATCATATCCTTCTGTAGAAGCACCTCTAGCTGCCTTTTTCGGTAATGGTTGGGATGAATATTATGAGTTTGCTTCTCTTCCATTGGCTGTAGGTCCTCAAGGAGGAACGGGGCTTGTTTCTTATTTCCAGATGCCTTTTGCCAATGGTGCTCGTTTGGAAATAGAGAATCAAAGTGATGAAACAATTTCTCGCCTTTATTTTTATATAGATTATGTGGAAATGAAAAAACTGCCGAATGATTTAGGGCGTTTTCATGCATGGTATAACCATGAATTAACAGATGCATTACCAGAAGGTGAAACTGAATGGGGGTTGGTGGGACCACAAACTAATAATGTAGATGGTGCTGATAACTATTTGTTTGCAGATATTAAAGGTGAAGGACAGTTTGTTGGAATTAACTATTATGTCCATTCTCCTTCACCCATGTGGTATGGTGAAGGTGATGACATGATATTTATAGATGGTGAAGAAAAAGCATCATTATTAGGAACAGGGACAGAAGACTTTTTTAATACTTCATGGTGCCCTAAAACTATCTTTACTCATCCTTATTACGGTTATGCAAGAGTAAATAATGATAATGGTTGGTTGGGAAGAACCCATGTATATCGTTTCTTTATCTCCGATCCCATATATTTTGAAAAATCACTGAAGGGAACTATTGAACATGGGCATAATAACAATCTAACGTTGGATATAAGTAGTGTTGCTTATTGGTATCAGTCTGAAGCTGGTATTCTTCCTCCTGCCCCACCTAAAGCTGACAGAACTCCTAAGGAATTTATTCGGGATCAGGATATGCACCGTTGGAGACATGAATGGAGAAAGAATTCAGGAAATGGATCAAAATTGTGGGGAAATGAGGTGAATGAAAAGCCTAATACATAACAAAGGACTATTAAAACATATGAAATACCTGACAAACTCAATAATTCTGCTAGTCACTATAATTATAGTGACCGGTTGTACTGGGCAAAAAAACATAAGATTTGTTTTAATGCCGGATATACAGACCTATACGCGACTTTATCCTGAGATCTTAGAATGCCAAACTAGATGGATTAAAGAACATGCAGATAGTATTACATTTGTCTTGCAACAAGGAGATATGACTGAAAATAATATTGATGAACAGTGGAAAGTTGCAGCATCTGGAATGAACATATTGGACAATCAAGTACCATATGCCTTTGTAATGGGCAATCATGATTTAGGAAACAATTCTGATAAAAGAGATTCTAAATTGTTTAATGAATACTTTCCGTATATAAAACATAGTCAGATGAGGCATTTTGGCGGAGCATTCGAGGAAGGGAAAATGGATAATGTATGGTATTCATTTAAAGCAGGTGGATTAGAATGGTTAGTTCTTTGTTTGGAATTTGGTCCTCGTAACATGGTTTTAGATTGGGCGGGAAAGGTTATAGACTCTCACCCTACTTATAAAGTAATTATAAATACCCATGCTTATATGTATTCAGATGATACTCGTATGGGAACTAATGATTGTTGGCTACCCCAAGAATATGGAATTGGGAAAGATACGGGAGAAAATACAGTGAACAATGGAGAGCAGATATGGGATAAGCTAATAAAAAAGTATCCTAATATTTTATTCGTATTTAGTGGTCATGTTTTAAATGATGGAACTGGTACCTTAGTTAGCACTGGAATACATGGTAATAAGGTATATCAAATGTTAGCTAATTATCAAGATGGTGTGGAAGGAGCTATTAGGGGGAAAAACGGTTTTTTACGTATTATAGATATTAATGTAAAGGAAAAACAGATAGATGTGAAAACATATTCTCCTTATTTACGTGAGTATAAATTGGATAAAGAGCATCAGTTTTCTTTTGAAGATGTATCCTTCAACTAAAAACATATATCATTAATTAAATATATTATGAAAAGAATCAAATTACTTGCTATCTTGTTGTTATTTGATATCCAAGTTTTTTCTCAAATTGATTTTTATAAATGGGAATTGCAGAATCTCTCAGATATTTCTCGATTGCCTGAATATCGTACAGGCAACATATATCAATTATCCAGTTATGATCGTACTGGTGGCAATGATGATGGGTTTTCTGGCAGGTACTCTTACATTCGTAAAGAAGGGAATGATTTAGTGGTGGCTGACATCAAAGGGGCAGGGGTTATTAACCGGATATGGACTCCTACTCCTACTAAAGATACTATTCAGTTTTATTTTGATGGAGAACAACAACCGAGGATAAATATTCCTTTTATAGATCTTTTTTCCGGAAATGTTTATCCTTTTATTGCCCCATTATGTGGAAATGAAATAGGAGGATATTATTGTTATATGCCTATACCCTATGCAAAATCAATTAAAATTGTATATAAAGGGAATGATTTGAAGTTTCACCAAATACAATACAGAGAATTGTCTGGTAAAGAAAAGGTCAAAAGCTTTTCATGGAGCTATTTTGATAATACGTTGCTATTACCTGAAATAGATAAAATTTGGAATTGTCTCCCTCTTTCTGTATATGGTGATAAAGTAAGCATACAGCAAATAAATGTAACGATTAAAGAAGGAGAGGAAGGGGAAATCTTTGAACTTCAAAATGGTGGTAGGATAGTAGGAATAGAATTAGATGGTGGATATGATTTGCAAAGAAAAAGTGAAAAACTGCTATTGAAAGCCAATTGGGATGATGAAGTAAGGGCTGCAATAGATGTACCTTTCAATAGCTTTTTTGGATATGTGTCAGGAAAGCCATCCATGAGTTCTATTTTGCTTGGATCAACTTTATCTATGTGTTATTCTTATTTACCGATGCCATTTGATAACAAGGCGAAGTTGTCTGTAGAATATAAAGATAATGGTACCGGAGGGGAAATTACGATTTCAGGGAGAGTTTATTTTATAGAAGAAAAGCGTGATAGGAAAAGGGAAGGGAAACTGTATGCTCAGGCGCGTAGGGAATATTTGCCTCCGGTAGGTTCTCCCTTTACAATTGCCAATGTGCTTGGAAAAGGTCATTACATAGGTACAATTCTTATTGCTCAAGGGTTGAATGAAGGAATGACTGAATACTGGGAAAGTGATGATTGTTCTCTGATTGATGGAGAAATGCGCATACATGGAACAGGCTCTGAGGATTATTTTAATGGTGGCTGGTACGCTGTGATGGATCGTTGGGACAGAGGAGTAAGTTTGCCTATACATGGGGCTTTATTATATGATTTGAAAACGGCACGTACGGGTGGATATCGTTTTTATTTATCAGATAAGGTTAATTTCGATTCATCCTATGTGTTAACTATCGAACATGGTCCTGAGGGTAATAAATTGAATGTGGATTATACTTCTGTTGGGTTGTTCTATTCAGATAGCCCACAGTTTGAGAACAAGCATCTATTTGATGTTACTGACGAAGTGCAACGTAGAGATATTCTTTTGGCTCAAGATATGACTATGCGGCTTTATTGGTTCACTCAGGCTTCATTTGATGGAAGTTCAATGATTATTTCATCAAAACGAGAAGAACATTGGACTACCAATATTGATTTTGAGGCTGTACCTATGGTACAATTCGATCTTACAGGAATGGATAATGGTAAATATAAAGTATATGTTGTTCATACAGGTTTAGAAGAAAATAAGCCCTTCTCTATATGGCAACGGACAAATCAGGTTTCAGAATGGATTGTAAGCAATAAGGACCTTCAGTCGACTTCTTTTGCTGGAGAAATTGAAATATCCGAACAGGTTAAAACTCTGACCGTACGAAAAAAGAAGATGGATAATACTATAGTGAAAATTGATTATCTTATTTTTGAAAAAGAGAAAGACTAATAATGAAGATGATACGATTATATTTGGAATTTATTTTGTTGCTCGTAATATTTTGTTCGTGTAATTCTACTTCTTCTGATGTAGAAAGGAAATATTTGCATTTAAGTAAGGCTGATTTAGAGAATAAGATTAAGGGTGGCTGGGCAGGTCAAACAATTGGAGTAACTTTTGGAGGAGTAACTGAATTCAAATTCAATGGCACTTTTATTCAAGATTATCAGCCGTTGCCTTGGAATGATAATCAAATAAAGAATACAATGCTTTCATGGCCTGACTTATATGATGATCTTTATATGGATCTTACATTTGTGGAAGTATTTGAGCGTCTAGGTTTTGATGCACCAGTTGACTCATTTGCTTATGCTTTCGCTAATGCTGACTATATGTTATGGCATGCTAACCAAGCGGCTCGTTATAATATACTAAATGGAGTACTTCCTCCTAAATCTGGATATTGGAAGAATAATCCCCATGCCGATGATATTGACTATCAAATCGAAGCGGATTTTGCGGGGTTAATGTCTCCTGCAATGCCTAATGTAGCTTCTGATATTAGTGACAAAATAGGACATATAATGTGTTATGGTGATGGTTGGTATGGTGGTGTATATGTAGGGGCAATGTATAGTTTGGCTTTTGTTTATGATAATATTTATGAGATTGTAACGGAAGCTTTGAAAACTATACCTCAGCAAAGTACTTTTTACCAGTGTATAGCTGATGTTATAAGATGGCATAAAGAATATCCGGAAGATTGGCATCAGACTTGGTTTGAGATACAAAAGAAGTGGTCGGAAGATAAGGCTTGTCCGGAAGGTGTATTTGTACCTTTCAATATTGATGCAAAATTAAATGCTGCTTATGTGGTTATGGGCTTATTATATGGTAATGGAGATTTCACTCGAACGCTTGAAATAAGTACCCGGGCAGGGCAAGATTCAGATTGTAATCCATCGACGGCCGGCGGAGTATTGGCAACAATGATAGGATATGATAAAATTCCTACATATTGGAAGAGTAGCCTTTCTCAGGCGGAACAATTAAACTTTAAATATACGAATATGTCTTTAGAAAAGACTTATGAAATTAGTTTTAAACATGCTTTGTTGATGATTGAACGTAATGGTGGAATTATAAAGGAAGATAGTGTTGAAATCTTACTCCAAAATCTTAAGGAAGTACGCTTTGAACAAAGTTACCCCAATCTGATTCCTAAAAAGAAAGAATCATTCTGGAGGCTTGTTGATAAAGAAGTTTCTTTTGAATTTGAAGGTACTGGGTTTGCTTGGCGTGGTGAAGCTACGAAAATAAACAAAGATTTAAATGACTATGTCTTTAATGTAACATTTTGTATAAATGATAAAGAAGTAGAGCGCTGTGTTCTTCCTACTTCCTATAAGCTTCGTAAGCATGATTTTTTTTGGAAGTATGACTTGCCATATGGAAAATATAAGGTAAAAATGATAATCGATAATCCTCACCCGGATTATGAAATATATTCGTGGGACTACACGATTTTTTAGAAAGAATGTTTAATAATAAATTAAGATAGAGTATGAAAAAGTTTTGTTTTAGTTTACTGCTAGTGTTTCCAATATTAGTTTTCGGACAATTAAGAAATGCTGATGTTTATAAGTTACCTGAAATGGGGAAAGAAAATATTCGTGAAAATATTAATATTCCAGGCTTCGATGGATATGAAGTGTTGAAATGTGACTTTCACATTCATACGGTTTTTTCTGATGGGAGAGTATGGCCGGACATGCGAGTCAATGAGGCGTGGCAACAAGGGTTGGATGCTATAGCTATTACAGACCATATTGAATATCGTCCTTTTAAAGATATGGTTATAGGTGATTTGAATGAAAGTTATAAAATAGCTAAGGCTCATGCTGATTATTTGGGGTTCATTGTTATCAAAGGTGCAGAGGTTACACGAGAAAAACCCATAGGACATCTTAATGCTTTATTCATAAATGATGCTAATAAACTTGATCAAGAAGATCCTGTGGATGCTTTGCGTGAAGCTAAAAAGCAAGGGGCATTCATTATGTGGAATCATCCGGGATGGCCCGATGATAAGAGTACTTTATATTCAATTCATGAACAACTTTTGAAAGATAAAGTTATAGATGGAGTTGAATGCTTCAATTTTCTAGAGTATTATCCCATTGCATTTGATTATGCTAATAAATATAATTTGGCTTATATGGGTAATTCTGATATTCATAATTTAGTTACTGAAACTTATGGTGGAGAAAAATTAGCACGTCCCATAACATTGGTTTTTTCTTCTGAACGATCTGAAGAAGGAGTAAAGGAAGCTTTGTTTGCTAGACGTACAGCTATATTATTCAATGGCGTGTTAGCGGGGAAAGAGGATATTCTTAGAAGACTTTTCTTAGCATCTGTACATCTCAGGATGATAGAAAACAATAGTGGCTATACGGAACTATGTAATACTTCCGATTTGAATTATATCCTTTTGATAAATAATTTCCAATATAATTTGCCTGCCAACAAAACTATACGTTTGCAGTTGCCGAAAGAAGGAAAAATAATAGTTGGAAATTGCTATACGGGCAAGGACTCCAAATTGGAGATTAGTTTACCTTTAAAATAAGAGTTGATAGGAAACTGATTCATTATGAAATAGTATGGGAAAAAATTGCCCCAATAGGTGACAGTAATAAATTTGTTTATCGGAGTTGATCGTTCTCTCGTACCAGGAGAAAACAGTATTGAATGGTAGTTGTATGATGACTTCCAGATTCGATCCCCAATTTGGGACTAGAATAAATCGCACACATTCAAAATATCAGGAGAAGTTGTTGAAGAATTACGTCTGATTTTGAATTATATTGTAATTGGTGTGTTGTGTCGTATGTACTGGGTTAAGAAGTACTTATGATTACAACGTTGTGGGATATTATGAATATACTTGAAATATGACTAGTCCTAAATAACCCCATTAAAGGGTTTATTGGACTAGTCGGTGGCGTAAAGTAAACTGTGTCATGCGCTGTTTTTCTTTCAAGCTCATCGGTCGGGGATCGGCCA
>ULLP01023429.1_pt1 | contig 15330 bp, 7 predicted proteins | sample 1951441 | NCBI WGS metagenome assembly ULLP01 (sample SAMEA4835529, study PRJEB28245) | human gut metagenome | biome: gut microbiome; material: fecal sample | place: Denmark | collected 2008
TGGCATCCATCCACCAGGCATCAATTCCGAGGGGATAAAGATGATCTTCCATCTGTTTCCAGAACAGCTTCCGTGCACCCTCAGCATAAGCATCATAGAAAGAACCGATGTAGCCGGGACCAATCCAGTCACGAATGCTGTCTTTAACGGCCTGCTGATACATCCAGCCTTTTTCATCAAACTCTTTATAATGTTCCGTAGTCATATAGAATTTCGGCCAAACGGAAATCATCATCTTGGCATTCAGGGCATGAATAGAATCTACCATTCCTTTCGGATCAGGGAAACGAGCTTTGTCGAACTCATGACTACCCCAGGCATTTTCCGGCCAGTAGCTCCAGTCGAGCACAATATTATCAATGGGAATCTGACGTTTACGAAATTCCTTCAAAGCATCCAGTATTTCTTCCTGCGTCTTATAACGTTCGCGGCTCTGCCAGTATCCCATCGCCCACTTCGGCATGATTTGTGATTTTCCGGTCAGAGCACGGTATCCACTGATTACCTCGTCCATATCCTCGCCATAAACAAAATAATAATCGATTTCATTCTGCATTTCTCCCCACCACGACTGTTTGTTCTGTTCTTCAGCAGATACAGGAGACAATGCACGCAAACCGCAATAGGATACATATCCATCAGGAATCCATTCAATTTTCAATGGAACACGTTTACCGGCTTTCAAATCTACGGCAAACTTATAACTGTTCGGGTTCCAAGCCGTACGCCAACGTTCGGGAACCACCAGTTCACCATCAATGTATACCTTCGTATATCCTGCATAATAGAGGATAAAACGGAACCTACCACTCTCCATCGGCTCAATTTCTCCTTCATACGTCACCTGCGAACCCATGAAAGGAAATCCTTCTGGTAAGTTCACGACTTTCGACAAATCTTCCGATTTCAGATGTTCAAAATAAACAGAATCTTCCCGGCGTACCAGTGTCTCCGCTGTTGATTTCTGAGAGGGTACGTATGTTCCTGTCAAAGCACCTTCCTTACCCTCCTTATCATAGAGTTTGAAAACCGTGCTTAACTGTGCATAATCACGTGGATCGCCGAAACGGCAAAGCGAATAACTATCCCACAGAATACCGTAATTCTTATTGGAAACGATAAAAGGTACGGAAACCTTTGTATTATACTGGAAAAGTTCCTCGTTCTTACCTTTATAATTGAATTCATCAGCCTGGTGTTGTCCCAGTCCGTAGAATGCCTCATCATCGGGTGACTGGAATACCTGACGTACCGTATACGCCTTTGTTCCCTGCACTTCGATAGGCTGGAAACTCCTGCCTCTCTCATCTTCCGCCAAAATCAGGTTACCGGAAGCATCGGTAAAGCGTACTTCACCCGTGGCTTTGGATACAATGGCGCACACCTCTGAGGTTTTTACCGAAACGGCATCTTCACTTTCTTCCACGCTGAAGTCCGTCTTATCTTTTTGGGGAACTATGATCAGGCTTTCCGCCTTTGAAAAGTTTTTTTCGGGAGTGGCTGACACATGAATCAACTTCTCTCCCATTACTTCAACCTTCACCTTTCGCACATCCGTCGGTTGCTGTTGTTCGACATTTACAATAATGCCGTTACTCGTCTTCTCATACCCGCCTCCGGAGCATGCCATCAGCATCCATCCTGCGAGCAAACAAACTGAAGTGTTTTTCAATTTCATATCTTTGTTTTTAAAGTTATTTTCTCCGAGTGTAAAAGTAGGAAATCATACAGTAAACAAGCCCTCCCGATGTTGAAAGGAAAGGGCTTATTTGATTTATAGAAATATCAGATGTTTCAACAATGGGTACTTTTTGTTATTTACCCTCCTTTTCCTGATATACAGAGGGTAAAACGCCGAATTCATCCTTGAAATACTTACTGAAATATTTGGGGTTATTGAAGCCCACCTGATAGGCAACCTCCGACACATTCTGCTGGCTCTCGCGCAGAAGTTGTGCCGCACGTTTCAGTCGGATAATACGAATAAATTCTATCGGAGTTTTACCGGTAATCTGCAACAGCTTTTTATAGAGATGCACCCGGCTCATGCCCAGTTCATGGCTCAATTCTTCCACAGATAAATCGGGACGGGCAATATGCGTCTCCACATACTTTATCGCATTCTCAATCAGCTTTTCGTCCATCGAAGTGATAACAATTTCACTCGGTTCGGGATCAATACGGGTGCGAAGTTTATTTTTGCTGCTCAAATCTATCAGTTTACGCATGCGCAAAATCAGTACCTCCATATTGAAAGGTTTCGTCACATAGTCATCCGCACCAATCGTCAGACCTTCCACTTTATTCTCTACGGATTGCTTGGCCGTAAGCAACACAAAAGGAATATTACTTGTACGCTTGTCAGCCTTCACCCAACGGCACAGTTCGTTCCCGTCCATTTCAGGCATCATCACATCACAAACGATGATATCCGGCATCAGTTCCGGTATCATCTGCCAGGCTATCTTTCCGTTTCCGGCAGATTCTATACGGAAATACAGACTCAACGTATAACGCATGAAAGAAACAAAATCTTCATTATCATCCACAATCAGTGCAAGTGGCTTCTTCCGTTCTTCCTCATTCAATTCTTCCACTGAAGCAAGTGCCACCGCATCCTCTTCTGCAGCTTCTTCCGAGAGTGGAGTCGCTACGTTCACCACCGAATGTTTCACCGGAATATCTACCACAAATACACTGCCCGTACCCACATTGTCGAACACGCGCACCACACCGCCATGCAGCGTAACGTAATCACGTACCAGGCTCAAACCGATACCACTCCCCGTACTGGGGTTACTATCACCTATACGCTCCGATTGATAGAAACGTTCGAATATACGTTCTTTATCAAGGTCGCTGATACCTACCCCCGTATCGGATACTTTGATTTCCAATGTTTCTGTAGTTCCTTTTATCAGTTCAAGAGAAACATCCACCCGTCCTCCATCCGGAGTAAACTTAAACGCATTAGAGAGCAGATTCATCACTATCTTACCTATTTTATCCTCATCGAACGACATATTCAGCGATTCGATTGCCGAGAAAAAAGTGAGATGCACGTTTTTCTTTTCCGAAAGCATCAGGAATGAGTTGCATATAGAGTGAACATACGATACAACCTCCCCCTCCGAAAGATTCAAATGCAACCCTGCCACCTCATTTTTACGGAAATCAAGTAATTGGTTCACAAGATTCAGTAACCGCAATGCATTACGATGCATCAGTTTCAATTGCTCCTGCTTCCGTTCATCATGGGTTTCTTTCATCATTCCTTCCAACGGAGAAATGATCAACGTCAGCGGTGTACGCAGTTCATGGCTCACATTGGTAAAGAAACGGAATTTCATCTGATTGACTTCTTCATTCCGCTCCGCTTCACGTTCCATCTGTTGTATCCTAAACTTATTGCGTTCACGGCGCAGCACAGCATTGCGAGCCAGCAGCAATGTGCCTATCAATAGCATAGCATACAGAACATACGCCCAGGGGGTCATCCAGAAAGGCGGTAGGATTACTATTTTAAGGCTTGACTCTTCTGTTCCGGCAAATCCATCACTATTGATTGCCTTCACTTTCAGCGTATAAGTACCGGGTGCCAAATTCGTATAAGTAACGCGGTGCATATCAGCCGCACCTGCCATCCAGTCCTCATTAAAGCCCTCCAGTTTATACAGATACTGAGTTTTCTCAGGCAAGACGTAATTATCCGATGCAAACAATACAGTGAAGACATTCTGTTTATAATCAAGTTTCACCTCTCTGGCTTTATTCAGCGACTCACGCAGCAAAACACGTCCACCATACTCCTTTCCAACCTCCACTTCTTCATTGAAAAGCTGGAAGCCGGTAAACATCACCTTGGGCAACGTCCGGTTATATTTGATATTCTCCGGTCTGAAAGTATTCAATCCATACATACCTCCCATTGCAATCTCACCCGAGGAAAGACGTTTAATGGAACGTTGATTGAACTCACAGCCCTGCAAACCGTCCTTGTCATCATACCTGTAATAGTTGAAAGTATAATCTCCGTTTTTTGTATCGATAGAAGGAATTACATTCACTACACCATTGGCCGTAGTCACCCACATATTTTTATTATCATCTTCTACAATACCGGTAATAAATACCCTAGAATCGTTCTGCGAAAGAGGAACTACCTGTAAATGGTCGTTCTTCGGGTTATAGAGATTCAGTCCTTCACGTGTTCCCACCCATATCAATCCCCGGCTATCCTCATAGACCTGGTTAATGCTCTGATTGGAAAAGCGGATACTTCCCGACTGGTTGCCTACCAGATTCGTTATTTTCCGGGTAATCAGATCCATTATGGATACCCCCGTAGAAGAAGTACCGATTATCAGACGATTATCACGACTCATACATAAAGAGGCTATATGATTGGAAATAATTCCGGAGTTACTTATCTTATAGGTGGTGAACTCACCTGTCCCCGGATTCAGACATTGTAAACCGCCTCCCAAGGTTCCAATCCAGATATTTCCGTTCTTATCTTCTACCAATGACCAGACATTGTTATTAGCCAGCGAATTATCATCTCCCGGTCTGTTCCGGTAATGCACGAAGCGATTGCCGTCGAAACAATCCAATCCTTCCCAAAATGTCCCTATCCAGAGTTTACCGTCCTTAGCTTGCAACAAACTTACAATGACATTCGAAGCAATAGAGTTTCCTCCCGGTGAGTATGCATACAGTTTCTTTTCATCCGTCTTCGGATTCCAACGTATCAACCCGGCGTCATTGGTACCCAACCACAACGAACCGTCATTACTTTCTTCCAGACAGTTAATATCCCCCAAGTGGTTGATGCCGAACTTAAAAATGCCCTCATCATAATAAGCCACACTTTTCTTATAAGTACCTATCCACATCACACCGCCTTCATCTTCATAAAGCACATTGATGGTATTATTGGGCAAACCTCGTTCGTCATCCACATCATACGTAAGCGAGACAGTTTCACCAGTCGCCTTATTCCAGATATCGATGCCATCCTGGTCCTTTCCAAACCAAATACGTCCCTGCTTATCCTGAGCTACTGCTACGATATGCGCCTGACCTCTATCGCTGAAATTCCATTGTGAATGCCACTTCCTGTCAGACAAATCGTAAGCCCATACACCCGGGGCACCATATATCCATAAATCTTCATCCTTATCCACATACAGAAAGAAGATATCAGTACGCGTTCCCATGTGCTCTGCAATATCTGTCAAAGTCCATTTTACACGTACCGTCTCACGGTCGATACAGATTACACGCCCATTATCATATACCAACAGAATGCCATCTTTACATTCGGCCATGTCTATAATGACACCTTCGGGTATTCCTTTCTCACCGAAAGGCAGGGATACAGCATTCTTTTCACCGGGACGATAACAGTAGCACCCTTTCCCATCTATGGCAAACCAGGTATTCTTTTGCTTGTCGACAAATACATAGCGGGGTGTTCCGTCTATCCCTATATCCCACATCCGGGAACGAACATCACAGACAAAGCTCTCCGTATCCCAGTTATAAATGACATATCCGTTTTCTCCCGTCCGTATCCATAAACGTCCTTCACTGTCTTCCACTATCTTCTCAATATAGTTGTCAGGTAAAGACGCAGAACCATTGTCAGTGCTCCGGAATACCTTGAAACGATATCCGTCATAACGTGCCAGTCCGGCAGCGGTGCCGAACCACATAAAACCTCTTGAATCTTTATAAATGGCATTGATTTGGTTGCTGGGCATTCCGTCCTTAACCTCCAGATGTTTGAACATAAAGTCGTGTGAAAAGGCAGAAAAACATGCCACAACGACTGAAACGATAAGTAAAATCAATCTCTTCATAGTAGTAGATATAGGAATATCGTTAACATATTGCAAATGAAACAAAAAGGAATTGTAAAAACAAGGTTTTCAATGTGTTTTTTTATCATTTCATACCCCATCATTTGTTTCCCGGACAGAAAAGAAGGAAGTAACTTCCCTCACAGAAGCTACTTCCCAAAACCAATCAAAAAAAAACCTGTATTAACAACAATCCCTGTATACACGAGGGGTATTTATGAAAACCTATTGCGGTGCATTGTCATAGACGGATTGCAATGTATAAGATGCATCTTCTGTAAAGATGGCCTTTTTCATCACTTCTACTATTTCCGCTGCATTATTCAGATAATCACCGGTAGCATGATTAAACAAGCCTGATTCTTCCTTTCCACTACCTGTACCGCCATTATCCCAATAAACAGGAGCCAATCCGTATTCTTTCGCTGCTTTACATATATATTCCAGATAGTACTTGCGGAAAGATTCCGCACGATCAGTCGTCCGGCTTACACATCCCATTTCACCAATATATACCGGAATGCCCTTATCTATATACGTTGTCTTCAAACTATTAAATACATCTTTCACATTGTCTTCGTCTCCCCAGTTAGCTTTCTTATCAGCAGCGCCGGTATGCCCCCACTCCGAATACTTTGCATCCAGTGTATATTCATTCGGATCATAGAAATGAACAGATACCATCAGACGATTCTGAACTTTATCAGTCGGCAGTTTGAAGTTGCTCACCGTAAGTGCCACATTGGTACAATACCCCGGCACACCCAGGAAACGATTGCTATTACCACCACCTACAGCACGTACCGCATCTACAAACACCTGATTCCAGTCGTTCAATATTGAATATTGTTTTCCACCATCATTACGGTTGTCGCCCCAGCCCCAACCGCCATCATGAATTTCATTCATCGACTCGAATGCCAGAAAGTTGCCCTTATCCTTAAAACGTTCGGCTATCTGTGTCCATACAGCTTTCAATTCTGTTTTAATTGCGGTATTTTTAGTTTCATCCTGAGCAGCATCTTTAATGCTAAGCCAGTATTCACTATCAGCTCCATCGTGATGAATATTGACAATAGCATTCAGTCCGGCATTTTCTGCATATCCTACTACCTCGGCAACACGATCCATCCAGGCTTTCTCTATTTCATAACCGGGGGCGTCTCCAATATGTCCCATCCATGTAACAGGAATACGTACGGTAGTAATACCCGCAGCAGCCAATTTATCAAATAAAGCCTGTGTCGTCTTTTGATTCCCCCAGGCCGTTTCATTGGCCACACCACTATTATGCGCATCCAACTGATTACCCAGATTCCAACCCAATCCCAGACTTTTAGCTACAGTCCAGGGATCTTCACCTGCTATTTCATTCGAGCTTATCTCACCTCCCGCCAACTGCTTCACGGTCACAGTTGTTGCCGGCAAGTCACCCAAAATAAAAGTAATGGTACCGGTACGTTCTTTTCCGGTATTGGCAGCGATGATAAAAGTCTTCGTTTTATCCACCATAGCGCGCGTTTCTGTTTTCTCGGTAATCCAGCTATCATTAATAGTTATAGTTGGTTCACCGTTAGTCATCACTTTCACAGTGATAGTACCACCCGCTGCCGATATGTCTTCAAACAAGACAGTCTCCAGATCCAGTCCTTCGGTAGCTGTTTGAATGACATTGAATGTCTCTGTCAGGTTACCACCTTTCACAGTAATAACAGATGTACGATTATCGGTAGTTGAATTGGATTTTACATCTATCGTATATTTAAAGACCGTAGCAGAAGCCGAAACTGTCGGAGTCACTACGCACCAATCCTGGTTACTGGTAACTTCCAACGTCACATTCGATTTCACAGAGAGTGTGTTTGTACCTCCGGCTTTGGAAAAACTCATTCCATTCGCCAGAATGTTTTCGGAAATTGTTATTTCCGGTGTTACAGGATCATTGTCATCACTGGAACATGCGGCAGCGAAAGCAGAGAGAGCAATCGTCAACAGCAACAGATAAGCTTTAATTTTATTCATGAGCATTATGTTTTTCGTTCTCAAATATTAGGTTATGGATAGAAATCCGTGTTGGCAAAGATAGGGCAAAGCAGCCACACAAAGCGTTTAGGATGTTATATGGAAGGGTATAATTTGTTATTACCCCTGGACGAAAGGTTTCCAATAGGCGACATATCATTTATCGCCTTTCCCCCGGGTTCCTGCTACAAAACGGGTAGACTTGTGATATACCACCACTTATTCCATCCAAGCGTAGGACCAACACTCTGTGTAAAATGTTTCCAAAAATAAGAAGTATGCAATAAATGCATATTATTCAGGGGGATTGTGCGTTATTGAGTATTTCATAGTTATTTAATTTAAGTAACGTCGAACTATTACTCAAATGCACTGAGAAACATAAATACTGCTTAAAAGAAGTAGAATTCATTGGGATATTCTTTCAACTATTTCAGATGCGATCTTCGATAAGTTTGCTTCTGAGTTATATCCGCGTTTTCTGTCTATTATAACTACAGGAATATCAAAGATTTGATCACCTTTATCTTCCCACATGAAATTGTTGTATGCGGATATTCCTGCAAATACAATTATTTTAGGTTTAATATTATCTCTAACCAAGGTTCTTACAGGCTTTACGATATCTTTCCATTCGTTTATTCCCAATTCTTTTTTAAGTCGTGAGAGTTGATTCAAGTTATCAGTAGCCAACGGGCATACATTCATAAACATTATTTCTTTCCCGAATGTATCATACCATTCTGGCTTTTCGCCTTTCACAAATTCACCTTTACCTAAACCGAAGGCAACCTTACAAATGATTTTAAGCATATTTTCAACGAAACCATTCCCCCGCTTTATTTTCAGCTCATACCATGAACTTCCTTCGCAATAATTACTTTTGGTAAACCAGTCCAGTGCAATCGTTTTACCATCCGAACGATAAACAAGTCTACTTAAAGGATATGCACTCTCATCCCGGTAGAGATTACTATCCCCTGTCAATATCCGAAATGGAACCTTATTATCATTGTTCCGATAATTAGTTTCATTATAAAGCCCTGGTCCCGGATTTATTCCCATAAACAATATTTCCGGTTGATAGATAACAGGACCGTTTACGGTAATAACCCCTTTCCAATCTGCAAATCTACCGTTCTGATGCCCTTCCTTTAACTTTTCTATTATTGAACTAAATTGGTTTTGGTATTCGATAAAGCTACTCACTGTTGCATCCAAACTATTTTCCATAATATGTATATTATTGGGGTTAATGGAACAAAGATATGGAATAGTTGTCCCCTATTATAATTTTATCTGATTTATTTTCATACCCAAACTTCCATAACCGATTTTTCACAGTTGACTATCAAAGTATTACAAATAATCAATTTGCTGTTTACAAGAAGTTAAGAGTTTGTCGACAGGAAGTTAACCTCTTGTTGACAAACTCTTAACTTCTTGCAGACATGAAACAAGAGATTTCTCTATTACTTTACAAAGAGCACTTTGTATAAAATACAAAGAGGTTGTTTCTTGAATATATCATTTTATTCAGCAAACCAAACAATATATAAACTTTTGTCTTAATTTTCTTTCTTTTCGCTAACATACAGGTCGCATAAAAAAAGCGAAACAGCCTCCTTTGAGCATAAATGAGTTAATATTCATGCAACATTTTACACGTTTATGGAAGCAAAGTGCATCGGAGAACTGCACGATATTAATACCGGACGTGAAGGATATATACATCGGACACGAAGGATATTAAGCTCCTTCACGCAGGAAGTTAATGTCGTGCGCGAAGGACATATATATCGTTCGTGCAGGAAGTGGAATTCTGCCATAGTCAAGCGCGAATTGATGGAAGGAAACGGGTAAAACCGGAAGAAAACAGTCTATTTCAACTGTTGCGAATTTTATATAGTTCTGTTAATTAACAGCATACAAGTTTTTGTTCGCTTGTTTTCTTGGTAGTTGTCAGTTGGTTACAAATACGGAATTCTAAGCGTAGTTTAAAATACAAAATGATATGCTAAATAACAGCATCTTTAATAATAGTACTCTTTGAAATGAATAGGGAGCGGGAAAAGCATCTTCGCCTTCCCCACTCCCTATTCATATATATTCCCAACTCTGGAATGTATTACATCCTCTCCTCTATTACCATTGAGGAACAGCAAAAAGCTTATGGAACGTAAATTTCACTTCCATAGAAGTGCTGAAACCAAGCTCCTTGATTACATCTCCATCAGGTGTACCGAAAGCACAACCCGCATTCTTTGTTGCCCCATAACAGTTCCAAAGTTCCAAACGATACTTGGAGCCATCATTGGTATCAAGCACTTTTGTCGCATCAAACGTTACCTCTGAACCATCAAGATAGAGATTATCCAACACAGCATGCGTACCAGGGAAGAAACCGTAAAGATCTGCCACTTCAATGAAAGTCATAATGGAACCAGCTGCACAACCAGTACCTTCATACTTGATGTCGAACTGCGGGGTAACAAGACTATACCGGAAGTTTTCATATTTCACTTCTAATGTACCTCCGGCATTATACCCCCATGTACCTGCACCATCCCAATTAGGAATAGTAACCAGATTAGGTGTATACGTGCCTGCACCATTGCCATCAATAAAAACTGTATAAGTAATCGCCAGACTATTGTTGAAGTGGGGTGCCGATTCGGAACCCATATTCTGGGAATTGCTGAAAGCACTGTTCAACACTTTGCCATCCGCCGCACCTACACCATAAATATTGAATAACTCGACACGATAGGTTCCTTTACCCTCAATATCTCCATAGAAGAAATTATTGGCATTGAACTGAATAGCATTGCCGTCGCACTTCATCTCGTCAATACGAACGAAAGCATTAGGATATCTGGTCAGCAAGTCTGGAAAATCGAGGGTAAACACCACAACATCGTCAGATGAGCCTTCGTAAGTGAATGTGTGCTGACCTGCCAACGCATCCGGAGACAGATGCGCGACCTCAGTTCCCCAAGTACCACCCCAACTGGAATCTACACAAATTAATGATACCGGAATCTTGGCATCGGCTTCTGCCTTACGCTGACTGTAATAGTTGACAGAGTAAGCATATTCATCGGTATTGGGAAGAGCAATCTGCAAACCGTCACTCGTCAAGGACAGGATATTCAGCTTACCACTCTTTACCGCTACCCAAGTATTGGCACAAAGTACATTGATATCAATGTCAATCACTTTGTTCGCCTCATCAATAGTATATTTACCTGTTTCATCAGTAGCTACACCGTCATCAGTCAAACGATGGATATTGACAGTTCCGTCTTCGAAAAACTCCATGTAACCATAATCAACTCCATAAGTATAACCAATCCAGCCATTCTCAGTACCCATTTCCCAATGAATTTCTTTTCCGATATTGGGCTGTCCGTTAGATACTATAGCCCAGTCGTACGTTTTGCCCCACTGCGTGAACGGACCTTCGAATACATGTTGTTCACCATCCTGACCATTGTCAATATACCATTTACTATAAAGCAATGAGCGGTCAAACGGAACATTCTTGGCGGTAGAAACGGCACGAATAGCCAAAGCTTGATAGACAGGAGTGGTGGCACGAGTAGCAAGAGCACTATTGAAGTGATAGCTCATGGCAAACTGAGTATCAGAAACATTGATGGAACCGGAAAGATAGCAGCCTTCCACACCAACACCGGTAGTAGTGCCTTGTGTGCGCGAACCTGCGGCAGGCATAAAGATAGAGTTTCCGTTAGGACCGGTGAACTTATAGCCGGCAACACCTTCCACTTCCACCCACTCTCTGGTACAGAGTGCAAAGAGTTCTTCAAACTCAGCAATGGTAGGCATGGTCACTTTACCTTCAAATGCTTTATAGGCAAGGTCATTAGCTGTTTTGTAGATATCGGCAGAAGCATAACTTGCAGGATCGATACTGGTATTAAAACCTGTCTTATCACCGAAACCGAACAGACCACCAATTTCCGTTTCTGAGGTAGCACCTAAATTGTACTTTGCCCATTTAGTAGAAAGCCCAAGGTCAACAAGGTCATTATCAAGATCAAACGTATGCCCAGTCGTAGTGAATGACTTTTCTTCACCATAGACCATACCTGCACCGAGATCAAGATAAGCCACATAATAATAAGTAGTATTGGCCAACAAGCCTTCTACATCTACCGTATAGCTTTCCTTAGGAACAGTAGCAATACGTACACCGGCACGCACATTTTCCGTACCTTCTATACCCGACACAATGATACCACCTTCCGCATCCGCAGGAAAGCCAATAAGCGAACCAGACAAAGTAACCTTGTTAGCACCTATCTGGGTAGCATCGCCGGTAGTAGCACGAGCATTAGTCAGTACAAGGCTCTTTACTTCACCTTTATAAGTTACTTTGCCTTGTAAAGTGACATAAGCCTGATAATAGATAGTTTGATTCAAGCTGCCATTTACCGTGGCAGTGAATGTTTCACCGCCCGTAGCAATAATCCTTTCGGTGAGTGCATCGGCCGCAGCACCGTAATTAAAACCAATGACATAAGCACTTGAAGCCTGGCTTTCAAGCCCAGATACGGTACCATGTAATGTTGCTGATGTGGCAGTCACATCTGCCGAACCTGTTACCACGGAGTTATCAGTAAGCAATGGCTGTTGGTTTATGGCATAATCGTCATCGCTGCATCCCGTCGCCCAAATACCCATGACGAGAGCCATTATTCCGAATAATATTTTGTTCTTCATTATACTAATTCATTTAAGTGATTACTCAATAGTCATGGAAACAATCTCAACCTGTACATTCGGGCTTCCATCTTCCAAGGTTTCCACTGTAGCAAGTCCCTTGTTCTGGATTCCGATGATAAGACAGCAATTGGTTTCAAAAGTTTGCGTAGCACCTGTAGTATTTGGCAATGATACTGTCTGGATTGCTCCCGCAGTTGTATCGAATTTCGAAGCATACTCCAAAGCGTAACAACCATCTTCAAACGAATCTCCGATTCTGTTTTCCATAATCACAGTTTTAGGAGCTGCACCCTCGTTCCAGGTTATACCACTCAGCACCTTGTACTGAATCTTCAAAGTCTGGTTCTTTTTTAGCTTAACTTTCGTTATGTCGATACATTCATTCTTACCACCCCATGAGTTATAAAGCTGGATACGCAAACGATCAGGATTTCCATCACCAAAGATGATTTCCAACTTACTGTTGTCCACTTTGATTTCGGTGGGTCCTTCCGTCCCGCCGCTAATCTTCTTATAGAGCAGATTGGCTACAAGATAAGAATTCACCACGCCATTCTCATCTTTTGATTCGGGAACACCAATGACCAATGTCTCACCAGCCTCCATGGCAAGTACCGTAAACTCTTTGCTTGTAACAGCAACCGTACGCTGATCGCTAGAAACGGTAAGAAGGGTGATTTCGCTATCGAAGGTTATTACGCCCTTTGCAACGCTTACCTTACCACTGGCTTCACCGAATTCATAATTATAAGAGCCATCGGAAGCCTTACTTAGGATAAGTTCAAAATCTTCCACCTCATCACCGGCAGCAGGAGCCCATGAGTCGTTGTACACACCTCCCGTTACACTTTCCCATTTCTGTACGTTAGGAGAACCGTTCCACCACAACCAATCGTAAGGTGCTTCAGTATCAAGGTTAAATGTCATCTGGTTACCGACATAAGTCACACCGTTGATTTCGGTCGTGAAGAGGTCATCAAGAAGATTATCGAATGTGGGAAGCACGGGGGCTACTTTCTCAATCTCTCCACTATCTTCTTTGGGAATGCATTCACCCTTGGTTTCAATCACTTCTTCAGAAACAAAGTTCCATACAATATACCAGTTACCTTCGGAATTGGTACGTTTAGTTACTAATTGCAATATATACGGAGTAAGTTCTATTATCTGTATATCTTGCGTGTAGTTAGCACACATATCATCGGCATTCACGTTGTGCATGGAGTAGCAATCGGTGAACGAGATGGTAGGTTTAGTCTTTTCAGTAAGGTTCATATTGAACTTGCCTTTCATGTTTGCACCTGTGCTTGAGCCTTTTTCTCCGGATTCACCACGGTACATAGTAGCCACACAGCCGTTGACGGCATCCATGCTGAAAGTCATATATGAGTCCATGTAAGGATCTGTTGCAGGGATAAGCCAGCTTTGAAAACCCGGATCCCAGTTGGGTTTCCAATTTCCGGTGCCGAAGATGATGTCTTTGTAGACTCCGTTATCCACATCATCCTGAGTATAGCCGGCACCGTCACCATCAGGATCGTAAGGAGACAAATACATCACAGGTCCCGAACACTGACCGATACCATAGTTCGCATCGCAAGGATACCATTTCTTACTAACCCCTTCAGCCAATGTCTCAGCATCAGGCAGAGCATCACCCGACTTAAAGTTCTTATCGGACAGCAGGAACCATTTCTCATCTTCCAGCAACGAGAAATCGTTTTGTGCTAAACTGAAAGTATAGGGTTCGCCATACACGACACCGCCGGGCGTCTCTATGCCGAAAGTCACCTCATACGAGCCTGCAAAAGGCAATTCAATGGCAAGTTCACTTTCTTGCGAACGTCCCTGAGGAGTAACCCACAGCGGAGTACAACCGGTGATATTTGATTTGAGGCGTACTTGATTTCCTGCGATAGTCACAGTGTAGGCAATACCTTCCGCCAAGTCATCGGATACATAGGTCTTCTTACCCATATCATACTCATCGGGTGAACAGGCCGACAACATCAGCACCAAGCCTGCAATGAGCGAATATATATAATGATTCAATTTCATATCTTATTATTTTTAATGTTTTTCCTTGATAAACCTAAGCCTTCATGGATTTACCAACCGGCATTTTGAGTAAGCACATTACCCGAAAGGGTGATTTGTGTATTAGGAATCTGCATCAAACCTTTCTTCGAAGTGAAGTTACTTTCGGAGAACGAAGTGGTTGCCTCATTTCCGCCATTTGTCACCTTGGCACCATTTTGTGCAGCAGTAATGATACGTGCAGCGTATGCACCATCCTTCTCATAACGCATCAGGTCCCAATAGTGAACACCCTCGAAAGCCAGTTCAATAGCACGTTCTTTACGGATGTTTTCAATACTGTAAGCCAGTGTTTCACCGGGATATACACGCTGGTGAACCTGATTCAATCCATCGGCATTGCCATTGAGCTCGGAATGCATCAGCAATACATCAGCATAGCGCATGATAGTGTAATCCTGATAGTAAGTAACATTCTGATGCTGTTCACCCAACTTAAATCCTACTTCCTGACGTGTACCATCGGCAAAACACATCGGCGCATACTTGCGGGTATAATAACCGGTATATTCATACGAATCGGTAATGTCAGCATCAAAACCGGCCTCACTACAACTCCATACACAAGCGCTGAAACGGGGATCATTCTTATATTGCT
>ULLP01008781.1_pt1 | contig 14977 bp, 11 predicted proteins | sample 1951441 | NCBI WGS metagenome assembly ULLP01 (sample SAMEA4835529, study PRJEB28245) | human gut metagenome | biome: gut microbiome; material: fecal sample | place: Denmark | collected 2008
AGGAGGAAGGCCTGTGCAGAAGCAGCAATCTGTTTGCATGCCTGTCAGGTAAAGCCGCAAAAGAAGAATTCTATGACTATCATATGAATAACGGAAACAATATGAACTCGGACAGACTTATATACATAAGGAATGTCACTGTGTTTAAATCAGACGATTATATCCCAGTTCTGCTTGATAAAAAAGAATGGTTCTGCGTGGATGTGATTACCTGTGCTGCTCCATATCTTGGAAAAATTGACTGGATAGACGGAAATGATTTAAAGAATATGCTTAAATCGCGCATAAAAAATATATTTGAATCTGCCATTGAAAACAAAATATCGGTAATGGTACTTGGAGCATTTGGCTGTGGAGCATTTTATAATCCGCCCGAGCTAGTAGCGCAAGCATTCCATGAAGTAATCATTGAGGAGCAATACAGAAATTATTTCAGTAAAATAGTGTTTGCAATTAAGGCTGCTGATAATAAAGGCATGCTGAACTACAAGGCATTCAACAGAGAACTTGGAAATTATGAAGCATTAAAAAAGTTCATAGGTAAGAGTTTTTCTGTCTTTGGCGATTCGATAAGCACCCTTGAGGGCTATAATCCTGAGAGTTGTGCTGTATTTTACTCCAAAGCTGTGGCAGAGTCGGCAGGTATAAAAGGTCAGGCGGATACATGGTGGGGAATGGCTATAGACTATCTTGACGGCAAGCTGCTGGTGAATAATTCGTGGTCAGGCTGCAAGGTAACATCGAGTGAGCAGGATGCTGTATTGGGGTCGGCTGGCTGTTGTATGGAAAGAATCAAAAATCTGCACGATAAGAGCGGAACCCCCGACTTTATTATAATTTACATGGGCTTTAATGATTGGGGAAGCGGTGTGCATGTCAGAAGTGTAAAGATTGAAAAGAATACTAATGACGAGGATGAATTTTCTGATGCTTATTCAATTATGCTTCACCGTATCAAGGAGAATTATCCGTCAGCCGAGATATATTGCTGTACACTCTGTAAGACCTGTATGGATGAGGATTCATCGTTTGATTTTCCTGAAAGCTTCGGAGGAGTGCATATAGAGGAATACAACAGAGCAATAAGAGAGGCTGCTTTTTATCAAAACTGCAGCCTGTTAGATTTAGCTTCATATAATATTCCGTATGACTCGATGGATGGAACTCATCCTACTAAAAAAGGAATGAATACGCTTGCAGAGCTGGTGGTGAGAGGAATATTGCAGGACAGATATGCGTCGCATTGAAGAAATTGCATAAAACGCTCATGTCTACATCGCAGCTTATGCGTGATATTTCAAAATAAAGGAATTTGTAAAGTAGGGTTACAGTGTATAGCGAAAGGAAAGAGAAATATGGCACTTGATATGTACAGGGTATTTAGGCAGGCGACAGATATGAAGGATTACTCCATGCAGCTCAAATCGGTAAGAAGACAGCTTGTTTCGGAGAAAAGCACGCTCACAAGAAGCTGGCAGGGCAGGGAAGTCACATATATGGTCAGAAGCATTGATAAATCAATCTCGCAGATAGACAAGCTTACTCGCCTTCTTAATCAGGCAGGAAACAAAATCAAGTATAATGCGGAACATATTGAAGTTCAGAAAAGCTCCGTAAAGGGTGGTGGAAGCAGATGAGTTCGACTTTAATTGATGTAAGAGCGGTCATTTCATGTTCGGGACGAATAAGGAGAATAAAAAGTACTGTATCGGGAATACAGTCCTCGTTCCGCACGACAAAGGGCAGGATTGATGATTCAATAATGGATGCTGAATTAGCTTCAACACTTTCACAGATTAATAATCAGCTTGGTTCGTTGAACAGCGGTCTGATAAGGCTTGCACAGACCATAGAAAAGGGTGCAGATGCTTACGTGACGGCAGATGGAACCATAAGAGCGTGGGGGACGCAGATTAGCAGGCAGCAGTTATCTGATAAATTCATATAATATTTCGTATGATTCAATCGACGGAACGCATCCGACCAAGGAGTTAATGAAGACGCTTGCAGGGCTGGTGGCGAAAAGGATAATTTCGTGAGGGTATTGTATGAAACTGGGCGAGTTTAACATGCTTCCCATAGGAGCTGTTTTGAATAATCGTTATAAAATTACAGAGCAGTTGGGGAATCATGGTTATAAATATGATTATAAAGCAATAGATGGTAAGACACAGTGTATGTGCGTAGTGAGTGAATTCTATATGCATAGTATTTTGGTGAGAGAATGTGGTGAAAAAAAGATACAGCTTCCGCATAGTCAACGATTACTGAGAGAGTGCGAGTATTCAAAGGGAAGGTTTGTCGAATCAGCGAAGCTTGCCGGCAGAGTATGTAATAACCCTAATATATTAAGCACATATGATGTATTTTGTGAAAATAATACGGCGTATTGTGTTACCGAGTCGGTGGAGGCAATGGATTTAGAGCTTCACATTAGGAAAAATGGCTGTCTTGCGGAAGATGAAATTAGATATATTGCACGTTGTCTATGCCGTGCATTGGATGAATTACATAAAAAATCAATTTTACATTTGCGCATTGTTCCGGAAAACATCTTAATCTGCACTGACAGAGATGCATATGAAAATGTTAAGCTCATAGTGGATGGAGGATGTTGGGATAAAAATACTGTTCGAGATATGCATGTATGCACTATGTATCCGGGATATTGTCCGCCGGAGGGATATGGACGCTGTTCGGAAGCAGGCACATGGTCGGATGTGTATATGTTGGGAGCGGTAATGTATAAGATGGCTACCGGAATCAGACCGGATGAGTCGACGAACAGATTCATACATGATGATACAAAATTGCCGCATGAGTTAAATCCGCAGATTTCAGAGAAGCTTTCAAAAATAATTATGCGTGCAATAGAACTAAAACGCAGAAAGCGGTATTGCCGAATAGCACAGCTTATGCGGGAGCTTTCAAAATAAATAGTTATGGCATGAAAAATTAATTTATTTAATAATCGGAGGAAATAAGCATATGAACAAAAAGAAAAAGATAATTATTATAAGTGCAATAACAAGTGTAATCATAGTGGCTGCGGTAGTTATATTAGCAATAATTTGGAATATGCCGATTAATAAATTCAATCGTGCAGTAAAACAAGGAAAGATTAATCAGGCAGTGCGAATTTATAATTCTTCGGATTACGATGAACAGTATGATATGTCAGATTCAATATTAAATGCTATTGATTCATACTATGATGCATTTTTGAATAATAAGATAACCTATGACGATACAATCGATTTCCTTAATATGGTTGAACATATTGAAGATAGAGATATTTATGAAAAAATAACAAATGTGAACAACAAGCTTAATGTTCTGTATGAATCCAAGAAGAGTTACTCGGCTGCGGTGAATGCTTATAATGAGGAAAATTACGCGTATGCATATGTAATGTATAATAAGGTAATATATGAAGATACTTTTTTTGATAAAGCAAGTGAAGGAGCAAAAAATTCTAAAAAAGAGTATATATCACAGATATTGTCTAAGGTAGAGGAATATAAAGCAGCAGATGATTATTCAAAGGCTGTAAATCAGATTATTAATGCAATGGATATCATAGGAAAAAACACATCACTTGATGACGAGTTGGAAAACTGCAGGAATCTTTTGCTGGCACAGAATGTAGACAATTCTATAAAACAGGCTGATATCTATATCAGTGCCGGTAATTTTGTTGATGCAATAAGAATGCTTGAAGATGAAAAAGATACATATAATGATGAAAAATTGATTTCTAAGCTTGTTGAGTGTTGCAATTTATATGCTGATTCGGTTATTAACAACATTAATTCGGCATTTGCAGAGGAAAGATATTCAGATGCAATTAGTGAGGGAAGCGCTGCCCTTGATGCAATAAAAAACATATCTGAAGCGGATGAAAGCATAGAAAATATAACAAGTATTATGAAAAATGTATATGTAGAATGGAAGGACGGCTATATAGAGGCAGAGGATTATGGCAGTGCTATTAAGGTCTTAGATGATGCCTTAAATACATTTCCCAATGATACTGTGTTAGCGGGAAATAGACAGGATTGCGTAAATGCCTACCTTAACAATGTAATTGCAGCAGCTAATAGTGCAGTTGAAAACAGAGATTTAGAACTCGCAATCAATGTATGCAATATAGCATACGAAGTAGTGGGCTATGATGAGCGTCTTGTAAGTGAATACGAATATATTGACAGTATGCAGCCTATATATCTTGATGAACTTACTCCGGTAAATTATGATTCGAATATGTGGCCAAAGTGGACATATGGAGTGACTCTTACGGATACGTTAGGTAACACATATGATGATTATAAATGTGCGATTAGACTTGGTATGTATGAGAGCAATTTTTGGCAAGGTACATCACAAGCCGAATACTACTTGGGAAAGGAATACAGAACCATATCAGGTGAAATTGCACCTGAGGACAAGACTTCTACTCAGGGTCAGTGCAGGTTGGTAATATATGCTGATGATGTCTGTGTATATCGTTCTGAACCTATAACAAGAAAGAGTACAAAGATGAGTTTTACAGTTGATATTGCAGGTGCAGATTTTATAAAAATCGTATGTGAAGGTATAAACGGTTATAATAGCTGCTATTTTTATTTGATTAATCCGAAACTTGAAAAGTAAGAGAATGAGGAGTAAACATATGAAGAGAAAAATATATTTGTTGATTTTGATAACAATATTAATTATGTGTTGTGCAAGCGCATGTAATAAGCATAGGCAGAATTCGGATAGCTCTGTCAATAATACTGCGAAGAATATTGAAAATACAGAGAAGTGTACGACCTCTGATTATAATACAACGGATGATTCGTGGAAATTGTCTGGTGTGACCAAGTATAATGATGACAATTTGGTTATGTATTGTGGGCAACTGGGATTTATTAATAAAGACGGAAAAGTATTCAGAATAGGTGATAATCAAATCTGTGATTTTAAATTTAATACTTCAGTTGTGTGGAATGAATACAACAGCTATGAGCAAACAGGGCTTTATGGGGAGCATGTAGTTGCCGTTGTATACGACAGTGTTGAAAACAAAACCAGATTATATTACTTGGATAGCTGTATTGAACCGGTACTTTTATCAACGCAGGACAATGTATATTTATACAATGTTATAAACAAAAGTGATATCTCAGCGGACGGAAAATGGGTTTTATATCTTGATAATTATAAATCATCTGGAGATATGGGACGTTATGATAATTTTGATCTGCATATTTACAATGTTGATAATCGCTCAGATACCATTATTGCTACTGATATACAGGATGCTAAATTTACATTGGATGGAAAACATCTTGTGTATTGCAAAATGCCACAGGATTATGTTGATAATGGAAACACGAATAATAAGAAATTTACAATAGTTGACTTGAAAACTATGAATGAGAGTAAGACATATGCTGAGGGCGACTATGGAGATAATATAGATTTTACCGGATTGTGGGCTATTAAAGATAACGGAGATATTCTGATTTTCAATGGAATGCCGGGAACCGGTTATTATGCACACGCGGTATATCTTATAAGAAATGATAAGCTGCAAGTATTGCTTAATTTTGATAGTGATTCTTATGGTATTGTCACTAACAAGGAATTGAATGATATGTTCGTGATAAAGAATAATAATATTTACTATTATGACATTGATAATATGAAAAATGTTGAATTGGGAGAAGATTATAGAATCAGTATTCCAATATTAAGTAAACGGAGAAATTTTCTGTATAACATAGATTCACTTGATAAGATGGTATTTGCTTCAGAAGATGGAGTATATCTATGGAATAAAGCAGAATTAAAGCTTGAAAAAGTATTAAGTATGGATTGGCATTCAGGCGAAATAATAGTCATTGATTATTCGGATTCGGATATGCTTATTGCATTTGATAAAAGTAAAATATGCAGAGTCGAAAATCTCAGTAATAAACCGTTGATAACAACGCTTTTTAGTACGTCTGAAGGAATAATAGAGGATATTATGTATGACATTTCAGCATATCAGCCAACAGATGATAATATATGGTTTACGGTAGAAGAGAATGAAGACTATATTTTTTATGCAATCGATAAGGATGGGAATATATTGCATAAAGTATCAGGAGAATTAATAGATGATCTGGACATTGGCAGTATTGGCTATATTCCATCCGCTAGTCAGTATACTCTGATGGCATATAATTATAATGATGAAGAGCATTTGTACAGTGTGGATTCTGATGTGAGGGAAGTTAAGTTGATTGAGAATAGAGCAATTAAACATACATATTGTGATAATTCTCTATGGACAGTATATATGGTGACAGATGGCATGGTGTGCATGTATAACGGAGAAAAAGTAATAAATATAGGTATGCCGGAATTGGACTAAAGTAAAAAATAATGGGTTGAGAAAAGAGGAAAACTATGAAATTAGTACAATGCGCAGAAGGACATTATTATGATGCAGACATATCCTCAACCTGCCCTCATTGCAGGAAAAATGAGGCATCGGTTCAGGAAGATGTGACTTCTGTATATCTGAGAAAAATAGGGCTGTTGGATTGTGCCGAACAGCAGTATCATATTTTGGTCAGACTGGAAGATGGACGGATTTTTGGTATACCGGTTATCGGCAGACAAAAAAGTAATGATGTTATCCAAAAGCTGATTGATGATGGTGTTCTTAATGCAGATAAGGTATATCGTTTTCGCAACTGGCCTAAGGCTGACATGCTTGCTGGAGCAAGCTATGAATATGAAAATGCATGTGTGTGTGAAGTGGATGTAAATAGAATATACAATATGGAAAGCTGTGAAATGCAGGATGTCAGAAAATTGTATGGAGCACCTAATTGTATATCCATTGACTATGGAAGTGTGTTTGACAGAATAAAGACCGAAGAAGGCATAAAGGAAAGACTGCTGACCTATTATCCTGAGATGAAGGGTATACAGATTTCAGGCAAAAACAGTTCAGTAGCCAAGCTGCTTTTTACTCCAGAGGCAACGAAACAATTACTTTCCTATTTGGGATGGGGAGAGAAAGGCTCAGATAATTATAACGAACATCTGGTAAGTCTTAATGGATTTATATCAGGGAAGCTGATTGTCATTGAGAAGGTAGTTCCGCGAAAAGAGCCAGAGAGAATTGATTGTTTTTTAGATTTACCTAATTCATGTTCTCTAGTAGGAATTGCATATGTACATCCATTCGAATTGTTATCGGAAATAAGCGTCAATGATGTGCCGTTAAATGTGGGACAACAGTATATTAATAGGGAATTGGTAACATTGATTGTCAATTCTCAAAAGAAACAGATAGTGGCTTATCGCAATTTAGATTTTGAGCAGATTGATGTAGAATTTTTGGTAAAAAATACTTTTGAATTACATAATTTCATCAATATGGAAAATTGTAAAAATATTTAGCAATTTTTATTTGAATAGGAACCGGAAAAGATACGTAGATGATAAATGTAGAATTGAATGATGTGCTTGATATTATTTTAAATATACCCAATGCTTTATATACATTTTATTTTCATACTAAAGTGTGCGATATAAAGCAATATTAGGCTGAAACATGTAATTTGAGGCGAATAATAAGCTCGCATTTCAACTATGAATAAAAACGAAAAGAGGAGGCATATTCGCTATATTCATCTGATGAGAAATATGATATTATTGCAAACAGAGAAGGAAATGAGATGTTCATAATCACGGACAGAGATATGTATTATCTTGATACCGACAATATGAAACTGACAGAATTAGGCTCTGATTATTATGGATTATTAGTACCATATATATATGCCGGTTATGCTTTTGGATACAGCTGTGATACATTTGACAAGACTATTTTGGCTGCAATGGACGGAGTATATGTGCTTGATAAAGCTTCATATTCAGTCAAGAAAATTGCCAATGCAGACGACGTGTATAACGGATATATATGGAATAATGGAAGTGTTGTATATATAGATAATAATGGAATATATATGGTTGAAGGAGACACGTCACAGCCGGTTGTAACTATGCTTTACGAAGCAGATATGAGCAATGTTTCGGCATTCACAGCTGCGCCTGAGAATGATGCAATTTACCTGGGAAATTCATCGGATGGCTCAGTTATTGAAGTAAAGACAGATGGAACAGGAACACATAAGCTTGGCGAGGGAGATTTGTTCACGGGACACAAATATGATTATACCTATATGGTGCTGTCAGGGAGATTCATGTATGACAGCAGCAAGAATGATGGAATATATTGTGTTGATGATAACTTTATTGATAGTGAAAATATTATGGATGGACATAATGTGACTGTTCTGAATGAAATAAATGACTGGAATTCTTACAGTTATTTTGATTACACAGTATGGCCGGTATACCATAAAACAGATAATAGTATATATATGTACAATGGTGAGGAGAATATAAAGATACGATAAAGGCAGGTAACTACGAATGATAGAAGTGCAGCTTAAAGACATAGTTGATGTGTTGTTAAATATTCCGAATGCAATATATACTTTTTATTTTCATACAAAGGTGTGTAATATCAAAAATAAAAAAGCATATATAATTATTCTTACACTATGTATGTCGGTTCTTACGTTTTTACAGAATACGGAGCTGATAGGGCATGAGCTGCATGTTGTTCTTGCGTTTTTAGCCTGCGTTTTCATGGTACAGTTATTTATCAGGGATAAGAGGTTCGCAGCACTTCAATTCACTTTCTTCCTGTATCTGTCCCTAATTTTGGGCGAGGCGGTGTTCTATGTCATTGGGTTTGCGGTACATCATGTCCAGCTTATCCTGACTGTTGAGGATATGCTGTTAATGACTATATGGAAAATAGGATTTTCAATTTTTGCATTTTTTATTGAATATGTGGTGACAATAGTATGGTGTGCAAAAATTGGTAAGATTAAAGACAGTTTTAACGGAAGTATATTTCTCGTAGCATTTGTGGAAATTTTTGTTGTGTGGAGCACACTGTGGATAACATTGGATGATACGGAGAACTACAATGCAGCTTTGGTGTGCCTTATAAGTGTTACATGTATGCTCATATTCAATATAATTCAGTTTATGGCGGGAGAACAGGACTTAAGAAAGCAGAGTGAGCTTGTGAAAGCGCGTATTTTAAAGGAACAGCTTGCAAATCAGAACAGCAGAAAAAGTGAACTTGAGGAGCACATTAATAAGGCGAATGAAGCAAAGGCATATATACTTGAGAATATCGATAAGGCGGCGGCTCTGCTTGTCAGCCGTCAGGGAGAAGCAGCGCATGAGCAGCTTCAGGGAATAGTTGATACGATTGCAGTAAAATATATGTACAGCAACAACAAGATTGCCGATGCACTGCTCTCTGACAAGGCGAAGCTGTGTGAGGAGTATGGAATAGAACTGAAATGCCGCCTTGATTTCCCTGATAACATGCCGATTGATAATGCAAGGCTGTGCATTGTGCTGTCGAACCTTATTGACAATGCGATAAGGGCATGCCGTGAATCAACGGAAGGCAGCACAGCGGAACATAAGCCGTTCATATCGCTGAAGGTTAATGAGCAGTTCGGTTACCTTGTAATAAGACAGGAGAACAGCTTTAACGGAATTGTGGAGAACAGAAGGAGCGGAGCATTCTCAGAGCATGGACTCGGACTGGAAATTATAAAAAGCATAGCGGATGAGCTTAAGGGTGAGCTGGTCACTGAGCATGATAATAAGGTGTTCGTGACTTCGGTTGGTGTGCCGCTTGCCTAGGCTGCCGATGTTTATAAAAACACATTGCTAAAGATGATACATTGTGCTATTATGTACATAACATATGGAATGTCGGAGAAATGTATGTTTGGACGTGATGCGAAGGCGGGTGGATTATGGAATATAGGATAAGTATCGGAAATCAGGGGTTTGACAACCTTAGACAGCGTAAGTGTTTTTATATAGATAAGACATCACTTATCATGGAGTGGTGGGACTCTCAGGATATAGTTACTCTTATAACCCGCCCTCGTCGTTTTGGTAAGACACTCAACATGAGCATGCTCAACTGCTTTTTTTCTAATGGGTATGCGGACAGAGGAGACTTATTTGAGGGACTGTCTGTATGGGAGGATGAGAGATACAGGCAGATACAGGGGACTTATCCTGTAATTTTCTTAAGCTTTGCGGATGTCAAGGCGGATAATATACAGGATGCCAGGTTTCAGGTAAAAGTGAAGATATCAGAACTGTTTGACCAGAATACATATCTGCTGGACAGCAATGTGTTGAGTGATAATGAGAAAGATATTTTTAAAAATATAACAATGTATATGGATGATGCATTGTGTTGCTCTGCCGTAAATATAATGTGTCGTTATATGCAGCGTTATTACAATAAGAAAGTTATTGTACTGCTTGACGAATATGACACACCGATGCAGGAGGCATATATACATGGGTACTGGGATGAATTCACGGCTTTTTTAAGAAGCATTTTTAATGCGACCTTTAAGACTAATCCTTATCTTGAACGTGCCGTGATGACGGGAATTACAAGAGTATCGAAGGAGTCAATGTTCTCTGATCTCAACAATCTTAATGTGGTTACAACCACTTCGGATGAATATAGTTCATGCTTCGGCTTTACCGAGGAGGAGGTATTTGATTCACTTGATGCCTTCGGGCTTTCAGATAAAAAGCAGGAAGTTAAGAAGTGGTATGATGGTTTTACTTTTGGATCACATAAGGACATATATAATCCATGGTCTGTAACGAGTTATCTTGATAAGAAGAGAATTGCACCATACTGGGCATCTACAAGTTCCAACGGGCTTGTAAGCCGCCTTTTGCAGACTGCATCGACACAGGTTAAGGAACTTATGGAAGAACTCTTAAGGGGCGGAACAATTGTTGTTAATTTTGATGAACAGATTGTATTTAACCAGCTTGATACGAATGAGAGTGCAATATGGAGTCTGTTGGTTGCAGGGGGGTATCTTAAGGTGAACGAGGTTGAGTATCGTGGAGAACTTTTAGAGCCCTGGTATCATTTGTCAATCACGAATCTTGAGACTATGAGCATGTTTTCCGGTATGTTTAAAGGTTGGTTTAGCAATTCTTTATCAAATTATAATGCATTTGTGGCAGCATTGCTTAGTGGAAGCCTGAAGGAAATGAACATTTATATGAATGAAGTTGCCTTATCGACCTTCAGCAGTTTTGACACTGGTGTGCATCCATCTGAGAGGACACAGCCGGAAAAATTTTATCATGGATTCGTGTTGGGACTGTTAGTTGAGCTGCGCGATATATATGAGGTAAAGTCCAACCGTGAGAGCGGATACGGAAGATATGATGTAATGCTTATCCCGAAGAACAATGATAAGAAATATAATGCCATAATCATAGAATTTAAGGTGTTCGATTCGTGCGATGAGAGCACGCTTGAAGATACAGCGAAGTCGGCACTCAGGCAGATAGAAGAGAAAAATTATGATGCGGAGCTGATTCTTTTGGGTATTCCGAAAGAAAGAATAAGACATTATGGATTTGCCTTTGAAGGAAAAAAGGTACTCATAATTGAATAATTATTAAAAATGTAACGGGTAAAAACAATCAGCTATTTTTACCCGTTTTTGCTTGAACGCAGAATAAGCAATCCCCCGCTTTACTGGGAGCGGAGAAAGGCATACAGATGATAAATGTAGAATTGAATGATGTACTTGATGTGATTTTGAACATACCGAATGCATTATGTACATTTTATTTTCAGTCCAAAGCGTGCAATATAAAGTATAAAAAGATATATATGATTGTTCTTTTTTTTATAATTTCTGCACTCACTTTTTTACAGAATATAGAGGTTATGAGTCCGAAAGTGCATGTTATTATATCATGCGTTGCAATTTTGTTTGGAACTCAGTTATTCGTTACAGAAAGACGATTTGTAGCATTACAGTTCTGTGTTCTTTTGTATCTGGCACTTGTGTTATGTGAAGCAATGTCATATATTGTATGCTTTGTCATGTTCGGTGAATCTATTCTAATTATGATAAATGAAATCAGAAATATGATTTATATAAAGCTTTATTTTGCCATCGTGAGCTTTGTTGCAGAATATGGTGTATATAGGTTGTGGCTGGGGAGAGGCAGAAAAATTACAGGAAACTTCAATAAGAGCTTTTTGATAATTTTACCAACCGAATTAATTCTTGCATGGAGTGCTTTGGGTATTACTCTTTCGGAACCGCAGAACAGCAATGCGGCGGTTATTCTTGTCATCAGCATTAATTTTTCAATTATGTTCAATATTCTGCAGTTCATAATCGGAGAACAGGACATAAGAAAGCAGAATGAGCTTGTAAAAGCGAACATCTTAAGGGAACAGCTCGCAAATCAGAACAGCAGAAAAGGTGAACTTGAGGAGCATATTAATAAGGCGAATGAAGCAAAGGCATACATACTTGAGAATGTTGATAAAGCTGCCGCTTTTCTTGCCGGGCGTCAGGGAGAGGCGGCACACGAACAGCTTCAGAACATTGTCGATACAATTGCCGTAAAATATATGTACAGCAACAACAAGATTGCCGATGCACTGCTCTCTGACAAGGCGAAGCTGTGTGAGGAGTATGGAATAGAACTGAAATGCCGCCTTGATTTCCCTGATAACATGCCGATTGACAATGCGAGATTGTGCATTATCCTGTCAAATCTTCTCGACAATGCCATAAGAGCATGCTGTGAGCTTAAGCTAGACGCGGGGAAGGAACATAAGCCGTCCATATCGCTGAAGGTTAATGAGCAGTTCGGTTACCTTGTAATAAGACAGGAGAACAGCTTTAACGGAATTGTGGAGAACAGAAGGAGCGGAGCATTTTCAGAGCACGGACTCGGACTGGAAATTATAAAAAGCATAGCGGATGAGCTTAAGGGTGAGCTGGTAACCGAGCATGATGATAAGGTGTTCGTGACCTCGGTGGGAGTGCCCTTCATGTAAAATATTGATGCCATATTTATGCTTGCAGCTTCAAATGTATTGCTAAAGATGATACATTGTGATAATATATATATATTATCTTTGTCGCAGGCGTATATAATATGCGATATCATAAAGTATCAATTTCATATACTATGTCAATATATGGAGGTTGGAGATATGGGGTATAATATAAGTATAGGAAATCAAGGTTTTAATGATATAAGAGAGAGTCAGAGCTTTTATATTGATAAGACGGCATTTATAAAAGAATGGTGGGATTCGAGGGATATAGTGACACTCATAACCCGCCCGCGCCGTTTCGGCAAGACACTCAACATGAGCATGCTCAACTGCTTTTTTTCTAACGGGTATGCGGACAGAGGAGACTTATTTGAGGGACTGTCTGTATGGGAGGATGAGAGATATAGGCAGATACAGGGGACTTATCCTGTGATATTTTTAAGCTTTGCGGATGTGAAGGCGGACAACCTAAAGGACGCAAAGCAGCAGGTTAAGATGAAAATTGAGGAGCTGTATAGGAATAATCGTAATCTGCTGGACAGTGAGATATTTGATGATGATGAGAAGCTTGAATTCAGACAGACGAATATGAGGATGGATGATGCCGTATGTGCTATGAGCGTGAAACAATTGTGCAATTATATGAGCAGGTATTACCGGAAGAAGGTAATTGTACTTCTTGATGAGTACGATACCCCGATGCAGGAGGCATACATCCACGGCTATTGGGAGGAATTTACGTCTTTCATGAGAAGTTTTTTCAATTCGACCTTTAAGACCAATCCATATCTTGAGCGTGCAGTGATGACGGGGATTACGAGGGTGTCGAAGGAGTCAATATTCTCTGATTTGAATAATCTGGCGGTGGTTACGACAACATCGGAAAGATACAGCACATGCTTCGGATTTACAGAGGAGGAGGTCTTTAAGGCGCTTGATGATATGGATCTTGGAGAACATAAGCAAGATGTGAAAAAGTGGTATGATGGATTTGTTTTCGGAGCACATAGGGATATATATAATCCGTGGTCAATTACCAACTTCTTAAAGGAAAAGAAGTTAAGACCGTACTGGGCATCAACGAGTTCTAACGGACTTGTAAGCCGTCTGATTCAGACCGCGGCTTCCGAAGTGAAACAGATGATGGAGGATTTGATAAGCGGCAAGGATATAGTGGTTAATTTTGATGAGCAGATAGTATTTGGACAGCTTGATACCGATGAGAGTGCTATATGGAGCCTTCTTATGGCGAGCGGTTACCTGAAGCCAGATACAGTTGAGTACAGGGGAGAACTCATGGAACCGTGGTATCACTTGTCGATAACGAACCTTGAGACAAGGAGCATGTTTTACAGCATGTTCAAGGGATGGTTTAAAGCGTCAGCGTCTAATTACAATGCTTTTGTTGGTGCGTTGCTAAAAGGAAGCCTGAAAGAAATGAATGGGTATATGAATGATGTGGCATTATCAACCTTCAGCAACTTTGACACCGGAAAACATCCTTCTGAGAGGACACAGCCTGAACGGTTTTATCATGGATTCGTGTTGGGACTGTTAGTTGAGCTGCGCGATATATATGAGGTAAAGTCCAACCGTGAGAGCGGATACGGAAGATATGATGTAATGCTTATCCCGAAGAACAATGATAAGAAATATAATGCCATAATCATAGAATTTAAGGTGTTCGATTCGTGCGATGAGAGCACGCTTGAAGATACAGCGAAGTCGGCACTCAGGCAGATAGAAGAGAAGGATTATGATGCGGAGCTGGTTTCAATTGGTATTCCGAAGGAACAAATAAGGCATTATGGTTTCGCATTTGAAGGTAAAAAAGTACTTATAATGGAATAAAAGTAATTTAAAAATTGATTAAAAGGGTTTCATGCATATTTCTTGTAAATGCATGAAACCTTTTTGTATTGGGACAGGGGTCTGGTCCCGTGTCCCACCACAGGAAACCGGGACACG
>ULLP01025190.1_pt1 | contig 14585 bp, 8 predicted proteins | sample 1951441 | NCBI WGS metagenome assembly ULLP01 (sample SAMEA4835529, study PRJEB28245) | human gut metagenome | biome: gut microbiome; material: fecal sample | place: Denmark | collected 2008
CACCTTTTGACGGCATAACCGCCGCCAACCATGAAGACCGCCCAGCCTCTTGCCGCTTTCCAATGTAATTGATTCAACTGTATTTACTGTTGAATTTACAGTTGGATTTACAGTTGAGTTCACGTTCCATCCTCATTTTACCTTCATCTGAGTCAAAGACACTTTTTCAGCGACATTTTCAGCGACATTTTACCGACACCTTTACCGACATTTTTACCGACATCAACTTTAGCTTTTCTCAGCTTGTCTTATTTTGGATGCTTTAGCACCTTTTTAGCACCATTTTTAATCCAAAGGGCATAGACTTGAAATCTAATCTCTCAATTAGGGGCAGACCCATACTGATAGTCCCGACTCGTGTTCAATCGGGACTATCAAATTCTAAAATGTAGGCTGGAGGGGGGAATATCACTCCTCGTTATTCTCCGATAATTGCTCCAACGTTGATTCTATCTGCTCGATAGAAGGCAGAGAACTCTTTATCTCTTTGGGAATGAGTTTGGACAGCTCATATTGAGATATTCCAAGAGGAAGATTGTATGCCTCCAATGAATACTGAGCCTCGATGTTGTCTTTGTCCTTGCAAATCAACAATCCGATGGTAGGATTGTCGTATTCTGTCTTCAACTGATGATTGACTGCTGTAACATACAGACCTAACTGTCCAAGATGGGATGCCTCGAATGAGCCGGTCTTCAATTCTACGCAGCAATAGGCGTGTATGCGGGTGTTATAAAATAGAAGGTCGATGAAGATTTCTTTTTCGCCTACCTGAAGTCGATACTGTCTTCCCATGTAAGCGAATCCGGTGCCCAACTCCACAAGGAATTTCGTCACGTTGGCGACAAGAGCGTCTTCAAGTTCCCGCTCGTTATAGTCCTCCGTCATTGCCAGAAAGTTGAATACGTATGGATCTTTGGTGGTCTGTTGGGCAAGATCGCTCTGAGGTGCCGGGAGCGTTTTGCTGAAATTGGTGAGGGCTTTTGCCTGACGCTCGTACAGGTCGGTGCCGAGGAAATTCAGTAGCACATTGCGTCCCCAGCTGTTCTCTATAACCTTGCGGACAAAGAAAAGAGCCTTTTTTGCATCCCCTTTGCTCTTGTCAATAATTGTTCTTTGGTGAAACCATGGAATTGAGCATATTTCTTTCAAAACGAAATCGTCCACACCCTGTGGATGATTCTGATTCCGAAAATCGTCCACATCCTGCGGACGATTTTCAATTAATTGAGAATAAAGGCGATAGAAATAATACATGTATTTAAGGTTAGTCTCAGAAAAGCCTTTCTCTTCGGGCATCTCAGACCTCAAATCATGACTAAGCGTTTTGTAGAATCCGGTGCCATAAGTGTTGGCATATTGCTTGTCAGCGATGTCGCGTCCCAGACTCCAATAGTATTTCAACAATGTGCGGTTGGCATCTACGGATGCTTTAAGACGAGCGGAAAGGTACCTCCGCTTGAGTTCCTTAACCCAGCTGCGGTACTCTTTATTCTGAGAGAGTGTCAAATCCTGTGTCATAATACAAAATTACGCATTTTCTTCGGTTATCAGTAAATTCCAATAATTTAATCGAGAAGATCAACCAGCTCTTTCTTCATATCCTCGTCGATGTCGCGGTAGCGGGCGAAGGCTTTGCTGCCTTCCTTATGACCGCTGAGGGAGCCTACGAGGTTTGGGTCTTTTACTTTCTTGTAGAGGTTGCCGATGAAGGTGCGTCGGGCCAAGTGACTGCTTGCGATTTCGTTGAGAGGACGTTTCTCTTCCGCACCAGTCGTCGGATTGAGGACAGTCACCATGCGGTCCACTCCACATACGGTGAAAAACTTCTTGATAGCCACGTTGTATTTCTGCGAACTGATGAACGGGAACAGTTTTCCTTTCAAGTCATCGCGCCCGGCGTATTTCTCTACCAGAGCCTTTGCACGCGCATTGAGAGGTACACGGACGACCTGAGGACGTTCTCCTTTGGTCTTTTGTGGCATATATTCTATGGCTCCATTGATGATGCTTGCCGGAGTCATAGCCATAAGGTCGGACACACGGCAACCGATAAGACACTGAAAGATGAAGATGTCGCGTTGCGCCTCCAGCGAGGGATTAGCCGAAAGGTCATAGTCGGCAATCTTGTCGCGCTCTTCAAGAGTAATATAGTAAGGAGTACCATAGACCTCCGTAGTCTTACCGTTGTACTTGGCAAAAGGGTCATTGGTAGTCAGTTCTTGATCCCTGCACCAGCGATAGAAAGCACGCATCAAGCCAAACAGACCAATGATTGTGTTATCACCTTTCGGATGAGGCTTCGGTTTCTTTCGACTTGAATGAGTATCTGCCGGAATTGCATTATATATTTCCGGGTATTTCTCATATATCTCATGCTCAGAACGCAAGAACTTCTCAAACTTGTTTACATCCTCTACAGTGAATTCCTCAAGTTTGATTTTGTAGCGTTTGTTGCCGTTGGTCCTAACAAATAATTCGTATCGCATCAGGGCGCGTTTAAGCACACGGAGATGCTTGATTCGCCACAGCGAGATGTTCTTCTTCTCGATATAATCTTCGAAAATCTCGAAGAAATTCGGATCTCGGGGCTTGCTTGCTCTTTTCTTTCTTTCAGGTTTGGGATGCAGAAAAAGGTCGAGTTGCTCAGCGATGTATTCCTTTGTGAGAATATCAGCCGATGTATTCTCGCAGAGCTTAATCAGGAATCGCTCAATATCAATAACCTTGTCTTCGATTGCTCTAATTTCGGCTTTAGCATCAGCGGCCTTTGGCATCGAAAACGAGCCTTTGTTGAATCGTGTCGGATCTATCCATAATCCTGTTTTCAGACGAGCCACGAGGCTGCGGGATACAGAAAGGCGAAGAAGTAGTTCAGCCTTTCCGGAAGGGTTTGTTCCCTTTGTTATATACCTGGTGATTGTTGCCATAGGGAGAGTAAATTATGTTTAATGCAAAATTAGTCATAAACTTTCGAATTACCAAATTCCCGTGTCAACCGATGTCAACGCTGTGTCAACCAAAGGTGAATTAAGGTGAATCAGGTTCAAGTCTAACTATAATTTGAACCGGTTTAATTCAGTTTATTATAATTGTATAACAGAGTATTAATAGATTTTGTTCATTGTTGACACGATATGTCCTAATTTAACTCGATAAAATATTAGGACTCCTGTTCTGGGCGCCCCAAAAGCGACTTAACAAGGTGTAGATCACCAAGTTGAGCCGCTTTCTTTGTTTTCTACAGGCAAATTACAGGCAAAATTCAAAAATTCCGCGCAACTTTCGCCTCTCAATACGCTTAGACGGCATTAGAGAGCAAGCCATTGAAGCCCCAATTATCATTACTATCATTCTTGCAACAAAGGACTGAATGTTGAGTCTTATTAGATACAACTAGTTATAAAGCTTTTCACGCTCCTTTTCTCTGTAAGAGGACTCGTTTGCCATTTGTATATACTGTTTAATTTTAGTAATTATAGAATACTTTCTGGTACTCATGGACGTACTTACAATATCCATAAACAAGTGCCACCTTTGAGAGACAATTTCACCAGTTGTTTGATTAACAGCCACGATGCCTGATGATGAATTAATCCAGTCAATCTCCATGTATTCATCAGCAGATGCGGCAATATCAATATATTCAACAGCCAGTTGATTGAACAACTCAATTGAAAAGTGCCTAGCTAGTCTAAAGGTTTGTTCTAGATTGTCCTTTCGTCTAAAACGCTCCAGAATAAAAGCCTCTGCCTTTTTACGATCTTCTTTGTTTTTTATATCTGAAAACAATTCATATTCCCAATCTTGAGAAATTCCTCGCCACAAATTATGCGGAGAACGAATCATCAACAATATTTCTTCAATAATAGGCTCAATGTCTGAAATAGCCCACACTTCATTGATTTTTGGACTGCCTTGTGGTTTTGCAGCTTTTACATAATCCACTAAAAAATATGGCCGATTTTTAACAATATTCAGGAAGGCCTTTCGCTTATAGTCGAAATGATCTTGACATTCAACTTGTTGTAAATAGACTGACTCAGCCAAATTTCTATCTGTAATCAGCTCAAACCAAGTTTCAGTGTCATAGCTTCCCAAATGGAATCTAGATTCAGATTGGTTGGCATGGTATATTTCTCTCATCAATGATGTGAAACCATCTTTCGAAACTTTGTTGAATTTAATTAGCTGTGATGGTGAAATAAATATTCTATCCGAAGATTTGTACTCCCTGATACTTTTCAATACTATAGATAAATCATAAGAATCTAAATATTTACCCGGTATTATCACATAGTACCTAATTACTAAGCTCAGTTTATGTTGATTTCTAGTAGTTTGTAATACATTCCTAACTGCATATAAGGCATCCATCCAATTATGCTTTTCATCGCAAGCCATCGGATATAACATAGTACAAATATCAAATAAATCAGTTGTATCACGGAGAATTTTACGCAAAAAGTATGTTCCTAAACTAATGTTTGTACGCAGTGTATGCCCAATTAAAAATCCGACAGATTGATATAAAGAGTCGTTATTCTGAATTTCACGGCTAACTATCAAAAGCCTGAATTTTCGAATAAATTCTGAACAATCCTTTTGTGTATCAAACTTAAACATAGCGGTTAATTCTTTCATCTTTAAATGGCTGTACTTTTTGTAGTCGTAGTTTGATTCATCCTTGCCTTGGCAGTAATTCCATCGGAGATGATTATAAAAATCGAATAGTTTGTTGTTAAATCTATCCGCCATAGACATTCGTAACGGGTTACAACTTCTTATGAATTTGATACTTTTAATGAACTTATTGACAATAAGGCAATCCTCTAAGTTGTTAGGAGACAAATGTCGTACTATTATTTCTCCAGCGGCATAAGCATCTAATTTAGGTAACCTAGATCCTTTGGGTGCATAAAACCCATGATTTTCTATAAATGAATTGAAAGACTCCTTATCGAAATAACCATCCATTAATGCCCATATTTTTCTATGCAATTCTGTGAGCGATTTGTTTTCTCTTATTGCTAGATTATATATTACGATTTTTTGAGGATTACGAAAGGCTCCTTTTATGCAATGATGCTCACATTTCAACAGGATACCAATAATCTTCCAAAACAACATTCTGGTAAGATTGTCGTCGGTATTCATACTCTTGGAAATGGTATCAAGTAATATGGTTTGGCGTATGAACCCACTTCTATAATCCTCTGGCGTAAAACCGAAATGCTCATTGATACTCCAAACAAGCTGAGGCGCCAGATCCGGTCGTCTTCGGATATATTCTAAGGCCATTTGTATAACGTCTCTCAATTCTTCGATTGAATAATCAAAAATCTCTGATATTAAATCGAGCAATGGATCCCGATTTGAGGATAATGTGAGTTCATTATGTTCATATTCAAGATTATAATTTGCAGTAACACCTATCGGTAATCCGATAGAATCAATATTAGAAGCAATATAACCAAGAGCTTCATTTTCAATAAGTGGCCAATAGCTTTTTAGAAAAACGACCTTCTTCTCGTCATTTTGCAGAGATGCGAAGATTTTAGAAACATAAACTGAGATGCGATTGCGCAAATCATTGAGTCCAAATAAATAAGAGCACGTTATAATATTTTCGCGCAGAGTACGATCATGCTTACCGAAACAGATGCTAAATATTTTTTCAATAAGTTCCGGCTGCATTTTTATTATATGTGAATAGAATACATACGGCCCCAGATTCTGCTCTGAAATTTTATAGTAACCGTTGGAATATAGATCAATATATTCCATTTCTACCCATCCATTAATAGCCTTTTGGAAATCTTCTGAACAGATGTTGAAAACAGAATATAGAGAAGGTAGAAGCTTATTGTCTATTGAAAATGGACCGAGGATAGAAGCTATAGCAAGCGCGTTATATATCAGCTGGTCTTCGTGAGTGGCATTTTTCTTAAATAGATTGGAATAAAATGAATCAAACAATTTTCCCAAATTTGACAAGCTGGAAAGTGTTTGTTCTTTAATAGCGACAGTCGCTGCCATCATAGCCAATCTAGGATTTCCGCAAGCAATGGATGCAATCTTCTTTAGGTATTCCTCATTGTTTATATCCCGGTTTAATTTGACTAATTCAATGATGTTTTCATCGGACATACGATCGATATCGACCGTTTCAAAAGGGGTTTCAGTAAGAATATCGTAGATTTTATCTTTTGCATAATTTCTTACTGTAAGGACAAGCTTTATTTTCCCCTCTCTACAGCTGTTTTGGAATCCAATAATTTGGCCAAATTTTTCGACTCTATTTACGTCATCCACTAATATTACATAATCCTCTCCATCTACAAGATTACTGTTTAGATCAGAGAGCAAGCTCGCCTCTTTATAAGAAATACATTTTGGATAGTATTTCTCGGACAGACAGAACTGCCTCATTGCTTCGATTGCGATGCTTGTTTTACCTACCCCCGGTGCGCCAGTAATCAAGACTATAGCACAAGTCTTTAAATGTTCATTTATCTTGGCAAGCTCATTTTCTCTAAACACGAACTTGGTTGAGAGGGGAATTGCAAATTGACCTCCTTTTTTAGCATATTCTTTCAAAAAGATATCGATACCAACAATCTGTCCTGTGTCTATTGGAACTCCACAAAACATTACCAAATCTTTATGATTGGAGAAAAGCAGACGTGCTATACGTTGTCCATCATAAACGTAACACTTATACCCCTTAGATTTAGCATAGTCAACTATGTATGTTTGATCCTCTTTAGATATCTTGAAGTTTGCGAAGATGATAATTAAAGACTCATTAGTAAATTCACCAACATTGATGTCGACTAAACATTTGTTGATATCGTCCTCTATTTTTGCAATTCCACTACTGACATTTGTCGTGTATTCTACAAAAATAGCCTGATGAGCATTTCGAATATACGTATCGGGAGTGCCAGCTGTTGTCTTTTCTTTGCCAAACTGAGAACCTACACATGCAAAGATTGCTGCATTTGGATAAATTCTAGTAATGAGAATATCTCCTAACTCTTGAAATCGAGCTGGATTCATATGTAGAAGTGCATTTTCAATATCGGCTATCTGTGACATACACTGAAGTTTTATTATTATGAAGACACATATAGAATCGGAGGAAACTCAACGTATTATATTGTCTAACTTTTTATTTATAAGTCTCTATAAGGCGTTGCATATTTGCATGATACTCTGAATTACCGAGATTTATGACTACAAGATTAGACCGTGTGCGGGTGATTCCAGTATATAGCAATTCATCGAAGGATATACTTCCTGGTTTCCTCGGCTCAAGTAACAGGAAAACGACCTCACTTTCCCAGCCCTTGAAACTATGGATAGTGGAGATCTTGATATTGCCCGTATTCATCCAGAAATGCATTTTTTTATTTTCTTGAATGAAATCATAATCGCCGGTCATGACGGTTTCTCTGAACTTACCGAATGCTTCACGACTGTTTCTAAGAAGATTCAGAAAGCCATTAAGGGTGCATCTTGTTTTTCTGCAAGCCTCCTCCATTCTTATTCTGAACTCATTTGGATAGAGTCGGAAAATCTCGTACTCTGCAAATAATTGGGCCATCTGTTCTTGTCCGCCATCAGGCTTTCTGTCTTTGTCCCGTTGTATCAGTTTAACAAGTTCCGATATGAAATGGGGTGTCTGACTATTTTTAGCCAGATTGCGTAATGTGGTAAGAAACATAGCATAATAATTCTCAAACATTATAGTAGTTCCCTTACCCGTCTTATAGCGATAATAGGCCTCGAATTTCTTCAGGAAATCGATATTCTGACCAAGAATAGCTATGTCATTTTCGGCAATTGCCTTGACTCTATTATTTATGTTGCCATTGACGATATTAAAAAGAGCAACGACTGGGTCATTCCCCTGCAAGTAGATATAATTCAGATAGCCTTGTTGCAACTGATCTCTGGCGGATAGACTCCCGGCATCTTCTTCTGCCACAAGGGTATCAATGTCGTATTTCCCGTTAAAATAGATATTTTGAAAACCAACAGCCAGGTCGCGAACTTTCCTATCAGCTCGGAAACAAGAATCTAGTTTATGCACACCGAGAACATTAGTGCGTACGTCTCGTTGATTGGTCGCTCTATTGTATATATTTTGTTTTACATCACCGAATAGATAAAAACAACCGTCAGGCTTGCGAAACAAATCTTTGATTATATCCATCCACACACGTTTGTAGTCCTGAATCTCATCAATGAATATTGCATCGTAACGTTCGGTGTCCATCTCGTGTTCTTGAAACAGGGAATAGTTGTCATAATATCTGGCAAAGAACAATTCCTTGGGTTCGTTATCTTTACGCTCAAACGGTATGCCAAGGTTATTGAGCTGCAGAGTTATGAAATGGTGATAATTGAGGATAGTGAAACTACTCCAGTCAAAATTTTCATTCACCTTCTGCAACTTATCGTGTATGAAGTTGCGGAGGGTAATATTATATGTAAGAATCAAGATCTTAGGTTCACTAATACCCTGTGCCAAAAACTCCTTGTAGCACTGTACAGCTTTGGCTGCAAGCAATGTGGTTTTGCCTGAACCAACTACGCCTTTAACACGCCACTCCTTACGGTGCTGCGTATCGTAAATCAGTTCTTTTTGTTTTTCAGAATACGAGAAATGTTCACCTTGCGCCATTGTATGTCGCGGAGGTACCAACAAATGTTTGAAACTCTCGTACAAGGAATTGCTAAACAAAAAAGTATGAGTATCGGGCGACATAAAATGCTTCTTCAGCAACTCTGTGAAATCTCGTTCATTTAAGCTGTCCCTTCCAATGAAGTCCATCTCATTTTCGAGGAAACGTAGATAACGCCAATTCTTATCCTTTTGTTCCTTTGATAAAGGATTGCCTTCTGCATCAGTTTTTTTCTTAAATGGAACCACTAATAATTCATTGATTTGCTGAAGCGAGGCATTATGGAAATAAACGGCACAACTTACAACCTTGAAATAAGTGAACTTCTGGATTTTCAAATCAAGCAAATTCTCAATATGTAAGTTGTATAGGTTATCTTTATAGCTATGGCACTGGTTTATTGGGGATTTGATTACGGCATTACGTTCACTCATATCCTTTGGGTGTTTAAGTTTCCAATGTCTGCGCTCGTCAAGCTTATACATATTGAGATCCCAGTCCTTAACCTCGATGATATAAGCACCACCGCCCTTACGCAATATAACCACATCGGGACGATCTCCATTGAGGTAGGGATTGAAATATACTTCATACGAATTATCAAGCGTCTGCTCAAGAAACCGTAGCAGACGCCATTCGCCCTCAGTCGGTTGAACGCGAAATTGTTTGATTTTCTCAATCGAAGGAATGAACTGAGCCATTATTATTCAGATAATAAGCGATTGTTAAAGCTATCTCCAACTTCAAATGCGTAGAGAGACTCCATGCCTCTTCGGTCTATATAAATATCTTTCATCCAATCCAATATGTGAGAATGTTGATGTTTGATACTACTGGAGGATGGAAGAAAGACAATATTGTGAAGTGTTGATTTCACTTCTCCCATTGCATTTTCTTTAACTCCTTGATAATCTATAATACCAAAGCCGTGTCCTGATGTGATTAGATGATAATTTGTCAAGATATTTCTGTCGTGTGTTACGTTGCCCGATGTATGGGCAACTATAGATACTTGTATTTTAGACCCAAGTTTTAATTCATGGATTTCAGAAATTACTTGTTCCATTTTCTCCTTTCTCAATTCTCCATTCTTATTGTAAAGAAATATAGTTAGGTGAAATGGAATTGCAAGTCCGTTGGGCACTAACGCCTGTATCAAATTATACAAGGAGGGCTTACGTCTGTCGAAATTACTGCTTAAAAGATAGTTATCAATAATTACAGCCGCATTTATTGGGGCAACGTCAATCGTTGCCAAAACATCCTTCCATGATGAAATATCTTCATACTCCTCCCCATGTTCTTGAAGTTTTCTTTTTTGGTCGGCAGTCAACAGATTGAAAGGGCGTAAATGAGATGTAGCCATATCATCAATAACTTGCATATCTGTCAGCGAGGATGTTAACAAAACGCCCATTTTCTCTCTATAATTCGAGTATGGCTTTGAATCAGGAGGAAGTAATAAGAAAATATCGTCAGCCCGAGGCTCCTTTATACCTTGAAGCACGGTATTAACACACTTTATACTACGCGCGGGTCTCTTTAAGAGTTTATTTACAATAGGATTGTTGGCCGCAAATTTTAGCAACTCGGCATTGCTACCTATCTCAAGATAAAGGTCTCCTAATTTATCTATGGTTGACAACACTGTACTATATGGACGATCTTTACGAAGTCTGATAACCTCGGAAAGAGTGTCTTTTGTACAATATATTCTATGCGCAGCCATCGTTATTCATTACTTAAGTCGAATAACCGTATTGCTTCGTTATCGGCTTCATCAAGGAACCCAGCGCCGAAATCTTGCGAAAATTTCCCGTTCTCCTTAAGTCCCATGTTGTATGGATGACTGTTCTCGTCCACATAGATAACTGACACATCATCGGCAGGAATTTTCTTCTCAGCCACGCGTACTTGCAACCTACGAATTAAATATTCGCTGTGGGTCTCAATGACAAAGTGGATGTTATACTTTTCGCGTGCCTCAGCAAACATGTCCACAAGCATAGACTGAAACTTGGGATGGAGGTGAATCTCCGGCTCCTCAATTATTATAGTTTGCTCCGGGAACAGAACCTTGTCGGTATTCATGTCAGTGACATAAATATAGTTCTGCCCATACCATCCTTTTACAAGGAAATGTTGGAACGCATGTTGGATGCATGTCTCTATCTCCAATAGAATTGAGAATAACTGGGTAATACCATACCCTTCATCAGCCAACAGGCTTGTACGGTCACCCTTATGTAATCGGATGGCTACACCTAACCCTTCTGGATCCATATCAAGTGATACAGAGTCGCAAATGCCAAACTCTTTTAGCCACTTATTTATGAACGCATCCGGTTCATATCCCTTTTCATAATTGTAATCACCAAGACCAACAAAATCACGGCGTGCATTGAAATACCGGTTAAGCAAGCCGGCAAAGTCTGATTTTGAATCAAGGGTGTAGAGCCGCTTAACATCTATTCGTGAGGATCCTACATAGGACATAGCTCCGCACCATGTGGGAGTAATTGCCTTTTGTAGTTGTTCATTGACAGACCTTTTAAAGTCCTCCCATATATAGTGAATAGTTAGATGTTTCTTGTCTCCAATCCATTCTTCACCATTAGTTATCCTGATTTTCTCCGAAAACGCTGAATCAGGAGTGAGCCCGATATACTCTCCTGCGTTAATAAGGGTAGTAAGAAGCCAGGGGAAGTTAATTGTACTATTTTGTAGCCGGGCAAGCCATTTCTTATCATCGGCTGCAAATTTGGATAATAGTAGTCTCCAGCCTTCATCCACTATCGAAGCCTCAGATTTTACATGAGACCAGTCTTGAGGTACTTCTGACGTATCTTCAAAATCAATATTAGATTCATTTGATAATCGAGAAAGCCACGCTTTCTGACGCATCTTAAAGAAGTCTATGAATGTCTCACAACCGGAGGTGCTGAACACTTCTGCGATTCGATCAATAAGCTTCTCAAGACCATTATTCTCTTCGAGAATCGAAGAAAGCATCTTCTTCGTTTCTTCGGCAAAATTAGACCTAATCAGATGTCCAATTTTATCAAGGATGGGGACGTTAAACAGGCTGTCATTATCAATCGCCCATTTCAAAGTTTCGTATGAAACCTTATGTGTCTTTTCATACTCATAGGTGTCAATTCCGGAAAAGATTGAGTTGGTGAGGCTATAATCCGAATCCAAAAGCTTCTTTGTATTTTCCAAATAGTCGTTAAGAAACGGCATGGTATTCAAATAGCAAGCGCCTCTCTCAGATAGGAATACAGCCTCATCGCCTTTAAGGATGGCAATCTTCTTTAGATAACCACGATTCATGACGTCTGCTTTATTACTATTGAAGATAAGAATTACCTCCAGCCCATTATCAGTAGTGAACTTGTATTCAATCTCACCCGAAGTAGATGCAGAATTTACTACCTTGTCAAAGCGACCAAGTAGATTCAAAGGATATGACCCGAAATCCATAGTATAATCTCCGAGAGCGAAGACATCCTTATGGTTGGATGATGCAGATTTAATTTTCTGCATATAGGTATCCAGAAGTAATATCGATTTTGCGATACTGCTTTTACCAGAGCTGTTGCAACCAGTGAGGATGGTAAAGGGAGCGAGCTTTGCTTCTGCTCCGTCCTCACCGAAAACTCTGAAATTTTTTATTCTATAATTGGTGTTCATATCTTTCTTTTTTCAAAAAGCAAAATTATAATCAATCTGTGCAGTCAGTCTGCGCTGATTGTTTTTTATGTCCAGCGTCTTTCGGAGTTGGAGCGTTCAGACCGTTTCCCCTTTTGACACTGCAAAGGTAGGCATTATCTGCGCAGTCATTCTGCACAGATTCATACTTCATGAATAAATTTTTTATCTTCAATGCTATTGCTCTCCTTAGAGACTCTGGAGCAAGCACTTCTACATCATCGCCAAATGATAATATGATAGACTCAAGTTCCCGATTTGGTATAACGTCAAGCGATATTAAGCCCTCGCTTGTTGAAATTGTTTTCTGGGAACCATGAATCGGTTTCGATATGATATAAGGAAAACGTCCGGGGGAAAACTGCAAAATAACTTTCTCAACTTTCCCATTCGTCGGAAAACTAACGCCAACAATATCATAGAAATAGTCATCAAAGTTTTCTATAATTGTATTTTCTATAAACGGAGTTGCCGATTGCTCAAAGTGTACTATTCTATCAAGAGCCAAATTGGTGATATTCTGATACTCATCATTATTCAATCCAATCAAAACCCCCCGGTTATTGTACTGCTTGATATGATATGGATGTATCTCCCAATTATATTGTTTTCCTTCAAATGTCTTATATTGAACATTCAAGGAAATCTTATTTAATATGGCATTAAACAGTGGCGACAGAAGTTCAATCCCACTTGCAAAGGCATTGCCATCCATGCTGATAACAGACTTCGAAGCCCCTTGAAGATGGAACTTATCTTCAAGGTTGGTAAGAAGTGATTCCATCCATTCAAATTGAGGAAGACCTTTGAAACGACTAAGCATAAGCATAGTCTCTCGCAATTTGGCCATCTCTTCGTCCGTGATTGGTTGATTGTTGATGGTGTATTCGGGGTCTTCATATCTATAATAAACCCTTCGCCCATCTTTTATCCTATCAATCAATGCGCTCCAGCCGGCATCACTTTCCATGAAGTCGATGTCAACCAAAACTTGACGCCTACTAATTCCCGGATTGAGAGGGTCCGAATATTTGTCATTACCGGTATGCTGATAAAGAGCATCATTGCAGGCTTGAATCAAGTCTTCAATGTAATAACGTCGAGCAAAATTACTGAAACATTTATCAAGTGCTCTATATCTTATAAGGGCGTGTTTGTTAACAGGCATATAAAACAAAAAACTCCGACGGCAGTTATCTGAAGGTTGGCCGAGCCTGCAACGACTGCTTGGGAGTTTCAGAATTTGATTGGTTTGGCGGCATCGCTGCCTGTGGGTTTAAACCGATTCGGCCATATTCAGATTTTTTTGGTTGCTGTTAATGCAAAGTTACAAAGAATTTTTGAGGTTGCAATCGGTTATGCTGTAAAACACAACCGATTGCCATTGAAAAGTTTGCTATTTTATAGCGGGGATACGATGTTTTCGGAGGAAGGCATCGAGGTCGGCGCGGTTGACGTAGATTTTGCGGCCGATCTGTGAGAAGGAAATGATGCGCTTGTCGCGATAGTTTTGCCCGGTCTTTGGCGAAACTCCGAGGATTTTACGTGCATCTTCGGATTCTATCCATTCGCTGTTGGCATCTTTTGCATTGCGACGGGCAATTAAGTCCATGATTTGTTTCAGCGTATCATGGAGGTTTTGCCATTCTTCTTCGGGTATGACAAAAAGTAGGGTTGAGGAGTTGATATTTGGGAGCGTGCTTTGCATTCGAGTATTAAGGTTCGGATTCTATCTTTGAATGAATGGAATCTGGTTAATAATTCAGTTGTCTAATCACTTGACCGCTCACTCAACTGAATACACGACTGTTTAACCACACACTCAGTCGGATAAGCAGGCGATTTTCTGATTGGTTGAAGTGCTGACTAATCAGAACATCAACCAATCAATCGGATAATCGCGCAACTGCGCAGTCAGATGATTGGATGGGCGATTGATTGAGTATGGCTTCAGTCAATCAGGCGAGCGATATTCCGACTAATCAGTCAATCGGTCAGTTGCAGTCCTGCCACTTTGGACATTAGCGATACTGATGTTCTGACTAACCAATCAGTCACGCAATCGCTTGTTTGGCGAGGCAGGCAATCAACCGATTGGTTGATGCTTTACCCGGTCAATCAAACAGGTGCATAATCAGTTGGGTGAAGTGTCGATTGAAGTGCCGAGGGACCGCTTGGGCG
>ULLP01012760.1_pt1 | contig 12989 bp, 7 predicted proteins | sample 1951441 | NCBI WGS metagenome assembly ULLP01 (sample SAMEA4835529, study PRJEB28245) | human gut metagenome | biome: gut microbiome; material: fecal sample | place: Denmark | collected 2008
GGCCCCGTTCGGATATTCTTTGAAGGATAAAAAACTAATGATATATCCGAAAGAAGCGGAAACGGTCAAGGAGATTTTCCGGCTCTACACAGAGGAAGGACAGAGCATCAGCTACATTGCAAAGAAACTTAATGATGAAAACATCCAGCGTGAGCAGCGCGGAAATGTGAAAATCTCTGGCTTTACAGACAGAACCGTCCGTATCATTCTCAGCAATCCGGTTTATGCAGGTATGATTTCCTACGGCCGCCGCCATACAGTAAAGGTTGAGGGAAAGAACAACGAAACGAAGGTTGTGAAGCAAGACGATGAAAGCAAGATTATTCTTGTGGATGGCGTGCATGAACCGATTGTCAGCAAGGAGACCTTTGCAAAAGCAGCAGAGCGGCTGAAAAAGAACGTTGCCCATCGAAAGACCAGAAGTGACAGTACGACCGTTTATCCACTGACCGGTCTGATCAGATGTCCAGGCTGCGGAAAAAACATCTTTGGTTATACTGCACCGCCAAGGAAAAGGAAAAACGGAAAAGAAGGTTACTATCCGAGATATATTTCCTATCGGTGCATATCCGGTAGAGATAGGAACGGGATCAGCTGTTCTCTTGCCAATAAGTATTACAGCGGCACCAAACTGGAAACCGAGGTGAAGGAGGTCATATCCTCCATGGTGACAATCCCGGAGTTTGTAGAGCTTATTTCTCAAAAGATTGATATCCAGACAGATGTAAATTCTCTGCGAAAGAAGCAGACAGCCATTCAAAATGAGATCACGAAATATAACGGCAATCTGCTCCAGACCGAAAAGAGACTGACGGAGCTTGACATTGCGGATAGGCACTATCAAAATAAGGTAGACAGTCTGAACCGTATCCTGGATGACCTGTATGAAAAGATCGAGGATGCACAGACAAGACTTGATGGAGTAAATCAGGAAATCACTATGGTTGAAAAGTCGGCCATGACGAAGAAATCCATCTTTGAAATGCTGGAAGGCTTCAGCAAGTACTACGATGTCATGTCGCCGGAGGATAAAAAGGCATTGTTGCAGGCTATGGTTTCGTTCATAGAGCTATATCCGGAAAAGCGGGATGACAAGCATCTGATAAAGACGATCCATTTCACCTTCCCTGTTACCTACGACGGTGAAAGCGGCGCGTTATTTGTCAGAACTAATGAACAGCAAGTTGAGACGGTTGTCTTACTTTCCAAGGGCGCTAAAGGTCCGGTGGACCTTTGCTCAGCGCGGACCGAAGTGGAACGAAGACTGGTCGACAGCAGAAAAGTGAAGGTTGACTTCTCTTTAGAGGATATGGATTTATCAGAGTTCAAGGGAAAAGCAACATATGAACAGATAAAAGCTTATGTGTTGGAACAGACTGGACTTAAGGTTTCCTCGTTGTATATTGCACAGATTAAGAAGAAATGCGGGCTGGATGTTGGAGAGAATTTCAATTTACCTAAATCTGAGAATGCGAGACAACCACAATGTACACCGGAGAAGGAAGAAGCAATTATGCAGGCATTTAAGCATTTCGGCATTGTATAGATTGTGGATAAGTAGTATCGTGTGTCTTTCTTACTGCTAAGTAGCGAAAAAAGGACATTCCTTAACCGTAATTATTACGGGTCAAGGGATGTCTTTTTTGGTAGTCTTGGAGTGTCCAAAGGACAAGGTAATGATACTGAGATTATTAAGACTGATATGAATAATATCTATCTTATCTAATCTAGAGATAAGGATGGATGGGATGATTACTAAGATTGAAGAATTTGCTTTTTCAAGATATACTTTTTGTAACAACTAGCGATAAATTATTCAATTTACTGATAGAAAAGATTGATAAATACTCAATTGCAATGGGAGAGTGACTGGTGGCTTCTCTGCAACAGTTTTCACAAGGAGAATAAGCATTTTTATAATGGGCAGAGGTAGTTATCACCTTTTATGAAAAATGCGGTATAAGCTACAATATAAAAGCAAAAACATAAACGAAAGAACGAGGTAAATAACTGTGGCATTACTACAAGATTTAATAAAATAAATTGATGATGAGACGTTTAGACAGAGAATTATGATGGAGATGGGAAAGTTTACCGAGCAGAAAAAGTTCGGTCTGGTCTTTGAGGAGCATTTGTTGGAATTCCTTTTTTGAAGTCTGTGAAAGTGACTCTAACTACTGGAAAATCAAGGTATGAAACAAGAAAACTGTGCTTTGAAATGCAACCACGCAAACAGATACAAAATATTATAAACCATTGAAAAATGACAACAGCTAAGGTACAATTGAACATGGACAATTGTGCCTTATAGGAGTGAGGAGACTATGACTGTGAATGTAAAAGAAGAAAACTGGGTCGGTACAAAAGAAGCGGCAGAATTCCTGGGGGTTAAGCCAACCACAATTCGAGACTGGATTCGTAAGGGCAAAGATATTCCAAGAATGAAGATTGGCAAAGCGTGGAAATTTAAGTATTCAGAACTTGAGGAATGGGCACGTAGTGGTAGAGCTGCCGATAAATAATGCTTATAAAATATAGGCACTACAGGAGGAAAACATAATGAATAAACATCAACTTGCATCAACGATTTGGGAATCAGCTAATCAGATGCGGTCAAAGATAGAGGCAAATGAGTATAAGGATTTCATCCTTGGATTCATCTTCTACAAATATTTGTCGGAGCGTGAGCTGGATCTGTTTCAAAAGGAAAAGCTCAGTGAAGATGAAATCAAGAAGGTTGACGAAAGGGACGTCAAGTATGCGAAGCACGTGCGGGAGACACTTGGGTATTTTATTGCCTATGACAATCTGTTCTCAACATGGTTGGCAAAGGGAAATGATTTTGATGTGAAGGACGTCAGGGATGCACTGTCCGACTTCGATCAAAATATTGATGAGGTTTACCAGAAGGTATTTGAGAAAATCTTCAATACTCTTCAGACAGGGTTGTCGAAGTTGGGAGAGACTTCCGGCTCGCAGACAAAGGCGGTGAAGAAGCTCCTGAAGCTGATCAAGAAGATTCCGATGGACGGCAAGCAGGATTATGATGTTCTTGGCTTCATCTATGAGTATCTAATCAGCAATTTTGCAGCAAATGCTGGAAAGAAAGCGGGAGAGTTCTATACACCGCATGAGGTATCTGTGCTGATGTCCGAGATCGTGTCAGAGCACCTTAAAGACAGGAAGCAGATCAAAATATATGATCCTACATCTGGTTCTGGGTCGCTATTAATAAACATCGGCAGATCGGCTGCAAAATATATTAGCGGTGATGGAAAGATTGATTATTACGCGCAGGAACTGAAAGAGAATACATTCAACTTGACCAGGATGAATTTGGTCATGAGAGGAATCAAGCCTGCCAATATCAATGTGAGAAACGGAGATACGCTGGAGGACGACTGGCCTTTCTTTGAAGAAAACAAGAAAGAGACTACTTATGAGCTTGTGAGGGTGGATGCCGTGGTCAGCAATCCGCCTTATTCCCAGAAGTGGGATCCGAAGGACAAAGAGTTTGATCCAAGGTATAAGGATTTCGGCGTTGCGCCAAAGGCCAAGGCGGATTTTGCATTCTTGCTCCATGATCTCTATCATCTTGAAGATGACGGTATCATGACCATCGTCCTTCCTCATGGTGTACTTTTCCGTGGCGGTGAAGAGGCAAAAATCCGTGAGAACCTGATCGAGAAAAACCGTATTGATGCAATTATTGGCTTACCGGAGAATATCTTTTTCGGAACCAATATTGCGACAATCATTATGGTCTTGAAGAAAAATAGACCGAGTTCGGACGTTCTTATCATTGATGCATCCAAGGGATTTGAAAAATCTGGGAAGAATAACAAGCTTAGGGCTTCTGATATTAAGAAGATAGTAGATACCGTAAAATACAGAACGGAGATTGATAAATATTCCGTATTGGTTTCAAAAGAAACTGTACAGGAAAATGAGTATAACCTAAATATCACCAGGTATGTTGATTCTACGGATGAGCCGGAGAAATGGGATATCCGCGCAACGATGTTTGGCGGTATTCCGGTAAGTGAGGCCGATGCTTTTGAGGAATTCTGGGAGGCGTTTCCAGGACTTAGAGATGCATTGTTTAAAGAAGTGTCAGCGGGATATCTTCAGCCGAGGACAAAGGATATCAAGGGTACAATAGATTCTTTTGAGTCAGTTGAAGCATACAGGGTTACATTTACAAAAGCATTTGCCGATTTTTATGAGACGCTTAAGGAAGACTTGATCGATGGCATACTGGATGTTGCAGCTGAACAGGAGAAAGAAAAGATTACTGAGGATATTTTTGGCAGGATTGATCGGGTTAAGTTGGCGGATCGATATGTTGCCTATCAGGTGTTTGCAAAATACTGGGATATTATCTCTGCGGATATAGAGATGCTCCAGACAGAAGGGTTCCAGGTCATTACGCAGGTGGATCCGAATATGGTCATCAAGAAAAACAACAACAAGAATGATGATGACGAAGTGACGGAAGTACAGGATGGATGGAAGGGGCATATCTTACCCTTTGAACTTGTACAAGAAATGCTCATGCCAGATGAGGTTGAAGAAATACGGGTTCTGGAAGAACGCTTGTCAGAGATTGCTGGAGAGTATACTGAGATTATTGATTCCCTCGATGAGGATGAAAAACAGGGCAGCTTCTTAAATGACAGTAATAATGCGTTTGTTTCCAAGGAATTGAAAGCGGCCTGCGATGAAATATTGCAGGATGTGGAGAACGAGGAGATTGATGCTTTGAACAAGTATATGACCATGCCTAAAAAAGAACAACTGGCATTTATCGAGACCTGCACGGATGTGGACTGGGATGTAATCGAAAAGAATAAGGACGGATCCTGCAAGAAGCCGTCGTTAACAAGCCGAATACAGCAGCTAAAGATGGAGTACGAGTTCTCAGAGGATTCGTATGAAGGAAAGCTGTTATCTGCTTTGCGGTTAGTAGATGAGGAAAGTACGGTCAAGAGGAGTGTGAAGCAGAAGAAGGAAGCGCTTCATATCAAAACCAAAAAGGTTATCGAAAATCTTTCCGAAGATGCGGCTCTGCAAATTGTAGAACAGAAATGGATTGCACCACTTGTTAGTGATTTGGATAATATTTCTTCCGCAATTATTACTGATGTGATAAATAAAATGGATTATCTTGCACTAAAGTATTCTACAACCATGCATGATATTCAAAGTGAAAAAACGGATGTTAAATCAAGTTTATCTGAGATGATTGGAATGTTAAGTGCAGATGGTTCGGATTCCGAAGGTCTAATGGAATTTCAAAAAATATTGGGAGGATATGTCCGATGAAAAAAAAATATGCTCCTGAGATTAGAATGAACGGTTTTGATGTGGACTGGGAGAAGAAAAAACTATCCGCTGTGGTTGATGTTTATGATGGTGTACATCAAACACCAAAATATACCAATAAAGGAATTATGTTTTTGTCTGTGGAGAATATAGCAACCCTGACATCGCAAAAGTATATTTCGGAAGATGCATTCGCAAGGGATTACAAAATATACCCGGAACGCGGGGATGTTCTTATGACAAGAATCGGAGATGTAGGAACTACAAATGTTGTAGAGACATCAGAGAAAATGGCTTTCTATGTGAGTTTGGCATTGCTAAAACCAAGAAATGTCGATTCTTACTTTTTAAGCAATGTTATTCAATCACCTTTATTCAAAAGGGAATTAAGAGAAAGAACATTAGTAACGGCTGTTCCGCAAAAAATCAACAAGGATGAAATAGGAAAAGTCGATATAGTGATGCCGGATTCTATAGATGAACAGGTGCAAATTGGATTATATTTTAAGAAAATCAATAATCTTATATTGATACATCAGCGAGAACTTCAAAGACTGGTTTGCCTTAGGAAAGCTATGATAGAGAAAATGTTTCCACATGATGGAGCAGATGTTCCTGCCGTCAGATTTGGCCAGTATAAAGAACCGTGGAGACTTTGTCAGTTTTCTGAAATCTTTACGGAGCGGCATATCATTGATACGATATCCGATGAGTATCCGCAACTGGCGTTTACTATCGAAGAAGGCGTAATCAGGCCGGAGGATAAGAAGACTAACAAGCGAGATTTCCTAATTATCGACAAGGCAAATAAAAAGTACCTACAGACGGAATATAATGACATCATCTATAACCCGGCAAATGTGATTTATGGAGCCATTCATCGGAACGCTCTGGGCAAGGGCTGTGTATCTCCGATATACAAGATCTTTTACACAGAGCAGGATTCAACCTTTATGGAGTGCATCGTAAGGCATCCGCGCTTCATTAAAGAAATTTCCCGGAGTATGGAGGGCACAGTAAAGAAGCTTAGGACATTGAAGCCGAAGGCATTCCTGGAAATGAGTGCTTATATTGCACCGACAATAGAGGAACAGCAGCAAATCGGTGAATACTTCCGTCAGATGGATCGACTTATTGAAATTGAGAAGGAAGAACTGGAGAAGATAAAGCATATAAAGAGTGCGTGTATGGAGAAAATGTTTGTGTAGAAGGAGGTGCCGGACGTGATCTTTGATAAAGAGAGCGATTTTGAAGAAGCCGTCATAGGCGTCTTAGTAGAGCGTGGATGGGAGCCAGAGGTGATCCGTCATCCATCGGAAGCAGATCTACTTAAAAACTGGGCGGATATTCTGTTCAATAACAACAGACAGAGAAACTGTCTGAATGAGTGTCCGCTGACGGATGGCGAGATGCAGCAGATCATGGAACAGATCATCAATCTGCGGACACCGCTGAAGCTGAACAGCTTTATTAACGGTCGGAGTGTATCTATTATTAGAGACAATCTGGATGATGAACTGCACTTTGGAAAAGAAGTCAGCCTGAAGATTTATGACCGTCAGGAAATCGCTTATGGTGAGAGCAGATACCAGATTGTTCAGCAACCGCATTTCAATACGAAATCGCCTATTCTGAATGACAGAAGAGGGGATCTGATGCTCCTGATCAATGGTATGCCTGTCATCCATATCGAGCTTAAGAGAAGCGACATTCCGGTAAGCGATGCATATAACCAAATCATAAAGTATTCGCATGAGGGTGCGTTCCGGGGGATCTTTTCTCTGATACAGGTATTCGTTGCAATGGAGCCTGAGGAAGCGGTCTATTTTGCAAATCCTGGAGAGGATGGTGTTTTCAATCCAGCGTTCTTTTTCCATTGGGCGAACTTTGACAATGTGCTTATCAATGAATGGGATAAGGTTACGGCAGGGCTTCTGAATATTCCTATGGCTCATATGCTGATCGGATTCTATACGATTGCTGATACAGATGACAACCTGCTTAAGGTAATGAGAAGTTATCAGTATTACGCTGCAATCGGCATTGCCGATCGGGTAACAAAGAGGAATTGGAAAGAAGATACGCCCGAGACTCAAAGGGGCGGACATGTCTGGCATACAACGGGCAGCGGCAAAACGATGACGAGTTTCAAGTCCGCTCAGCTGATTGCAAGTTCGCATGATGCGGATAAGGTTATATTTCTTGTGGACAGAAAAGAACTGGGTATCCAGTCGCTCAAAGAGTACAGGTCATTTGCTACAGAAACGGAGAGCGTACAAGCTACGGAGAATACAGACATTCTGATATCAAAGCTGAAAAGTGATGATCAGGATAATACGCTCATCGTTACATCCATCCAGAAGCTCAGCAATATTTCAGAGGATATGGCAGGGTTGAAGGATGCTGACCTTAAAAAGATCAGGTCTAAGAGGCTGGTCATAATAATCGACGAATGCCACCGATCTACTTTCGGTGATATGTTAACGACAATAAAAGATACCTTCAAGCATGCTATTATTTTCGGATTTACCGGTACGCCGATCCAGGACGTTAATATTAAAAAGGACAGCACGACCACAACTATTTTCGGTAGTGAAATCCATAGATATACACTTGCGGATGGCATCCGGGATAAGAATGTCCTTGGCTTTGATCCTTATATGGTCAAGATATATGACGATGATGAGCTCCGTCAGAAGGTAGCCTTGGAAAAAGCCAAGGCCGAAACGGTAGAAGATGTTATGAAGGACGAAAAGAAAAAGAAGGTCTTCTACAAATGGATGGACTCTTCCCAGGTGAAAATGTACGGGAAGAAGGTTGGCGATAAGTGGGTAAAGGGCATTGAAGATTTCATTCCGAATGAGCAGTACCAGACGGATGAGTACATAATGGGGGTTATTTCGGATATTAAGAAGAAGTGGCTTATATACAGCCGTGGTGGCAAGTTCCATGCGATATTTGCTACATCCAGTATCCCTGAAGCGGTACGGTATTGGAGGCTGATGAAAAAGGAAATGCCGGATCTGATGATAACGGCAATGTTTGATCCTACGATTGATAATGAGAGCGGCACCGGATCTCTGGATAAGGAAGACGGTATCGTGGAGATGTTGGAAGATTATCGGGATCGGCTGGGGCAGACATTTACAATACCGACGTATGACAAGTTCAGGAAAGATGTGAGCCTGCGGCTTGCGCATAAGAAGCCGTATGAAAGATTGGAACCAGATCAGCAAATAGACATTCTGATTGTTGTAAATCAGATGCTTACCGGATTTGATTCAAAATGGGTGAACACTCTTTATCTGGATAAGGTGATGGAGTATGAAAACTTAATCCAGGCATTTTCGAGAACCAATCGACTGTTCAACGAATCAGAGAAGCCTTTTGGTATCATAAAATACTATCGAAGTCCGAATACGATGGAGAAAAACATCGAAGCGGCGGTAGAGGCTTATTCCGGCAATATCCCTACGGGGCTATTCGTGGACAAGTTGCCGAGGAATCTGCGTAATCTTAATAGGACATTTGAAAAGATTAAGGAAATATTTGATGCTGGTTCCATTAACAACTTTGAGGAGCTACCAGAGGAACCGTCTGAGAAACGGAAGTTTGCCAAGACATTTAATCAATTCGACACCTATCTTCAAGCAGCTAAGATACAGGGCTTCAACTGGAAACAGCGAGTGTATTCTGCTGAAGACGGAACGGATATAGAGATGCTATTCGATGAAATGACGTATCTGATCTTGTTAGCAAGATATAAGGAGATGGCAGGAGGTGGTTGCGGAGGTCACTGCGGGGATGTTCCGTATGATGTAAAAATTCATATCACAGAGTATGACACGACAAAGATTGATGCCGAGTATATGAATACTCGTTTTGAAAAGTTCCTCAAGCTGATTCAGGGTGAGTATGATCAAGAAACGCTGGACAAGACGTTGACTGATTTGCATAAGTCGTTTTCCATGTTGTCAGCAGAGGAACAAAAGTATGCAAAGGTTTTCCTTCATGATGTGCAAGCCGGTAATGCAAGAATTATTCCGGGTAAGTCTTTCCGCGAGTATATATCTGACCTGATGAAGGGGGCTGAAAACGCAAGGATCAAGCGGGTGGTTCGCAGACTGGGATGCTATGAGAGGCTTTTGCGCGAAATGCTGGCAAAGAAAGTCACGAAGGAAACCATAGAGGCACATGGTAAATTTGATGAACTGAAGGCGAGCGTGGATAATAGTAAGGCAACAGAATTTTTTACTGTTGTGGAGCATCAGAATTTCCGCCAGTCAAGGCTTGCAATGTTAGTGGATGCTTATCTGCGGTATTTTCTTCTTTCGGGCGGGCAGGATCCATATCCTGAGAATGAATTTGACAGGAAACATAAGACGAAAGTCGAAACGGTATCTATGGACACCGACAGTAATTCGAAGCCGGTGGGAGTTGTGCTGACAGATGAAGTGATGGAAGGAAAAACTATCACAACATCCGTCAAAAAAGCAAAGCTCAAAGAATGGTATTCAGAGAGCAAGGCTCTTGCCTGCATGGTGGATACCGATTGTTTCGCATATGTGGATAATAAGCTCTGTGTTTATGATAAGAAATATCTGGAACGAGATGATAAGGGAAAACTGTTTTTTACAGAATATGCCAAAGCACATGAGGAAGAATGCTTCCTGCAGTTTGTAATGGATAAAGAGACGGGTGAGCTCCACTACATTACCCTGCCGAGCTCTATGGCAAGCAAGACCTTCAATTATTATGATGAGCTTTCGGCATTATCGGATGATGAGAAATTGAGCCTTGGTCTTGTGAACGAGATTGCGCGAGAGATGCTAGCTGCGATAAATGGCATGGAATTCGGAGAAGCACTTGCGACGTTGATGGACAAGAAGATTTGTAATGTATCGTTTCGAACGCTTAAGTCGGTAACCGGACTTGATAATACGACTGTCAGCAATATGAAGAAAGGAAAGAATCTCACAAAAGAGAATGTCGTTTCCTGTTGCTTGGGAATTCATATTCCGTTCAGGTTAAGCAATAGATTGTTGCAGTTAGCGGAGAGACCATTGGACTTGACGCTTCCGGGAGCTAAGGGTGAAGAGAATACCATATATGACCAAATACTGCATCTGTATTGGGCAGAGGATTATTCTGATACTTATGCGCAATTGGTGGCGATTCATTATGAACATTTGATACATCAACCACCCATCAAATAATGATAATAAATAAGCAAAAAAGTAGACTGGAGAAATCCGGTCTATTTTTTACTTAAATTTTTTTGTAGAACTTTCTTCAACAGTCTAATGCCAATTTATAGGGCTTTGCGGAGTAATTAGATTCCGCAGAGCCTTTTTACATCATTTTTCCGTAGAACTTTCTACAACGGGCAAAAAAAGCAAATATGGTAACTTTCAAATGTAATCAATAAAACAAATCTCATTTAGTCCGAATAGCGCTATAAGGACGATGGGATGCATAAGAGTTCCAAACACAGCAATAACAGCTGTGTTTGAAGCGAAGATGCACCCACCGTTGCTTTTGTGCGCCTATTTCGGTAAATCAGAGCCTGTGGTTCATCTTCAATCACAGGCTCTTTTTGTGTCCCACCGTCCTCCATTCGGACAGAAAGGACACTGCAATGAAGAATGAAACAAAGAAGCGCAAAAGTGGATTCAATCCGAACTGGGGCTGTTATTTTACCGCGGACGGTAAATATTACTGCTATGAACGCTGGGACGATGAGAACAAGTGCATCATTACCAAGAAGTTGAAGATCGGTAAGGGCTTGTCGCTTGAACTGCCTATCATGCTTGATGAGTCTGACCACGACATGAATTTGCAGGATCGCTATGAGAGCGAACAGCACGATCTATTGTTTGATACAAAAGTAGTAAATTACAAGGCAAACAATTCTATGGGAAGAGATGACTATAGGGAAGAACGAGTGAAAAGGGCGGTAAAAAAGTATGGAAAAACACTATGGCATTATACAGATATAAATGCATTATGTGGGATTATTGGCAAGAAAGAGATTTGGTTTGGCAGTGCAGAACATATGAATGATCGAGAAGAATTAATAGGGTTTATAAACGATCTGGAAAAAGAGGTGTATGCATGCATTGATTCAGCTAATAAGGAAAAAGCCAATGATGTTTTTGGGCAAATCAAAGATAGATTGCAAAAAGAATATCCATATATATTTTGCGTATCCAAAGCACGTAATGATGCAGCACAATGGGATAGGTATGCATGTGGTGGACAAGGAGTAGCGATTGTATTTAATACAGCAATGTTATTTAAGCTTATTTTTTACAATCAGATCATTATGAATGAAGAATATTATGGTTATTGTGCCAAGCAACATAAAATGAAAGAGCTGTTACGAGATTATATTCGATATGATAAGATGGACGATTTTTCAAATTTAAACGGTTTGATTGATAATTTGTTGTTATGTGCAATGCTTCATAAGCATGAAAGTTTTTCGACGGAGCAAGAAATAAGGATTTCTCCACTTTTTGTTAATGAAAATGATAAGCATCTTCAATGTAAAATACTTAATACTATTAGACAGGTCTATATTTTGAATTTAACAGAATTGTGTGAAAAAGAAGGAATAGACTTTGAAGATTTATTCGACTCTATCGTTATTGGACCTACATCAAAACAAACCGTAAGAGATTTGCAGTTTTATTGTAAAAATAACGGGTTGCTAAAACTTGCAAACAAAGTGAAGAAATCAGATTGTCCATTAAGATAAGGGCAAATAAGATGTGCATATATTTAAGAATCATAGAAAACAAGGCAGATTACCTAATTGAGGTGAAATGCCTTGTTTTTGGTAAGTAGTTTATAACTTGGGATTCCTTCGCCTCAGCTTCCGATGTTCTTTTGCAGGTTTAGACCGGGAAAATATTTCTTTTAATGTCTGCTTTTCTTCCACAGAAAGCTGAGAGATTTTCATCTCCAGATTTTTGCAGAAAAGAAGCAAAAGACCATTTATATAAGCATCATTTGATGACTCTGCATCGTCATCTGCGGTAGTAGGTATTTGAGATGTAAAGTCATGTGTGAATGTTGTGACAGCACTGATCTTAAAATATGGACCGGCAATAAAAAGAAAATGGATTTTACGTGATTGGATAAAAAACATACAGGCTGACTGCTTTTGGAGAAGTTTAGCCTGTAAACGATACCAGCGGTATTTCGATTGTATGAAAGCTATTGTAAAAAAATGATGCAACATGACATAATCGGATTGACTAAAGCAACATAGATATTTATAATATAGACAAAACGAAAATGACATGAACGGAGGACAGGATAATGGAGAAAACTGTAACACTTGAAGATGCATTAAAAAAAATTGAGGAGTTGGAAAAAGAGAATGCAGAACTTCGGGAGGAATTGGAGTATTACAGAAATCGTAAGTTAAGCGGTCGTCAGAAACATAACGCCAAGTGGATGGCAATTTATAATGATTTTGTTGTTGGGTATGAGAGCGGCATGACAATGGTAGAAATTGCAAAGCGGAACAATGTCAGTGAGAGGACGATTTATAGGTATAAAGCGTATTATGACAAAATGAAGAAAAATGAGGAATAGACCATTTTACTGACGTCAGTAAAATGGTCATATGAGAATTGCGGACGATTTTTTTGACC
>ULLP01020244.1_pt1 | contig 12675 bp, 6 predicted proteins | sample 1951441 | NCBI WGS metagenome assembly ULLP01 (sample SAMEA4835529, study PRJEB28245) | human gut metagenome | biome: gut microbiome; material: fecal sample | place: Denmark | collected 2008
CTACTTTTTTTCCTTTCATTTGCATACACCTATTTCTCCTATAATAACTTATTATATTAATATAAGTAAATAGAGCATTGCTTCCAATTCTTGGTGCAATGCTCTATCACTTTACGGATACTATTTTTAGACATTTTATATTATTTTTTAATTACATATTGTATAATATTCAATTTTACTAACTCTATCCTTATCTTTACTTTATTTTTCTAAATTTCTAAGAATCTCCTCAATAACTTCTTCTGCTAAAACAAAGTCTGTATTTATAAAACCTATTTCTGGTCTAAGTCCATCTTTATTATGGAAATCAGAACCAACCGTTACAAATAAGTTGTGTTTCTTAGCAAATTCATTCCATTTTTCTGTTTCATCAAATTTCTTATCATATCTATCTACATACAAATAGTTAGCTTCTAATCCATCAGGTTTCATATCATTAACAATTTCCAAAATATCTTCATCGTTCAAATTATCTTCATGCACATATGCTACTGGATGTGCTAAAACCACTTTTCCATTTGCAGCTCTTATAATTTCTGCAGCTTCTTTTGGAGTTGCACTTTCCTTTTTTACATATGCAGGACAATTTTCGTTCATTATTGTTTCTATAAATTCTCCTTTACTTGGAATATGCCCAAATTCTGCTAATAATTTTTCTTTGTTTTTTGGATTGTTTGTTGCATCTAAAGCTATATGTGCTTTTGTTACAGCATCTATCTTATCTAATTCTTCTACATTTATATAATATCCTAGTTCTTCTAACTTTTTAGCTACATCATGTAAATAATTATGTCTCGCATTTCTAATTTTACTTAATCTTTCTTTAAACTCTTCATCATTTAAATCTAGATTATATCCTAATACATGTACTCCTGCTTTTTTTGCTTTAGTAGAAATCTCGACTGCATTTATTATCTTTATATTTTTACTTTTTGCATATTCAAATAATTCATCATTATATGCATCTACTGTATCATGGTCTGCTATTGCAATTACAGATACTCCATTTTTATATGCTTCATCTATTACTTCTTTAGGTGTTAATGCTCCATCTGAAACTGTTGTATGAATATGTAAATCTATTCTTTTTCCCATTCTATCTTCCTCCTTATTATTCAAGTTCAGGTCCCTCGTCTTCTTCTAATTCTCCTCTTTCCTTTGTTAGTTGCTCGCCCCATCCTGTTATTCTTCTATAAAAAATTTCTTCTAATTCATGTTCCTGAAATCTTCTAAAGTTTGCTGGAGTTGCTGCTTGCGTAAGAAAATCGAACAATTCTTCTGGCGTATTTTCTCTTATTACTCTAGTTCTGCTCTTTTGTAGTGTTTCTTTCATTCCTTCTGTAAAATTAAATGCTGTAAAAGCTGAAAGATAATCATAAATAAAGTTATATGCCTCGTCATCATATTGCCATTCTTTTCTAAGTGATTTTGGTCTAATTGGTAAATATGGTTTTCTTTCTTCTACTTTTGCTAATTGTAATTCATCTGGTACTTGTTCTACTAGTTCCATCAATTTTGATTTTTCCATAATATGTGCATCTATTGGCAAAAATACTTTTGGAAATTCTCCGTCTTTTAAATTTGTTGAAATTTTCACAACATCACTTAAAGATTGTAATGGAGAAACATCTGATGTACGCATATTATATTTCTCTAGTAATTTGCTTAATTCAGCTTGTGCTTGTTCAATACTTCCGTCCTCACAAACTAACCACATGTCTAAGTCAGGTAATCTGTTTATAATTTTTCTTGGCTTTAATGAATCTATCATATTTTGGCATGGTTTACATACTATTTTTAAATCTGGCATTATATCATAATTTCTTTCTAGACAAGATTTACACTGCCATATAGATTTTTGTACAGGCTCCCCATCTCTTACTAATTGCCTGTTATATCTAATTTGTTCCGAAATAATTGGAATTTCTCCATTTAAATTTTCATCCAATACATAAAATGGATAGCCAGTTCCAAATGAGCCTCTATTTACACTTACTGAAGAAGCAATCATATTAAATGCTTCTATATTCCATTTTAAAAATTTTCTTTTTAAGTCAGTATTTGTTTTTTCAAAGGTTGTTGAAGATTTTTCTACCTCTTCCACAACATCTTTTATTGTTTTTGATTCGTTCATAATCATCCCTCTATTCAAATTTATAATTGTATTCCTTGTTCTCTATCATATATTTCTGTTATTTTTTCTAGAAGTTCTTTTTCTTCTGGAAACTTTGTTGTTTTGTTCCTCTTTTACTAAATTTTTCTTCATAATATTGTTCTGCACTTTTTCTGTCTCTTTCTCTTCCAACAATTACAGCTGTTCTTGCATCTTTAAATTCTCTATTTCTACTACTATATATTCTTAGTGGTCTACTTGGATTGTCACTTCTTGTATAAACTTCAACAATATCTGCCATTCCAGATTCTTCAATCGCTTGGATATTTTCTAGCATTTCATCATATGCTTTATAAAAATGATCTTCCATTACCAACCTTCCCCAGCCTTTTTGTTCTACTTGTCCTTCATATCTTTCAATTATTGACATCAAGCAATTTAGTTCATTAACGGCCATTCCTCTTACAACTATTTTGTACCCATGCATTTTGCTCATCATCTTTGTTAATAGTTTTAAGTTTCTACCTGTTCCCTCAAAAATAACATTATACCTACTAGCTACTGCAACATCAAATAAATTGTCTGTCCAAAAATTACTTTCTTGATTAGTTACTTTTGTATAATATTCTGGATATTTTTTTGCTAATTCATCTATTCTAGGATGAAATGGTTTTAATTCATCACTATTAATGACAACAGCATTATTATCCTTAAACTGTGCACAGGCATATCCGTTTAAACCTGTTTTTCCAGAACCTGGAGGTGCAATATCTATTATTGCTATAGGTTGCTCACTTGTTTTCTTTCCTGCTAACATAATCGCATTTATTTTGTTTCCTATTTCGTTGCGTTCGTCTTCTGAAAGCTTATATTCAGTACATACTTCTTCTAATGTTTTATTTTCTTCCATATTCTATTCTCCTTCTATATTAATATAATCTTTTTTTATTTCTGGTCCGTATTCTGTTATTATTTTCTCTATTACATCCTCTTCTCCAATATACATTTTATTTCTTTCATCTATCAGTTTTTTCATTTTATCGTCTTCAGCTGTATATCCTTCTCTAGACATTTTTGCAATTTTAGCTGCCATAATTTCAACAGCTATTTCTAGATTTGTATTTTTACTCATATCACTCATACTTTTTCTCCTTTACTTCTCGTTTTATGGTAACTACTATGATATCATAAAATTTCTATTTTTTCAATCTATATCAAAAAATCAATGTTCTATATGTCTAATAAATTTATACCAGTTATTATATCATCTTTAGCACTCATAAATTCTTTACTAATATTTTATAACCTTTATATAAAAAAGAGGATATCTAATCCGAATACCCTCTTTTTTTGCATTTTTGTTTTAAAGATTTTTTAAATTACATATTTCTTAATTATGAATACTCCTCCACCTAGTGCTATAACTACTAGTGCTGCTATTCCGATATATAATTTTGCATCACCTAGTGCTACTGTAAGCATTACTGGTGCATCATCTATATCATCTTCGTCTTCTTTAAAGTTGTCTGGCACAGAGTCTATATCTGGTGTATTACTGTCATTATAATCTTGGCTTATTTCTGCTATATTTGTTTTTAATCCCATATTATCTTGTCCATTTATCCAAGTTAATAATATTGATACTGTTGCACTTTCTCCTGGTTGTAACAATGTATTTTCTAGTAATTTTGTTGCAACTCTTTCTCTTCCATTTAATGGTTCTCTTGTGTACCAATCTGGATTGTCTTCTTGTACGAATCTTAAGCCTTCTGGGATATAATCTGTAATTTCTTTTGCATATCCAGCGATTTCACCTTCGTTTGTTATTTTGATTTGGAATTCGAATTTTACTGTTACTTTGTTTATATCTCTTCTTCCTAAATCTACTTTTGCTGGTGGTTCTGGATCTTCGTCACCTGTATGTCCTGTTTCTTGTACAGTCTGTGTTCCGTCTGCATCTATTATGATTGCTTTACTTACCCATTTTTTTAGGGCTAAATCGAAGTATTTAACTTTTACAAATTCTTTATCTAAGTCGTCTTCTTCGTTCCACTCATTGTTGTTATCTGGAGTAGAATCTATATCATCAATTGGATCCCCAGAACTATCGCTATCATCAGCAATTTCTGCTGTATTTACTAATATTCTATCTGATGTATTTGGTTCTGTTACTTGGAATGCGATTTTTACATCTCTGTAATCAGGATTGTTTTCTGTTAGTCCTTTTTCTGGGTCATATGCTTTTATTAGATTATCTCCGTCATTTTCTTCTTGTGCCTTAGCTAAGTAATCTGTTGTTACACTTTGTCCATCTTCTGATTCTTGCCATCTATATTCCCTATTTATAGGATTATCTGGTAAGAATTTTAGACCATCTGGAATATCATCTTTTACTTCTGTTGCATATCCATCTATTAAGCCTTCATTATATATTCTTATTGTATATGTAACTACATCTCCGTTTTCTACTTCTACTGGGTCTTTTGTATGGTCATATTTAATATTTCCATCTTCACCAATGCTTAAGCTTGGTATTCTTGTAGTTACTTCTTGGTCATCTACTGCAGTAATAAATTTTCTTAATGCTAAATCAAAATATACTACTCTAACTTTTTCGAAGTCATCATCGTCTTCTTGTCCTGGTACATATTCGTTGTTTATTTCGTCATCTTTATAATTTGGTAACTCTTCATCACTTGGAACTTGCATATTATTTGTTTCAGAATCTCTATCTATTACATCATTTCCTTCAGAATCTTTTGCTTCTGTTATCTCTGCTAAATTTGTTAATTTCTTACCAAATTCTGCAGTATCTTTTACTTTACATACTATTTTTACATCTTTATATGATAATGTTGTTCCATCAAATGCTTTTATTAAATTTTGATTTGAAGTTGTTGCTGTAGAAACTGGAATGCCTCCTCTTGCTTCTGATAAATAATCTGTTGTTACTGTTCTTCCATCTTCTGAAACTTGCCATCCATATTGTATATTTGTTTCGTTTTCTGGTAAGAACTCTAATTCTGCTGGTAATTTATCTACTATTTTATTTGCATATCCATCTATTGAGCCTTCATTATATACTCTTATTGTGTATTCTACAACATCTCCTCTTGCCATATCCACAGCTTTCTTTGGATGATTATATGTTGCTGTTGTAGCTGTTCCATTTGCTAAATTTGTTACATCTACAGATGGCTCTCTACCTATTAATGTTGTTCCATTTTTTCCTGATATAAATTTTCTTAATGCTAAATCAAATTCTTGAATAATAACTTTTTCAAAATCATCATCATCTTCTTGTCCTGGTATATATTGTTTTTCAGAATTTATTTCGTCATCTTTATATGTTGGTAAATCTGTATCTGATGGTAATGTAAAGTTTCCATTTGGTACAGAGTCCCTATCTGTTACTGCTCCACCTTTACTGTCTGTTTCTTGTGTAATTTGAGCTAAATTTGTAATCTTCTTTAATGATTCTGTAGAGTTCTTTACTCTACATTTTACTTTAACTTCTTTGTAATCTAATGTTGTTCCATTATATGCTTTTATTAAATTGCTTGCATTTTGATCTCTGTCTGCTGCTTCTGATGAGTAAGCAAGTTTATTTGTTTTTATTACTCTATTATTACTTGCATCAATTTTCCAACCATAACCTGCATTAAAGTCTGTTTCAGCTGGATAGTTTTCTACATCATTTATAAATTCTAATTCTGCTGGTAAATAATCTGTAATTTCTCCTACATAACCATCCAATTCACCTTCATTATATACTCTTATTGTATATGTAACTATATCTCCTGGTTTTACTGCTACTGGTTTTTTGTTATGGTTATAAGTAGCTGTTGTAACTTTTGCTCCATCAATGTTTTTATTTAAATTTGATACATCTACTGTTGGCTCTCTATTTATTTCTTTTCCATTTACTTCAGAAATAAATTTTCTTAATGATAAGTCAAATTCTCTTTTTGCAACTCCAACTTCTTTTTCTCCACTTAATGGAGTTTCTTGTTTTTCAACTGCAACTAATGGTTGTACAGTATCTGGATTTTGTGTTGTTGTCCAGAATCCTTTTGATGAAGTTCTATATGAACCTGTATAACTAAATTTTATTTTTGTTATATCATCTATATTTGATGATGGGATTGAAATATAGAAACTTTGTCCTACTAAATCTTTTATTGTTGTTCCTTGTGATACTGCTTGTTTACTTGAATTTAATAATGTATATTTACCATTTAAGTCTGTTCCATCTTGGTCTGTGAATTTTGCATTTAATTCGAATGGTAAATCATTATTTTTATTTATTTTATATGGTCCTACTATATAATTTCCACCATCTAATTCTACTGTTGGGTTAACTTCTGTAGCTAATGTTATTGGTTCTTCTACTTTTCCATTATGTGTTTTGTAATATTCAATGTTTTCTGTACTTTTAGCTGTTTTTACCATATATTGATATAGTTTTTCCATTGCATCAGCTCTTGTTTGGTTAACATCTTCTATTGTTGTATAAGAACCTACTCCTTTTTCAGCTATAGCTACAGGTTGGAATGATGGCTCTCCTGCATAATCTACATGATATATATCTGCATTCTCATTTGCTTTTGTATTTGTAAAATACCATAATGCCATTTGTTGTACTACATCTATATCATCATCTGTTAATTCTTGTTTTAATGAATCGCTCATCCCAGATGCGTTTAATAGATCTTCTCTATCTTGTGCAGCTTGCTCAGTTTTTTGAGCTTGTACTTCTACTGAATCTCCTGATTTTGCATAATATGGTATATATGCATGGTCTAAAATCCATGTAGCGGCATAATAATAGTCATCGTTTTCGAAAATTGCAGGTACTAAACTTGCTTTATCTGCAAAGTCTACCATTTTATCATATGTTTGTTTAAATGAATTTGGTGTTGCTGTGTAAAAACCTTTTTCGGCTTTTAAACAGTATATTGTATTGTCAAAATTCATTGTTGTCCCGTCATTTTCGTACACAATAACTTTCCAAACTTTTTTATTTCCATTGTTTATTCTATATCCATATTGTTTTCCGTTTGTTTCTCTTCTATATTCACTTAGTCCAAATGTAACTGGATTTGTAGCTGCAAATACTGATGTTCCCATAGCTAATGCTAAAAGCATAACTATGATGCTTACAGCTATTTTCTTAATAAGTTTCATAGTTTCGTTACCATCCTTTTTCTCATAATACTGCTAAGTGTATTTTACTATATTCTAAATAATAGTCAATAGCAAAAAATAGCAGTTTTTTATGGTTATTTTTTTGTGGCTCGAACCTGCTTACGGATACAGTTTTTGCTATATTCCGTCAATTTTTTTAGTCCACATTACAATTATATTACATTTTTGTTAAGTTTACAATAATTTTGGAATAATTTGCTAAAAAAGAGAATTTTGGAAATCTTCCGGGATTTTAGGAACGTCCCTTATTCCCTATAAAACATATCTTTTTATTGCCCAAATTCCACCAGTTAACATTGCTACTACTACAAATCCTAATCCTATATATATTTGTGTATCACCTAGTGCTACTGTTAACATTACTGGCGCATCATCTATATCGTCTTCACCATCTTTAAAGTTGTCTGGTGTTGAATCTATATCTGGCGTATCACTGTCATTATCATCTTGACTTATTTCTGCTATGTTTGTTTTTAATCCCATATTATTTGGATCATTTATCCATGTTAATAGGATTGATATTGTTGCGCTTTCTCCTGGTTGTAGTAATGTATCTGCTAATTGTGTAGTTCCAACTCTTTCTCTTCCGTTTAATGGTTCTCTTGGATACCATAATGGGTTATCCTCTTGTATAAACTTTAATCCTTCTGGAATATAGTCTGTTACTTCTGTCGCATATCCAGCAATTTCACCTTCGTTTGTTATCTTAATTTGGAATTCGAATTTTACTGTTACTTTATTAATGTCTTGTCTTCCTAAATCTACTTTTGCTGGTGGCTCTGGATCTTCATCTCCTGTATGTCCTGTTTCTATTATGTTTTGTGAACCATCTTGGTTTGTAACAATTGCTCTACTTACCCATTTCTTTAATGCTAAATCAAAGTACTTAACTTTTACAAATTCTTTGTCTAAGTCATCTTCTTCGTTCCACTCGTTGTTGTTATCTGGGGTAGAATCTATATCGTCTACTGGATCATTGTTTTCATCTCTGTCATCTGAAATTTCTGCTGTATTTACTAATATTCTATCTGATGTGTTTGGTTCTGTTACTCTAAATGCTATTTTTAAATCTCTATAGTCTGGGTTTGTATCCGTTATTCCTAATTCTGGATCAAATGCTTTTATTAAGTTTGCACCTTCTGTTTGTTCTTGCTCTTTAGATAGATAATCGGTCTCTATACTTGTTCCATCTTCTGATAATACCCATCTATATTCTTGGTTTATCTCGTTGTCTGGCAAGAATTCCAATCCATCTGGCACATCATCTTTTACCCTGCTTGCATAACCTGCCATCATACCTTCATTATAAATTCTTAATGTATATGTTACTATATTACCATTTTCTACTTCTACAGGATCTTTTGTATGGTTATAATCTATATTTCCATCTTCACCAATACTTAGTTGTGGTATTCTGTTTGTTATTTCTGTATCATCTACTGCTGTTATGAATTTTCTTAATGCTAAATCGAAATATACAACTTTTACCTTTTCGAAGTCATCATCATCTTCTTGGCCTGGCACATAGTCTTGGTCTGATTCGTCATCTTTATAATTTGGTAAATCTTCATCTGTTGGTACTTCTACATTATCTGTTTCAGAATCCCTGTCTACTACATCATTTCCGTCTGAATCTTTAGATTCTGTTATTTCTGCTAAATTTGTTAATATCTTACCAACTTCTGCTGTATCTTTTATTCTACATGCTATTTGTACATCTTTATAATCCAATGTTGTTCCATCAAAAGCTTTTAATAAGTTTTGTCTTGATGATGTTTCTTTAGCTTTTGATAAATAATCTGTTGTAACATGTCTTCCATCACTAGATACTTGCCATTCATATTCTTGGTTTATTTCATGGTCTGGTAAAAATTCTAATTCTTCTGGTAAATAATCTGTTATTTCATTTGCATAACCATCTTTAGAACCTTCATTATATACTCTTATTGTATATATTATAATGTCTCCTCTTTGCATCTCGATTGGGTCTTTTGGATGGTTATATATTGCTGTTGTCTCACTTCCATCAGCTAAGTGTGTTACATCAACTTGTGGTTCTCTATTTGTTAATGTTGTATCATTTCTACCTGTTATAAATTTTCTTAATGATAAATCGAAATATACTAGTTTTAATTTTTCAAAGTCATCATCATCTTCTTGACCTTTATAATAATAATCTTCGTCTGCTAAATCTTCTTGATTATTATTTCCAGTATAATCTTCCATATTGTCTTTATTTACATCTGGATGTGTTCCTGGAACAGAATCTCTATCTGCATTTTCCTCATTTGTTATTGTTACATTTGATTCTGCATCATATTCTTCTGAAATCCATGCTACATTTGTTAAAATTTGTTCTTTATTAGTTGGAACTGCTGTTACTGTACATTCTATTTGTATTGTTTCTGAATCTAATGTAGTTCCATTATATGCATCAAGATTATCTGTATTTGATGTTCTCTTTAATTTTAATAGATTATCTGTTTCACTATATGAATCTAATTCAAAGTTTCCAGATACTACTCTATTAAATACTAATCCTGTTGGCAATTGGTCTTCTATTTTAGTTGCCCTACCAGCTTTTTGTCCTTCATTATATATCGTAAGATTGTATATTACTTTGTCACCTGTTGTTACTGCAACTGGATCTTTTCTGTGCTTATAACTTGCTGTTGTTCCAGTTGTAAGCGATGTTGTATCTATAACCGGTACTCTAGTATTTGCAACATTTTCTCCATTTACTTGTGTTATATATTTTCTTAATGCTAAATCAAAATATTTTGCTTTGTTTTCTACTGTTACTGTTATTGTATTTCCGCTTAAGCTTATATCTGCTCCATTTTGTGCATTTGTTATTACCGCATCTGACATTTTATATGTATTATTTTCGAATACTTTTGTTACTTGCACTGTTATTGGTGCTGTTATTATCTTTTCATATCCTGCTGGAGCTTTTGTCTCTTCTATTGTTATCGTGTCTGTTCCTGTAGCTGTTACTGCAATTGGTCCTATATTTATTTCTCCACTTGCATTTGTTGTTTGTGTTACTTCTCCATTTGGTGAATTTATTTTAAATTCTGCACCTTCTAATTTATTACTTGTTCCTTCTTCTACTTTTATAAGTTTTAAATTATATTCACTTGTTTTAGGAATTAGTTTATTCTCTACTGTTACTGTTATTGTATTTCCTGATAATGTTAAACTTGCTCCTGTTTGTGCATTTGTTATTTGTGCAGTTGACATTTTATATGTATTATTCTCGAATACTTTTGTTACTTGTACTGTTATTGGTGCTGTTATTATTTTTTCGTAGCCATCTGGTGCTTTTGTTTCTTCTATTGTTATTGTGTCTGTTCCTGTAGCTGTTACTGCAATTGGTCCTATATTTATTTCTCCACTTGCATTTGTTGTTTGTGTTACTTCACCAGTTGGTGAATTGATTCTAAATTCTGCCCCTTGTAACTTTTTACTTGTATTTCCTTGTTCCACCTTTACAAGTTTTAAATTATATTCGCTGTCTTTTGGTATTAATTTATTTTCTACCGTTACTGTTATCGTACTTCCACTTACACTTATACTAGATCCCGTCTGGGTATTAGTTATTACAGCATTTGACATAGTATATGTATTACTTGATAGTGTTTTTGTTACTTGTACATTTATAGGTGCTGTTATTACTTTTTCATATCCATCTGGAGCTTGTGTTTCTTCTATTGTTATTGTATCTGTTCCAGGTGTATTTATAGTAATTGGTCCTACATTAATCTCACCATTTGAGCTTGTTGTTTCTGTTACCGTTCCATTTGGACTTGTAATTCTAAATGTTGCACCTTGTAATTTGTTTGTTGTATTACCTTGTTCTACTTTTATAAGTTTTAAATTATATGAACCTTCTTTTGGAAATGTTACTTCTTTGTTACCACTAAAAGCTTTTGGTGTTCTACCCAATTCTACTATTGGTTGTACTGTACTATCTCCAGATTTAGTCCAATATGTAGCTGTTGTTATAGTATAATTTCCATTCATAGAAAATCTTAGACTTGTAATATTTTCTGAATTTACTGTACTAATTGGTATTCTTAAATAAAAATTACTTCCAACTAATTGTGCTAAAGTTTGGCTTGTTTGACTCTTATTTGAGTCTAATAAAGTATATTTTCCGGCTAAACTTTTACCACTTTGGTCTGTTATACTAAAGTTTATAGTATATGGAGTGTCATTGTTTTTATCTATTTTAAATGGTCCTACTATATAATTGCTTCCACTTACTTCTACTGTTGGGGTAGTATTTCCCATAGCTATTGGTGATGAAGTACTGTTAGAACTTGCTGTTGCTTTTTTTGCATTTTCTACAAGATATACAAACAATTTATCCATTTGGTCATATCTAGTTTGATTAATATCTTCGATTGCTTGGTATGCACTTGTTCCACCACTAGTTTTAGTTGATTGTAACACTGTTTGGAAAGATGCTTCTCCTACCATATCTTTATGGTATGTTGAATCATCATAATTTGTAAAATACCATATCGCTAATTGTTGTACTACATCTATATCATCATCTGTAAGTTCGCTAGTTCCTGTTATTCCTGCATTTTGTAGTAATGTTGTTTTATCTGTACTTGCAGTAGATGCACTTGGTATATATGAATGATTTAAAATCCACACTATTTGATTATAATACTGTGATGGTACTGGTAATGGACTCATACTGTTTTTATTCATAAAATCATATGATAAATTATATGTTTCTTTAAAAACTCCTGGTTCTGAAGTATAGAAACCTTGTTCTGCTTTTAAGCAATAAAGTGTTCTATCATAATTTATTGCACTACCAGAGTATGTCACTATTTTCCACACATATTTATCACTTACTTTATACCCATATTGTGTACTTCCTACTGGTTTTCTATATTCTTGTAATCCAAACTCTTGTGATGCAGCTTGCACTTTTCCTGTTAACAATGCAAGTAGCATTACTATTATCCCCATCATTAGTAACATTAATTTTTTGTTTAATAACTTCATACAACATCAATTCCTTCTATTTTTTCTAGCATATATTATACCTCGTTTTATAGTATAAAGTCAATTACATTTTTGGCTTATATTTTCCCATTTTCGAACTACTTACGGCTCAATATTTTTGATCTAATTTACATTTATATAACAAAATAGAGAGAACCTATATAGTTCTCTCTATCTTATTATATTCTTATTAAGCTTTTTGCTCTTCTTTTTGTTCTTCCTCATCTTGACCTTCTACATGAATTTTTAGATTTTTATATCTATCCATTCCTGTACCGGCTGGTATTAATTTACCTATCATAACATTTTCTTTTAACCCCATAAGC
>ULLP01027941.1_pt1 | contig 12349 bp, 8 predicted proteins | sample 1951441 | NCBI WGS metagenome assembly ULLP01 (sample SAMEA4835529, study PRJEB28245) | human gut metagenome | biome: gut microbiome; material: fecal sample | place: Denmark | collected 2008
CAAGCGCGTTCAAACCTTTACTTCTCTCGGAAATAGTGTCTTTACAAATGATCGCTACATAGAAGAATTGGGTACGCTATACCTACTCCATTATCGGTTATCTTCAAATAAAGATGAGGCAACTGCGTGGTATTTTTTCTTTAATGAGTTTAATATGACGGAGTTCTCAAGAGATGACTTCGTAGAGTTTTTGCAGAGACGCATCCGCATGGAAGAAGGCGAGGTAAGTGTTGCAATACGATCCCTCAACGATGATTTCTCGTGTATCATAAATACTTATTTACCGCGATATAAATCCAACCCCAATCGCATAGCACCAGAGAGCAACATTGATTGTCCATTTGGAGAACTCGGACTGATCGACACACTCAGCAAAGAAAAGAAAACATATCGGAAAGCGATACCTCTCGCAAACTCAATCGATCCATGGATCGCTTTAGCTGTAATTGTTGATCAGGCAAAAGGAGCTAAAGAAATTAGCCTCAATGAATTACTAACTGCTCCCTGCAACATTGGCAAGACCTTCAATCTCGATGCAATCTCCATGCTTGATGTTTTATATCAGGTTGAGAGAATTGGAAAAATTAAAATTAACAGAACTGCCGGTTTGGATGTTATTCACATTTTAGAAGACCTTACATTCCAGGACTGTGTTGATGCGTATTATACAGGCATAAACAAGCAGTGACAGGAGATAGAACTATGAGCAAAATGATCTCTGTTGCATCAGGTTTCCAGTATTCGGTTAATATTGGATATGACCTGAGCAGCAATGAAAAACTGAAAAACTTCATACCTACAAAGTCATCACTCGGTCTCCTTGAAGAAATCCTTCTAAGCACTGCTGAGACATCCACTGAGCGTTCTCGTGTTTTGATCGGGGCATATGGCAAAGGAAAGTCACATATCGTTCTGACTATCCTCTCAATCCTGATGAAACGCGACTTGCGTTTATTTGAAAAACTTCTCCCTAAACTGGAAGAACACCCAAAGCTAAAACAGTGTGTTCTCAATTATTATGAGAGTCCAAATAAAATACTTCCGGTTGTAATAACAGGTAGCAACACAAGTTTGTCCCAAGCTTTCCTACTGGCATTGCAAAGAACGCTCTCGGATAACGATCTTCTTGATGTCATGCCGGAAACGAATTACAAAGCTGCTATCTCTGTTATTGAAAGATGGGAAAAAGATTTTCCCGAAACCTATACGGCATTTGAAGCAGCTATTGATATGCCGGTTGCTGCATTTATAAATGCGCTTTCTACTTACGACATCTCTGCTTATGAGCAGTTTGAACGGGTTTATCCGACACTGACCGCAGGAAGTGTTTTCAATCCCTTTCTTGGTTTTGATGTTGTTGAACTATACGAAAGTGTAGCTAAGGGTTTGATGTCCAAAGGCTTCACCGGAATGTATGTGGTTTACGATGAATTCAGCAAATATCTTGAAGCAAATATTACGGAAGCATCTTTGAGTGATACTAAGATGCTCCAAGACTTTGCTGAAAAATGTAATCGAAGTGGCAAGATGCAGCTCCACTTGATGCTTATTTCCCACAAAGAAATTGCGAATTATATTGACAAACTGCCCAAGCAAAAAGTTGATGGGTGGCGTGGGGTGTCAGAGCGTTTCAAGCATATCCACTTGAACAACAATTTCTCTCAGACATATGAAATCATCTCATCCGTAATTCAAAAAGATGAGACTTTGTGGAGCGCCTTTATCAAGGAACATGAAGATGATTTTGGAGCAATTTCCCAGCGATATGCTACCCATCCGCTATTCTCTGAGAACAGCGATGAATTGAATATCGCATTATATGGCTGCTACCCTTTACACCCTGTTTCGACATTTATTCTGCCGAGACTATCTGAGCGCGTTGCGCAGAATGAACGCACTCTATTCACTTTTCTCTCCGCAGCGGGAAGTGCAACACTACCGTCTTACTTGGCGTGTTCAGACGATAGGTTTGAGTTTATTACCCCGGATGTCATTTATGACTACTTCGAGCCGCTTTTCAAGAAAGAAGTTTATGCCGGTGAGATACACCAGAACTATCTTTTAACTGCAAACATACTGTCACGGATTTCCAAAGAGTCTTTAGAGGCAAAAATCGTAAAGACGCTTTCTCTGTTCTATGTGCTTGGGCAATTTGATAGGCTAAAGCCCACAAAGGATGAGATCGTTGGCGTTTTCTCTTCTGCTTATACGGTGCCTGAGATCACGACTGCCATAGATAATCTTATTGAGCGTGATTATGTTATCTACCTCAAGAGAAGCAATGATTTTTTGAAACTGAAACAAACCTCTGGCGTAGATATTAAGCAGAAAATACACGATTATGCTGAATCTCACGCAAAAAAGGTTTCCGTAAAAGAAACCCTCAATGCCTCGAACTTCGACAACTATATGTATCCTTCCCGATACAACGATGACCGAGAGATGACTCGCTTCTTCTCTTTTGTGTTCATTGACGAAAGCGAGGTAAGACCCGATACAAACTGGGTTATTAAGAGCGAATCCATTGATGCAGATGGCGTGATTTACGCTATCATCCCACATAGTGAGGACTCCATAAAAAAATTAAAGGAAATCCTCCTCGATACAAGCAGAGAATGTGATAGGCATATCTTTATTTTGCCTAATCATTTCACAAGCATTGACGAGGCTGCGCATGAATATGAAGCTGTTTCTTTCTTGCGAGAGACTGCTTCTGACGATCCAGTATTGTTCGATGAGTACGATGTTGTGTATGAAGATTTGCGTGAAGTGATTAGTAACTTTATGTCTATTTATACACACCCTGAAAAATACAAGGCAAGCTATATTTTCAATGGCAGGATTCGCAATATACAACGGAAAGCTGCTCTAACAGAACTAATGGCTGACATATGTGATGATGTTTACTCCCTCACCCCAATTATTTGCAATGAGGCAGTAAATAGAGATGTCATCACAAATATTGCAAGCAATAGCCGGAGTAAGTTAGTTGCTGCACTGCTCCGTAACCAACTTGAAGCCAACTTGGGACTTTCTGGTACTGGGCAAGAGGTTTCTATCATGCGAAGCACATTGCTCAGAACAGGTATATTGGTGGAGCAAGGAGGAATGCCATCGCTTGACTTGCGTCCGGGCGATCCTAACCTTGCGAATATGTTAGAAACCATCGAGAACTTTGTCCTGAGTGCAAGACATAATGAGCGAATTGGATTTGATGTCCTGTACGATACTCTTACTCTTCCAGAGCATCATATTGGATTACGCAAGGGCTTGATTCCGATTTACTTAGCTGTTGTCCTCCATGAGTACAAACAACAAGTCGTGATATTGGATAAGTTTGGACAAGTTCCTACATCAGCAGATGTTCTTCTCCAAATCAATGCCGATCCCAAATCTTTCTCCCTATCTTATCTTGACTGGGATCCTGAAAAGGAGAACTTTGTAGAGCTGTTGGCTCAAGCATTTGCAAATCATATCATAGATGCAGAAAAAGGTGCAAACACATACGATTACATCGCAAATGCAATGAGACGCTGGGTGATGTCTCTGCCAAAGTATGCGAAAGAAATCAAATGTCAGCCTAACGGGAAAAAAATTGATAGCAGGCATTTGTCATTGTTAAAGCTATTGAAGCAAAATACGAGTAGCTACGAACTGCTTTTCGATAAGCTTCCCAAAGCATACGGATATGCTGAGACTTTTTCGGCTGGATTGGCAGAAAATATTATTGCATCGAAAAACTTCATTGACAGACTTATTTCTGATTTGAAGAAGTCTCTGATTGCTCAGACCAAAGAGATTTTCATGCTGCCTCAGAACGAGCCACAGGCTAATAAAATGTCCTTAGCATCTACCATTAAGGAGTGGTGTGACTCTCTAAGTCCTTCCGTATTCAATCATATCTTTGCTGATGGCACGGATAAATGCCTTGTCTTGTTTAGGACTGTCACGAACGATGAAGATTCTTTCATTGTCCGTCTTGCAAAAGCTTCGACCGGCTTGAGGATTGAAGACTGGGATGATGGCACTTGCAAGACATTCACCAACAAACTCCAACAATATAAGCAAACCGCTGAAAGCTATGAAGGCGAAGCTGTACAAGAAAGCGCCGATTCTTCTAACTACAAGGTAACATTTGTAAATGCTGATGGATCCGCCACTACTAAGAGTTTTGAACGAGTAGCATACAGCAATCGTGGCAAACTTCTCTACAACCAAATCACTCAATCGTTGGATTCCATGGGACACGCCATTTCGGAACAGGAAAAGCGTCAGATCATCATGGAAATATTGCAAAAACTATGTTAAGGAGGTGAGCTGATGGCTTACTTTGATAATGCTGCAACTACTTACCCGAAACCTGAAATCGTTTATCAGAGTATGGATCAGTTTCAGCGTCATACCGGTGGCAGCTTTGGACGGGGCAACTATGGATTTTCAAGTTCCGCAAAGAGCATAGTTGACGATACAAGGGCTGCCCTCCAACAACTTCTTCATTGCCCTGCAAAACAGGTTATCTTTGAGCCATCAGCTACCATCTCTCTTAACATTATCATTCAGGGAATTATCGAAAAAGGCGCAAGGAACATATACATAAGCCCCTTTGAACACAATGCGGTAACGCGCACCCTTCACCATTATGAAACGATGGGTTTGGTTAAGGTAGTTGAATTAACGGTAAACAAGGATCTTTGCTATGATATTCAACGGATCAGATTTCAGTTTGAGAATACGAAGCCTGATTTAGTCATAGTCAGCCACGCAAGTAATGTGATTGGTCTAGTTGCACCGGTCGAGGAAATATTTACGCTTGCAAAAGAGTTTCACTCGCTTACTCTTTTGGATATGGCTCAAACAGCAGGTCTTGTTGACTGTGATATTGGGAAAGACATTTTTGATTTTGCGGTATTCGCTGGTCACAAAACTCTGCTGGGTCCGACTGGTATATCAGGGTTTGTAATGAAACCAACCATTGACCTTGAACCGGTTTTCTTTGGAGGAACAGGGTTCGATTCTGCAAATCAAGATATGCCGGGATCGTTGCCAGAGAGATTTGAATTTGGTACGATGAACACCATTGGAGTAGTTGGACTAAATGCGTCAGTTAAATGGATATTGCAACAGGGAATAAACAATCTTGCCGCAGCAGAGTTGAAAAACAGAGCAAGACTAATTGAGATCCTGAACGAATATGACTTTATTTCTGTTGTTGGAAACTGTGACGGACGAGATTATGTCGGAATTGTCTCTTGTGTGCTTAATGACATAAGCAGTGACACCGCAGGACAGTTATTCAGCGAAAGAAACATTTCAGTTCGTACTGGATTGCAGTGCGCCCCTGCTGCGCATAGGTTCCTTAACACCTTCCCAGCAGGAACGGTACGGTTTAGTGTGAACTGCTTTACAACTGATGAGGACTTTGATGTTTTGAGAGAAGCACTTGATGACATCAATGATAATCTATAAGGAGATCGCATCATGAGCTTACAGGATGTTAGTGTAAAAAATGAATATCGTTCCCTTATAGACAATGTTGTTCAAGAGTTCTATATCCCATTGCTGGAACAGGCAAAGGTCTACAAAAGAGCAGTCGGTTTCTTTTCTTCGTCCTCTCTTGTAGAGATCACAAAAGGAATAGCAACTATGGCTTCAAATGGAGGTAAAATACAGATTGTTGCTTCTCCGTACCTCTCTGATGAAGATATAGAAGCCATTCAGAAGGGTTATGCAGAACGCAACAGCATTATCGAAAGGGCTATTCTGCGCCAAATAACCGGGGAGCAAGTTGATTACTATTCCATGCAGAGACTCAATCTTCTTGCTTGCCTGATTGCAGATGGGATTTTGGACATTCGCATTGCATACACAGAGGGGAAAAACGGTATTGGAATGTACCATGAAAAAATGGGACTTATCGAAGACGGTGAAGGAAATATTGTGGCCTTCTCCGGATCGATGAACGAATCTGCAACTGCAATGTCCATCAATTACGAAACAATAGATGTTTTTAGAAGCTGGGGCGATCAAAACGAAACTGACCGCGTAAGGCTAAAAGAGAACGCATTTTTCTCTATTTGGAATGACAGTGAACCTAACATCAAAGTCTTGGAGTTTCCCAGCATATCACAAGCTCTTATTGATAAATACAGGAGGTCCCCGCCAAACTTTGACTTGGATAAGGAGCAGTTTCCATCGAAAGATTCAAAGATTCGCACACTGAAAGACGGAAATATTGAAATCGTAACGAGAGCCATAGGACCCCGCATACCTGAAAATATCTCTTTACATGATTATCAAAAAGAGGCTATTGCTTCGTGGGTAGGAGAAAATTATCACGGTATATTTGATATGGCAACAGGTACAGGCAAGACATTTACCGGACTTGGTGCAATTTCAAAGCTTTCCGAAGACTTGAACGACAAACTTGCAGTTGTAATCGTTTGCCCTTATCAGCATCTTGTTGAGCAATGGGTAGAAGATATTGTCCGCTTTAATATGAAGCCCATCATCGGATATAGCAGCTCACCACAGAAAGACTGGAAACAACGATTATCGAAAGCTGTGAGGGACCAGAAGATTCGAGTAGACAAAAGTTTCTTCTGTTTTGTATGTACTAATGCTACATTCACGAATAGTTATGTTCAGGAACAAATAAGTAAAATACATTCACCCGTCTTGCTTGTCGTTGACGAAGCACATAATTTCGGTGCAGCTTCCTACGCAAGATTATTAGACGATCGTTTTACATACCGGTTGGCTCTGTCGGCTACCCTTGAAAGGCATCGCGATGAGGAAGGCACCGCGCTCCTATATGCCTTCTTTGGGAAAAAGTGCATTGAGTATTCTTTGGATCGAGCAATAGAAGAAGATAAGCTCACACCGTATAAATATTATCCTGTTGTTGTTCACCTAAATGATGACGAACTTACAGCTTATGAGCAATTATCCTATGAAATGTCGAAGTGCGTCATTAAAGGTAAAAATGGAAAGTATAAACTCAACAAGCATGGCGAGATTCTGGCACTGAAACGGGCAAGGATTGTAGCTGGTGCGTCTGAAAAGCTTGATGCTCTCAGGGAAGAGATCAGACCTTATATTCACGACAATAATATACTGGTGTACTGTGGTGCAACCAATGTGTTGGACGAGAACGCCGATTATACATCCTCTGATACAGGAGATATTCGGCAAATCGAGGCAGTAACTCGTATTCTCGGTAATGAGTTTGGTATGGATGTAGCTCAATTTACATCCAGAGAAAATATGGAAACGAGAGCAGCAATCAAGGAGCAATTCCAGCGTGGAGATCGGCTTCAAGCAATAGTGGCGATCAAGTGCTTGGATGAAGGCGTCAATATTCCTGGTATTCGGACTGCTTTTATCTTGGCAAGCACAACAAATCCCAAAGAGTATATTCAGCGTCGGGGGCGTGTACTAAGGAAAGCGCAAAACAAACCTTATGCAGTGATTTATGACTTTGTGACCTTGCCCCGACCTCTTGATTCAGTGTCATCGCTAACAACTGAACAGGCTCAAAGAGATCTAACCCTTGTGAAGAATGAACTGGCAAGGATAAAAGAATTTGGACGCTTATCTCAGAACTCAATGGACGCAAACAACTTGATCTGGGATATTCAGGAGGCATATCATATTACCGACGAAGAATCGGAGGAAGGTGGTTTCGAGTATGGAACAGATTGAGATAAACGAGAAGGCTGTTGAGCGCCTGAAACGCAAAATCATCCTTCAAGAAAATCAGAATCTCAAAACAAGGGCTATGACCGATCAGCAGATGGTCGCATGGATTAAGAAGCAGATCGAGGAGGAAGCGCAATGTTACTCGAATCGATAACACTGGAAAACTTTAGACAGTTCCGTCATGAATCCATCGACTTTGCACAGGGCGATAACGGGAAAAATGTCACGATCATAATTGGTGAAAATGGCACGGGTAAAACAACCTTCGCCCAAGCATTCTTTTGGTGTATGTATGGAGAGACAGAGTTTTCCGATAAGAATATGCTTAACAAACTTGTCGCAGCGGAGATGAAACCAGGTCAAGAAAGCAAAGTTCAAGTCATTCTCAAGCTGCGTCACGGAACTGTAAATTATACGCTCATGCGGGAGCAGACTTACCGTAAAGACTACTCAAATCGTGTCAAGGGCGATAATACGGTCTTCGATATTGCAATTAAAGACGCAAATGGCAATACATCCTATGTCAAAAAATCGCAATGTGAAAGTGAAGTTAAAGGAATCCTCCCGAAAGAATTGTCCAGATATTTCTTCTTTGACGGCGAAAGAATCGAGAAGATGAGTAAAGACATTTCAACCGGAAAGAAAGCCACTGACTTTGCAGAAGCAGTAAAAGGGCTTCTTGGATTGAATGCTATGTACAGTGCTATTCAGCATTTTAATCCGAAATCCAGACTTGGCGTTATCGGCAGTTATGAGAGTAGCTATGACTCCCACAGCAACTCAAAAATACAAGAGTACACTCAGACTATCGAACGATGCAAATCTGAAATAGCTAAAATTGATGCAAGATTGGAAGAACTGGAAGGTCAAATCGAGCAAGCAAGTGCGCGGAAGGCTGAAAAGACTGAGGAAATCAAGCAGTACGCAGAAGGTGAAGAATTACAACGCCAAAAGGAACGGCTTATCCAAAAGATAGCAAGAGCGAAGGACTCTAAAGCAAATGTTGTTAAAGCAATTTGCAAGGACTTTAACAGCAACATGAGTTCCTTCTTCTCGGTTGCACTGATGTCTCGCGCACTTGAGCTTCTGTCCGACAGAGACTTCACTGGCAAGGACATTCCGTATATGCACGCAAAGACTATTGAATATTTGCTGAACCAGAAAGTCTGTATTTGCGGGACACATTTGGATGAAGGCTCAGTGCCATACACTAAAGTTAAGGCGCTTATCGACTTTTTGCCCCCTCAGTCCATCAGCAATATGATTAGCGACTTCAAAAAGGAAGCTAAGCGCCGTGCCAACGCTCAGCAGGATTTGTTTTCCCATATAAGTGATAATCTTGCTGTGATAAGCCAGCAGGATGAAGAAGTCACTGATCTTCAAGATGAACTACATACTATCGAAGGGAAACTTAGCGGTGGAGATGTTCGGAGCAAAGTCCGGGCAATCAACAGTGAGATTCAACTGTGCGACAAAGTTATCAGAGAAAGTGGAGCCGAAAAGGACCGTATCCTTTTAAGAAAAGGCGGTTATGAGTCTGAGGCTGAACGAGCAGACACAGAGCGTCGTAATCTTACCTTGTTGGATGATAAAAACAAGAAGATTGAGATCTACAAAGCATACGCCGAACGCATTTACCAAGAACTTCTTGAAGTTTATGCCACCAGCGAGGCTGAAATCCGCAGCAAATTGGAGACTACCATCAACGAAATATTCAAGCAGATTTATGAAGGTGGATTATACTTAACCATTGATGAGAAATATCATATTTCTGTATATGCAAATGACTATGATGGGGATGTCGAAACATCCACCGCTCAAAGCATCTCGGTAATTTTTGCCTTCATCACCGGCATTATAAAGATGGCTCGTGATAACAGAAACGCTTCGGATGATGATGCCAAGCTCCTGTCTTCTGAACCTTATCCTCTGGTGATGGATGCTCCCCTATCTGCTTTCGATAAGCGGCGTATCAAGACTGTTTGTGAGGCGCTTCCCAATACAGCGGAGCAGGTTATTATCTTTATCAAGGATACTGATGGTGAACTTGCAGAAGAGTACATGGGCGACAAGATCGGCTGTCGGCATTACTTTGATAAGAAAAATGAATTTGAAACTGTGTTGGTGTAAGGGGGTGGGCAAATGTTTGATAAACAATATCGCTTTCGTGGCAGACACGCTGTTCGTGTGGATGCTTTAAGAAGCGTCTTTGACAGCAACAGCAAAGCCAAGTTATTTGATCGGAATGTTGATGTGTACGCAAATGCTCCGTTAGTCGGTTTCCTCTATGGCAGAACCGCTGAGCAAGATGATACTCGGAATCCTGAGACAAATCAGGTCTACAACCAAAATGTTATGGGCGATCGTGTTATCTATTCTCAGGAAGAACTCCAATTCAATTTTAGATTGATCATGTTGCTTGACAAAGATTATGAGCCTAACGAAGATGAGCGAATCGACAAGGCATTTAAGCACATGGGAGAAAATCCTGATGATGAAGCTCGTTTTGACAGTTATGTTCGCGGCGGCGTAGATGTCCTTTATGAAAAACTTATTGAAGGAGTATCATCGCCGGATGAGTATGTAACAAGACTTTATGACTTTATTGAAGAGTTTCAAGAGAAGTTCAACGATGAAATATCAAGTGACGATATTTTGAAGCTTTGTTCTAAGTGAAATGTGGTGAATAGAGATGGAAAACCGTCAAACGGCATATGAAAAACTGATAGAGCTTGCCGAAAAGCAGGGCTATGTGACATTTGATAATATCATGGACTGTGCTGACGAATATTCCCTCCCTATTCAAGACTTTGATTGGCTCAGCAACTCTATTACAACTCGCGGAATCCTCGTTTATAGCGAAGCTCCTACTCGTAATGTTCCTTCCGATGAAGATGATTTTGATGATTTTGCACAGAGTGATTATGATGCAGTATATACTCGCATCATCGAACTGAGTCCTTCTCTTGAATCCTTCGTATCTTATGTGAGAATGGTGATACCTCCACAAAGGGGGGAAATCAGGCAACTCAAATATCAAATTGTTGATGGCAATACATATGCACGAGAACGAATGATTGAAATGCACTTGCGATTAGCTTTGCGAGTGGCATTGCAGAGAGCGGAAACATATGATATGGACATAGAAGATGCCATAGGATATGCTTGTATAGGGCTTGTAATTGCGGTTGATAAATATGATCCCGATACATCAGGAGCGTTTGCTTCATACGCATCTCTCTGGATGATTCAAAACATTTCTCGTGTACAAAGTACACAGCGGCCTTTAATTTATTATCCCGTTCACCAGAAAGAGGGATATTTCGCTATGTACCCCGTGCTGAAAGCGCATGATTGCATAGGTTGTGAGCGGTTAAATGAATGCGCTTATGCCATTTCGATGGTTCAAGAAAAAATCGAATGCTCTCCGGATGAAGCAAAAAAGATCCTTGACCAGATGATACCCGATGCCCAAATAGAGGATCTTCTTGAATTATTTGAGAAGTACGATGAGAAAGACACTCCCAGAGACACACTCATTGACGCATTATTAAGCAATCTCTCCGAAGAAACCATTCTCTCTGATGAAGATGCACTGTCCACTGTTCAAAAGAATGCTCTTAAAGAGGAAGTCGCTTCTGTTCTGAGCAAACTAACACCAAAAGAGGAAAGAGTTCTCCGTTTAAGATATGGGTTCGATGGGCACGAACGAACACTTGAAGAAGTGGGCGCTGAGTTTAATGTCACCCGTGAGAGAATCCGTCAAATCGAGGGGAAAGCACTCCGCAAACTAAGACACCCATCAAAAGCGAAAAAACTCAAGGAATATTATTAGAGCAATCACTCGAAAGGAGTCAGACTTGGACTGGGATCAATATTACGAAAAGTTCTACGACTGGACTACGAGTACACAGATCAGCCGGATGTCATCCCTGACTTCTTATGGTGCATCCTCAGAGGTTGCCGAGGTTGCTCAGGAATACATGGACGAAAAGGCTGCATCCCGTCTCATCAAAAAAGCAGTGGCGTATGGAGTTCAGTTTACGCCGGAAGAGATTTATGACCTATCCGGTTGCTGCAACACAGAAGCTATGAATGTACTTCTTGATTCCTCGAAATGCAGATTCACAAAGGAGCAGTTAGAAGACCTTTACGGTGCAGTTGATGATGAAGTCCTTGGAAGAGTAGCTGCGAGGAACAAGATACGCCTCTTTGAAGATGACGAGGACGAAGAAATTGAAAATGAGACTGGCGAGGAAGAGTTCTTCGATGAGCCGGTTGCTTCTGCCCCTAAAATTGGCTTCTTTGCAAAGCTTTTCGCAGGAATCGGAATTGCTGATGCACTCTCATCCTCTCATGCTTCTCATCCGGGACATTGTACCGGCGATTGTGCGAACTGTCCTCCCCATTATGGCTATCGCTATGGACGATGGTATTATGGTCATGGTCATGTGCATGGCTGTGAGTTCGGCGGTAACAAAGGCGACGAAAGCCTCTAACAGAGCAATACATATTGGGCTATAAGAAAAAGCCTCAAACGCAATCAAAAGGAGCATTTGAGGCTTTATTACTCATTCAACAAGCATTGTTCTCGGATTGATAATTGTAACCAGCTTGCCTTGTCGTTGGGCATACTGGACTGTCTTGCCCG
>ULLP01003299.1_pt1 | contig 12303 bp, 9 predicted proteins | sample 1951441 | NCBI WGS metagenome assembly ULLP01 (sample SAMEA4835529, study PRJEB28245) | human gut metagenome | biome: gut microbiome; material: fecal sample | place: Denmark | collected 2008
TCAAGCATTTTTCAAGACAATCAACTAATTTTATTATAAAAATGTGAGTGGGAACGAAATAGCACTCACTATCCCTTTTTTTTAAATATTTTATCAAAAACTAAACTTCCCAAAAGCCAGCCGTTTGCAAACGGCTGGCTTTTTGCTGTATTCATTTAATAATCTGTACTACAGTTTACGTCCGCACATAGGACAATATTCAATCTCTATTCCGTTAATGAACACTGGCAAACTATTAATGCCTATGTTAATCTCCAGTGTCTTATTATCTCTTCAGTTGGAGAGAATCTGTTTGGGGAAAAATTATGTAAATTTTTTAAATTGTTGCAGATATACCAGAAAACCCCGTACAGATTTTCTATTATAGACAATCTATACGGGGTTTATTCGTGAAACAATATTCTATTTCCAAACTTCTTCTGCAATTTCTTTTACAAGTGCAAGTTTTGCCCACTGCTGTTCCTCTGTGATCTTATTTCCAATCTCACAGGATGCAAATCCACACTGTGGACTTAAGCATAGACGCTCAAGCGGAATATACTTTTCTGCTTCGTGAATTCTTGCGATCACCTTATCCTTATCTTCCAGTTCCGGTTTCTTTGTTGTAATAAGTCCAAGTACAACTTTCTTGTCCGTAGACACTTTTGCAAGCGGTGCAAAACCACCTGATCTCGCATCATCATACTCCAAAAGTAATGCGTCCACATGCTCCTGGGCAAATACATAGTCAGCTACAGAATCATATGGTCCACTTGTAAAAAATGTAGAGTGATAATTTCCGCGACAAATGTGGGAAGTAATCACCATATCCTCCGGTCTTCCTTCCAGTGCCAGATTATTTACTTTCAAAAGCCGTGCCTTTACCTCTTCAATATCAACACCAAGTGACTGGTATCTCTGCTTTGCAGCATCTCCGACAATTGCACCCCAGGTACAGTCATCAAGCTGCAGATTACGGCATCCTGCTGCATAGAACTGTTTGATCACATCCTGATATGCCTTACCTATATCCTCGATCAATTCATCATCTGTCGCATAAAATTTTCTTGTCTGCTCAATGTTATGCGGAACGATCATCTGCTGATACATCTGCGCCGGTGCCGGAATGGTATACTTTGCAACGGTCTGTTCATCTTCAAACTGCTTTAAGAATTTGAAATACTCTACAAACGGATGCACCTTTGCTTTTACCTTTCCCACCAGATAAGTAGCCTCAAGGTCTGCCATCTCTCCGTTAAACTGTACGCCGCCACCATCTTTTTCATGAGTAACTCCTTCAAATCCCCACATAAAATCCAGATGCCAGAATTTTCTTCTGAATTCCCCATCTGTAATCGCATGGTATCCTGCTTCTTTCTGCTTTGCAACGATCTCTGTCACGCACGCATCCGTCACGCGGTTGAGTTCTTCCTGTGAGATTGTTCCTCCTTCAAACGCTTTTTTTGCTGCTTTAAGCTTTTCTGGTCTTAAAAAGCTTCCTACAAAATCATAGCGAAATGGTGTCTTTAATGTACTCATATATTGATAACCTCCTGTGTTTTTCTGTTCGTTTTCTAGGGTTATCCTACCATGTCACTATGACTTTGTATAATACATTTCTTTTGCGGTTAGTCATAGTTTGAAGCTATATCCAGTTATGACAAACATATTTAAATGTAGTACTCTTGTAATTTTGGAAATTTCCGAATTCAGGTACATCGCTACCTAATTTTCCAGGCGTGCCCCGGATGAGGCGATAAGCTCTATGATATTCTCCCGCACACTTTTTTGGGCATCAATCAGCCGGTTATAATACGGAATTCCGCCAAACACACTAAACAATCTTACCTTATCTTCTTCTGAAAATTCAGGATAAAACAATGCAGAGTCATAGTAGTCCATCGGTTTCAGGTTCAGCGTAAGGTCGATTCTGCCATACAACGGATTCTGTCTTTCCATTAGTGCTTTCATCGTATCGAGAGAATACCTTTTGACCATCAAATCAGATATCAGAATTATATTTCTATAAAAGTTTTATATTATATTATGGTTTTGAATTTTATAAACATACTTCTTCAATGTATTTCTGCTTATATTATACTTCCTCATTAAATCCACTTGTTTGATAGACCTATCAGACAAATATTTCAAAATATCCTCTCTGAGAGCATCAGACATCTTATCAAGCTGGCCTGGTTTTCTTCCACTCTTCTTATTGCTTGCAGCAATTCCATCTTTAATAGACTGGGATATATAAAGGCGCTGCTTCTCTCCTCTGTCCAGCTCCACTATGATCAGAAGCTTAATAATGCTTTCCATAGCAGTTTTGGTTACAATGTCCTGTTGCTCTGCCGTTGTCATCATTTGTCGAATGTAGTCGCTACTTACCGTTGGATTATCAAGAAATACCATGTTAATACCTCTGTCGAGCCATTCCATGTATTTCTTATAGCCATTTTCTGCTTCCCTGGTAAAACGATACAAATCCTTGAACACAACTGTGTCTCCGGCCTGCAGTAATACCAAAGGCATTGTTCAACTATGACAAACATCGTAGATTTTCCCTAACGCAATAGGCCCAATCGCAGCAAGCAAATACCCAACAAATTCTTTTGAAACGATTACAAGCAAAGAAAGATACCTCTTACACCCCATAACAACAGCTTGCGCGAGAAATAAAATCCAAATGGTAATGGCAGCACAGAAATCAAAAATATTATAATATAGGTTAAATATACATTACAGGTTCTTTATCACTTCAACTCTGGTTACCATGCCTTCGCGCATACTATCCACTCTAAGTGCACAATCCTTATAATACACGCAGGCACCTATTGCAACCGTCTTTCCCTCTTCACTCAGCTTGTCGCTTATGACATTGCGAAGAATTCTTGTCTTTTCCTCCGGAATTTTGGCTCCGGTTATGAGATTCGCGTGTGCTACTGTCTGGCTGCCCCGGCATATCATGTGATCAGCCTCATCAAAACTGCAGAACAGGAATTTTCTGATTGTAAACAATGCTGCTATCGCGCCAATTCCAACAAGAGTCTCATATACGTTGAGGTGCTCGACTATCATCTGTCTGGCTGTTGCAAAAAGCAGAACCTCTATTATCGTGCCTGGCTGATGCGTACAGAGCATCTTTACAAACTCCACGCCTATAGCAAGCGACATGGCATATTCCATGTAATACTCCAGTTCAAGCTTGTCATGCCATATATCAAAAAAACATTGACCTACAAGCTTTATAATAAGTATCGCTATCACAAATACGAGAAATGCAGACAATACCAGTTCCACGTAGGTCGCTATGTTTTTCATGGTTTTCCTAAAAAATTGTTTCATCATTCGGTCTTCCTCTCAGTTATTGTATTATTGAATGAATTGCTCCTGGGATGCTCATATCCACAAACAGAGCTATCATAAATGATAGCTCTGTTTGTTTTGTTAGTATCTGTTTTATTATGTACACAAACTTTCCATACTGATTTATTATTCGGTGTACTGGCAAATATTTGCGCTTCAGGACACTCAATTCTTAGAACACGAATGCCACACTGCATATAGAAACAACTGCAATAAGTATTATAAGTAACGGTCCACCGATTTTTACGAAATCCGAAAACTTGTATCCTGCCGGAAGTATCTGCATATTTACAGCTGTTCCGAAAGATGTTGCTATTGCAAGGTTTGAGCAGGCACCGATTACGATTACCCATGGAATAGGACTGATTCCAAGCGATAATGCAATTGCTATACAGATTGGTGTAAGCATTGCTGCTGTTGCGTTGTTTGACATGATATTCGTGAGCACACTTGTAAGCACTGCGATAACTACTGTAAGAAGCACAACCGATGCGTTCTTTCCTCCGAAGAGGTTGAGTACAGCGTTTGCGATTAATGCTCCACCACCTGATACATCAAGTCCTGTTCCGATTCCTGATATTGTTCCGATACATACGAAAACATCCCAAGGAAGATCCGAATATGCTTTTTTAATCGAGATACAGCCTGTTCCAAGTACCATTGCAGCACCTATAAGACCGATTGTACCAATGTTAAAATAGCTCTTGAAAGGCTGGAAACCACTTAATACAAACAATACTATGCATAAAATCATGGTTCCGAGTGCCACATAGCCCTTCCATGCCGGAGCAGCTGACTCCTGTTCTTTCTCGAGCTTATGTATCTCTGCAACTGAATACATATTTCCCTTGTCGAAGTCAGGACTATCCGGTTTTAATACCTTGTCGAGGAGCTTGTAGCCGATTGTTCCCCAGAAAATAATCTGTACAACTGCTGCCGGAAACATGATCTTTGTCATGTCAAACATTCCCATACCTTCCTCATAACCGGCATATCCCTGTAATACCGAGTTTGCTGCAAGCTGTGAGGTTGAGCCGATTAGTGAACACGCACCTCCGATAATGGCTGCTGTTCCGGCTGGGAAAATAACCATTTTTGAACGGATTTTTCCACATGAGTTTGCTGCTACGATTGCGATGATAGGCATCCAGATAGCAACTGTTCCGTTGTTACTCATAAATGCTGACATCAATGAACACACAGCACTTACCGTTACTATAAACCGCCTCTCCGTCTTGGCAAGAAAAGAATTTCCGATTTTTTCTCCTATCTTTCTTGCTATTCCGGTTTCAAAAAGTGCGGCACTTACAACACACATTCCGACTACCATCGGCCAGCCTGTTGCGCTGAATCCGCTGTATACTGCGGATAAATCCATTTCTGGAATAAACATTGCCATTGCTACCGACCCAAGGATAGCAACCACGCTTATCGGCAGTCTATTCCAGACAAACAAGCCCATTGTAATTAATACAATTATAATTGAAATAATACTAGAATCCATATTATATCCCCCGATATATTTTTATTTTAAATCTCTGCCCAGTCAGCACCCTTCCATTTCTCGTGCTCATATACTGACTTGTCGGCTACATATGGCCACTTTTTACCCTCTACGACTGCCAGACAGCCCTTGATACACATCTGTGCCATCTTGATAACCGCCTCTCTTGTCTGGGCTGCTGAGTGCGGACTTACGATAAGATTTCTGCAGTTCAATAACGGATCATCTGTTTTTGGTGGCTCGCTGCAGAATACGTCTGTTCCCGCACCGGCGATAACTCCGTTATTTAATGCTTCTACGAGATCTGCTTCGTTGATGATTCCTCCACGGCTGCAGTTTATTATAAGTGCCGTCGGCTTCATAACAGAAAGCTCCTTCTTTGAGATCATGTTCCTGGTCTGATCTGTGAGCGGTACATGGATTGATACCACATCGCTGTCCTTTAACAGCTCCACATAATCTTCATAATATTTAGCCCCATAGCCTTCTACCTGCTCTTTTGTCATAAAAGGATCATACGCTGCAATTCTCATTCCGCAGCCTTTGCAGATTTTGGCTGTTTCTCTTCCGATTGCTCCAAGCCCAAGGATTCCGACTGTCTTTCCCTCAAGCTCGAAAGCCTTCTTTGCTCCACGGATTTCCCAGTTTCCTTTGCACATCTCGTTCTGTGCCTCGATAAGATTCTTTGACAATGCAAAAATCATTGCTACCGCATGCTCAGCAACACTTCTGTTGTTGGCTCCCGGTGTGATGACCACCGGGATACCAAGCTCTGTTGCTTTTTTTACATCAACCGAATCATATCCTACGCCTGTACGTCCAATTACCTTGAGCTTCGGGCTGTTTTCTATAGCATTTGCATCACATTTTGCAATTCTTACAATAAGAGCAGCTGCATCCCTCATCTCGTCAAGATAATTGTTCGGATCCTGATTGTCAGCTACATATACATCAGCTATTCCATCTAAAAGCTGCATTCCTTCATGGCATACAGCCTGTGTCATTACAAACTTCATATTAATTCATCCTCCCCAGAGCTAGTTCATTCCTTTGTCAGCATTCTCTTTTAATACCTTTGCAAGCGCTTCCACACCCTCATCGCACAGATAGTTGAATGGACGTCTGCAATCGCCAACAGGATATCCGAGCATAGCAACCGCTTTTTTAACAACTGTGTTAGGATTGCCGTATTTGAATACCGCTCTGAAGCTTGCAATAGAATCCTGTGCTGCCTCTGCCTCCTCAAGCTTGCCCTCTTTGAAAAGGTTGTAGATGGATGAAAGAACATGTGGATAAACATTTGAGCATCCTGCTATTCCTCCGACTCCGCCTTCTTTTAACGCAGGAAGAATGAGTGAATCATTTCCTGATAATACATAGAACTTCTTGTCAAGTTCACGTGTCTCTGTGATATATGCCTTTAAGTTATCCCAGTCACCGCTTGAATCCTTAGCACCGATGATAAGGTCAACATCCTTTGCAAGCTTCTTTACTGTCTCAGGAAGCAGCTTGTTTCCTGTACGGGCAGGAATATTGTAAAGAACAATTGGAGTATCTACATGTTTGGCAACCTCTACATAGTGATCGTATAACTCCTTCTGTGACGCAACCGCAAAGCTTGGAGTGATTATTGAAAGGACGTCAGCTCCGAGCTTTTCTGCCTCCTTGCTCATCCTGATAGTATCCTGTGTTGAAATGCAACCTGATCCAGCATATACAGGTACTCTTCCTTTTACCTGATCAATTGCAGCTTCAAGGACTTCGCATTTTTCTTTTTCATTTAAGATATATCCTTCACCGTTTGTTCCAAATGGGAAAATTCCGTGCACACCGCCATCGATAAGTCTGTCAATCTGTGTTCTGAGCTCGTCAGTGTTGATGCTCTCATCTGCGTTCATTGGTGTTAAAATTGGTGTAATAATTCCTTTTAATTCTGTCTGTTTCATGTTTTTCTTCTCCTTTTAAACTTGTTTAATTTTGTTTATTTTTGATTTAATATTTTGTCTGCAATCTTTACCAGTACATCTTTGGTTCCGAACCCACCTGATTTGGATATTATCTGCTGCACAAATCCGTGATTTTTCAGATTGGAAACAACCACACCCTGTTCTATCTCACATACCGGTGTAATCTGGGTACAGCCTATCAGCTTCATATACCCCATCAAAGTATCGCCGCCTGTCATAAGTATTGTCGTATCCTGCCTATTTGCTGCCAGATGGTCAGCTATGTGTCCATGTGCCGTTGGAATCAGGGTTCTTACATCATTCATAGTCAGCTTATTTGCTTCCATAAAGCCCTTTTTGTCTTCTTCCCGGTCTATGGAATCAATGATGAGACATCTGTCTTTTTCACATTCTTCCTGCATTTTGCGCAAAAACTCCAAGCCCGCCTGCGTGCTGTAATAATCCTTCTGCAATTTTTGTTCTACGGTCATATGGATTCTTGAAAATCCGTGTTCTTCGGCATAGTCAAGCTGATTTTGCGTAATCATATTCAAGCTGCCACATTCCACAAGAAAATTTTCACTCTTCCTATAGCTTTGCGGCTTCACTGCATCAAATCTGAGCTTGTCGGCAAGCGCTTCCGCAAGTGCGGCACATCCGGCAATAATACAAAGCTCATCTTTTTCCTGCAATTCATCAAGCCTTTCTTCTATGTCTTTGTGTTTTTCCACATCGCAGATTACGATACGTTCATCGCTTTTTATATCATTCAAAGCTTCATTCCGCTTAACACAGGCACATTTCAAAGATGTCTGCTGTGCGATAATATCAGGTATGTACGACATCTTTACCGGTTCAAACGGATCCTGCCCGAATACACTTTTTTCAAGAAGCTGTCCCTGTATGTAGTGAGTTCCGTTTACCGTACAGCGGTCTATCTTCGGATACCCCGGCAGAAAATAAACTTTGTCGTGTCTGCTTCCGTCCAAAACTGCCTGAAGCTCACTTCCGATATTCCCGCGGAGCGCAGAGTCCGTCTTTTTGAAAATAATAGGAATCTTAATTGCTTTTGCCCATCCTGTAATATTTTTCACAGCATCATATGCCTTAGCTGCAGGCATTGGTCTGGTCTCAGAATCTATAACCAGAACCTCTGTTGTCTCATCTATATCCCCGATAGCTTCCGGCATTTTTGTAAATACCTGGGTGGCAATTCCCTTATTCACAAACTGGATTCCGGTATCCAATGCACCGGTAAAGTCATCTGCTATGATCAACAGCTTTACCATCGCATTTCCTCCCGCTATTTTTTGTTTACTGCAAGCTTTGTCGCATAGTCAATTGAATTTACAAGGCTTAACTCATTCGATTCGCCTTTTCCTGCAAGGTCAAAGCCTGTACCATGGTCTACCGATACCCTTATTACAGGAATTCCGAGTGTTACATTTACACCTGCTACCGCATCCCATTTCTTTAATTCTTTGTTGTATACAAAACCTTTAACCTTCAGAGGAATATGTCCCTGATCATGGTACATTGCTACAACTATATCATACCAGCCTCCGATTGCCTTAGAGAATATGCTGTCAGGCGGTGTCGGTTTTTTCTCAGGAATATTGATTCCTTCTGCCATTGCCTCATCTATTGCCGGCTGGATTTCCTCAATTTCCTCTGTTCCAAACAGTCCGTTTTCTCCGCAGTGTGGGTTAAGACCTGCCACACCAATCTTTGGATTCTCAATGCCTATCGCCTTGCAGGCATCATTTGCAATTCTTATAACTTCAAGGACTCTGTCCTTCTTTACCTTGTCACATGCCTGCCTGAGAGAAACATGCGTCGATACGTGTACAACCCTCAAATCCTCGTGCGCAAGCATCATTGTGTACTTGTCTGTATGGGTGTACTCTGCATAAATCTCTGTATGTCCCGAATAATGATGTCCTGCCATATTTATTGCCTCTTTATTTAAGGCATTTGTGACAGTTGCGTCAATCTCGCCGCTCTGCGCAAGCTCTATTACCTTTACGACATACTGAAAAGCAGCCTCTCCACACATCTTTGATACTTTTCCGAATATGTGTCTGTCCATGTTCACAAGATTCATGTCGTACACATCAATCGTTCCGTACTCAAACTTTGCAGCTTTAATATCGTTAATCGCATGAATCTTTATTTGTCCTTCTTTTCCTGCGATTTTTACTGCCTCTTCCATGCATGCAGCATCACCGATAATCACCGGACGACACTGCTCATATATTTCCGATCTTGATAACGCTTTTACTGAAATCTCAGAACCGTTTCCTGCAGGATCTCCCATTGTAATTCCGATAATTGGCTTTTTCATAGGTCCTCCTTTATTTTAACACCTTAAGATATATGTTTCTGATATCGTCAAGACTTAATTCTTTCATATTGTTTACAAGAAGTCTCTGCTGTTTGCTTCCGGCATCAACAAGGAAATCCAGGTCCTCCGGCTTAACACCGAATTCCTTTAAATCTGTTGGAATGTTTGTAACCTTTACAATGTCAGCAATCTGATCGATCATGTACTGTGCTTTCTCATCCTCAGATTTTCCTGCAAGCTCAGGGTAAACAGCATCGCAAAGTATTGCAAGTCTCTTGCTGCATGCGTCCTTATTAAATTCCATAACATGTGCAAAAAGTATGGCATTTGATACACCGTGAGCAATGTGATATTTGCCTCCCAGTGGATATGAAAGCGCATGAACTGCTGTTGTTCCGCTTCCTGTAATTGCGACTCCGCCATAGAAGGCTCCGGTCATCATATTGCTTTTTGCTTCCATATTGTCCGGATTGTTATAAGCTTCCCTGATATTGTGGAAAATAAGCTTGGCTCCGGCTGCTGCATAGGTATCGGAAAACGGTGTTGCTTTCTTTGAGGTGAAGCACTCAACCACATGGGCCAATGCATCTACACCTGTTGCTGCCACAATTGATTTTGGAAGCTTTCTGATCATATTCGAATCCAATACCACATAGTCCGGAATCATACTGTCATTTACAATTCCTTTCTTTGACTGTTCCTCCGGAACCGCAACGATTGCATTGCAGGTTGCCTCAGATCCTGTTCCGCATGTTGTCGGAATCATAACCGTCTTAATCTGTTTCTTTGCAAGCATCGGATCATTGAGCAAATCTTTTATAGTATAGTCTGCATCTTTTAATACGCAGCAAAGCTTTGCTGCATCCATAACGCTTCCCCCACCGATTGCTATGATAAGATCACCTGATGTGTTCTCCACTTCCTTCATAACCTTTTCAACATCCTGATATGATGGTTCACAAGCAAGATCATCAAATACCTGATACTCTGTCTTGTTTTCCTCAAGAATGTCTGTCAGCAGATCTAAAAGTCCTGTTGAGCGAATGCCTTTATCAGTAAAAATTATTACTTTTTTTGCATTCTCTTTTTCTATTACCGCTTTCACATTCTCAATGCTTCCTGCTCCGCCAAAGATACATGACGGAATTTTAATCTGATAACTCATATATTACCTCTCCTTTGTTATATTGTTATTCTTGTGTTTTATTTTTGAACATCTCTTTGAACTAATCATATAATATCTGTTTTTTGAGCCACGTTCAACGCGTTGTTTTGTTATTTTTGTTCTATTTCGAAACATAAGCCGCATTTGTTTGTTGCATTTTGAAACATTCTGTAATACAATATGGTTGAATAGTAACAAAGCATCACTATCGCTATCTTTACGTTTCATTTTTAAACATTAAAATAACCACTTAACATTTACAAATCCCATAAGGAGAAATATATGCAGAAAACCAAGATTCTTGCAGTCGCCCCTTACGAGGGCATGGCTGACATACTTACCGATATAGCACAGTCGCGCGATGACATTGCTCTTACGGTCCAGACCGGCGATCTGTTCACCGGCCGTGATATAGCAATGCAACTTGCACATAAAAATTACGATGTTATCATTTCGCGAGGTGGCACTGCAGAGCTTATACAATCTGCTGTTGAGCTTCCCGTCATAGATATATCCATCTCTGTTTACGATATACTTCTGAGCATCAAGCTTGCCGAGAGCTACAACGGAAAATTTGTAATTGCCGGTTTTCCCGGAATCACTGCAAATGCACATCTGCTGTGCGACCTGCTTCAATATGATATTGACATAATCACTTTCAAGGACTCGGCAGATGCAGTCAATCACCTTAAAAAAGCAAAAGAAAACGGCTGCACACTTGTCCTATGTGACGTGACCGGTGCCAGAGCCGCAAAGGATATCGGATTAAATTATAATCTTGTAACCTCTGGCAGGGAAAGCATAGAAAACGCCGTTGCCGAGGCTGTAAAGCTTGTGCACTCTTCCAATTATGTCCACAAGCAGAAGGATCTGTTCCAGTCGCTTCTGACCGAGGATGACCGCGAATTCTTAATTTACTCGCCTGCAGGTACTCTGTGGTTTTCAAGCATCGCAATAGATGAAATGAATACATCGTTGATGAATTTTGTACAGACATACATTAAGTCATTTTTGAAAGTTCCGAACCAGACCGTTTCGCATCAGATACGCGATAACGTCTATACTCTGTACAACCGCCACCTGATTTACGAGGACCAGAAGTACACTGCAATTACTATATGTAAGAGTCCTGCATTAACCGCCGAGGACGACCCTGGATTTCAGATTTACAATATTGACAACACCTCCTCCAACGACTTTGCTGACGCTTACAACGGAACCGGTAAAGCAGGCAAAATAGCGCAGATAGTAGAAGAATACGCTAAAAGCCATCTGCCTGTGCTTATTCTCGGAGAAAACGGAACCGGCAAAGGCAAGGCTGCATCACTTATTTACAAGCAAAGCAACTATAAGCACGCTCCATTTTACAGTATCGACTGTTCTCTGATAAAAGAGCGTAAGTGGCACAGCCTGCTAAACAATGAGAATTCTCCTCTCAACGAAGTGGACAGCACAGTATTTTTTGAAAAAGCCGATGCTCTTAGTCTGGAACAGATTGGTGATTTGTTTCAATATATAGACCAGACGAAGCTTTGCACGAGAATGAGACTCATAGTCTCGCTTTCCACCAACAACTCCAATCAGCCTGCATTTGCCACAATACGCACCTTCATGGAGAACCATCTTTCCTGCCTTACCCTGAATCTCCCACCGCTTCGAGAGCGCATTGACGATTTTTCCGGTATAACCGCGCTCTATCTGCACCGGTTCAATGTCTCCCTCGGGAAACAGATAATAGGCTTTGATGTTGAAGCAATGGAAAAAATGCTCTCGTACAACTGGCCTAACAATCTCGACCAGCTGCAGCATGTCCTTAAAGAGCTTGTCACAATAACAAAGACACCGTATATCTCCTGTGACACTGTAGAAGCCATCCTGAAACAGGAGCCCGACTACGGACGCGTCTTTGATGATTCAGTAAAATTTGATGGAACTCTAGATGAGATAAATTATCAAATCATTCTTCAGGTGTTACACGAAGAACATGACAATAAAGAAA
>ULLP01007835.1_pt1 | contig 12085 bp, 10 predicted proteins | sample 1951441 | NCBI WGS metagenome assembly ULLP01 (sample SAMEA4835529, study PRJEB28245) | human gut metagenome | biome: gut microbiome; material: fecal sample | place: Denmark | collected 2008
TCAGGAGGCAGTGATTTTTTGTACAGTGTGAACCTGTGCGGCAATTATGAATTTGAGCTTGTAAGGATAAAGCTATATGACTTTTCAAGGCTTTTTTATGTCACGAAAAGAGTTAAAAAATATGCAAATGTTGAGGTGATGCCGCAGATTGATGAGATTCCTGTCAGGATAACGGACAGAGTGAGAAATTTCTTTGGGGATTCTGATATCTATGATGATTTAAGACCCGGATATGATCCGTCGGAGCTGTTTGATGTCAGAGAGTTTCAAAACGGTGACAGGCTGCAGAGTGTGCATTGGAAGCTTTCTGCAAGGACTGATGAGCTGATGGTAAAGGAAAACAGCCTGCCAAAGGCATGTGCCGTGGCCATAGTCGCAGACTTAAAGGGGATAAAGAAGGGCAGACAGACGGATGCATTTATGAAGCTTCTTGTCTCACTTTCCTTTTCTCTTATGGATCAAAAATGCTCTCATTATGTGGCATGGTATGATACCTCAATAAACGATATTGTGAGAGCCAGAGTGGATGACGAGGAGGGCTTTTACATATTTTTGAACAGTTTTCTTAAAATAAAGCCGGATACAAAAAATGATGCACTTTTTTTGTATGAGGAAAAGTACCGGGCAGAAAAGCTTGTGTGTCTGCTTAGTGTGGACGGAAGACTTCAGATAAAAAGGGGAGAGGAGATAGTTGGCAGAGCGGATGAAAAAAACGAGATTGTCATTTAGGAAAAGCAGATGGCAGAGATCTGATACAAATGAGATAAAGCCTGATTATAATAATGTATTTACAGTGCTTGGTGTCCTGCTTACTGAACTTGCCAATGCAGCTGCAGCAGTACTTCTTACGGTGTGTGCAGTGTCTGTTGTGAATACGACCGTTTCACATGTGAGATGCCCATATTATGTGTATGTGTGGCTGTTTATTTTTTCGGTGATAAGCGGCTTTATAAATAAGCTTACAGCGCTTGACACAAGAAGGTGGGTGCGCCATGCGATAAATACGGGGCTGCTGCTTGTATTTGTGCTTGGAGTGTTTATTGCAAACTGGCAGGCTGCAGAGCATATAAAAGACGGCTTTTTGTATGTAAAGGGCAGGTATCTTGAGATAATAAATGTGTACTATGGCACTTCATTTGTCTGTCCAAAGGGCGATAAAGCCTTTGCGGGGGCATTTGTTGGCTTTGTATCGTTTATAGTTATGCTTTTGCTGGTGACACTGGCGGTTCAAATTAAAAGAAGACGCATGCTCACATTATTTCCAACGCTTCTGCTTGCGGTACAGCTGTGCATAGGCAAAAGCCCAAGTGTCAGCGAGGTTGTTATGCTCACGCTGTGTACACTCTGGTGTCTTATCGCAGATGGCAACGCACGCACAGTGGCAGGATATGATGTAAATGGCAGTGAACATGGCAATGATGTTTTTAGGATAGCACAGGCGTTTTTATATATGGCGGCAGTGTCAGCAATACTTTTTATATGTGTATTTTCGTTTAAACCTCTTGCTGATACACTTGCCGATAAAAAGCCGCAGATGCTTGCCTTTCAAAAAGATTTGGAGGGCAGCGTAAAATCATTCTTCAGCTTGGGAATTGATTTGCAGGATGGCTCGGTTAGTAATCACTACCCAAGCTACAGCGGAAAGACGGTGATGACGGTAGAAGCAAAGGCAGGAGCGCCTTCTAATATTTACCTGAGAAGCTTCTACGGTGATACCTATGAGAATGGCAGATGGATTAAAAAGTCTGATTTTTCAGGAATGGAAAAAGAGTATCACGATGCTTCAAGGATGACAGCATGGCAGAATGCAATCGGATTAGCCACGCTGCTCGATGGCTATTATGATGATGAGACCAATCCGGCCACCGAAAAGTATACAATCACGATGAAGAAGCTTTCCACCAAATACACCTATTTGCCGTACTGTATCGATCCGTACAGTATAGATGCCAAGGGCGATATAGATTTTGACGAAGACTTTTTTATTACAAAGGATAAAGGAACAAAGACTATCGAGGTGTCGGCGCGTCCAGGCTTTTTCGATGGTTGTCTGGAAATGTCTATCCTTGAGCCGGAGCAGCCTCTTGAGGTCAACAGTGATTTTTATGCGGCATACAATAATTATGTAATGGAAAACTATACTGAAAAGCAGGGCGGTGACGGGATTGTTGCAAAAGATGCGGAGCTGCTTCTTAGGACAGGACAGCTCACAAGCAATATGATGTACACAGGCTATATAAGAGAAAATGATGCTAACAGGATTGCGGCAGCACAGCTGGTGCAGCAGTTTCTGACATCGAAGGCTTTTAAGTACAGCAAAAATCCTCCTTCAACAGGCGGTAAGGATGTAGTTGAAAATTTCCTCTCAAATAGCAGACAGGGCTTTTGTGTGCATTTTGCATCGGCTGGCACGATGATACTCAGACAGATGGGCGTTCCATGCCGCTATGTAAGCGGATATTGTGCAAAGGAGGACAGCTTCAAATCCGGTGAAAATGATGAGGATATATGTGAGGTGAAGGATTCGCAGTCGCATGCCTGGGTTGAAATATATCTGGATGATTTCGGATGGATTCCGGTGGAGATGACACCGGGATATTTTGAGTATGTGACAGGTGAGAATCCGTTTGACTATATTGGTGTCAACGGAAAGAAAACAAACACCGGTGCTGCTTATAATGATAGTGAGCATATGAATGATACTGCGGCAGATGAAGATGCTGCAAATGAAGATACAAAAAATACAGATGCAGAAAATGATGACACAGCAAAAGATGATACATCAAAAGCTGCAGCAAACAGTACATCAGGTGATGGCAGTGAGAAGGCTTATGGTTCACAGTCAGGTGCGGATAAACGTACAGATGCTCAGAACTCAAAAACGAGACTTCATATACCACCGGTGATTTTAAAAACCTCACTCTGTGTGATTTTTCTGACTGCACTTACAGCCATCATAGTTTATATCAAAAGGCGAAGAAATATTTTGTGGGAAGCAAGACTTGCAAAAAGGGTGAAAAAAGGCCGTTACAGCATGGTAGCAATAATGATAAACAACCGCATCTACAAAGGACTGGGACATCCTTCAAAGAACAGGACAGATGAGCTTTATCTGGCTAACCTGAAGGAAAAATACTGCGGACCGGATTATTGCGGAATCCACTGGGACGAGTACATGCGCATCATACAAAAGGCTGTGTATTCATCAGAGGGCATCACAGGGGAAGAATGCTTTATGGTGATGGAAACATGGAGGCGTCTGGAGAAAAAAGACATTAGACATAATTCACAGAAAAACATGTATAAAAACAGCATGATTAACAAAAAATAAACTCGTAAGGAAAATTGTGTTGAAATAATAAGGCTTCTGTGATATAAACTTAAGCAGACGTGTTACTTTTAGGGAGGCATTTGTCGTACATAACTTTTAACAGGGTTAGTGTATGATAAGTGCCTCCTTTTTGTCGCTGGAGCAAAAAAGAATGATAGGTGCAAATCGGTACATACCCTGCATTTATAGGAGGAAAAGCTCATGAAAGACAAAATTTTTGGTGTCCTGCAGAGAGTAGGACGAAGCTTCATGCTTCCAATCGCAATCCTTCCGGTAGCAGGCTTGCTTTTAGGACTCGGAAGCTCATTCACCAACACCACAACAATTGAGACCTATGGTTTACAGTGGCTGCTCGGAGATAAGACTATACTCCATGCACTTCTTGTAATCATGAATGCGGTTGGAAGTGCCATATTCGATAACCTTCCGCTCATTTTTGCGGTCGGAGTAGCAATCGGAATGGCAAAGAAGGAAAAGGAGGTGTCAGCACTTTCAGCAGTCATAGCATACTTTGTTATGAATGTATCAATCAATGCGATGCTCAAGATTTCCGGAAAAATCCTTGCAGACGGAAGCATTGCAAAGGATGTGCTTGATGGAACCATCACATCAGTATGCGGTATCCAGTCGCTGCAGATGGGCGTGTTTGGCGGAATTATCGTAGGACTTGGAGTGGCAGCACTGCACAACCGTTTCTATAAGATTGAGCTGCCGAATGCATTGTCATTTTTCGGTGGAACAAGATTTGTGCCTATCATATCAACAGTGGTATATCTTTTTGTAGGAATCTTAATGTATTTTATCTGGCCGACAGTGCAGAACGGAATCTATGCACTCGGCGGAGTGGTGACAGGAACAGGATATTTCGGAACACTTCTCTTTGGTATCATAAAGAGAGCACTTATTCCATTCGGACTGCACCATGTATTTTACATGCCGTTCTGGCAGACAGCAGTCGGTGGAACGATGGAGGTTGCAGGACATATGGTTGAGGGTGGACAGAACATCTTCTTCGCACAGCTTGCTGACTCTGCAAACATCGCACATTTCAGTGCCGATGCCACAAGATATTTCTCGGGAGAGTTCATTTTCATGATTTTCGGTCTTCCGGGAGCAGCACTTGCAATGTATAAATGTGCAAAGCCGGAAAAGAAAAAACAGGCAGGAAGCCTTTTACTTTCTGCAACACTTGCATGTATGTTTACAGGAATCACAGAGCCTCTTGAGTTCTCATTCCTTTTCGTAGCACCGGCTCTCTTTGCAGTACAGGTAGTGCTCGCAGGAAGCGCATACATGATAGCACATATTTTAAACATCGCTGTAGGACTTACTTTCTCAGGAGGATTACTTGATTTCTTCCTGTTTGGTATATTGCAGGGTAATGAAAAAACAAGCTGGATGCTCGTGATTCCGGTGGGAATAGTATATTTCTTACTGTATTACTTTATTTTCAGCTTCCTTATAAAGAAGTTTGATTTCAAGACTCCGGGCCGTGAGGATGACGACACAGAGACAAAGCTATACACCAAGGCAGATGTAAATGAAAGAAAAGCTGCTAAGGATACAAAAGCTTCTGACGACAAAGCGACTGTAGACGAGCTCTCGCAGACTATATCACGAGGTCTCGGCGGCAAAGCCAATATCTCAGATGTGGACTGCTGTGCGACAAGGCTTCGTATCACAGTAATTGATCCTGACAAGGTAAACGATGCGCTTCTTAAATCAACAGGAGCATCAGGAGTCGTGCACAAGGGACAGGGCGTACAGATTATCTATGGACCAAGAGTAACAGTGATAAAATCAGATCTGGAGGATTATCTTGCGAGTGTGACAGAGGAACACTTTGAGGATGATGCAGCAGAAAATAATACAGCAGGCGCAGATGAAGAAAAGAATGAAAATGCAGCTTCAGATAAAGCACCGGAATCTGATGTTAAAGCAGAAAAGGAATCTTCCGACGCAAAAGAGCCGACAAGCACAGTCATCATCTCAAGCCCTATGACAGGAATAGCAGCAGACCTCTCAACAGCGCCTGATGAGGCCTTCGCCAGCAAAATGATGGGTGACGGAGCAGTAGTCACACCTGAGGAGGGAGTTGTTGTAGCACCTGAGGATGGAACTGTATTATTCGTTTTTGATACAAAGCATGCTTTGGGATTTACAACCGACTCAGGAATTGGTATGATAATCCATGTAGGAATCGATACAGTAAAGCTCGAGGGTAAAGGCTTTGACGTACAGGTTGAGGCAGGATGCCATGTTAATAAGGGCGACGTGCTCATGAAGCTTGACCTTGACTACTTAAAGGCTAACGCACCATCAGTTACAACTCCTGTCATCTGCACAGAGCTAAAAGATAATCAGAAAATCCGCCTCATCACAGACGGACCGATTAAGGCGGGAGAGCCTCTCTACGCAGTTGACACCTACGAGAAGTAATTCATACATCCTTAAACAATTCAAAGGTATCGGATGCCATGGAGATGGCGGCAGCAGTTCGAAAATGCGCCACATTTATAGAGAAAAAGATTGGAAAGCACATAGATGTCACTACTATGGCCTACAACCGCCTCATGAACCATATCCGCCACATGGTATCAAGAGCCGCGACCGGAGAAAAATTAAAGGTTGATCTCAATCAGTTTATCGAGAAAAATTATCCGGAGTCATTCGCACTGGCAGGTGAGATATGTAAGGAGCTTGGAAAGGACTTAAATCATGAGTTTCTGGACAATGAGACAGGCTACCTTGCCATACATATTGAGCAGATTAAGTGTGATGAGATGGTAAGTGAATAATAAAATGTGAAAACCTTCCTGCATATTAGGTTATGTACAAATCTCTTGCAATGTGGTACACTACATAGTTGTATCAACAAACATCCGATACACAAAATACATATGAAATCAATTTAAAGGAGATATATATACCATGAAACTCGGCATCGTCGGACTTCCGAACGTCGGAAAGTCTACATTATTCAACTCACTCACAAAGGCAGGAGCGCTTTCAGCAAACTATCCTTTTGCTACAATCGACCCAAACGTAGGTATTGTTTCAGTGCCTGACGAGAGAATCGTAAAGCTCGGAGAGCTCTATCACACAAAGAAGGTTACACCTGCAACAATCGAATTTGTTGATATCGCAGGTCTTGTGAAGGGAGCCAGTAAGGGTGAGGGACTTGGAAACCAGTTCCTTGCAAATATCCGTGAGGTAGATGCAATCGTACACGTAGTGCGCTGCTTTGAGGATACAAACATTATCCATGTAGATGGCTCTGTAGATCCTGCAAGAGATATCGAGACAATCAATCTTGAGCTTATTTTCTCGGATGTTGAGATTCTTGACAGGCGAATTGCAAAGATTGCAAAGCAGGCAAGAATGGACAAGACACTTGCAAAGGAGCTTGAGCTTGTTGAGGCAGTAAAGGCTCATCTTGAGGACGGAAAGATGGCCAGAACCTTTGAAGTGCCTGATGATGAGGATGCACAGCTTTGGTTCAAGGGATATAATCTCCTTACAGCAAAGCCTACCATCTACGCAGCAAACGTATCAGAGGACGACCTCGCAGATGACGGCGCAAGCAATCCGCATGTTGCAAAGGTAAGAGAAATGGCAAAGGAAGAGGGCGCAGAGGTATTTGTTATCTGTGCACAGATTGAGCAGGAGCTTGCAGATCTCGATGAGGACGAAAAGAAGGAGTACCTTGAGGATTTAGGTGTTGAGTCAAGCGGTCTCGATAAGCTTGTAGCAGCCAGCTATTCACTTCTCGGACTTATTTCCTTCCTCACAGCAGGAGAGGATGAGTGCCGTGCATGGACTATAAAGAAAGGTACAAAGGCACCACAGGCAGCCGGCAAGATACATACTGATTTCGAGCGTGGCTTCATCAAGGCGGAGGTAGTCAACTATCAGGATCTTCTTGACAACGGAAGCCTTGCAGCCGCAAGAGAAAAGGGCATCGTAGGCATGGAAGGAAAAGAGTACGTTGTTAAGGACGGAGATGTAATTCTTTTCAGATTTAATGTATAATTTTATGAATAAAACGCTTTTATAAGCACAAAATCAAAAAGAAACGCATAAGATAGACCAAGGGAGGTCTGTTTTATGCGTTTTCTGGATTTATGCGAAAAAGAGGTTGTGAGCGTGGAGGAGGGCAGGTTCATCGGACACGTACGGGATTTGGAGTTTGATCCGGTCTGTGGCAAAATCTGTGCGATTATCGTGCCGGGACCGGGAAAATATATGGGAATATTTTGCAGGGATTATGAATATTGTATTCCATGGGTTAAGATTGTGAAGATTGGACCCGATATAATATTGGTAAATATATGTGAGTCTGATATGCGGCGCAAGCTGTTATGATTTTATAAATACAAAAAAATTATAAAAAAGTCAAAATCAGTACAAAACATATTGACAACGAAAATTAGTATATATATACTAAAATATGTATAGGTCTTTTTAAATACAGATGATGATTTGAAGTATTATAATGAGAAACAAAGATATTTTGCTTCTTCATACTATATGATACCTACGGAGGGTACAGCATGAAGTGTCCATTTTGCAGTAGTGACAACACAAGGGTAATAGACTCAAGACCGGCTGATGACAACAGCTCTATCAGGCGCAGAAGGTTGTGCGATGATTGCGGCAAGCGTTTCACTACATATGAGAAGGTGGAGACAATCCCGCTCATCGTTATAAAAAAGGATAACAACAGAGAGCAGTATGACCGCTCCAAGATTGAAAAGGGCGTGCTTCTTGCATGTCACAAGAGACCGATTTCAGCAGATACAATCTCAAAGCTTGTAGATGAGGTCGAGATAGAAATCTTTGCCAGAGAGGAAAAGGAAATCTCTACATCACTCATCGGAGAGCTGATTATGGACAGATTAAAGGACCTTGATGCGGTAGCATATGTGAGGTTTGCGTCAGTTTACAGAGAGTTTAAGGATGTCAATACATTTATGACAGAGCTTAAAAAGATGCTTGACACCAAATAGTGTTTAGGCAGCAGGATTTATTTAAAACATGATGGGAAGGTGCGTATGAACATTTCCGGTATTCGCCCGAGCGAAGGCTTTTATTCATACAATTCAATAAGGGTAAACGAGCTTAGAAACAGCCAGATTATGAGTTCGAAGCAGGCAGTGGATGACACAGCTTCACAGCAATCCATTGCTGATGATACGGCTGATCATGAGGCTGCAAGGGCAAGGCAGAGCTTTACCTCGCTTGATTATGCAAATACATATGATTCCAATGCGAGCTATGAGCTTAAGGGTGCTGACAGTGATATCAGCACACTTGATGTCGCAAAGGCTGTATCCGATTTAGACAAGGATAAGGTATTGCAGCAGTATCAGCGTTTTGTTGGCAGTGCGGATGTCACCGTTATGCAGCAGGCAGCCTTGAATGAACAGATTAACAGGGAGACAGAGAATTTTATACTATGAGTTTTTTATACCCGGGAGAGTACATTGACTCGACATACAGCATAGATTTTGATAAATTATATAAGGAGGGCTACAGGGGCATTATTTTTGATATCGACAACACCCTTGTGACTCATGGTTCGCCTGCTGATGAGCGGGCGATTGCTTTGTTTAAGCACCTTAAGGAGCTTGGTTTTTCGTGCCTTGTGCTCTCAAACAACAAAGAGCCGCGTGTGAAGAGCTTTGCTAAGCAGGTTGGGATAAAGTATATCTACAAGGCAGGAAAGCCCAAGCCATCAGGCTATCGTGCTGCGATGGAGAGGCTTGGCACAGATACGAAAAACACTCTGTTTGTCGGAGATCAGATATTTACGGATATCATCGGAGCCAATCTTACGGGCATCAGGTCAATACTTGTAGCACCTATTGACCCGCATGAGGAGATACAGATTGTGCTTAAGCGCTTTATTGAAAAGCCTGTAATTGCTTGCTACAAGAGGCATTTAAAGAAAGTAAATAAATAATTTTTAACTAATAATTTAAAATTTGGAGGCATATATATTATGAAGATTGCAATCGGAAACGATCACGCAGCAGTTGAGCTTAAAAAGACAATAATGGAGTATGTTGAGAGCATGGGTCACGAGGTGACCAACTTCGGCACAGATTCGAGTGAGAGCTGCAATTACCCGGAGTATGGTGAGAAGGTGGCTAATGCAGTGGCATCGGGCGAGTTTGACTGCGGAATACTGATATGCGGTACCGGTGTAGGTATCTCAATAGCAGCCAATAAGGTCAACGGAATCCGTGCGGCAGTTTGCTCAGACACAGCCACAGCACGCCTTGTAAAACAGCACAACAATGCCAATATCATAGCCTTTGGTGAGAGGATTGTAGGTGTTGAGCTTGCAAAGGATATCGTAAAGGCTTATCTGACAGCCGAGTTTGAGGGCGGCAGACACGCAAAGAGAATAGCTATGATATCGGATATCGAGGCAAGAAACTAATATAAAACCAATACAAATTCATGCAATAGAAAATAAATACTTGAAATGTATTGTTTTTTATTGTAAAATGGACGAATGAGAGAGCTTAGGCTCGCACGATTTAAGGAGGAAGTAACTAATGATTTCAGCAGGAGATTTCAGAAACGGTGTTACTATCGAGTTCGAGGGAAACATCTATCAGATTATCGAATTTCAGCATGTTAAACCAGGAAAAGGTGCAGCATTTGTACGTACAAAGTTAAAGAATATCATCAGTGGTGGTGTTGTTGAGAAGACATTCCGTCCAACAGAGAAATGCCCTACAGCACACATTGACCGTAAGGATATGCAGTATCTTTATGCAGATGATGATTTCTATCATTTCATGGATGTTGAGACATATGACCAGATTGACTTACCAAAGGATGAGGTTGGCGATGCTCTCAAGTTTGTAAAAGAGAACGAGATGTGTAAGGTTTGCTCACACAAGGGCAATGTATTTGCAGTTGAGCCACCACTTTTCGTTGAGCTTACTGTTACAGAGACAGAGCCTGGCTTCAAGGGTGATACAGCAACAGGTGCTACAAAGCCTGCTACAGTTGAGACAGGTGCTACAGTTTATGTACCACTTTTTATTGAGACAGATGATGTTATCAAGATTGATACAAGAACAGGTGAGTACCTTTCACGTGTATAATCTGTAGTTTTATGAGTCTGCACATATTCCGGTATGCCTGGAGTATGTGCAGGCTTTTTTTATTTGTGTGCTGTGTGGCAGGTGAGAATTGCGACAGCAAGTGTCATAAACACATGCGACACAAGCATAGCCCACAGATATGCATCTATCCCATAGTGGGGTACGAGAAGCATAATCATCAGAATTCTTATTGCACAGGTGAGCAGATTGACAAAGAGCACCTGCTTTGCTTTACCCAGACCGTGCAGTATGCTGCAGAGCATTCCGCTTATGTGCATCAGTGGGCACAGAAAACACAGTCTTCTAAGGAAATATCCACAAAGCTTCGATGAAAAAAGAAAATCCCCTATAAAATCCGACAGCAGATAGAATATGCATGTAAAGATAAGACCAAAGCATAGTCCGAATAAGGCACAGGAGTTTATGGTTTTTGTGATTTTTGTATCCTTTCCGGCGGCATTCGCTTCAGAAACAGATGGCAGAAGCATCACGCAGGCACAGCTGCAAAGCACACCGGGGAATAAAAGCACAGGAAGGGTGAGACCGGAAATGGTTCCAAATATGTCAAGGGCCAATGCCGGTGATAGTCCGTAGAGCTTAAGAGTTCTCGGGATAAGCATATTTTCGATGGAGGATGAAAAGCTTGCCAATATGTAGTTTAGTGATAAAGGGATGAAAAGCGCAGCCATGCCATAGGCTGTTGTTTTCAGGCTCTTGGCGGATATTTTAAAGTATGAGAAATCTTTTTTTATTGTGATAACGGAAAAGACGGTTGCGCTCGCTTCGCCTGCCACGATACCGTATATAGAGTATACAGGCTTAAAGCAGCTGCCACCGTCAGATAGTATTGCGTATATCAGATAGCAGGTGCCAATGCGCGCGGTCTGCTCAATTAATTGAGTGGCAGCTGGAACGGCTGCTTTTTTCAATCCATAATAGTATCCGTTTATGCAGGAATGGATAGCAGCGGGCAGAATGGAAAAGGACAGCGCCTTGACAAGCTCTGTGCAGCGTGACTCACTTAAAATACAAATGCTTATGTAGTTGGCATTGGAATACATAATAATTGTGAGTAAAAGAGCAATGGTGGCTGACATAATTATTGCACAAATGAGTATAATCTGCCTGTTTTGAGGTTTTTCGGCAACAAGCTTTGATGTAGCAGTCTGAAAGCCGTTGCAGCAGAGTGACATGCATACGGACATGAGTGGAATCACAAGCTGATAGAGTCCAAGACCTGTTGAGCCCATGACGTTATTAAGAAATATGCGAAAGAAAAAACCCATAAACCGACTGGTTGTACCGGCAAGTGTCAGGAAAATAGTTCCGGTCACAAGTGGATTGGATAAATATTTTTTTACAATCAAAAAATCACCTGTCATATGTTGTCTTAGAAGTATATGTGCTTCTTTGGATATATATGACAGGTGATTATTTATTGTGTGTTAAACAGCTATTTTGCGCTAAACAACTATTATACTCTTATATGAACGGTATCGTTATATTAAATTTGTGAGATTAACCCATAAAGTGACGGATAGCCTTGGCTACGCCGTCATTTTCGTTTGTGTCGGTGACGTAATCAGCCTGTGCCTTAAGCTCATCGGTTGCATTTCCCATGGCCACGCCG
>ULLP01020825.1_pt1 | contig 12055 bp, 8 predicted proteins | sample 1951441 | NCBI WGS metagenome assembly ULLP01 (sample SAMEA4835529, study PRJEB28245) | human gut metagenome | biome: gut microbiome; material: fecal sample | place: Denmark | collected 2008
CGGCTACGCGGAGGTCGATTCTGCGGTGGATGGCTTGTCGGTGGAGGTGCGCCACATTAAGACAACAGGGCGCACAATATTGTTCAAGATTATTCTGAGCAATGGTGAAAATGAAATTGGAAGTGCTGATATATCATACTATGTCGATGAGTATGGACAGATATTTTAGAGCTTAAAATTAAGGGGCAGCCACGGTTTTACCTGATTATAGGGTGAGGCCGTGGCTAAAATATTATGTGGGAGAGAAAATAATACTGAAATGTTATGATGTGGGGGTCAAAACATGCCAACTTAATTTACGAGTGTATAACGTATTATATTTATGCATATCAGCTCCGTTGTACGAAGCGAGATGTTCTAAGAACATCTAAGCTTCCTCCAAAAGTCGTGATATGCATAAATATAATACGTTATACATGCTAAGTTTATAGCACATGTTTTGACCCCAACATCATGTTATCAGAGAACCTGCAAAGGGGATAATAAGTCATTGTGGATGTCACATTTAGAGTATATAATAAAGTGTAAGAAATATTGATATGATTATATGAAAAGTTAATGTTAAATTGTATTTAAAATATAGTGTAGGAAATAGGACAGTGTCTGCGGTATTTTGGAGGGGGATTGATAGATGGGAATATATTTTATTGCCTGTAATATCGCAGGAGAACGCCAAAATACGCAGAGGATAAATATGTACAGCGCGGTTACCGGATATACAGGTGACGGAGAGGGGAATGATTTTATTTGACATACAGTTATATAGGAAAAATGGCAGCATATGAGCGTGACAGGCAGGGAGTATCTGCGGAGACTGTCTGCAAGGGTCTGTGCGACTTGGATATATATAATAGCTTTGAAAAAGGGGAGGACGTCGGTGATATCCATGTTGTGAGGATGGTGCTTCAAAGACTTGGAATAAGCGCAAGTCTTGCCGGCAGATATCTTTGCCGGGATGAGTATGATGAGATATATGCCAGATTCAATATACTGGAGCTTCTGAGGGCAGGCAGGCTCGAATCGGCAAAGAAGGCTGTAGAGGAGTATGAAAACCGATATTGTGTAAGAGGTGACCGGCTTAATATGCAGTTCATGACATACATGAATGCAAGAATAGCACAGCTTGATGGAGATACAGTTGAGGCACTGTGCATGTACAAAAAGGCAATCGGTTATACCATAGAAGATTACGGTGTGGCTGAAATTACCTGCATATCGATATACGAGTATTTTATGCTTGCCAATATTGCACAGCTGAACGCAGCGCTTGGAAATTATATGGAGGCGGAAAAGCTGTATGAGAGACTTCTTGCATATTGTCACAGAAGAAATTCGGACCATTGGACTATGGCGTGTGTCTATCCGAAAACAATCTGTGAAATGCTGGACATAAATACACCGGAACGCATGGGAGACTATGACAGGCAGGTATGGCTTAATGAATGTAATGCTACCCTAAAAGTGCTCAGTGACACGTCAAGACTTCACTATATATGTCCGCTGTTAAATAAAAGGCATACCTTGCTGGAGCTCCTTGGAGAAGAACCGGATAAGCAGTACGATAGTTTTCTTGAACATTATGAATGGCTGAGAAACAGGTATCATGTCAAGGGAGAGCTGTTAGAGTGGTATCCGTATTATAACAGTGACTGGGAATTCTATCCTGTTGAGAAGCTTATCAACGAGCGGAGAAAACTACATGGCATGACCATCGAAGAGCTTGCCGAAGGAGTATGTGCACCAGAGACAGTCAGCAGAATAATCAACAGGAGGGTTTCGCCTAAACGCAGTACAGTGGAAGCACTTCTTGATAAGCTGGAGCTTAGAGGGGTGTTGTTGGAGGACGTTATGGTGTGTGATGACTGGGAGACGCATAGAATATGGGATGATATGGTACATGCCCAGGCAATAGATGATTATGTTACAGGCAGAAGGTTGAACGAAAAAATAGCGAAAAAACTTGATGTAAATATCCCTATAAATCGTATGCTTTTAGAGTATGTGAATGTTGGCGCAGATATGGGAATAGAGAAAAATAATTATGAAAAATATGCATTGCTGCATGAGAAAATGTTGGGTTTTAATATTGAGAATATAGAAAAGCTGACAATTTTTACACGAATAGAAACAATGGTTATAAATAGATATTTTTACTGTATGGATAAGGTAAAAAATTACACAAAGCTTGGAGTATATGAAAGCATGTGTAATACTTATCTAAGCGATTCGGGTAATGACAGAGCATCTGCAACTAATTTTGAGGGTACATTAACGCGTTGTGCAAGTTATACAGGTAATGCAGCACGTTTTACGGATTCAAATAATTATTCTGAATGGGGCATAAATTTGGAGTTGAATTGTGAAAGAATGCATTGCTTATCCACCATTATATACTGCATTCCGTGGAATAATGCGGAATGCGGAAACAGTGTTTCCGATGATGACATAAAGATGTGTGAGTGTGCTTATTGGATAGCATGGATGCTCAAGGAAAAAGGAAGAATGAAATTGTATAATGGCTGGATTGAAAAGCATAATGTAAAATAATTGTACGATATTTATTTATTCTTATCGTAGGTGTTATTATCTTCATCCGAATAAACCGATACATTACCATTGTTCAAATTATTGATAAAGCTGTTATCAAATATTATTGAGATATTAAAGACAATAAGTAAAAGTGCAATAACGGAACGTAAATTTTTCTTCATAATATAGTACCCCTTTCGTGCTTATGTGAGATGTAAAAAGGTTTTCATATACTTGACTATACTATACTATACAGTGCAAGTAATGTCCATGACATTGGAGGCTAAAAAAACAGGGTGCAATGTCATGGACAATCAAGCAAAAATAGTATAACATTGACGTATAGTTTAAATCATACGTCGGGTGGGAAGTGTAATGCTATTATGGGAAGAATGGCTGCAGCGTATTTTCATAGATTAGTTAGGGGGAAAGTTTGAAAAATACATTATAATGAGGAGAATTTCAAGATTGTAAAAACATTCAAAAAAGTTATGGCTATGTTACTTGTGGGTATTGTAACATTTATTACACCTGTAAATGTATTTGCGATGCCGAATGCAGATGATGGAATTATGACTTTGGGGTATGGGCAGCACGACAATACTACTGTTGGGTTTACCAAATCAATATCTGTAACAATCTTGCCTAATGTGACTTTTAATGTTGGTGTTAATGGTGAAATATTGCTTAATTATGAGTGGGATGAAGGTTATGACTCACGATTTACATCTGGAAGCGGATATGCATCGGTTTTTTCTGTACCAGATGGTATTGCACAGGATGGATGGACAGCTGAAGTTCGTCATATAACAACAACAGGGCGTACAATATTATTTAAAATTGTGGTATTTAGGAATGGGAAAGAAGTAGGAAGCAGTGATATTTCTTATTATGTTGATGAATATGGTCAGGTATTTTAATTGCTAAATAAAAATATTGCGGTCTTGCTTGAACTACATAGTAAGACCACATTCAAAAATATTATACGAGGAGGAGGATAATTATGAAAGGTTACAAGAAAACTTCTGAAATTTTAGGCTGCATAGCTGTATGGCTATGCCTTTTTGCATTTGTGGCGACAGGCTGTAGTGCAAGAGGTGGGAATAGTGACGATACTGCGGCTGGACAGACTGAAACGGATAGTTCGTTATCAGAGGGGCAGACGGTGGACAGCACATACTGGGAGAATGCCGACTTATACACATGGCGACTTGAGGACGATGGAAAATTGGAACTGCCTGAGAATATAAGGTTGATAGATACTTTTTTTATCGGGGATAAGCTTTTTTGCAGTGATGGAGATTTAAACATGATTGAGGAAGGAGAAGAGGGAGGAATATCCGTCTATTCTCTTACCGACAAAAAGACAGTTGAGATTGAATTTTCAAAGATTGAAAAATTGATAAATGACGAGCTTGGAAGCTATTCATATATGTATATAGATAAGCTGTATGAAGGAGATGATGGCAGGCTGTATATGCTAGCAGAGGCAGCGGATGTTAACAATAATTATATATCCTTTATTTTGAAATATAATTATGAGGATGAGACAATTGAGGCTATGAGATTGAGTGCGGATATGCCGGAGAGGAACAATCCAAGGCAATTAAATCTCGCACAGGATTTTGTTGTTACGGCAGATGGCTATTATTACGTCAGGGACTATCAAGGGCTTAATATAGTTGACCATGATGGCAATGTTACACAATTAGCTGGAGTGAACGGACGTGTATTCAGTTATGACTCATCAGCATGGTATAGTGCTTATTACGCAGATGATTATGGAATATTCAGAATAGATGAGAAGGGAAATGTGATAGAGCGAAAGTTCAGCTTCCCATTAGGAGATATATTAGGAAGTGTTGCCGGCAGAATATTTGTGAAAGGGGGAAATGGAATATTAGTGTATGATGTGGAAAAAGAAACCACGGATACATTATTTAGGTGGACGGATGTTGATACTGTAAGTAATGACGTAACTAATGTATATCTGATAGATGATTCGTGCATAGCAGTTATGTATAATGATAAAAGCGACAAGACAGGCAAGACTTTTGAATATGAATTTGTCGGACGTGTGAGCAGGGCGGATATTACGGAAGAGGACAGGGAAGAGCTTGTAATAGGCTGTATGTATACACCTGTGTTGCTTGAGCGTAACATAGTAGAATTTAATAAAAGCCAGCAGAAGTATCATGTATCGATAAGGGCATATAATGACAGAAGCAATGAGTTAACTACGGATGAGGCAACAACGAGACTTCATCTTGACCTTGCCTCCGGAAATGCACCGGATATGCTTAATCTGCAATATTTAGATATTTACAACCTTGTCGATAAGGGTGTAATAGATGACCTCAGACCATATTTTGACAGAGATACAGAAATAGACATACAGGATTATATAGAATCTGTTGTCGAGGCATGTACGATAGACGATGTGCTTGTCTCTGTGCCGTTGGAGTATGTTATATATTCATATTTTGGAAAGGCAGACATGGTGGGTGAGAGTGCAGGCTGGACAATAGATGATGTGGCAGAGTGCCTTAACAATAATCCGGGTAGTGTATTTTCTACATGGACAAGGGAATTTATGCTGGCAAGAATTCTGCAATATTCGATTGATACATTTATAGACAGTGATAGTGGAACCTGTGATTTTACAACCAAAACCTTCGATGAGCTGCTTGATATAATAGAACCGCTTCCGAGTGAAGCAAATTATTCGCCGATAGAAGAAAAGACAAGTCTCATAAACAATATAAATTTGTATAATTTTGAAGTTATACAGGAATATTATGCCAAATATGGTGACGATATTATAATTAAAGGATATATTACTGCTGATGGAAGAGCATGCCATAATCTCTCAGTAACAGATGCATATTCAATTGTTTCGACTTCCGGCTGTAAGGACGGAGCATGGGAATTTATCAAGTTCTGTCTTATAAATGATAATTCCAGTATTGGATGGTTTTCCTCTAATAAACAGAGGCTGCAGGAGATGATTGATGAAGAGCTTGCACATGCAGGAGAGGAGAAGCGCAGTACATTTTACACGGAGCAGGGATCTGTAAATTACCATTATGCTACGCAGGGAGAGATAGACATGGTGATGAATTTAATAGAAAATGTGGAGCTGTCTCCGTCATATAGCAGTGAGATAAGCAATATCATTAAGGAAGAACTTGACAGCTACTTCCTGGGCGGCAGGTCTAAGGAGGAGACTGTGGCAATTATACAGGACAGAGTTCAGCTCTATCTGGATGAGAGGAAATAAGTTACAAGGAGAGGTAATTTAACGAAAAGTAACAGTAAACTATCAGATATTTATTGCAATGGTTTTTGTGATGTACGGAGGTAGAGTGTGTATCGATATATTATTAAAAACAAAGGATTATATTCTGTGTATGCGATTTTGCTTGTTGTTTCTTCTACTATGAGTGTTTTCTTTGCGTTCGTTTTAAGCGAGATTATGAATTGTGCTGCGGAAGGAAATCTGCAAAGGCTTATGAGGGTATTAGTTGTTGGAATTGTTTTTTTATTAGTGACTGTATTTTCTGAATTCTTTTATGGTATTACAAAAAACAAGCTGATATGTAAAGCCAGACAGGACTTAAAGCATGATTTATTTGATAGGATTCTGCACAAAAATGTGACTGATTTTGAGAGCAGGAATACAGGGGATTACATGAATGATTTGCAGAATAATCTCAATATGTATGAGGAGTTGTATTTCAATAATATCTTACAGATACCTATGATTGTATTTTCATTTTTTGTGGCGGTAATTACCTGTATATATATAAAGCCATTGATGCTTTTACTGATACTTGTGATAGGTGGTTTTACGGCACTGGTTGTAAAGCATACTGGAAAGATGCTGGAACGGAGTACAGGAGGCTATGCAGAACAGTCTGCATCTTATTCGGGAGAAATTAAGGATGATTTTCGCGGCTATCGAATCATCAGTTCTTATCACCTATATGATGAGATAATCAGAAGGCATGAGCAGGCTAATGAAAAGCAGGAAAAGGCAAAAGAGATAAACGGCAATGACAAGACTTTATTCCTTTGCCTAAATGAACTTGCTGGGCTGACATCTACAGTGATTATCATGGCACTTGCGGCTTATTTCGCAATTAAAGGAAGCTTTACCGTTGGAATAGTCATTGCGTTCGGACAGCTTTCTGGGAAAATTATTTCTCCCATTATGACCGCATCGGATACATGGATTCGATTCAAGTCATCCAAAAAGCTGACAGAAAAATATATGGCTATCCTTCATAGCGAAGAAGATAATTATCCGAAGAGAGAAAAACAGGCTGTATACGGAGATATTAGACTGACGAATGTTTCTCTTATTTTTAACGAGACGAAAGGGCTCAATAATTTCTCGGCTGTATTTAAAAAAGGAAAGAAATACCTTGTGGTTGGAGAGAGTGGTTCGGGCAAGAGCACACTGTTAAATATTATTTCTGGTATGTATGACGAATATGATGGGGAAGTTATGATAGGAGATGAGGAGCTAAAACAGGTGGAAAGAAACTCTCTAAGCCACCTGGTAAGTTTAGCAAGTCAGGAAGTATTTTTATTTAACGATACTATTCGGAATAATATTACACTGTATAGAGAATATTCAGACGAACAGATACATAATGTTCTAAAACAGTGTGGGTTGGAAAATCTAATTCAGGAGCTCCCGGATGGGTTGGATACACTGGTTGGTGAGAATGGTTCTAATTTTTCAGGTGGGGAAAAGCAGAGAATCAATTTGGCGAGAGCCTTTATCAGGGATAGTAAGATACTGCTCCTTGATGAAGTGTCAGCTAATCTGGATTCTGTAACAACGGATTTCATTGAGAGAACAGTTCTTGCATTGGAGGGGAAAACAGTAATCTCGGTGGCACACAAAATGCCTGAAAAGCTGGCTGAGCTTTATGATGAAGTTATCCGGGTTGGGGTGTAAAAGCTCTTTAAGATACTCATTATTCACCTACCAGGTGAAAAAATATATGGTAAAATATACGTAACAAAACCTATGGATCGGAGTCTTTTACCATGAATAATAATCACCGGATTACACTGATGAAGAACTTGCACACGCAGGAGAGGAGAAGCGCTCTACATTTTACACCGGGCAGGGACCGGTAAACCATCATTATGCAACACAGGAGGAGATAGACGTGGTAATGAGCCTGATAGATAATGTAGAATTGTATATGCCGGCTAACAGTGAGATAATTAACATTATGGTGGAGGAAATGGAGAGTTACTTCGCAGGCGGCAAGTCAAAGGAAGCAACAGTGGCAGTCATACAGGATAGGGTGCAGCTTTATCTGGATGAGAGAAAATAATATATATAAATATTGCGGTCTTATATGTCAATGGACATGGTCTGGCAGAAAAGCCACATTGCAACGAATAGCAGGTGATATGGGGGTAAAAGAAGGTAATATTATTGCACAGTTAGCTACGATTAAGTATGAAATGAATGGTGAATTTATAGACTGTAAAAACAGACTTATGGCGACAGCTGGTGTAGATGATGCCACAAGAATAATCTTTTCTGAATATGAGGGTCCGAATGATACTACTCTTGAAGCAAGGAAAATATTGGCAGGGGAAATTAGGTATGTTTTCAATGAGGCAGGCTGTTAACTTAAGTAAAGTATATGACAGGAGTGTGAGCTTATGTATAAAAAAAGTTGTATTTTATGTGTGCTTGTTCTGACATTATCTGTATGTTGTACTGGCTGTTCGGAAAAAAATAAGCACCGGATAACAGCTGAAGCTGGTGAATCGCCAATTACAAGAGAGATTGTTGAAGAAAGTGAAAATCTGATAACAGATTGGACGGATGAGAACCAGATGACAGAAGAAAACTGCGAAAGCATAGCATCTGATTTAGAAACAGAGGAAGCCGGCAGTGAGCTTAGTGAAGAGCTTATTGCATCAATTCCGGAATTGATTATGAAGGTATTGCTGAATGAAGGCTCATTCACGTTAGAAGGCGATTCATATGAAAACCTTGAAAAGCTCTTTAGAAGACATTCGAGCGGTGAAGAGTTCAGCGTAATTGACTTTGATTCGGATGGCTATAATGAAGTGGTATTATATAATGAACCATCATATATTTTTCATACAGATGGGGAAAATGTATATGCGTATAAAATAAACTTTAGATGTATTCTATGGCTAAAGACAGACGGGACATTTAACAGTTCCGGAGGTGCAAGCGATTTATATTACCATAAATTTGTAGAATTTACAGAAAACGAATTTGTATATGAAACATATCTGTATATAAAAGGGTATATGGATGGAAAAAAGGGTCCCTTTTATTTTGATGGTGTTGAGGATGATAAGGACACCAGAATGCTTACCGAGGAAGAGGGAGTGTCACTTATGACAGCGTATTCACAGGAGGAACTTCCGCGATATCCTCTTTCTGATTTATATTCGGAATAAATAGTGTCTGCAGCTTAAGAATGATAGTCTGATTATTGTAATCAGTCATAATAGCAAGTATGACCGTGTAGCAGATAAGATATACAATATAAGTAATGGAGACAGGATATTAGCATAGAAATTGTCCCTTTGAATTAAAAAGTGCTTGCAATTTTAAATAAGCTATACTAGAATATTCACAGATTTAAAGACAATGACGGAGACAGTAGATATCATCTGAAAGTCACAGAGAGCCGCAGGTGCTGGGATTGCGGTACGAGTAAGGCGATGTTGAATATCACTCCACAGTCGCTGTACGAAAGCGTTTGCGAGTAGATACAGACGTATTCCATACGTTACATGGAACGCATATGATGGTATGTCGGTGAATATGATGAGTATTTTATGACCTCTGCCATGAGAATGTGCAGAGGTTTTATTTTGTGAAAATGGAGGAATTAAAGATGTACGATAAGGTATCGGCAAATCGTAACGTCGTCGAGAGCGAGAAGGCTGTCGAGAAGTTCTGGAAGGACAATGACGTATTTAAGAAGAGCATGGAAATCAGGGAGGGCTGCCCGACATATATGTTCTATGATGGCCCGCCTACCGCAAATGGTAAGCCACATATCGGACATGTGCTCACAAGAGTTATCAAGGATATGATTCCAAGATACAGAACAATGAAGGGCTATCTTGTACCGCGTAAGGCAGGCTGGGATACCCACGGACTTCCTGTGGAGCTTGAGGTTGAGAAGATGCTTGGTCTTGACGGCAAGGAGCAGATTGAGGAATATGGTCTTGAGCCGTTCATCAAGCACTGTAAGGAGAGTGTATGGAAGTATAAGGGAATGTGGGAGGATTTCTCCGCGACAGTAGGCTTCTGGGCTGATATGGATAACCCTTACGTTACTTACCATAATGATTTTATTGAGTCTGAATGGTGGGCTCTTAAGCAGATTTGGGACAAGGGGCTCTTATACAAGGGCTTTAAGATTGTTCCTTACTGCCCAAGATGCGGAACACCGCTCTCATCACACGAGGTTGCACAGGGCTATAAGTCTGTTAAGGAGCGTTCTGCAATCGTGCGCTTCAAGGTTAAGGGTGAGGATGCTTATTTCCTTGCATGGACAACAACCCCTTGGACACTTCCTTCTAACGTGGCTCTCTGTGTAAATCCTGATGAGATATACTGCAAGGTAAAGGCTGCCGACGGCTACACCTACTATATGGCAGAGGCACTTCTTGACAAGGTGCTTGGCGGACTTGCAAAGGCTGAGGACAAGGAGGCAGGTACACCTGCTGTTCCGGCTTATGAGGTTCTTGAAAAGTATAAGGGAAGTGACCTTGAGTACAAGGAGTATGAGCCTCTTTTTGCATGTGCGGGAGAGGCTGCTGCAAAGCAGAACAAGAAGGGACATTTCGTTACCTGTGACGGATATGTAACCATGTCAGATGGTACAGGTATCGTTCACATTGCACCTGCATTTGGTGAGGATGATGCCAAGGTCGGACGTAAGTATGATCTTCCGTTCGTACAGTTCGTAGACGGAAAGGGTGAGCTCACCAAGGAGACGCCTTATGCCGGACTTTTTGTAAAGAAGGCAGACCCATTGGTATTAAAGGACTTAGAGGCAGAGGGCAAGCTTTTTGACGCTCCTAAGTTCGAGCATGATTATCCTTTCTGCTGGAGATGTGATACACCGCTTATCTACTATGCTAGAGAGAGCTGGTTCATTAAGATGACAGCCGTTAAGGATGACTTGATCGCTAACAATAAGACAATCAACTGGATACCTGAGACAATCGGTACAGGACGTTTCGGCGCATGGCTTGAGAATGTTCAGGACTGGGGTATCAGCCGTAACCGTTACTGGGGTACTCCGCTCAATATCTGGCAGTGTGAGTGCGGACACATGCACTCTATCGGAAGCATCGAGGAGTTAAAGAGCATGTCCGACAACTGTCCGGATGACATTGAGCTTCACCGCCCATATATCGATGCTGTCACTATCAAGTGTCCTAAGTGCGGAAAGCAGATGAAGAGAGTTCCTGAGGTTATCGACTGCTGGTTCGATTCAGGTTCAATGCCATTTGCACAGCACCACTATCCATTTGAGAATAAGGATTTATTTGAGAAGCAGTTCCCGGCAGACTTTATTTCCGAGGCTGTAGACCAGACAAGAGGCTGGTTCTACTCACTGCTTGCAATTTCTACACTTTTATTTAACAAGGCACCATATAAGAATGTTATCGTTCTTGGCCACGTCCAGGATGCAGAGGGTAAGAAGATGAGTAAGTCAAAGGGCAACGCTGTTGACCCATTCGATGCACTCTCACAGCACGGAGCAGATGCTATAAGATGGTATTTCTATGAGAACTCAGCTCCATGGCTTCCTAATCGTTTCCACGATAAGGCGGTTACGGAGGGACAGAGAAAGTTCCTTGGAACACTCTGGAACACATACTCCTTCTTCGTGCTCTACGCTAATATTGACAACTTCAATGCAAATGATTACAAGCTTGAGTACGATAAGCTTCCTGTAATGGACAAGTGGATTCTCTCCAAGCTTCAGACTGTTGTTAAGACGGTTGACGACAATCTTGCAAACTACAAGATTACAGAGACAGCCAAGGTACTTGAGGACTTTATAGACGAGCTTTCCAACTGGTATGTAAGACGCTGCCGTGAGCGTTTCTGGGCTAAGGGCATGGAGCAGGATAAGGTTAACGCTTACATGACACTTTACACAACACTCGTAACCTTCTGCAAGGCAGCAGCTCCGATGATTCCGTTCATGACAGAGGAGATTTATCAGAATCTTGTTGCAAAGCAGGATAAGAACGCTCCTGAGAGTATTCACCTTTGCAGCTTCCCTGTTGCAAACGAGGCTTGGATTGACAAAGACCTTGAGGCGAGCATGGAGGATGTCCTCTCAGCGGTTGTTATCGGTAGAGCATGCAGAAATGCAGCCAACATCAAGAATCGTCAGCCAATCGGAAAGATGTACATTAAGGCTCCTTGGACACTTTCTGAGTTCTTCGTTGAGATTATCGAGGACGAGCTCAATGTAAA
>ULLP01005690.1_pt1 | contig 11872 bp, 21 predicted proteins | sample 1951441 | NCBI WGS metagenome assembly ULLP01 (sample SAMEA4835529, study PRJEB28245) | human gut metagenome | biome: gut microbiome; material: fecal sample | place: Denmark | collected 2008
TATTATTTCTAATAGGTTGTTTAGTTATTGGAATTTGTTTGTTAGCTATATATTTTATTAAACCTTAAAGAAGATTTATTATGGAGTATGGTAGTGGTGAAGATCTTGAGTCTCAGTTGATTATGATGCTTGGTTGTATCCCAACCGTCATTTTCCTACTATTAGTAGGGTTCCTCATAAAATGCCTATTAGGCATAGATCTATAATATTATAGCATATATTACTGTCAATTTCTTTAATTGTTTAGTAAATATATGCTATAATTTTTCTATTAATAGTTAAATAACTATACAAATTTAACATATTAATAGCTAAAATATCACAATTTCATGGACTATATTACTAAACTAAGCAAAGAAACTGATCCCTCAATATATAAATACAGACTCCTTAATCTAATAAATAACTGGGGTAGAATCACATTATTCACTGACAAAAGCATGAGAGATACTTATATTACCTTTGAAAAAGAAACTAGAGAAGGCAATAGCATTGTCTCAATACATCTTAATACTAAATCTGGAAGAAGAATCTCAATTCTTGACAATGGATTAGACTTTAGACTCCTCATCATAAAATTAGAAGAGGAGCTAGAACGTTTAAGTAGGGAATATAGAGACGAATTCGATAAGTTATAATAAAAATGGGGGTGACTTGGAATTGATTTGCAGCATTAGAATAATAAATTAGGTAGTAGATGGGCAGTCTACTTTAAAAGAGCCCAAAACAACAAATGGCAAAAAGATTAGCTCAGCTCTAAATAGAGCAAAAAGTTTCATCCTTGGTGAAATCATCGAGGGTACACCTGTAGCACTTGCAGCTTAATATTGTTTTCAAAGTTTAGTTATTCTTTAAAAATAACTTGGTGGAAGTTGACCTTAACTGGTCAGCCCTTATTTCATAATCAACAGCAACAAATTCTTGGGCTATGTAAGATTAATAGCATCCTAAACCTATAAATAAATTTATTATTTTAAGTTGTAAAGACAAGGGTTCGACTCCCTTCACCTCCACTAACTCTATTAAATAGTTTAACATGAAAAGAACATTTTATTTTAAATCAACTTCAGGTAGTCATATTAAACAAAGGTATTTGGATTATTATAATGAACAATATCTAAATACTTGGGAATATGAATAACCTATAAACTAAAACCCATGGATGCTAATAATTTCGGGGCAGCTATATTAGTAGCTAAGGTAAGTAAAGGACAAATTCTCTATAGTCGTATACTTAGAAAGAGAATTAAGCCAAATAAAACATGTTTGGTATTTGGTAAGGTAGGAGATATCTCAAAGATGCCAAAGCATCTACAATAACTGACCCATACTGATAAATTTTATAAAAACTCTTTTAAGGGATAGAGTATAAAGAACCCTTTTACTAATTTAGGCACTTAGTTCAGTGGTTAGAGCACGAAGCTTATACCTTCGGAGTCGCAGGTTCAAATCCTGCAGTGCCTACAATAAAATTATGATCGGCAAATGTCAGATAGCCAGTAGATGAGGACTGACGAAGTAATTACCTACTTACCCAATAATAAAGGGAAAGAACCGGATTCTTTCATGACTTTATTCCTTTGAGGGTTCCACGCCAATAAAAAGTCTGCAGAAATTTTTATTGGTGGTATCGGTTAAGGAAAGTAACCAAAGCATCTAGCCTAGGTGAATAGTACTAAAGTTGCAAATTTAGTCTAACGAAAACTTCTGAGGGTAATCTCAGATTTTATTTTATAGAGTAGTAGAGGAGTCAGGTTTATCTCGCTGCATTTGGGATGCAGAGCACGCTGGTTCAAATCCAGTCTACTCTACTAAATTTAAAACTATGGCTAGTAAAGGCTTTAAAAGAACAATTAAGAAATGAATAAAGATTTATATAACTGGCTTGAAAAAGAATGGAGGTTTAATAATCATGTTAAGTATAGAAAGTATTTTATACAGTGGATTAAGAATCTTACTAAGGATCAAATAATTGGTTTTTCTAAACAATATAAACAATTTTTAGATAATAGTATGGTTTCACATTAATACTAGATAAAAGAAGAACTTTATTTGCTCCTATAGCTCAATGGTAGAGCATCTGCTTTGTAATCAGAAGGTTCTCAGTTCAAGTCTGGGTAGGAGCTCTAGTATATTAATTATGTGTAATAAGATTAAATATGACAGAATAGGTGCTATGTTTGCCCTAAGCCAAACCAAACATAGAGGCAATTATAATCCCAGAAGGAATGAACAAAGGATATACTATTGCAAAATATGCAATGCTTGGCATCTAACTTCTAAATCCCAAAAGCATGCTTCTTCTAAGGAAAGAATCAAAGATTATATCCAAATCTTTGGACATACTATGTTATCTAGACCATATTTTGAAGATAAAATTATTTGTCTAGATTGCAAAAAGGCATTTATACTTGAAAATAACGAAATCAAGGAGTTTTGAATACATTTGTAGTGAAGTATAGTAGCTACATCTTTAAAAATGTATTGGACTTTGGTAGTGGGAAAGAAACTACAACAATTATCCTACATTAATCTAAATCCTTAGTAGGAGAGGTAAGAGTATGGCTAATAATAAATTTAACAAGCCTGCCAAGAAACAAGTTAAAAAATTCATCATCAAAAAGAGCGAGAATCCTATGTATTTTTCACAGGGAATTCTTCTCAAAGTCAATCTACCTGGGGTAATAGGAGGACCTGTGGTTCAGACGGGAAGAACCATTGGTAAAAAATGGTTCCCATCCTTCTCCACACCCAAAGATCCTGAGACCGGAGAGTTCCTGCGTGATAAACAGGAACACTACATTTCAGGAATAGAACTGAACATTCAGGAACATTATCCTCGTGAGCAACACCTGGCTTATCAGCAGAGGACAATTTCACCTGAGGTTCTCAAAGACTGGGCCTCTAATAGACCAGCTGCGATCGACAAAGCAAGTTGGGCTATACTTACACCTGACCAAAGAATCACATATTGGTTAAGTACTTTCGACCAAGGGTTAGGTATCAGTGTAACTATTCTATAGCCTCAGAGGGCTAATCCGAATTATTAACCATTAAGGGGGGGGATTTATATCTTCCCTTAATTTATGTTTAGCTATTATGAAACGTAATTTTTATATAAGACTTATATGTTTTATTATAGCTATTATATCAGTAGGACTAATGGTTTTACATATGTATCATTTAGCCTTTTCATATGCAATGAAACCTAATATGCAAGGATTAGGAGTAATGCTTGGGCTATTTGGATCATTAGGTATAGTAGCTATAATACTATGGGTAGAAGATTTAATAATCATGTATAAACTTTTAAAAGATGATATTAAGAACAATTATGCTCTTCGCAACAGTAGCAATAATCACGACAACTATAGAGATAATTAGATTAATCTATTATAATCATGGTTGCGTGAAAAATAGCAGATATACTATTACAGAATGGTTCTCTTCATCAGAGATTAGCACATTCTTTCGGGAAGTGATGGGTACTCTACTTGGACTATTTATTCTAGCCTTTCTAATATTCTCTGTACTCTGGATTATATGCCCAGAGGATTTTTATTCTTTGTTAAAATGAGAACTTACTCTAATATCTTCATACATATTCCTGGATTTACCAAGTCTGATTTAGAATTTATAAGTAATTCTACTACACATGAAGAAGTCACTCTATTAGCCGCTACCTGTGGTATGTTTATAGAGAAGATTCATTTCTATGATCCATCCACTATTCCCCTGCATAATCAGTATGAGATGAAGCTAGTAGACACTGATGTGTTTGAAATAGCAATGTTTCTAGATGAAATCAAAGCTTATGAAACAGTATATATAGGTTCAAGAAGAATATCTGGAAATGGCGCACATCTTATCCATGTAGGTATAAGATATAATAATGCAGCAGCTCCTGAAGAAGTATATAAAATCATACAAAAGTATGAGTATATAAGTGAAAAAACTTGTATTGTCTGTGGAAGACCTGCAACTAAAATCTCAACAGGATATATATCTCCATATTGTGATGATTGCTATCAGCAATATTACAAAGATAAACCTTATTCAGTTATTAAGAATTGGTACGGATGGACTGGTTCAAATATTGAGAATAAACAAGTAGTATCTTAAAATATTTTAGTATGAGTAGTATAATATTTAACATTCCTGAGGGATATATATTAGATAAAAAATCTAGTACGAGAACGACAGTAGTTTACAAAAAAGTAGTATCTTTACCTAGTACTTGGGAGAGCTTTTGTCTTAAGGCTGAGCCTTCTACACGTTATATCCTAACTTATGAAGGAGAGATAACAAAGGGAGACTCAGAGTGTTTAAACCCAAGTCTAGATCGTAATGTACTACCCTCATAAGGATCTTCTTAAGGAAGCTAGTCCTCTCCTCTTTTAAAATATTACATAAGAGTTAAATAATCTAACAAGGACAACATAGAGTGATTAGGGATGTTGCTGCAGATATATTCTGGACTCAACTAATCTGTTAGATTATTTCACTATTTAAATATTATACATTATAGTGATGGAATTGGTAGACATGTGAAGTTTATAGAAAGTATGTTGATTGTATAGAAAATATATAAGAAGGGTAACTGTTAACCTAGGATACACATGTGATAAAGGCGAAGTAAATCTGCAGAAGCTCCCTGTTACTTCCAGACTTAATATTTTCTATGAATTTCAAGATTATTGGCACTAATCGTTGCAAGTTCGACTCTTGCCTATAATGTATATTTATTTTTAACCTTTCAAGCTTCAGTAAACTTGGATAATTTGCTCAAATCGAGAGGTATATATATAAGCCTATTCAATGACCAAGTAAGAGAATAGGTACAAGCCGCAATGGTGGAATAGGTAGACACGAGGGACTTAAAATCCCTTGGGCAGTGATGCCCGTGTGGGTTCAACTCCCACTTGCGGTACTAACTTATTATTATACAATAAAAACTATAACCAATGCTAGCAGGGAAATTAATTATTAAAGCTTTAGAAGATTTTGGGATATTAGAACAATTTTGCATAGGTATGTTCTTTGCTTCTAAGAAAGAGTGTAGGGAATCTGATAAGCCCATAGAAGAAATAGTAACTAGGGGCAAAGAATTGATATTACAAGAGGCCACACTCCCAAATGTATTAGATCGGGGAAACATCTCTATTTTTCTGAGAGAATCCTTTAAAAGGAGGCAAGGAGCAAAGTTTCATAAGATTATTTATGAAGATATCCCTCCTATACTATCTGAGGCTGCTTTATTATGGAGAAACAGATTTTTTAAGGATTTTATACAATTTCTTATAGAGGAAAATGTAAGATATTCTTTTGAGAGGAAAATTTTTGATATAGATGGAGCTACTTTTGAAGACATATCTCAAGGAGGAGTCTTTGCCTCAATAGCTCCCGCTAGATGGATTGGTGGTACTATTAGATATTACACTAATGAGAATAGCAATTGGAAGAATATAGATGAAAGATGGAAAGCTCGTTATAATCAATTAGATAATATCTATAGTGATGAAGTCGATAGATCTTGATTTTGTTGTCAAATTTCTGAAAGAAAATAATATTTTTATATGCTTTCAGGAATTATTATATGCTGACCAACATCTTAGCTTAGAGGAATATGTTACATACTGTTCTGAGAAGCCTGGAATATTCATAGAGGTAGCCTTCTTTTGGGGTAAGAATGGGAAAGGAGAAATTCCATTTTGGTCAAATATAAATGATAAGTGGCTAGAAAGAATTAAACACAAGTAATCTATTTAATTAAAATAATATATTATGAAAAACTTTTTAGCAGGTTTATGGATGCTTCTAATACTATTTAGTATTGGATGTGCTGGTACTCTGTTTTATACAGGGTATAACATGTGGGGAGTAGTTGCTGCGGTTGTGACGGTAACTAATCTTGTGGCCTTTTTTGCCAACAAGAAACTTCCTACACTTAACAACATAACCGATTAAAAAGCAGAGAAAGTGTCTTATATTTACGTAAGACACTTTCTTTTTTTAATATATTGTGTCTAGATAATATTATGACTAAGGAAGAATTAACTGAGGACATTATAAGAAGACTAGGATTACGTTCTTTTCTTTTAAATGAAATAAACAGCTTTCTAAAATGTTCTACACACATACCAAAACTTGAGAATGCAGAAGATGTTTATCAAGATTTTCTAAGAAAACATGCTGGCAAGGATTTTCTATGGAGGTTAGTGACCTCGATAGGAGTTACTAGTTGGAATGAGGCTATAATTGAATATGAATATAACTGGGATCAAAGAGCTCATGAACTATCACCAGAAGTCTCCAGTTCTTCTAATGTAAACGGAACGATTTATAGATTTTGGGATATGTACTATGATAGTTCAGGGATTACAACAAATACCTGGAGAAACATTAAGTTAAAGCCTTAATTATAAAGGTCTCTTAGTTCAAGGGATAGAACAGGGGTCTTCTAAACCTCTAATTCCAGTTCGAGTCTGGAAGAGACCACTAACCATAATTTTATTAATTTTAGAGATATGAAAATAAAAGTAGGAGACACTGCAAAGGTTCATTTAACAAGTGGGAGAGTATTAACTAAGGTAGTAGAGGATAGTCAGGAGATTACGCACTGGAAATTTACTTATAGAGGAGTAGTTAAAACTGCAGAGGATGGATATAAGCTTGAAACCATTAAAGTCTATCTTAATGAAGATGGATCTATAAATGAAATTTCTGCAACAACTAAAGTTGGTATTTCCAAAATAGAATATCCTGAAGCTCAGAAACGTGAAGAAGAATCTCAATCCTCAGAGTCATCAGTAGTATCCAGTTCTTCCCTCTTTGAGAAAGGTTTGAGAGAGATGGGATTATGGGGAGTAGTATGGAACTATATTAAAAAACAACAAATACTTTCTATTAACTCAGAGGAAGAATTTAAAAAAATCTGTGAAAAGAATGATAGTCCTTCCCTAATCAGAAGGATTCTCTCATATCCAAATACTGAGGAAGGTAAGGGTGTGTGGGAATTAGTAGAAAAAGAACTGAAAAACTTTTATAAAAAATCATAAGATGGGAATATACTGGACACAAGAGAGAAAAGAAAAAGTTCTAGCAATTCTAAGAACATACAAAGATGATTCTTCCAGGGGTAGAATGGGCCGCCTCTTTAAAAAAGTCTGGCCTGATTCAGCACCCACAACTGCTTATATGAGGTGGAGAAATCCTGTTTGGGAGAAGACTCTTAAAGAAAAGGGCTTCTCTAACTTTATAATAAATCCGAATCCTGGCTACTTTGCTAATCTTTGTAAGCAACCGAATATTTTGAAGGAAATTTTCCAGGAAATCATGAAATTTCCTCATAATTTACAGGTAGGATTTGAAAGTGCTGCTAAGTTATTGCAAAGATCTGGCATGCCTGTAACTTATCATTCAATACGTCACTCTTGGTATGATAAAGAAAGTAAATTATACCAATATAGAATGAAAGATGCAGATGACGTCGTAACAGCTGGGGGTCATGTAGTACTTTTCCACTACAAAGTACTCCGCAGAAACAATAAAAGAGAAATTCCTGATTCTGAACATCTTCTTGAATCTTAGAGTAAGTATTATTAGATTAATATATACCTAGAATATCTAGGTATATAAGCCCAAGTGGTGGAATTAGGTAGACACGTCAGATTTAGGATCTGATGCAGAGATGCGTGCAGGTTCAAGTCCTGTCTTGGGTACTATAAAACTAACTACAGCAATAAGAGGGGGAGGGGTAAAATCCTTCCTTATTTATAAGTAATCAATCCCTTTTATTATATGAAAAAGCTATCAGACTGGAAAGGTAATTACCTTTGTGCTTTAAATTCCAAACTTACTAGACTATCAGATTCTTATGTGCGTGAAGAACCTGATATGTTTTGTATAGTTAAGGTAGAAGCTGATAAAGTAATCTTTCCAGATGAAACTTCCAAAGATTTAATGTCATTTATTACTGAGACAGTAAGAACTAAAAAATGCTTAAAGGAAGTTTTAGAAAGCTTCATCAAGAATGATCCTAGCTTGTTGAAGTTTTGTAAGCAACATAGATTAGGATATGTTGCCCCGATTAAAGATGGAGAACCCAAGGTATTTCCTAAATTTAACCAATCTCAGATGGAGAAGAACTTTATTTTTAAAATTCTGATTCAAAAAAAGGATCATAAAAATCTTCAGGAGTTTAAGAGGCAACTAAAGAAGAAAAAATAATACATTATGTTTAGAGTAAAAAATTTAGGAGAGAAAGTTCTATTATCAGTAGGAATATTTCTTATGACAATAGGGCTACTTGGGATAATAAGTGGTTGCTATGAACTTTCCACAGAAGAGAAAACGGATGATATAGAATTGTATCATCACAAAGACAACCTCTCTCAAACAATGTATGACTCTGTTCTAAACTTTAACTACCAGATTCGTGTACAGCATCCTCTAGTTGTAACAGCCCAGGCTATTTTAGAGACTGGAAACTTTACTAGTAAAGTCTTCAAAGAGAATAATAATCTCTATGGAATGACCCTAGCAAAATCCAGACCTACTTTAGCTATTGGAGTTAGGAACGGATATGCTGTATATAGGACCTGGCAGGAGAGTGCTATAGATTATGCGTTGTGGCAAAGTTCTTTTGCAAGGAATCTATCTGAAGAAGACTACTATTTAATTTTAAAGCGTTTATATGCTGAGGACAAAGAGTATGTCAATAAAGTCAAAAATGTGTTGAAGTGACTAAACAAGCCTTACAAGATGAGGCTGTAAAACTAGCCCTGTCTTATAAGAACTTATTATTATCATGGTGTACAGGGTGTGGAAAAACCTTTGGATTTATACAAGCTCAAGAAGCTTTAAAATCTAAGAAAACTTTGATCGTTGTTGCTGAAATTGCTCATATACAAGGGTGGAAAGATGAGTATTATAAGCACAGGAAAGAATATCTACTGAGATCTACCACCATTATCTGTTATGCTTCATTGCATAAATATGTTAATGAGTCCTATGATCTTATAGGCTTAGATGAGGCTCATAGAATTACTGATACGAGAGCAGACTATCTTAGGACTATAGAAGTATCTAATGTAATTGCATTAACAGCCACTATTGGATGGGATAATTTAGATATACTAGAAGGAATATGGGGTAGATTTTATGAATTCAAAATTACCTTAGAACAAGCCATTGAGTGGGGCATTATTCCTAAACCTGCTATACATCTTATCCCTATGAAACTAGATGATCTCGAACGCACAGAGATTGTCTGGTTTAGTAGGGGTAAAAGAACTCAATTGGGTATTTGTCAATATCCTGCTAGATGGGGATACCTAACCAATAAGAAAAAGTATCCTAATTTACACTTAGAGATTAGATGTACACCTCTAGAGAAATATGAGTATCTTTCTAGCCAGATGAATTATTTATCAAGGAGATATCAAAACTCAATGTCTGAGTTTGATAGAATTCAATGGCTTAGGGCTGGATCTGATCGTAAAAGATTCCTTACTTCTCTTAAGACTAATATGGCTCATAAGTATGTTTCAGATCTTTTTGAACAGAAGAAAAGATTTATTTGCTTTTGTGGATCTATAGATCAGGCAAACATATTAGGAGGAAAGAATGTATTACATTCTAAAACTGATGATCCTCAACGGGTAATTGATAATTTTAATAGTAAAAAGATCAATTCTCTTTTTGTAGTTAATATGTTACAAGAAGGAGCTAACTTAGTTGATATTGATGCTGGAGTTATAATTCAGCTTGATAGTATTGAAAGATCTTTTATTCAAAAGACTGGTCGTACATTAAGGAGTAAGTATCATCCAGAAGTCTATATCCTCTACTTTGAAAATACAAGGGATGAAGAATATGTAAGAAAGTCTATTCAAGATATTAATCCTGAGTATATAAATAAATTGCCTTATGATAATCCAAATTGATGAAGGGGTCCTGGACAAGTATAATCTTACTCATCCTCAATTTTTTCTGTTGGCAATGAGTAAGTTTAATTATACCCAAGAGGATATAGATGAACTTATTGAGAGAGGCTTCATAGGTGATACCTATCAACCTGATATGGCAGCTAATGCCTATTTTGCTACTGAAGCTGGCCTTGAAGCTATTAGAGGAATTCTGTCAGAATCTATTAAGCTCACAAAAGAGGAAAAGGACTCCTTAAATGATTTAGCCTCTCAAATGGCAGAACTGTTTCCAAAAGGTAAAAAAAGTAATACTACTAAGTATTGGAGAGGAAACTCTGGCCTTGTGAAACAGAAGCTTAAAATTTTCTTCAAGAAATATGGTCATTTCTCAAACGAAGTTATTCTAGAAGCTACTAAGAAATATATAAAAAGCTTTGGAGATAATTTGACTTTGATGAGAATTTTGCCATACTTTATTGAAAAAAACAATGAATCAGAATTGTTGACTACAATTGAAAATCTAGAAGATGTAGCTCCTAACAATGATGATTGGATTCATACTATGGTATAAGTGGAATTATTTAATAGAGTTTTTAACGATTTAGTTGATAGAAAGCATAGGATTGATAATGGCCTAATCAACAGCATTCCATTTAATTTACCAAGATTCTCAAGTGTATTGCCTGGCATTGAACAAGGCACTTATACATTAGTAACAGCAAACACTAAAGTTGGCAAAAGTCAACTAACAGATTGGTTGTATGTATTTACACCATTCTTTTATGCTTTTAATCATAGAGAACAAGTAAGAATCAAGATATTTTATTTTACTCTAGAGATGTCAAAGGAGCAAAAATATAGACAATTTATGTCTCATCTGCTTTATATATTAAGTAGAGGGAAAATAAGAATAGCTCCTAAAGATTTGAGAAGCACTAATGCTAGTTATCCAATTCCAGAGGAAGTATTAGAGATTCTATCTAGTGATGAATATAAACCTTATTTTGAATTCTTTGAAGAGTGTGTAGAATTTATTGATAGTATTAGAAACCCAACGGGTATATTCAAATTTGCTAGAGAATATGCTCAAAATCATGGAACTCAACATACTAAAACAATAGATTTTATAGACAATAACACTAAGGAAACTACTCCTACTGTAGTAGATGATTATTACGAGCCAGATGACCCAGATGAGTATAAAATACTTATTGTAGATCATTTAAGCTTAATCAGTACCGAAGCTGATTGTAATACACTACATGCAGCTATGAGTAAGTTATCATCTAAGTATTTTGTACAGCTAAGAAATAAATACAAATATACCATCGTAGCTGTACAACAGCAACAAGCATCCCAAGAGGGCAATGAAAACTTTAAGTTAGATAAATTAAGGCCAACTACTGATGGTCTTGGTGATAATAAACTAACTGGAAGGGATTGTGACCTAGCTTTGGGATTATATGCTCCATATAGATATGGCAAAATAGATCATGGTAAATATGATATAACTAAGTTCAGGGATAATATCAGATTTATGGAGCTTATGGTGGGAAGAGAAGGTGGAGGTAATGCTGAATGTCCTCTTTATTTTGATGGAGCAGTAAATTACTTTAGTGAGCTGCCAGAATATGACAATAAAGAAGCACTAGAGCAATATTATAAGCTTATTAGAAGCAATGCTTCTCATCCCGAACCAAAAATATCTCTATTGTTAACCATTAAGCAACACAATAGAGGATTATTAAAAAAACTATTTAAGCATGTCTAGAATTTTAGGTCTAGCTCCTTCTGGCTTTGGGAAATCTACTGGTATTAAGGGTATTCCTGAACTAGGTCATAAAGGACTAGATCCAAAAACCACTTTTGTTATAAGTGTTTTAGGTAAACCTCTACCTTGGAGAGGGAGTCAGAAAGATTATGTAGTTACTGACTATAAAAAA
>ULLP01009876.1_pt1 | contig 11529 bp, 8 predicted proteins | sample 1951441 | NCBI WGS metagenome assembly ULLP01 (sample SAMEA4835529, study PRJEB28245) | human gut metagenome | biome: gut microbiome; material: fecal sample | place: Denmark | collected 2008
TACAGAAATATAATGCTTTGAGTTGATTGTAACACAGAGAGGACAGTTTGTCATCAAATTTCTCTCTAAAAGTCAAGGGTAAAAGACGAGGGTCTAAAATGAATATATGCTTACTTTTTATTCTCTAATCAAACCCTTATTACATAAAAACCGCGCAAGCCAATCTCCTCCGATGCACTTGCGCGATTTCGTCTGATATACACATACCAAAATTATTATTTACATTTGCTACAGCATTTGACTGTTTTATGCATTCTCAATCTCTGTCTTATACTTTTTAAGAATCATATTCTGGATATTCTCGCGTGTGGCAGAGTTAATCGGATGGGCTATATCCCTGTACTCGCCATCGTTTGCCTTACGGCTTGGCATGGCGATGAAAAGTCCCTTTTCTCCTTCGATTACCTTGATGTCATGTACCACGAATTCATCATCGATTGTGATTGACACAACCGCCTTCATCTTGCCCTCTTTTTCTACCTTACGAATTCTGATGTCTGTAATCTGCATATTTTTGTCCCCCTGGTCTGTTTTTAAATTACATATCTTACATTTTTTTCTTTTACTATCATGACTCCATCCTCACCACAATAGCAGGTGTTTGGATTGATGGTTCCACGGCTCTCTACGATGCAATTTTCGAGGTGCACATTGTCGCCTATGTAGACGTCATTGAGTATCACGCAGTTCTTCACTGTGGTGTTTTTGCCCACAAATACCTGCTTGAAAAGCACCGAATCCTCCACACTGCCGTTTATGATACAGCCACTTGATACGAGGCTGTTTGAAATGTCTGAGCCCGGATTAAACTTGGCCGGTGGCAGGTCGTCCACCTTTGAGCAGATGGTCGGCTCCTCCCTGAAGAAATAGCTTCTGACGTCAGGTCTTAAGAAATCCATATTGGTCTTGAAGTATGCATCAATATCGGCGATATTGTTCCAGTATGAATTTATCTTGTAGCCATATATTTTCTTTACATTTTTGTAGCGCACGAGGATATCATTTACGAAATCGAATCTGTTTTCCTCAGCTGCCGCCTCCAAAAGCTCTATGAGCTGTCGTCTCCTGATGACATAGATACCTGTGGAAATGGTGTTGGATGAGGCCTCGATTGGCTTTTCATCAAACTCTGTGATTCTTGACTCATCATCCATGCGTACCACACCAAAACGGCTGACATCGTCGTTGTACATCATGTCCTTGCATACCACTGTAATGTCTGATTTTTTCTCGATGTGAAAATCAAGCACTCTGTTGAAATCCAGCTTGTATACACAGTCACCGCTGCTGATGATGACATATGGCTCATGGCGTCTCTTGAGAAAATCAATGTTCTGATACATCGCATCTGCCGTGCCCCTGTACCAGTCACTGTTGTCCGCTGTGACTGTAGGTGTAAAGAGGAATAAGCCCCCCTGCTTTCTGCCAAAATTCCACCATTTTGATGAGCTTAAATGCTCATTCAGTGAGCGTGCATTGTACTGGGTCAGTACTGCGACAGTCTGTATATGTGAGTTTGACATGCTGCTGAGCGCAAAATCTATGCTTCTGAAACTGCCTGCTACCGGCAGGGCCGGTACTGCTCGTTTTGCTGTCAGTTCCTTCATCCTATTATTGTTGCCGCCGGCCAAAATTATTCCTATTGCCTTCATTTTCCGTCACCTGCCTTGATAATAACTTCTCCGCCCTCAAGCACACCGTCTTTGTAATCCTCTTCGTATGTAACACCGGAGATTGCTGTATTTTTGCCTATCTTTACCCCGTCCGGTATCACAGAATCTTCTCCTATAGTGACCAGCCCAAATGAGTATATGCTCTCATTTAATACGTTCGGCTTCTCCTGTCCGAAGCCAAGTGTCACATTGTCGCCCACCTTGCAATTTTCGGCAATGATGGACTTGTCTATCGTGACATTGGAGCCTATCTCCGTGTCACACATGATGATGGAATCACGTATTACTGCGCCTCTTCCAATCTTGACGTTGGCACCTATGACAGAATGCTCCACATGACCGTAGCATTCACAGCCCTCACCCATGATGCTTCGCTCCACATGACCTCCTTTGGCTATATAAAGTGGCTCGATTGCATCATTCTTTGTGTAAATCTTCCAATACTCCTCGTACAGATTGAACTCCGGAATGAGGTCCACAAGCTCCATATTGGCCTCCCAGTATGAGCCCAGTGTACCTACGTCCTTCCAGTATCCGTTGAACTCGTATGCAAACATACGTCTGTCGTTTTCAAAGCAGTATGGTATGACATGCTTGCCAAAATCACAGTTTTCCTGATCCTTTAGTGCAAGTAATGCTTCCTTTAGCACCGGCCATGAGAATATGTAAATACCCATTGATGCGAGATTGCTGCGCGGATGAACCGGCTTTTCCTCAAATGCATTGATGCGCTTATCATCATCGGCTATGACGATACCAAATCGGCTGGCCTCCTCGCTAGGCACCGGCATGGTTGCTATGGTCACATCTGCATTGTTTTCCTTGTGGAAATCAAGCATCACCTCATAGTCCATCTTGTAAATGTGGTCTCCTGACAGTATCAACACATAGTCCGGGTTGTAACTGTCTATATACCTCATATTCTGGTAGATTGCATTGGCTGTACCTGTGTACCACTCGCTGTTGCCGCTCTTCTCATAAGGAGGCAGTATTGCCACTCCTCCATTATTCCTGTCGAGATCCCACGGAATACCTATTCCGATGTGGCTGTTAAGTCTGAGTGGCTGATACTGTGTAAGTACACCCACTGTATCAATGCCTGAATTGATGCAGTTGCTAAGCGGAAAATCTATGATTCTGTACTTTCCACCAAACGAAACTGCCGGTTTTGCTACGTCCGCTGTCAGAACACCAAGTCTGCTGCCTTGACCGCCTGCTAAAAGCATGGCTATCATTTCTTTCTTAATCACGTTATCACTCCTCGTCTGTCCTAATTTTTGTTGTGCCATCCGGTCCCCACCACTTGTTTCTGTAATAACCGTATCTGTAATGCTTCTATAGTAAATCACAATTGTTTCCATATAAATTATAGTTGCTGCTGCATAAATTGCAGTTACTGCCATATACTTTAACCCCATAAAATTCATATGGTCCGGATGAATTATTTTTATAAAAAAATTATACCACAGCCGCATTACCACTTCAACATTTTTCACAAAATCAAATAATATTTTTCTTTTTTTTCGACATTTTGCACAAGTGCCATTTATCGTATATCTGTTTAACCTGCTATGGTTCTTATCATTTGAAAGTCATGCCTGCTTTCACCTTATTTTTCCTTTGCAAATACTATATTTAGTTGTATAATTAATATAAAGTAACTATTCAGAACAAGAAAATCTGTTGCTTACATGCAATCATGACGCATCGGCTTTTTGTTCTCAGTGTTTCTTAATAGTTAAAATATAAATTATAATAAATCAGGCAGGTAAAATTAATGTATAAAATAGATTTCAGCAAACCAATACACATCCATTTCATAGGCATCGGCGGTATCAGCATGAGCGGTCTCGCAGAGATTCTGCATGAGGAAGGCTTTACCATTTCCGGCTCCGATTCAAAGGAATCAGACCTCACAAAGACTCTTGCTGCCAAGGGCATAAAAGTCATATATGGCCAGAGCGCAGACAATATCACATCCGGTATCGACCTGGTAGTTTACACTGCTGCTATCCACGAAAGCAATCCTGAGTTTGCCGCAGCAAAAGCAGCCGGTATTCCAATGCTTACCAGAGCCGAGCTTCTCGGACAGATTATGGACAATTACGATTATTCTATCGCTGTAGCCGGCACACACGGCAAGACTACCACCACATCCATGATCAGCGAGATTCTTCTCGCCGCCCAGACAGATCCTACCATTTCCGTAGGTGGTATTTTGTCATCTATCCACGGCAATCTGCGTGTGGGCGATTCAGAGTACTTCATCTCTGAGGCGTGTGAGTACACAAACAGCTTTTTGAATTTCAGACCACGCTACAGCATTATTTTAAATATTGAGGCTGAGCATCTGGATTTCTTCAAGGATATCAACGACATCAGACATTCCTTCCACGAGTATGCATCAAACACTCTCGCAGGCGGCGCTACCATCATCAATGGTGAGATTGACCGCTATGAGGAGATTGTCGCAGGGCTTCCTCAGAAGATTATCACCTATGGCTTTGATTCAAAATATGATTTCTATCCGGAAAATATAACCTATGACGATAAAGCTTGTGCATCTTTTACAGCTATGAGACAGGGTAGTCCACTTTTCGACGTAAAACTCTCTGTTCCGGGCGCTCACAATGTAAGCAATGCGCTCGCAGCCATAGCTTTATCCACCACACTCGGTCTTAATGAGGAGTCTATCCTCACAGGCCTTGACAAATTTGGCGGTGCTGACAGACGTTTCCAGTACAAGGGCAAGGTAAACGGCGTCACAATCATTGATGACTACGCTCACCATCCAACCGAGATCCGCGCAACACTGACAGCTGCACAAAAATATCCACATGACAGGCTTGTCCTTTGTTTCCAGCCACACACCTATTCCAGAACCAAGGCATTCTTAAATGATTTTGCCGATGTTCTTTCAATGGCAGATGTTGTGGTGCTTGCTGATATCTATGCTGCGCGTGAGCAGAACACATATGGTATCTCATCTAAGGATATCCTGGATTTATTGCTCGAAAAAGGTGTGAATGCGCACTATTTCCCATCATTTGAGGAAATCGAGAAATTTTTATCAGAAAATTGTGTAAACGGTGACCTGTTGATAACAATGGGTGCCGGAAATGTAGTAGAAATCGGCGAAGACCTGCTTAAGAAATAAGTTATCCACGTTATCCACATACAAAATGTTAACAACTCTCATTTTGTGTGTGGATTTTTTAAATAATTTTCAACAGCTTATATACCCTGTGATACATTGATTTTTCAATTATTTTACACAGTTATCCACGTTATCCACATTTTTTTGTGGACTCGGAAAGCCCGAGTTTACAAGGCTTGTAGCACTTTTACCATCTTCACACAGTTAAAATATTGTGCTATAATTGCTCACAGGTTAAGCGAAAGAGAGTTTTTTATATGACAGCGATAAACATTAGCAGTGACATAGCAACATCATTCACTACTGTGTCAGATATTTTTATAGATCAATACATGCCAAAGGCAAACGGTGAGTTTGTCAAGGTATACCTTTATCTGCTCCGTGCGACAGGCTCCGGGGCAGGCATAGCAACTATTTCAGAGATTGCCGATCATTTCAGCAATACTGAAGCCGACATCATACGTGCCCTCAATTACTGGGCCTCTGAGGGCATTTTGCAGGTGCAAACCGGCGCTGATGGTCAGATTATTGGAATCACCCTCTGCAGTCTTTCTGTATCCGGTATGCAGGCTGCTCAGAGTAATATACAAAGCGCTGTGGCTGATAATGCCGCGCAGAATAATTTGCAAAACAGCGTAGTTAATAATGCTACGCAGAATAATTTGCAAAACAGCGTGGTTAATAATGCTGCACAAAATATTTCTACCGTGAATACTCGGATGCAGGATTCTGTTGTGGAAAAGCTTAAGAGCCAGACTCCTGACAAAGCTGCTTCTTCACAGAAGGAATACACACTTGATGAGATTAAGGAGTTTAGAAAGAATCCTGACATTTCAGAGCTTTTCTTTATTATAGAGACATATCTGAAGCATACGCTCTCATCCACAGACACTAATATGGTGCTCTACTGGCTGGACGAGCTTCATTTTTCTACCGACCTGGTGGAGTATCTCGTGGAGTACTGCATTACCAAGGGACATTCAAGCCTTCGTTACATGAACAAGGTCGCTCTCGGCTGGGCCGATGCCGGCATAAAGACCGTAGACCAGGCAAAGGACGATGCAGCCGCTCATTCACAGATTTACTATTCTGTAATGAAGGCTCTAGGCATCACCGGCCGCAATCTGGTTGACTCTGAGGTGTCACTCATCAACAAATGGGTCGGCGAATACGGTTTCGATATAGAGCTTGTAAAAGCCGCCTGCAGTAAAACTATTTCAGCTATCCAGAAGCCAAGCTTCGAGTACACAGACTCGATACTCGCGAACTGGAGGAAAAAGGATGTACATACTTTAAAGGATGTTGAAGTGCTTGATGCCAACTTTGCCAAGGCCAATAAAGCCTCTGCTACCGGCTCATCACAGAGTACAAATGCTGCAAACGGTTCCTCAAAACCCAAAAGCAATAATTCAAGTTCCAAGAATAAATTTAACAACTTCAATCAGCGAAACAATGATTACGACAAGCTGGAGAAGCTGTTTCTGAATTCTACGGTATGATTTTTCAAGTTAGATTTACACATCCCAAGGAGGATATATGGCACTTACCAATGCTCAATATGATGAGATAATGCGAGGCTACGATAAACGCCAGCTTCAGAACAAATACATACATGACAAGCGTATTGAGGAAGCCTATCGCAAGGCGCCCCGCCTCAGGGAAATTGACTCAGAGATTGCATCCGCATCTGTCAGGCAGGCGTACAGGCTCATGGATGGTGATGAGAATGCTCTCGCCGCTTTACGCCTTGCAATCGAGGACTATAAGGAGGAGCGTGCTGCACTGCTATCCACACTCGGATATCCGCTTGATTATTTTGAGCCTATTTACACCTGTCCAGATTGCCACGATACAGGATACATAGACGGTCAGAAATGTCATTGTTTCAAGCAGGCTATTATCAATACCGTTTATTCGCAGTCCAATATCAGGGAGATTTTGTCTCGTGAGAATTTTTCCACGCTCTCATTTGATTATTACTCAGATGAGCAGAAGAATCCTGCGACAGGACTGTCTGCTCTTGCCACAGCAAAGCTTGCAGTGACGAACTGTCATGAATTTATAGACAATTTTGAAAACAAACCTAAAAACATATTTTTCTACGGTAATACCGGTGTCGGAAAGACTTTTTTATCTAATTGCATTGCAAAAGAGCTTTTAGATGCAGGTTACTCCGTAATTTACTTTACAGCATTCCAATTATTTGATATATTAAGCAAAGGTGTGTTTGAAAAGGATGCAGATGCCATCGCAGCGCACCAGAATATATTCGACTGTGATTTACTTATCATAGACGATCTCGGAACCGAGCTTTCCAACTCATTTACCACATCACAGCTTTTCCTTTGTGTAAATGAGCGTATACTGCGACAGAAATCTACTATTATTTCCACTAATCTGAATCTGGAGCAGATAGCAGAGATTTACTCCGAGAGAACACTTTCAAGAATTTCAAGCAATTATAGTTTTATCAAGCTCTTTGGAGATGACATACGAATTAAAAAGCGTCTTTCCAAATAACGCTTTTTATATTATATATTTAGTTTATTTATTATATGGTTATATGGAGGAATAACAATGCCAAACGATGAGAGAATTTTGGAGACTATGCCAACCGGTACACTTGGACTTGTTGCAACCGACAGTTGTATAGGTCTTGCCCAGAAGGTAGATGCATACTTACAGGGCTGGAGAGAGCACAGAGAGCACCAGCATGCTAACGAGAGTGCTTTCAAGGACTACTACAAAAACAGTTACATTATCAAGCCTTCTACACCTAGATTCGGTTCCGGCGAGGCTAAATGTGTTATCAACCAGTCAGTTCGTGGTTATGATCTGTACATCATGGTAGATGTAACAAACTACAGTCTTACCTACACAGTATGCGGTCAGACAAACCACATGTCACCTGATGACCACTACGCAGACTTAAAGCGTGTTATCGCTGCAGCCGGCGGAAAAGCAAGAAGAATCACAGTTATCATGCCTTTCCTTTATGAGAGCCGTCAGCACAGACGTACAGGCCGTGAGTCTCTTGACTGTCCATTGGCTCTTCAGGAGCTTATCAACATGGGTGTAGACAATATCATCACCTTCGATGCTCATGACCCTCGTGTGGTAAATGCTATTCCTCTGAACGGCTTTGAGAATGTAATGCCTTCTTACCAGTTCATTAAGGGCATTTTAAAGAACGTAAAGGATATCACTATTGATGCTGACCATCTTATGATTATCTCTCCTGATGAGGGCGCTACAAACCGTGCTATCTACCTTGCAAACGTACTCGGAGTAGACATGGGTATGTTCTACAAACGTCGTGATTACAGCCGTATCGTTGACGGACGTAACCCTATCGTAGCTCATGAGTTCCTCGGAACAAATGTGGAGGGTAAGGATGTTCTTATCATCGATGATATGATTTCTTCCGGCGAGAGTATGATTGATACAGCAAGAGAGCTCAAGAAGCGTAAAGCTAACAGAATCTTTGTTGTTTCTACATTCGGTCTCTTTACAAACGGCTTTGCTTCATTTGACAAGGCTTACGAGGAGGGTCTCATCTACAGAGTAGTTACAACAAACCTTATCTACCAGTCACCTGAGCTTCTCTCTAAGGAGTACTATATCAGCTGTGACATGAGCAAATACATCGCATACCTCATTGATACATTAAACCACGACTGTTCTATCAGTGATCTTCTCTCACCATATGACAGAATCAAGAAGTGTGTTCAGAAGTACAATGACGAGCAGGCTGCAGCAAAAAATAAATAATTAAGTGCATTTATAAAAAGCCGTGTGAAATGATATGTACCCCTTTTACTGGACATCCAGTGAAAGGGGTATTTTTATGCGTTACAGTTACGAATTCAAACGAAAGGCTGTCGAACTATACATGCAAGTAAGACGCATCAGTTTTTCTCAAAGTTTAGAATAATTATCTTAGTAATATAAAAAACCAGAGAAGTGAGTGTCATCCACTCAAATCTCTGGTTTAATTTAGTCTAAGATTTATACCGATTAAATATTAAACTAACTCAAGGAGAACCTCTAAAGCTCCGTCACCTTTACGCTGTCCAATCTTAACGATTCTTGTGTAACCACCGTTACGATCAGCATACTTAGGAGCGATCTCATCGAATAACTTGTTTGTTACATCGATAGTCTTTGTTCCCTTCTTTGTGCCGTCAGACTCTTTAGCTGTGTAAAGAACCTTAAGCATCTGTCTTCTGGCATGAAGACGTGAAGCAGAATCCTTCTTGATCTTCTTCTCTACTTCGTCATAAACAGTAACTTTCTTTCCGTCTACAACCTCTTTTACTCTCTTGCCATCTTTGTCCTTGCGGGCAACCTTAGCTGTTACAGTAACCTCTTCGAAGTTGTCTTTCTCTTTTACTGCTAATGCGATAAGACCCTCAGCGATCTTACGAACCTCTTTAGCCTTAGCCTCTGTAGTAACGATCTTTCCGTTAACAAGAAGCTGTGTAACCTGACCTCTGAGTAAAGCCTTTCTCTGGCTTGATGTTCTGCTTAACTTACGATATTTTGCCATTTTAATTTCCTCCATTTGTGGGACATCCGGTCACGCTCTTCGGTCTTACTGCCAGACATCGTATCTTGTTGTGATAAAGCTTTGCCTTATTTCAAAAAGCAAATGCTCAAATCAGTTGCCACTCATGTATCAGACACGGTCACGCTCTTTGGTCTTACTGACCCTGCCGCTATGAGTTTTGTCACACATAAACATAAATATGATATTTAAAATTTATATATGACTAATTTATTTAGAAGAATCAGTGCAAGGATTATTCGAATGAATTATTCCTCAGTCTGATTTAACTCTAAACCTAATTCTTTTAATTTTGCTAAAACTTCCTCTAAAGACTTGCGTCCAAGATTACGAACCTTCATCATGTCCTCAGGTGTTCTATTGATAAGCTCTGCAACAGTGTTGATTCCTGCACGCTTTAAGCAGTTGTATGAACGAACTGAAAGCTCAAGCTCATCGATGTTCATCTCAAGAACCTTCTCCTGAGCATCGTTTTCCTTCTCGACCATAACGTCAACCTGCTGTGCTGCCTCTGAAAGATCGATGAACAGATTTAAGTGCTCACTTAACACCTTAGCTGCAAGGCTGACTGCCTCGTCCGGCTCCAATGTACCATTTGTAAATACATCTAATGTAAGCTTATCGTAATCTGTAACCTGACCTACACGGGTATTCTCTACAGTAAGGTTAACACGCTCAACAGGAGTGTAGATTGAATCTACAGCAAGAACTCCGATTGGTGTATCCTCGTTCTTGTTCTTCTCTGCTCCGACATAACCTCTGCCGTTAGTGATTGTAAGCTCCATGTAAAGCTTAGAATCTACTCCACCATTCAAGTGTGCAATCTCTAACTCAGGATTCAAAATCTCGATATCTGAATCAACCTGAATATCGGCTGCTGTAACAACGCCTTCACCTTCGAATTCGATATATGCAACCTTTGGTTCATTTGTAGAACTATTATTGCGAATTGCAAGGTTCTTGATATTCATGATGATTTCTGTAACATCTTCCTTAACACCAGGAATAGAGCTGAATTCATGTAAAACACCATCAATCTTGACCTGGCTTACTGCAGCGCCCGGTAAAGAAGAAAGCATGATACGTCTTAAAGAGTTTCCAAGTGTTGTACCGTAACCTCTCTCTAATGGCTCTACAACAAATCTGCCATATGTCTTGTCTTCTGAAATTTCTGCGATTTCAATTTTTGGTTTTTCAAAATCGAACACTTCAAATTCCCTCCTTCTCGGGTATCGTTGTTATATGTTATCAAAGAGTGGATAAGCCGGGAAATAAATCCCCGGCAAATCAACCTAATTTTACTTAGAATATAACTCGACGATGAGCATCTCATCTACAGGAACATCAATCTGCTCACGTGTAGGTAAGTCTTTTACAGTTCCCTGTAATTTCTCAGCATCTACGTCTAACCACTCCGGAACGATTCTTCCGCCAGCTACCTCGACGATATCTTTCATTCTCTGAGTATTCTTTTTGCTCTCTTTAATTTCGATAACATCGCCAGCCTTTACAAGGTATGAAGGGATGTTAACAACTTTTCCGTTTACTGTAACGAACTTGTGATCAACGATCTGTCTAGCTTCTTTTCTTGTTCTTGCGAAACCAAGACGGAAAATTACGTTGTCAATTCTTGACTCAAGGATTGTCATAAGGTTAAGACCTGTTAATCCTTTCATCTGATCTGCTTTCTTGTAGTAGTTACGGAAAGGCTTCTCTAAAACACCATAGATGAATTTAGCTTTCTGCTTTTCTCTTAACTGAAGTCCGTACTCAGACACCTTTCTGTTTGCTCTTGTAAGGTTTCTTCTAGACTTCTTATCATATCCTAAATAACTTGGCTCTAAACCAAGTGATCTGCATCTCTTAAGTACAGGTACTTTATTAACTGCCATTTTAATCTATACCTCCTGATTAGACTCTTCTACGTTTTGGTGGACGACATCCATTGTGAGGTACCGGAGTAACGTCTCTGATTGATGTAACCTCAAGACCACATGCTGAAAGGGCACGAATAGCTGCCTCTCTTCCTGAACCTGGTCCCTTAACGAATACGTCAACTGTCTTTAATCCATGGATTAAAGCTGCCTTTGTAGCTGTTTCTGCTGCCATCTGTGCAGCATATGGAGTAGATT
>ULLP01014945.1_pt1 | contig 11322 bp, 10 predicted proteins | sample 1951441 | NCBI WGS metagenome assembly ULLP01 (sample SAMEA4835529, study PRJEB28245) | human gut metagenome | biome: gut microbiome; material: fecal sample | place: Denmark | collected 2008
CACCGTCACCGTCGACAGAACCGAAGTTACCATGTCCATCAACAAGCGGATATCTGGTCGAAAAATCCTGCGCAAGCTTTACCAAAGCATCATAGATAGATGAATCGCCATGTGGGTGATATTTACCCATGGTATCACCGACAATACGCGCGCACTTTCTGTGTGGCTTGTCCGGACCATTGTTGAGCTCTATCATAGAGTAAAGTATTCTACGCTGTACCGGCTTAAGACCATCCCTTACATCAGGAAGTGCCCTCGCGGCAATAACACTCATCGCGTAGTCTATATATGAGTCCTCCATAGTCTTTTTGAGGTCTACATCATGAACCTTATCAAAGATATGTTCATCCATTAAATTCTCCTCCAAATATTTATAATTTATATATCCAAATTTTTCACAAACTTCGCATTCGCCTCAATGAACTCTCTTCTCGGCTCCACATTGTCACCCATGAGAGTTGAGAAGGTCACATCAATCTCAGAAGCGTAGTCCTCATCGTAGAATACCTTCTTTAAGATTCTCTTCTCAGGGTCCATTGTAGTCTCCCAGAGCTGGTCTGCATCCATCTCACCAAGTCCCTTGTAACGCTGAATCTTGTTGTTCTGGTCACGTCCTACCTCGGTAAGAATGTCATTGAGCTGCTCGTCGGAATACGCATACCATACCTTCTTGTTTTTCTCAAGCTTATAAAGAGGCGGCTGTGCAAGATATACGTAGCCCTGCTTGATAAGCTCAGGCATAAATCGATACAGGAAGGTGAGCATAAGCGTAGCGATATGCGCACCGTCGACATCGGCATCGGTCATAATGATAATCTTGTGATAACGAAGCCTGCTTATATCAAAATCCTCATGTATACCTGTTCCGAAGGCAGTAATCATGGCCTTTATCTCTGCATTTCCAAGTATACGGTCAAGTCTTGCCTTCTCCACATTGAGTATCTTTCCTCTTAGAGGAAGAATAGCCTGTGTGGCACGGCTTCGCGCAGACTTAGCCGAACCTCCGGCGGAATCACCCTCTACAATAAATATTTCACAATTCTTAGGGTCCTTGTCTGAACAGTCGGCAAGCTTACCCGGAAGGCTCATCGATTCAAGAGCAGTCTTCCTTCTTGTGAGGTCACGCGCCTTTCTTGCAGCCTCCCTCGCCCTCTGGGCAAGAAGTGATTTCTCGCATATCATCTTGGCAACTGTCGGATTCTGCTCAAGGAAATATGTAAGCTGTTCTGTTACAACATTGTCAACCGCTCCTCTCGCCTCACTGTTTCCAAGCTTCTGCTTCGTCTGTCCTTCGAACTGAGGATTCTCAATCTTCACACTCACAATAGCGGTAAGACCCTCTCTTATATCCTCTCCGGTAAGATTCTGTTCGCTGTCCTTTAAAAGCTTATTAGAACGCGCATAGTCATTGAAGGTCTTTGTTATGGCATTTCTAAAGCCTGTAAGGTGCATACCACCCTCAGGCGTATTGATATTATTTACAAATGAATAAATACTCTCGTTGTAGTCATCATTGTGCTGGAAAGCAACCTCAACAGAAATATTGTTTACAGTGCCCTCACAGTAAATAACATTCTCATAGAGCGGAGTCTTGCTGCGGTTTAAGTACTGGACAAATTCCTTTATACCGCCTTCATAGTGGAATACCTTCTCTTTTTTATCCTCTCTGTCATCCCTGAGAATAATCTTGATTCCCTTTGTGAGAAATGCCATTTCTCTGAGACGATTCTTCAATACGTCAAAATCATATACAGTATCCTCAAAGATTTCCTTGTCCGGAAGGAATGTAACCTTCGTTCCGGTCTTTTCAGGGTCGCAGCTTCCGACAATCTTAAGAGGGTACATCACCTTGCCCCTCTCATATCTCTGCTCATATATGCTGCCGTCACGGCACACTCTTACCTCAAGCCACTCGGAAAGAGCATTGACAACGGACGCACCTACACCGTGCAGACCTCCTGATACCTTGTAGCCTCCACCACCGAACTTTCCGCCGGCATGAAGTATCGTAAACACAACCTGTACCGCAGGAAGTCCGGATTTTGCGTTGATTCCTACAGGAATACCTCTTCCGTTGTCCGTCACGGTAATTGAATTGTCTGCGTTAATCTGTACATCAATTTCCGTACAGTAGCCTGCCAATGCCTCATCCACTGAATTGTCAACTATCTCATATACCAGATGATGAAGTCCCTTCGATGATGTACTGCCGATATACATTCCGGGTCTTTTTCTTACAGCCTCAAGCCCCTCCAAAATCTGTATCTGGTCAGCTCCGTAGTTATTTTCCATGCTTTCCTCATTTCTGCGCTAACTAAAATATTATGAAATTCTGATATATACGGCAACAGCGCCTCCATATACATCAATTCGTCACTGCACACCTATTGCACAGCAGACTCAGTTTTTCTCTATAACATGTCCGTTAGTCACATAGAATACCTTGTCCAGGTGAAAACGGTTATTTATAAATTCATCAAGTCCCGTACATGTGACGATGGTCTGTACGTCACTTATACTGTCCAAAAGATAATTCTGTCTGTTTGCATCAAGCTCCGAAAAGACATCATCAAGCAGTAATACCGGGGTATCTCCTGTGATACTCTTTACAAGCTCTATCTCCGACAGCTTAAGGGACAGTGCACAGGTTCTCTGCTGCCCCTGCGAGCCATACTTCCTTACATCCATGTCTCCCAACAGAAAATTCATATCATCACGATGTGGTCCATAGCCTGTGGACTTCTGCCTGATATCTCTATCGCGCGAGGAAGCCAGCTTAGTCTTAAAATCAGCCTCTGTCACATCCGGCTCATATACAAGCTTTAACTGCTCCTTGTTGCCGGAAAGCCTGTTATGTATATCATATATAATACCATTCAGGTTTTCCACAAACCTCTGTCTTATCTTTATAAGCTCAAGCCCATAGCCTACAAGCTGTTCATCCCACACATCCAGTGTATCCGCAAGTGACGGATTAAAGGCTATATCCTTCAAAAGCTTATTGCGCTGAAGAAGAACCTTGTTATAATTGACCAGATTATGAACATATATCTTGTCCAACTGGCACAGCTCCATATCCATAAATCTTCTACGCTCAGCAGGTCCGCTCTTAATTATGTTGAGATCCTCGGGTGAAAAGAACACTATATTGATTATTCCAAGCAGATCCACTGCCCTTTTTATCGGTATTCCGTCTATCGCCACGCCCTTAGCTTTTGCCTTCTTAAGATGCATATCTATTCTGTGAGGAATATTGTGCCTTCTCACAAGCATCTTAATATGTGCCTCATCGCTGTCGAAGGCGATTATCTCCCTGTCCTTGCCGGCTCTGTGTGACTTGGTAGTACCGGCAACATATATTGCTTCAAGTATATTCGTCTTTCCCTGCGCATTGTCACCATAAAGAATATTGGTTTGCGGCGAAAATGTCATGCCAAGGAGCTCATAATTTCTGTAATTTTGCAGATCAAGAGCTTCGATAACCATGTCTATACCCCCTGCATACTGCAGGCATTGCCTGCAGTACTGCCGCCAATAAATAGTTTGAAAGCTTCACCTTCAAATTTACTCCTCAATTCTGATAGTTTCTCCATCATACTCAACAACATCACCTGCATGAAGCTTCTTGCCCCTCTGAAGCTCCACAGCACCATTTACCTTTACCTGTCCGTCAAGTATAACAAGCTTAGCGTCAACTCCCGATTCAACAAGACCGGCTGCCTTTAATGCCTGTCCAAGCTTTATAAATTCATCGCGCAATTTAATTATTTCCATATTTTCCCTTTCTTACACCTTCATACATAATTCTTTTCTATCGGATACATTTAAAAATTATCTTAATATATTTAAATATAATATTTTGCTGAAGCTATGTTAGCATAATATTTGTGAATAAATATTCATTATTAGCTTATATTTATTCTTTATGCATAAATATGCAGTATAATTATGCATAAAATTCTTGTATGCACGAGATTACAGCTCAACTATATTATTATCTATTCTAATAGTTGTTAAAATTTACAGGAAGAATCAGATATACATATTCATTCCTGTCATCACGGATAAAGCAAGGCGCCTTTGAATTCATGAGATATATAGAAATCTGTTCATCATCTATAACCTTAAGCGCATCCATAAGGAATCTGCCGTTAAAGCCAATCATTATGTCTTTACCTTCCTTGGTAATATCAATATCCTCGTTCATGGAACCGATAGGTGAGTTAATCTTTATCTCAAGATTGCCGTCCGTAATATTTACAATAATAGGCTTCTTATCTCCCTCCTTAACAAGAAGCATTGAACGATCAATACAATCCAAAAATTCCTTTTTGTTAATTACAACCTTCGTTTCATAATCCTTTGAGAGCATCTGGTCAATCTTGAAAAATTCTCCATCGATAAGTCTTGAAACAACCTTAGTCTCATCAAATTCAAATAAAATATGATTGTCGGTGAAGAAAATACTCACGTTCTCATCAGTCTCAGCGGAGAGAATCTTACTGATTTCATTGAGTGTCTTTCCCGGAACAATTACTTTAATAGGTTCATAGGATTCCTTAAGCTCAATAGTTCTTATTGAAATTCTGTGGCCATCAAGTGTAACAACCCGAAGATTGTTATCTTTAACTTCAAAAAGCTCACCGGTCATAATTCTGTTGGTACTCTCAGAATCGGCTATTGAAAAAATTGTCTGTCTTATCAATTCCTTAAGAGAGAACTTGGAAAGTTCAATATATCTATCCTTATCTACATAAGGCAGGCAGGGAAAATCTTCTCCGGATTTACCGGCAATTGTAAAGTTAGCCTTTTCACAGGTAATCCGGGCAACATAATTCTCATCTGTTTCAATGGTAACTTCATTGTCAGGAAGCTTTCTTATAATATCAGAAAATATCTTAGCATCTATGGCAATGATACCGCGATGTTCGATTTCACCTTTGATAACTGTTTCAATGCCAAGCTCCATATCGTTACCTGTAAGTTTAATTTCACCGGCGGTTGCATCAATTAGTATGCATTGAAGAATGGTCATTGTAGTCTTAGCGGGAACAGCCTTCTGGACTATGGTAATACCGGATAATAGGTCAGATTTATTGCATATGATTTTCATTGTTAATTCTCCCTTCAAAAGAAATGCACAGTGGAGTGCTGTTAATAAATTAATAAAAATATTCAGCAGTAGTCGTAGTAGGGGGTGTGAATATGTTGATAACCCCTCTGAAGCCGCGAAAAATAAGGGTTTCAGAAAAAGAATAAGTGTGTTAATAATCAAAGGACAAGCTGTTAAGGCATTGTGGACAAAAATAAAACCTAAAAATACATGTGGACAGAAAAATAGTTTATACACAGAAAAATAACATTTATCAACAGTTATCCACAGGATTATTCAGTTGTTTATCCACAAAGAATAACGAGTTTCTTCCTTATTATAATGTGTATAAAATAATGGTGATAACTTATTGAATTCTATGATGGGTTAATCTTCTTTATAAGGATATCAATAAGCTCCTTAGTCTGTTCGTTATTTTTGATAGCATCGGATATCTTGTCCGCACCATGAATAACGGTGGTGTGGTCACGGTTGCCTATAAGCTTGCCGATAGTTGCAAGCGGTACATCAGTCATTGCGCGACAAAGATACATAGCAATCTGGCGAGGGTAAACAATCTCTTTATTGCGCTTATGGGATGTGATATCGGCAGGCGTAATATTGAAATGGTCCGACACAGTCTTGATGATGAGATCCGGTGTTACATCCCTTGTCTCGTTAGGGAAGATGATGTCGCGGAGCGCTTCCTCAGCAAGGGCAATGCTCAGATCGTTATGTGTAAACTTAGCGTAGGCGGTGAGCTTGGTGAGAGAGCCTTCAAGCTCACGGATGTTGGATTTAATATTGTTGGCAATGTACTCTAATATCTCATTGGGAACATTCAGGTTTTCAAATTCGGCCTTCTTTCGGAGAATAGCCATTCTCGTCTCATAGGAAGGCGGAGCAATGTCAACCGTGAGACCCCATTCAAATCTCGAACGAAGCCTGTCCTCTAATGTGGCAATGTCCTTAGGCGGACGATCAGATGATATAACAATCTGCTTCTTGGATTCACGCAGGGCGTTAAAAGTATGGAAGAACTCCTCCTGAGTACTTTCCTTACCTGCGATAAACTGAATATCATCGATAAGCAGCACGTCAACCTTACGATATTTATCGCGGAATTTCTGATTGGTATTGGTACGGTCATTCTTGATGGATTCGACCAGTTCATTGGTAAATGCCTCTGAGGTAACATACATGACCTTCTTGTTAGGATCCTTGGTCAGGATGTAGTTACCTATAGACTGCATGATATGCGTTTTTCCAAGACCAACACCTCCGTAAATAAAAAGAGGATTGTAAATCTCGGCAGGTGATTCGGCAACAGCAACAGCCGCAGCATGGGCGAAGCTGTTATTATCACCAACGACATAAGTATCAAAAGTATATTTTCTGTTGAGTCCGGCCTTTTCAAAGGTCTCATCGGAAGGGGCAGAGACAGAAACAATAGGTTTGGCATTAGTCACGTTGGAGGATGAATTTACAAGCCTGTCGATATCGGAGGTCTGGCTTGGAAAAATAAATTGTATATCGAGCTCTAGTCCGGTACATTCAGCTACGGCAACCTTCAGAGGAACGGTGTATTTCTTATCTATATAGTTAATATAGTTCTGACCCATTCTCTCATCAGGAAGAAGCAGAAATAACACGTTGTCATGTGTATCATAAGGAATAAGAGGCTGAAGCCAGGTCTTAAAAGATACATCACTGATTTCATGTTCACTCTTTATTGTCTCTAAAATCTCAGGCCATTTTTCTTTAATTTCAATAATCATCGATAATTCCCCCATTTTGTGTCATTCTAATCTATTATACCTTAAAATGAGCGGATTTTCAATGGATTATCTCAGTTTGGGAGAGAAAATAAGCGGAGAGCTGTTTTAAAGATATATATAAACAATTTGTTTACATAATATTTTTATAAAGGTTGCATATAATATATCTTTCAGAAAAATTATGAAATAGTAAAAATTCTTTTTGTGAATATTGTGAATATCTTAATTAACATTATCCATACCCTTAAATAGGGACTTCGTGGATAAAATTAACAGGTTAATAACATTAATCAACAGACTTATCCACAACTTATCCACAATTTGGGGATAACTTTAGGGATAACTTTTTGTGGATAAACCGGTTGTCAATAATAACCTGATTAAACACAAAATAATGGGTGCTGTAATGAAAAAAAGCTTGACTTTATTTGTGAAAATGAATAAAATGAAAACGATGTTTTAATTATAGTATGATATGCTTACCTGATTATGCCATATCATTATCAAAAAGGAGGTGTACGAGAATATGAAGCAGACATTCCATCCAAAGAAGAGACAGAGAAACAAGGTTCACGGTTTCAGAGCAAGAATGAGCACAGCAAACGGCAGAAAGGTTTTATCTGCAAGAAGAGCTAAGGGAAGAAAGAGCTTAACAGTATAGGCCGCAGGTGTGTGGCCTTTTTTTCTATGAAAAATCATAGGAGGAAGTTAGAAGCATGAGCAGTTATGAGACTTTGAAAAAAAACATCGATTTTCAAAAGGTATATAAGAGTGGTAAGTCTTATGCCAATAAGTATCTGGTCATGTATGTTTTGGAGAATGGAACGGATATTACCAGAATAGGTATATCTGTGAGTAAGAAGGTCGGGAATAGTATTGTCCGGCATCGTCTCACGAGGCTTATAAGAGAAGCGTGCAGACTCAATTACAATAGTATACGGACAGGTTATGACATTGTGATTATTTCAAGAGCAGCACATAAGGGCAAGGGCTTTGCAGATACGCAGAGTGCACTTATTCATATATGTAAGCTGCATGGAATTTATCGAGGTGAATGATTGTAAATGAAAAAGCTGTTGATAGCGATGGTAAGATTTTACAGAAGGTTTTTATCGCCAATGAAAAAATATCCAACCTGTATATACACTCCAACCTGTTCTCAGTATGCCATCGAGGCTATTGAGAAATATGGCGCCCTTAAGGGGAGCTATCTGACAACAAAGAGAATACTTCGGTGTAACCCTTTTGCAAAGGGAGGGTATGACCCTGTACCATAACATTAGTTGGACCTATGGTCCAACTATTAATAATTTGAACCGATGGTTCAAATTATGGTGGAACCTACGGTTCAAATTATGGTGGAACCGATGGTTGAAATTATGATGGAACCTGCGGTTCAAATTATTGTGGAACCTACGGTTCAAATTATGATGGAACCTGCGGTTCAAATTATGATGGAACCTATGGTTGAAATTATGATGGAACCTGCGGTTCGAATTATGATGGAACCTACGGTTGAAATTATGATGGAACTGATGGTTCAGGTTATGGTAAGAATATGGTTATGATTTTAGAAGGTCTCTGGTCTTTCTAAATATAATGGGTTATTTTCATCGAGTATGATAATGACCGGGAAGGAATAGGAATAACAATGATTTTATTAAGAGTGCCTATTCTTGGTGATATTATCGATTTTATCGCCTTGTTAATGGGCTATATTATGCAGGCGTTGTTCTTTATCACCGGTGGTTTTAACATCGGATTATGTATTATTCTGTTTACAATTATTGTAAGGCTTATAATGATGCCTATGACAATAAAGCAGCAGAGATTCTCCAAGCTGTCAGCTATGATGCAGCCTGAGATTGCGGCGATTCAGAATAAATATAAGGGTAAAAACGATACTGCGTCCATACAGAAAATGCAGCTTGAGACGAAGGCTGTCTACGAGAAGTATGGAACATCTCCTACAGGCGGATGCCTTCAGATGTTTATACAGCTTCCTATTTTCTACGGAATTTTCGCGGTAGTTCGTGATATTCCATATTATGTTCCTAGAGTAAAGGCGTTATTTGAGCCTGTAATCAGTGCGATAACAGGTGTAACGAATTACAATCAGGTACTTATTGACAGTGGACTTACCACAGCAGCTTATGATACAGAGGATGCACTTCTTAGATTCTTAAATGCATTTTCTTCAGAACAGTGGGAGACACTTAAGAATGCTTTTACAAGCTATGGAAACGGAATTTCCGATACGATAGCACAGCAGTCTGAGAAGATTTTACATGTAAACAATTTCTTCGGAATTAACTTAGCGACAGCACCGGGCTTTAAGCTCAGCCTTGCACTTTTAATTCCTCTTTTAGCTGGTCTTACACAGTGGCTTTCCGTAAAGCTCATGCAGTCGAAGAACCCTGTGAATAATGATGACGAGAACAACACGGCAGCACAGTCAATGAAGATGATGAACACAATGATGCCTGTTATTTCGGCTGTGTTCTGTGTTTCCATGCCTAGCGGTCTTGGACTTTACTGGATTATGGGTAGTGTTGTGCAGTGTATACAGCAGATTTTTATTAACAAGTACATGGACAAGGTTGATGTGGAAAAGCTCATTGCGAAGAACATGGATAAGGTTAATAAGAAGAGGGCTAAGAAGGGACTTCCTCCTAAAAAGGTTGATACCTCAGCGGTAACCAATTATGAGGAGGCTGTACAGAGAAAAGAGGACGAGGTTGCCAGAAGAGGCGAGCGCGCCAAGGAAATCAAAGAATCTACAGAATATTACAACCAGAACGCGAAGCCGGGTTCACTTGCGGCAAAGGCGAATATGGTTAAGATGTACAATGAGAAAAATTCAAAGAATTAGTATTGGAGGAAAAATATCATGGAGTATATAGAGATTACCGGCAAAACGGTAGACGAAGCCATTACTAATGCGACTATTAAGCTTTCTGTGACAAGCGATAAGCTTGAGTATGAGGTAGTTGACAAGGGAAGCAACGGATTTTTGGGAATCAACAGACGTCCTGCAGTGATTAAAGTTCGCATAGCTGATGCACAGGATGAATTTGAGCAGGTGGTCAAAGAGGCAGTAGCGGCTCCTAAGCAGGAGAGCAAGCCTTTTAAGAAGCCTGAAGTTAAAAAAGTGGATACTCAGGCACCTAAGAATGAATTTAAAAGAGCTTCAGAGAATGTTAAGCCTGTCAATACTGAGAAGCCGTTACAGGTTAAGAGCACTCCTGCCCAGAAGCCGGAAGAGAATATGGACAAGACTTCAAAGAGACCGGTTGCAGGTGATAATATGGAACCGGCAATTAAGAAGTTCCTTGGCGATGTTTTAAAGGCAATGGATATGGAAGCTGAGGTTAAGGTCGTTATTGATGAGAACGAAGGCTCCGTTGATATAGAGCTTGTAGGCGAGAACATGGGAGTTCTTATCGGTAAGAGAGGTCAGACACTTGACTCATTACAGTATCTTGTAAGCCTTGTGGCTAACAAGGAAGCAGACGGATATTTTCGCGTGAAGTTAGATGCCGAAAATTACCGTGCAAGAAGAAAGGAGACACTCGAGTCTCTTGCAAAGAATATTGCATACAAGGTTAAGAGAACCAGAAAGCCTGTTTCTCTTGAGCCGATGAATCCGTATGAGAGAAGAATCATACATTCAGCACTTCAGAATGACAAGTATGTATCAACAAGAAGCGAGGGCGAGGAGCCTTTCCGCCATGTAGTTGTATATTTGAAGAGAAATGCGTAAATTATCCTTGCATTCAACTTAAAAGTAACATATTATCAAGATGTGTGCGTATGCGAATATGTGCACATCTTTTTAAGTTATATAGAAATGAGGATAAGTATGGAGAGTCGTGAAACAATCGCTGCGATTGCGACAGGTATGGGTAATGCCGGAATTGGCATTGTGAGAATAAGCGGTGATGCTGCAATTACGGTTGCAGACAGGGTTTTTAAGGGAAAAAGTAATAAAAAATTATCGGAATCAAGGAGCCACATGGCTCATTATGGACATATATATGACGGTGAGGAGCTTATTGATGAGGTTCTTGTGCTGGTTATGAAGGAGCCTAACACATACACGCGCGAGAATGTGGTGGAGATTGACTGCCATGGAGGTGCGTATGTGACCAGAAGGATTCTTGAGCTTGTCTTAAGAAATGGTGCAAGACCGGCAGAACCGGGAGAGTTTACGAAGAGAGCGTTCCTGAACGGAAGGATTGACCTTGCACAGGCGGAGGCGGTTATTGACGTTATAAACGCAAAAAATAATTACGCGTTAAAAAGCTCTGTGAACATGCTAAACGGAAAGTTATCCACAGAGATTAAAAAAATCAGGGAAGAGCTTATATACAATATAGCCTTTATTGAGGCGGCTTTGGACGATCCTGAGCACATTAGTCTGGATAACTATGTGGATAAGTTGGATAACTA